>Ga0081538_10000744_pt1 | contig 35505 bp, 32 predicted proteins | sample TabmetS5T2R1_FD_71022 | JGI IMG/M metagenome (GOLD analysis project Ga0081538, IMG submission 71022) | Tabebuia heterophylla rhizosphere microbial communities from the University of Puerto Rico - S5T2R1 | ecosystem: Host-associated > Plants > Roots > Rhizosphere ...
GAACCGGTCGACCTCGTCATGGCGGACAGGCCGCACTGCTAAACCCTCAACCACGCTCTTCGGCACACCAGACTTCTACCAGCCACCCGCGCAAAAAGCCAGTACCGGAGCGTTAGCTCAGGTCAGGCAGCTACCGCATGGACTTTGCCGAGGCCCTGCCTGGCATGGTGACGACAGTGCTCGACAAGGGAAGCCATGCTGGGCAAGGTTGCAGCTCATCGGGCGCCTGAATAGACAGGAAAAGCACCGACGATGGCGAGGAGCGCCACTGGGCGGAAGTACGGCGGATGAGCGCCGGGTGGCCTTGTCGAATTGGAGGACCTTGAAACGGTCATGGAGTTTGCGTGTCAGCGTGCCGACGCTGTTGGCGGTCTGTTGTCTGGATGCTTCCAGTCAGTCAGGCGCTAACAGATTCATCGCAGAGGCGGTAACGGGCAGGAAGTCCCGGCGGCCCGGCTCGCTTGGACACCGGCTTCCGGTCATAGATGGCCGGAGAGTATGTTGCGACCCTTGCCCAGGCCGGTGGGGTATATCACAGCTAGTCGGTCAACACGGTCGCAGCCCTCGAACGGTGTTAACCGTATTGAGGGGTATGACAGTCGACGGGCGCGCACAACCTGCAAGCTGGGCTGAGAGACCGGTTGGAGTCAGATCACCCGGGTGAGTTCGGTGTGCCGGCCGACTTTGCGGAGGTGGAACGCCTGGGGAAAGCGGGCGGGGTCGGAGAAGTCGGTGTGGTGTGAAACGACGATGACTCGTTCGAGGTGGTTCGCCAGGTTGTGAAGCTCAGCGATCATCTCCTCGCGGCCTGCCTCGTCGAGGCTTCCGAAGCCTTCGTCGATGATGAGTGCCCGGACAGCGTCGGGGCCGCCCACGTACTGGCCGAGTCCCGCGGCAAGAGCGACGGCCACTCGGAAACGCTGGGAGCCGGACACGAAGGCCGCTTCGAGTGGCTCGTCGGCGCTCGCTGCGTCGGTGACGAGGATCTCAAGCTTCCTGGTCTCGCTGGTGTCGTCCATGTTGAGCGATATGGACAGGGTGCCGCGGCTGAGGCGGCTGAGCGTCTCGTTGGCGAGGTCTTCAACGCCACCGATGGCCTGACCAAGGAGCGCGCCTTGGAGCCCGGCGCGACCCAGGAGGCGCTCGAGACGCCCAGCGAGCGCACTGCTGCGTGTCGCGTTGGTGTGTTGGTCGATGAGTTCCTTCCGGCGTTCCATGTCGTCATCGAGACGGCGGAGCACGTCGCGGGCATGGTCGCGGGCGTCGGTCGCCGCGAGCACGGCCGCCTTGGCTTCGTCGAGTGCAGTCTGGGCGTCTTCGACGGTGAGGCGGTGCTCGGGCGGGATAGCTTCCTGCTCCTCAGCGACAGTCCTGGCTCGGGTGCGCGCAGTGTGTTGTTCGCGTTCGGCGTCGGTGAGCGCTGTGAGGCGATCAGCGGCACCTTCGAGGGTCTGCGCCTCCGCTCGTAGCTCGGCGAGCAGGTCGCCGCGACGCTCTGCGAAGGTGGCTCTCAGCTCGTCGTTGACGCCGCTGAGACGGGCCGCCGTGGCGGCCCGTGCGCCTTTGGCGGTCTCCGCATGTCGCTGGACCTCACCCGCTAGGCGCGTTGCGCGCATCTCGGTTTCGTGAACAAGCCTCTGTGCGGCCTCGTGTTTCTTCCGGGCGTCGGTGGCCGTCGAGCGTGCGACGCGAAGCTCGGCCGGCAGGCGTTGGGCACGCTCGTCGAGCGCGGCGACCGCCGCTTTGGCGGAGTCGTCGTCGCCATCGGCGGCAGCCCAGGTTGCCGGGAGCTCGTGAGCGAGGAGTGAGTCGAGCTCGCGGATTGCAGCCGCCAGGTCATCGGCCGCTTTGGCGGCTGATTCCGCTCGATGCTGGGCTGCGGCAACCTGGCGGACGAAGTCCCGTTCAAGATCACGTGCGGCGGTGAGCGCAGGTGTAACAGCGTCACGTAGCCCGTTCGCCTCGGCTGCTTTGGCGCGAGCCTCGGACTCGGCGTTGGCCAGTTCTTCCAGCTCCCTTGCGAGGTGCTTCGCGTCAATAGGCTGCCCGCAACGGCTGCACGTCGCCTCGTCGGCGGCACCCTGGCGCTCAGTGATCACTCCCGCGAGTTGCTCAGCCTGAGCGCGATAGTCGGCTGCCTCCTCTCGGAGGAACTCTTGCTGGGACTCGAGAGCGGTGATATCGCTCAGCACGGCGTCACGTCGCTCAACGAGCCCATCGACCTCCGCCGCGATATGGGCAAGATCGCCCGCATCGTCGACAGCCTGGCGCTGGCGGGCGACAGCTCTACGGGCAGCGTGACGTCCCTGCAACTGGGGCTGCCACGTGCGGAACTCCTGATCGGTCACTTCGAGCGCTTCGACATCGGCGTTGGCCGCTTCGGCAGCTCGCGCGGCCTCCTCGACATCGCCGGCGAGCACGCTGAGGTCGATCTCGTCGAGCTGTCGGCGCGCCGCCGCGGCGGCGGCCTCGGCGGCCGTTGCCTTGTCGAGGAAGTGGCCGGCATCCTCCAGTGCCGGGATGAGCGTGTTGAGCTCGGCCGCCCGGGCAGCGTCTGCGCGGATTGCCTCGGCGTGGGCCAAGAGCTGGTCGAGGCGTTCGATGGTAGCTTTCAGAGCCTCCGCCTCAGCCTGGAGGTCCGCGAACCGCCAGGCTCCGGTGAGGGCGGTCGCGGCCTCAGCCGCACAGTTGTCCGCTCCCTCGAGTTCTGCATCGGCCGTCTTCACGCATTCTCGGGCAGTAGCGAGGTCCTGGTCGCTCACCTCGGGCATGGATTCGAGCTGGACAGCCATGGACTTGGCGATCGCGGACGCGTTGCGGCGCCGGGCCTCCGCCGCATCCTCGAGGCGACGGTAGACATCAAGGTCGATGAGACTCGCGAAGATATTGAACCGTGTAGCGGGCTCTACCATGAGTATGCGGTCAGCGCCGCCTTGTTCAAGCAGGACCGTTGACTTGAAGAGGTCCGAGCGCATTCTGAGTATGGCAGCTACCCAGGCCTCGACCTGGCGGGGGGAGTCAGCTCCGGGGACTGGCACCCAGACCGCTTCGGTCTCGTTTCTTTCGGCGACCTCGGCGGCCTTGTGCTCCTGGATAGTGCCGTTGCGTCGCCGGGACAGGCTGAGAGTGCGCCGGACCCTCCACAGCCGGCCGCTGTGGCGGAACTCAAACGACACTTCCATGTCAGTCGTGCCCTTGCGGACGAGGCGGCGGTCGTGTTGGCGTCCACCTCGGTGCTCCCCGAATAGGGCGTAGGTGACGGCGTCGAACACGGTGGTCTTCCCAGCGCCGTTGTCACCGCTGATGCTCCACAGCCTGGAGCCATCGAAGTCGAAGATCACCGGGCCGCCATCGCTGGTGGTGGAGTAGGTCAGGAAGTTCGACAGGCTGACACGGACCGGGATCATTGCGCGGCTCCGGCGTCGCTCGGGGTGGTGGCGATCTCGGCGAGCAGCTCCTCGGCAAGTGCACTCAGGGCCGGGGCGTCGGGGTCGTCGATGAGGTTTCGTTCGAGCCAACCTCTCACAGTGCCGCTGACGTCGCGGCGGTCAAAGCCGACAACGCTGGCACCGATCACACCCGGTGGGGGGCGACGGCGGGTGATGTCGCCGTAGAGGCGGGGGAACAACTCGCGTGCCCGGCTGACGAGTACCCCCATCGACCCAGCGTCGGCGCCGATGGTGAGCGACACCATGGTGCGGTCCGGATCAACCATGGCGTCACGGAAAGCCACCAGGTCATCGACGGTGGTCGCTTCGATGGGGAGGAAGGGACAAGCGTCGAGCGGAACGGTCTGGGTGCTGACGAGGCGGTCACCGTCCAGAGTGACGACGATGGCGCCCTTCGTGTCGTCGGACTCGCCGCGATCCATGCGTTCGACCGACCCGCAGTAACGGATGGCATCGGTGCCAAGCCTTTGGGCGGCGTGGATGTGGCCGAGCGCTATGTAGCCGTACCCGGGTAGGTCCTCCCGTTCGATGGGTATGTCGTCGGCTTCGGTCATGCCATATAGGCGGGCTTCGGTGCCTCGAATGAGCATGTGCCCGGTCAGCAAGGTCGGCACGCCAGGGTTGTCGCGCTCGGCTTTCTCGGCGAGCTCGGCGATCTGGCGTCGCACGGCGGCGGCCAGCTCTGCGTGCTTGTCGTCGCGGTTCGCCCAGCCCCCGGCAGCGAGCTGGTAGCGGGTGTGTGTCGGATAGGGGACGCAGGCGATCTGGAGCGCTTCGCTGCCGTCCCGGGAAGTGACGTGGACCAGAGTGGGGCGCTCGGTGAGGGTGACGCGTCCGGCGCCACCGTCGGGTGCGAGCAATGCCGTCGCGGCGCGCAACAGAGGGAACACCTGCTCGCGGTCGTGATTGCCGGCGATGGCGACGACGGAGAGACCTTCGGCGATGCGTGGTCCGAGGATGCGTCCGAGCCGGCTGAACAGGTTTGGGAGGCGGTCGCTGCGGGCTTCGTCGAACACATCACCGGCGATGAGGAGGCAGTCGATCTGGTGTTCGTCGATGACGGTGGCGAGTTCGCCGATGCGTCCGAAGAGGTCATCGGTGCGGTCGATGCCGCCCGTTCGGGCGCCGAGGTGCCAGTCAGAGGTGTGGAGGATCTTCACGTGTGCTCCTGGTTGAGCCGTGTGGATGCGACGGACCGCTGTCGTTGACTGGCGCGGGGCCGCCCGGACCGCCGGCCGGCTTGGTACCACCTTTGCGGGTCACGTGGCCGAGGGCGGGCGTGTGGCCTTGGCAGGTAGTGGGTGGCGGAAGGTCGGTGCCGGCGGTGGCGGCTCGGGGCGGCGGGACCAAGCGTCTCTGTTCACGCGGCGACACGGTGCTCCTCAAGGCGGTCGAGAAGGGTCAGGTTGGCCTCCCAGCCGTCTACCGCGGGCGGCTCTTCGCCCATCCACACTGGCTCGACGCCCGGGTGGGCTTCGAGCTGGTCACGGATGCCGGCGCGGCTGACGACCAGGCAGGCGTGGCGATGTCGGGATAGCAGGACGCACAAGCGGCCGGCCTCCAGGTGGAACGCGGTCGCGTCTCGCCGGCCTGAGAGCGGATGCCAGGCGATGAGAAGCTCGAACTGGCGGCCCTGGAGCCGGTTCGCCGTGTCGACGACCACCGACCCCGGTGGCAGGCCGCGTGCGGCCAGGGTGCGGTCAATGGCCAGGCGGATGTGGCCACGCTGGTCACGATGGGCAACACCCACCGCGATTACTTCCGGGCCGATCGTGGTGGTCGTTCCGGTCTCGTCCGTTGCCGTGAAGCCCGCTCCGATGATGGTGTCCACGAGGTCGGCGATGACCTCCACGACTTCTGGGTCGGTGCGGGGGAGATGCGCTTCGGTCAGTTCGACGAACGCCCACCCAGACCCGGTGGCCTCGGCGAGAGCTCGGTTTGCCGCCCGATTCGTGCTCCGGGGTGGGCCGTGCAGTTGACGGTCGCCTTCGGCGGTGCCCGCCTGGAACGGTCGTGTGTAGAAGGCGTCCGAGACGAGCGTCGCCGCCGAGGGGGGCAGGCGCCACGAAACCGGCAGCGCCAGCCAGGGAGCATCGGGGTGGGTGAGACGCAACGTGTCGGCCGCGGTTTCGAGGGGGTTGAGCGGCCGGCCGCGTACGAGCCGTTCGTCACCGATCGTGAAGGGGCTGAGCTGTCCTGGGTCGCCGACTGTCAATAGGCGGCCGAAGCGGTCGCCCACGCGCAGGAGATCGTCGGAGCGCATCTGGAAGACCTCGTCGATCACAGCTGCCTCCCAGGCGCCCTGGGTTGAGTAGGCCCACTTGCGGGCTGGGGCGACGACGATGTCGCAGCCCTGGAGGGCAGCGACGTTCTCGGAGAAAGCGACGCCGGCCTCGACCAGCGCGCTCGGAGGCGTGTAAGTCGAGGCGTGCAGTCGGCCGACTTTGTGCGAGGTGCAGGCGAGCTGGGCCACAAGATCGGTGACGATGTCGTCGGCCTGGCTGTTCGTCTGGGTGACGACGGGCAACTGTGGCCGACCGTCGGCCGCCCAGCGTTCAGCCATCGTGCGCACGAGGGAGGACTTTCCGGCGCCCGGCGGGCTCAGCACGCCGATGACGCGGTCAGCGGCGGCGGCGAAGCGTTCCCAGACTTCGTCGACCACCGCTGCGTGGGCTTGCGCCGGGGTCAAGGGGTCGCGGCGGCTGGTCATGCGACATCCTCGTCGGGTGGGGCCGGAAGCCGATGGGTCCACGGCACGTCGATCGGCAGCGTGTCGGGGTAGAACCGAGGGGGCGAGAAGGTCGCGAGGCACACTTCGTCGCCGACTTCGGGCAGGGGTGAGCGCATCCCAACGGTGACAGTGAGCGTGACGACGCCATCGTCGGCGATGTCCGTGATAGCGAGTTTCACGCTTGGGTTTGCGGCCCAGGTCAACGTCGTGCCAATGGGCTGCAGACAGTCCTCGTGCGCGCGGAGCCGGATGAGCGGTCGTGTGACCATCCTCCGTCCGGACGGGCCCGGCCGACGATGCGTGTCGTCTCGGTCGATGACGATGCCTTCGATCGCCATGCCACTAGCGACTGCCCGGGCCATCACGAGCGGGTCGTCGAAGGCCATGTCAGCGGCCAGGGCAGCGGCCGCCAATTCGGACTGGGCGAGTAGGCGGGCCGACTGGACGGCCGTGCGGAAGCGGCGGAACCACACCCGGTCGGCGTCAACACGGCCGATGTGCCACGTCCACGCCTGACGATCGAGCTCCCACCGGCGCGCGACGCTGGCCGCCTCGGGAAGCGCCCGGCTCAGCTCGACCGCCCGCCACGTTGCCGACCACGTCGGGGCGAGCGCATCGGCTGCTGCGTCGGAAACGGCCTCGACGGCGGTGGCTGGGTCGACCCCAGCGCGCACCGCACGGTTGTAGGCCGTCACCGCCCATTCGAGTTCCCCGGCGTCCCAGGTCGGGTCGGGGACCGGTCCGGCACCGGGGAGGACTTCCGCGAGGCGGGCGACGGCGACGGCGTCAAGGCCGCGTACAGACGTGCCCGCGGGGAACCAGCTCGGATCGAGCCAGTCCGGGTCGATCCAGCTGAGCAACGTGGCGAGGCTGGCGTCCTCAGCGTCTGTCTGACCTGTCACCCAGTGCAGGTCGAGCAGCTCGGTGGCCGCGACGATGTTCGCCGAGCCACCGGTTGCGCGCCGGTTGGTCAGATGCGTCAGGTGAGCGCCGAAGCGGGGCAGCACCGCATCGACCGCGTAGTCACCGTCGGTTCTTAGCCAGACCGTGGAGCGAGCCAGCGTCGTCAGCCAGGCTGCGGTGCCCGAGTTCGGCACGATCAGCTGCGGCGCGTCGATCGCCAAGAGCCTCGGACGGCCGTCCGGGTCGAGCTTCTGACGACCGCGACCGTCGACGACGGCTCGACGGCTCCAAAACCGGCCCAGGTAGCGCTCTACGTCAGCGGCCAGCCGCTCGAGCATCCGGAACCGCAGGCTGCGGTTCCGGGGCTCGCCCACAACGACAAGGCTGGCGGCGTCGGGGCTGCTGCCGTAGAGGAAGGCGACTGGGGCGCCCTCGTCTCCGGCGAGGTGGTAGGCGCACAACACCAGGGGTTGTGCCGACAGGTGGACGTGGCGGCAGCTGGCTACTGGCTGGGCGATGCGCGTTTCGGCTGCTACGAGGCATTTATAAGCTAGGTAAGAGTCCATGGTGATCTCAGGCGCCAGCGAGCGTGGGACGGGAGGTCGGGTCGGCGTGGCGCGCGGCCACCGCAGCCGCCCGCCCAAGGTGAAGGGCGACCGCGGCCTCCGCAGGGGTCGTTGGTCGCCTGGCGCCACGGGCCAGACTGAGCACCTCGGCGACTGTGCCGACGTCACCACACAACTCGGCGCCAGCAGAGCCAACGGCGGTGACCTCGTCGGCGGCCCGCGCCTCGTCACGACAGTAGCGGAACAGCGGGCAAGAGATGCACCCGTCGCCGAAGCGCCGTGACATGGCCGAGACCGTGTCGGCCGCCGCTTGGCGAGCGTGTTCGCGTTCGTCGTCGGTGGCGTGCTTGCCCGGCAGCGCCGGCAAGGAAAGATCGTCCGGCAGGGCCGCGACAAGTGCTGCGGTCGCGGGAAGTGCTGCGAGTCGGCGGCGCAGCCGGCGCACCGTCGGTGCGATGTCGCGGACGAAACCGATCGGGGTAAGACTGAAGTCACGGGTAAGGATGAGAAGGACTCGGGTGCTCACTCGGGCGGGGTCAAAGCCAAGATCGGTGACGGTGTCCTGGAGTGAGGCGATGTAGACCGCCGCTTGGGACAGGGCGGCAGCGCTCTTGGACGGATCGGGGACGCCGTCGATGGCGGCGAACGACTTCACCTCCACGGTGGTGAGCTGCCGCCGTGGACGAAGCTGAAGGCGTCGGCCTCAAGGTAGGCGGTCACACCCCCCACGTCGAGCGTCGTCATCGGGTGACGCAGCAGCTGACGGCCCGACGGATCACCGCGGAGCATGGCGGCGAGGTGACGGCGGGTCTCGACGACGCGCAGGTTGTTGTCTGCTCGTCCGTAGGCCTCGATGAGCTGGTCGGAAGATAGGTCGACCTGGTCGACAGCGGTGAGGTCGTGATCGAGGTGCTCACGGACGAGCGCGATGAGCTCGGCCATGCCATTGTCGAACACCCGCTGCTCGAACGCATTGCCGCGGACGATCGCGAACGGGGACTGGCCACTCGTGGGGCAGCCGAGCAAGGTGGCGAGCTGGTCGATGGGGACGGCTGCGGCGTCGAGGATCTGACGCCGGGCGCAGCCCGGCTGATCGAGGGCCCCCGCAATCCGGCGGGCGTCGAGCACCCTGGCCGACATGCCCCCGCGTATGACGGCGAGAACACCGTCGGTGCCGGTGGCCGTCATCCAGGCTCTCTCTGGGCGTTGTCGCCGGCGACGACGCGCATGCGGACGCCGAAGAGCTGGTGGTGGACGTCGAGCTGGTTGGCGGCGCGCCCGGCCGCGGCGACCCGCACCTCTCGGTCAGTCGGCTCGAGAACCTCCAGCTCTAGCTGAGACGCCCGACGAATTCGGTCAGTGTCGAGCGACTCGCCGATACCATCGACGCGAAACGCGGTCGGCACAGTGCGTGCGAGCCGCACGACAAGGCGTTCGAGGGCTGGGACCCATGCAGTGTCGCTGTGGTGTCCTGCGGCGAGTTCCCTGGCGAGGTTGACGAGATTGACCAACAGGTCGACCCGCGGGCTGGCTGGCCCCAGTATGCGGACATCGAGCGGCCACGACGACAGGGCGAGGACCCCTCGGACCGGCGCGAAGCGATCGCCGGTCAGTGCGGCCGTGACGTAGGCGGCCCGGGCACCTGGATTGGCCTCCCAGCTCGCCTGCTCGTCTCTACGTAGCGATGACAACCGTTTGGTAGGGATCGGCTCGCCCCAGCGAGCCTTAGAGACATCGGCTATGAGACGGGCACTGGCTGGGCGCCCGAGCAGGGTGAGGGTACGAATCACCTGGTCACGTAGTGGCATTGTGACGTTGTACGCGGGCGCGTCGTCGAGCGAACGGTGTACCAGCCGGTTCCGGCGCCGTTCAACGACACTCAACTCGGCGACCAGCCGTTCGGCAGCGGCATCATCGCCCGCAGCGAGCGCATCGGCCAGCTGGCGTTGCAGCGCATTCACTCTGTCGAGCGCGGCCTGGAGTCGTTCATCCATGGCGAGCACGGTACCATGCCGTGTCGCCACAACCATGTTTTTATTCTACGTCCATGTTTACCATGCCGCTGATACTACGACAGCGTTGTCGCATTGGCGGTAGCGGGCCGAGTCGCTGGCCATCACGATTTTGCCTGAGGTGAGGGCGCGGACGGGCACGAGCGTCCAGTTGTCCGGCAGGCCCATGAGCCGTTCGTATTCCGGGGAGGTGAGCCGTCGGACCCGCAAGCTTGACACCTCGACCGGGATGCCGCCGACGTCGATCACGCCACCGATCAGGGGGCCGGGTAGCCCTGGCCGCCGGTGAGCGGCCCGCATACCTAAGCGCGAGGGGGTAGCTGGGCGGTTGTGGGGAGTTGGCGCGCTGTCGCGGCGTGCCCCGTGGCGATGTAGTCCCTGCTCGATCCGCCGCCGACGGCGCGTTGCGTCCCGATGGTGTGGCCGTCGTGGCGCACCTCGGACAGCGGCCTGCGGGTCGTCCTCGCAGCGCGAACGCTTGGATGATCAGGTTGTCGCAGCAGTCGCCGCGCGGGGTCCGGGGGTGTTGCCCTGTGATGGCCAATGCCAAGTGCAGCAGGACTGGCAGCGGGCGCGGTCGCTTGCGGGCACGGCGGAGAATACCAGCAGCCGCCTGGGGGCTCAAGAAGTACCGCAGCGGCACGGGCCTGATCTGCGCCCCGGAAAGATCTTCTCGTGCTTCCCCACGGCAGAACACCAGTGCTATGCGGCCAGAGATCTCTTCTTGGCTGTCAACCGCAGCTTGGCTGGCTGTGACACACCAGTCTGAAGTTTGGGATCCGGCCAGGGTTGAGACTCATAAAGAGTATACAGGATGACTCTAGTGTTCAGTCGCTGAAGTGTTTTTGACCATCTTTGCCCGGGACAGGATCTCATCAGCCGTCTCGGCCCACCTGAACGGCGCGCACCGCCCGTTCCACCCACTGATGAACATCAATCGCCTCAACCAGATCACCCACCGACGCGAACGTCCCCCGCCGGATCGCCTGACGGGTAATAACAGAGAAGAACGACTTGACCAGATTCACCCAGCTCGCCCCTGCCGGCGTGAAGCGCAGCGTCACGCGCTTGTTCTTCCTCAGCCACATGGTGACCCCAGGCGCCTTGTGCGCCGAGTAGTCATTCCAGATGATGCGGCTTGCGCCGCGGATACGCCTTGGCCACCTGCCTCAGGAATTTGACGAACTCTTGTTGGCGATGCCGGGGCATGCAGGTGTGCGCAACCTTGCCGGTCGCGACCCCTAGCGGCGCGAACAACGTGGTCGTGCCGTTCCGTTTGGAGTCATGGGTGTGCCGCGCCGGTTTCCCGGGCCGCAGCGGCAGCAGCGGCTGGGCGCGCTCTGACGCTTGGATCTACCGACTTCTCGCCCACGCACACGACCACGGCGTTCTCCGGCGGGTCCATATAGACCCCGACGATGTCGCGGGCCTTGTCCTCCAGCTGCGGGTCGGTGGAGTATTTGAAGGTCTCTGCCCGCCACGGCTGGAGACCATGATCTTGCCAGATCCGGGCGATGGTGGAGTGGTCTAATCCAACCTCGCGCTTCATCAGCCGCGAGGTCGGATGCGCCACCCCGAGCTCCTCCGGCGGGGGCTGGAGGGTTTTCGCCACGACCTCGCCCGTGTTTTTGCGCGTCGATTTGGGCTGGCCTGCCGCAGCGCGGCCGGTCCTCCAGCCCAGCCGGGCCCTGTTTCTCATAGCGGTTGCGCCACGCCACGACGCTTTGCGCTGAGCAGCCGACCCGCGTCGCGACCTCGCGCCCGGGGTGTCCGCCAGCGGGACAAGAGGATGATTCTTGCCCGCTGGACCATCCGCGCTGGGAGTGTTTGCGCGCGTGCCCGCCGCTTTAGCTCTGCCCGGTCGCTGTCTGATACGTGTATGGTGCGTATCCGTTTGTCCATACTTTAGTATGTCAAACCGGATATGGAGGTTCAAATCTCTTCAGCGACTGAACACTAGTAAAACCAAACAACGAGAAATTCTACGTCTCATACTACCTCGGATTACCGTGTGCCGATACAACTGTGGATCTTGTTGTTTTTGTAGTCGAGGTAGGCTTCTGGTTGGGGATGAGGGTATCTGGTATGAAGGCCGACACCCGGCGCTCATTGACAGTGAGACTTTCGAGCAGGTACAGGCCATCCGCACCGCACGATCAGGGGCACGAGAAAAACCGCAACGACGCCCACACTACCTGAAAGGATCAATTTATTGCGGCCAATGCAAAAGCTGGCTTGGCGTGACCAATGCCAAGAACCGCTGGGGCACCGTGTATCCCTACTTCTACTGCATCGGCCGCGCTCGGCACCGTAACTGCACCCAGCCGGCTGTGCTCATCACCGATGTAGAAGCACCGGTCACGGATTACTGGACCCGCGTTCAGCTCTCTGAAACCCGCATCGCGGACATCCGCGAACAGGTTATGGCCGAGCTGACACGCCGACAGAGCAGCAACCATCGCGAACTAGAACGACAACAAAAACGCATCAAGCAGCTCCAAGACCAACAACTCAAGCTCATGGAGGCACGCTACGCCGACGCCATCGGACTCGACCTACTCAAGTCTGAGCAAGAGCGCATCAGCCGTGAACTGGCCGGAGCACAGCAAGTCATCGAACAATGCTCGACCGAGATCAACGCCGTCCTGCAAGTCGTTGAAGAAGCTCTGCTGCTGTGCACCGACGCTCACCGGCTCTACCTGAGCGCCACGCTGGACGTACGCCGGCAACTCAACCAAGCCGTCTTCATCCGGTTTTGGATCATCAACGACCAGGTGCAGGGCGCCGACCTCACCGCACCCTTTGCCGAGCTACTCGACCCTGACCTGGCTGACAGACTCAAGGCCGAGACCGAGGCTGTCCGCGAACTGCTCACCGGCCCTTCAGCTTCGGATAGCTGTGGCGGACAACCAGACAGCCATGGGACGCCAGACAGGACCGAGGACCCTGCTCTGGCCGGCGCCCGGCATACAGGAGCACACAGCCCCTTCAACGGGCAACGACCAGGGCAGGACGCCATCCAACGTCCTCACGGCCCGCTCCCGTGGGAAACGCTGGACCCTAGTCTGCTGCCGCAAGACCAGGGCTTGAACTTTGAAACTCAGGTGGAGCTGAGGGGAATCGAACCCCTGGCCTCCTCGATGCGACCGAGGCGCTCTACCAATTGAGCTACAGCCCCCTGTGGCGGGTGGCCACGGAGGGGGATGGTAGCAGAGGGGGCCACCGCGCGCGGGGTCAGGGGTCACCGAGGAGGTCGGTGCGGTGGGCGTCGAGGGCGTCGCGGAGTTGGGCCTGGACAAGGGCGTTGGTCAGGTCACCGCGGGTCCGCTCGATGATGGCGCGGGCGACGTCGGTGGAGCGGCGCAGGCCGCCAGTGACGCCCTCGGGGAAGTCGATCGTGACGAGCAGCGCGTAGATGTCGTCCATCGCCTCGAGCAGATCCTCGCCGCGCTCGAGGCGGCCCGACCGGAGCACGTCCAAGAGATGGCGGCGGAGCTCGCCAACGGTCTCAGCGAGGCCGTTCAGCCAGGCCGCGTCACGCATGTCGAGGTCCTCAGGCGCGGGAAGGGGCTGGCCGGTCACGATCGCGAACGTCGTGCGAGCCTCGGCGTACTCCTTCTGCGCGTCGAAGATGAAGCCCGCGAACTCTACCTCCGGGTGGCCGGCGCAGGCGGCGCGCGCGGCGCGCAGGGCGGCGTCCGCCTCGCTCAGCAGCGCGAGCGCCTCCTCACGGTCGTCCCGGTGAGTGGCGCGGATGGCGTTGGCCGAGCAGCGGATCGCGTGGCGGGACTCGCGCAGCGCGCGCTCACGCGCCTCGTGCTTAGCCTCCAGCCGGCCGCGCAACGCGCCGGCGAGACCGGCTAACTCCAACATCTGGCTAGACCACCCAGCGCCGGATGCGCACGTTGGAGTGCTCACCGCCGGGCGCCGCCGAGGTCGGCTGTCTCGCCCGCCTGATGTCACGGACCTTCTCACGGCGCTCCGCCTGATGTGCCCGTACCTGCGCGACGGCGAGCGCGTAGGTGATGAGCATGGCGGCACTTAAGCCGAAGGCGCTCCAAAGCAGGCCACCTGCGAATACCGCGAGCACGCCGGTGACGAAGACCGCGGCGCCAAGCTGGGCGAGCGCCGCGCGCTGCCGCTGGCGCATGCGCGAGCGGGCTAAGGCTCCCGCGGCGTCATCGAGGACAAGGATGCGCCGCCCTGGCGGGCGCGGGTTTGCCTGGTATGTGGATCCGCACCTGCGGGCGAGCTTCGTCATGGCGCGTTGGAAGGAGTGGACAGAATTGGCTCCCGAAAGCTCCCGGCGCGATTGGTAAACACCGGGGAGCAGTATTGACACCCAGAGAGCAGTGAGCAACAGCACCAGAAAGAGCCCCATCGCGACGGACCGTAACACCGCAGAGGGGAAAATCCAGGGAACCTCAACGGGCTAGGCAAGCCTGGCCAGGCGGGTGGGCGCTATCTGGGGTGATCGCCCCCGCGGAGCTGGTCGACGGCGTGAGCGAGGGCGGGCGTCACCGCCCGCAGGCTCTCCACCGCGCCCTTAGGGGAGCCCGGCAGGTTAAGGACAAGCGTCCGGCCGCAGATGCCGGCGACAGCCCGGCTGAGCATCGCCATCGGGGTGACCGTCATCGACGCGGCGCGCATCGCCTCCGCGAATCCAGGCGCGAGCCGGTCGACGACATCGAGCGTCGCCTCTGGGGTCAGGTCCTTCGGGTGTAGCCCCGTCCCGCCACTCGTCACGACAAGGTCAGCGACCTCGCAGGCGGCCGTGATCGCCGCGGCGACGCCGGCGCGCCCGTCTGGGACGACGACGATCTCCCCAACCTCAAAGCCGACCTCACGCAACACGTCCGCCACCGCTGGGCCTGCGTCGTCGGGGTAAATGCCGGCCGCGGCACGGGTCGACACGGTCACGACCGCCGCGCGCACGCGCTCACCTCCTCTGCCAGTCGCCACGCTGCCCACCAGTCTTGGACAGCAGCTCGACGCGCTCGATCACCGCGCCACGCTCGACCGCCTTCACCATGTCGTACAACGCGAGGGCGCCGGCGCTCGCCGCGACAAGCGCCTCCATCTCCACGCCGGTACGGTCGCTCGCGCGGACCGTGGCGGTGACCTCGGCGAGGCCCTCAGCGGCGTCAACGTCGACCTGCACCTCGACAGACGCGATCGCGACCGTGTGGCACAGGGGGATCAGCTCGGAGGTGCGCTTGGCCGCCATGATCCCCGCGAGCCGCGCCACTGGGAGCGCGTCGCCTTTCGGCAGCCGGCCCTCGGCCAGAGCAGAGGCCGCCTCGCGAGACAGGCGTAGCCGCGCGCGCGCGACAGCCTGGCGGCGGGTCACTGGCTTGGGGCCGACATCGACCATCCGCGCGTGCCCGCGCTCGTCAAGGTGGGTGAGGTCGTCCCCGGGCCTCTGGTCTATCGGGGAGTCCCCGAGCCTCTGGTCTATCGGGGAGTCCCCGAGCCTCTGGTCTATCGGGGAGTCCCCGAGCCCCTGATTGACCGGGGAGTCCCCGAGCCCCTGGCCAGGCATCAGGCGGCTGGATCGACGAGGAGATGGACGACTAGGCGCTGGCCGGCGGGAACCTCGGTGACGTTGGCAGGCACCTCGGCGAGGCCATCGGCGAGGACAACCGAGCGGAGAATCCCGCTGCCCTGCGCGCCCGTCGACTGGGCGTGCCAGACGCTGCCAGAGCGACGGAGCGTGACCCGCAGGAACGACACCTTATGCGCGGGGCTACGGACCGGCGTATCGAGCACCGCCGTGACCCGTGGCCGGTTGAGGTCCGTCCGGCCCTGCAGCCTCCGGATGGCTGGGCGGACGAACACCTCGAAGCTCACGTAAGCGCTGACAGGGTTGCCAGGCAGCCCGAAGCATGGGATCGCGTGCGAGCGCCCACGGACGAGGTAGCCAAATGCCTGGGGCATGCCCGGCTGCATCCCGACTTTCCTGAACCGCACGTCGCCGAGCTGGCTGAGCACCTCTTTCACGAAGTCGCGCCGCCCAGCGCTCACCCCGCCGCTCGTCACTAAGAGGTCGGCGTGGGCGAGCGCGCCCTCGAACGCCTTGAGCAGCGCCTGCGGGTCGTCGCGGACAATCGGCAGGCGATAGGCGGTCGCGCCGGCCTCTCGGGCCATCGTCGTCAGCGTGTAGCTGTTCGAGTCCCGGATCTGGCCGGGAGCGAGCGGGGCGCCCGGCTCGGCAAGCTCATCACCGGTCGACACGATGGCCACGCGGGGGCGCGGGCGCACGAGGACGCTGCCTAAGCCGACCGCAGCGCACATCCCAATGTCCGCTGCCCCGAGCCGCGTCCCCTCCTTGAGCACGATCTCACCGGCGCGGACGTCCTCCCCGGCAGCGCGGACGTTGTCCCCAGGCTGCGAGCCAACGCGTAGCCGCACCCAATTGTCGACGTCATCAGCGACCTCAACCGGCACGACAGCATCGGTGCCCGGAGGCAGCGGAGCGCCAGTCATGATCCGGACCGTTTGGCCGGGACCGGGCTCGATAAGCCGTGCGGCGCCAGCAGCGATCTCGCCGACGACCTCCAGCTCGTCCCCAGGGGCGGCATCCTTCGCGCGGACCGCGTAGCCGTCCATCGCCGAGTTGGCGAAGGCGGGCACATCCGTGGCTGCCACGACGTCCTCCGCGAGCACGCAGCCGTGCGCCTCGAGCAACCCCAGCGTGATCGGTTTGAGGGGCGTGATGCGCTTGAGCACCTCACGCCGGTACGACTCGAGTGGGACGAGCTCACCCGGGTCGACATGGTGGTGATGACCGCCTCCTACGCCGGTCACGGCGGTTACAGCCCCTTTACAAAATCGATGAGGAACTCACGGAACGCAGGCCCCAGGTCGCTGCGGGCAGCGGCGAACTCAACCATCGCCCGCAGGTAGTCGAGCTTGCCCCCGACGTCGTAGCGCACTCCGGAGAAGCGCAAGGCGCGGATCGGGGACTCCCGGGCCTGCGCCTTCATCGCGTCCGTGAGCTGGATCTCGCCGCCCCGCCCCGGCCTGGTGGCGTGGATGTGGTCGAAGATGTCCGGCGTCAAGACATACCGTCCAATGATGCAGAGCTTGGAGGGGGCATTGGCCCGGCCAGGCTTCTCGACCATGTCATGGACACGGAACACGTCAGGGTAGTCGGGATCGGGCTCGCCAGCGATCACGCCGTATTTGCCCAGCTCCTCGTCGCCCAGCTCCATCACCGCAACGACGCTGCGGCCGGTCTCAGCGCACAGGTCGACCATCCTTGACAGCAGCCGCTCGCGCTCGGCGAGGATGTCGTCACCGAGCAGCACCGCGAACGGCTCATCACCCACATGCTCACGGGCGCAGCCCACCGCGTGGCCGAGGCCGAGCGGCTGGCCCTGGCGCACGTAGAACACCGCGGCGAGGCGGGACACCGCACGGACCGCGGCCAACAGGTCCTCCTGGCCAGCGGCGGCGAGCTGCCGCTCAAGCTCGACGGCCTCGTCGAAATGGTCCTCGAGCGCCCGTTTTCCCCGGCCAGTGACAAGCAAGATGTCACTGAGGCCGGCCATGACCGCCTCCTCGACGACGTACTGGATCGCTGGCTTGTCGACGAGAGGCAGCATCTCTTTGGGCTGCGCCTTTGTCGCCGGCAGGAATCGGGTTCCAAGCCCCGCAGCGGGGATCACCGCTTTGCGCGCACGCACGGCGTTCCTTCCTCTCCGACTACCCGCATCCTAATAGTCCGCGCGGAAAAACCCATGGCATTCGGCCGCGACTGCGCGCCCTCGGCGCGTACCGCGTGTTCCGCTTGGGCTATTCATCGCTTCTTGCGCTCACGATCTGATTGCGGCCCCGTGTCTTCGCGACGCGCAGTGCGGCGTCAGCGACCCGCAAAAGCTGGGGAAACGTCTGGCCGTGCACAGGGAACGAGGACACGCCCCCGCTGCAGGTGACCGGCAGGGGCGCGGTTGGGCCATAGCCCGCCCTTACCGTCACCGGCTCGGCGGCAACTGAGCCCCGGATGCGCTCGGCGGTCGCGAGCGCGCCAGCCAAGTCCGTGCCTGGCAGCAGCACCACGAACTCCTCGCCGCCGTAGCGCGCCACGATGTCGGGAATCCGCGTGGAGTCCCGGATGCGCCGCGCGACCTCGATGAGCACCTCGTCGCCGGCTTGGTGACCGAGCCGGTCATTCACCTCTTTAAAACGGTCGATGTCAATGATCGCGAGGGAGAGCGGTCGCTGGAACCGCACCGCGCTCCCAACCTCCCGGTCAGCTTGGATCTGCAGGTAACGAAGATTCCACAGGCCCGTCAGCGGGTCGGTGACCGACAGGCGCTGGGCCTCCCGGTGGAGCAACACGTTCTCGATCGCGATCGAGGCCTGCGCGGCGAAGCCCATGAGCACGTCGAGGTCGTCCTGCGTGAACGGCCGTGCCTTGTCGTCCCGGATGAGCGAGAGAACCCCGATCACCCCGCTGCCCCCGGGCATCGGCACGAGCAGCTGGTGGTAGCCTCCAGGCTCGCCAAGGCTGCGGGGTGGGGCGCGCTCAGCGTCGGCAGGCAGCCGCAACCCGATCCGGCTCTGGGCGACCCATCCCGCGAGCCCCTGGCCGAGCCGCACCCGCGGCACCCTCCCGATGCCTCGCCCAACCTTCGGGTAGAGCGCGTCGCGCTCGGGCGTCAGCAGCATGAGCACGGCACGATCAGCAGCAAGCGCCTCCATCGCGGTCTCAACGACGACCGCGAGCGTGCGCCCGAGGTCAAGGCTGGACGACAGCGTCTGGCCGAGGCGGAAAAGCGACTCCCGTAGCTCGTCACGGCCTCGTCCCATCCGCGCGAGCCGCATCACGGCGGTGTCGCCGAGGAACCAGCCCAACGCCGCCGCAGTGAGCACCGGCCAGGCGAGCAGCAGCCAGCTCGGCTTCTCGTCGATCGGTTGGCTGCCAGCGGGAGTCCAGAGCAACAGCGCGGGACCCTGCGCTCCAGGCGCGAGCGGCGCAGTGGTCACAAGCATCTGCTCGCCCTGCTCGGCCCTGACGACGGTGTGGGTCTGCGCAGGCGGCGCAGGTGGGGCCTGGTCATCGTGGAGCGCGGCGAGCACGCGCCCGTGGGAGACGAAGGCGGCATGGACTCCCCGCTCCCTCGCCGGGGAGGACAACCCCGCGAGGAGGTCTCGATCCGCCCAAACCCCCGTGATGACGTACCCAGCCTGCTCGACTGCTGAGCCATCCACCTTGGCGAGGGGTTTCCCCCCAAGCCGCTGGCCGCGGACCTCGCGGACCTTGAGCAGGATTCCAGGCGCCTCTCGGGTCGTGGACCCGGCCCGGGCGATCGCCTCAGGCTCTAGTCGCAGGTCTGCCGCGCCGGGCGCAAACGATGGCGGTGAAGACGAGACCGCAGCGAGGAGGCCGCCATCCGCGTCGGCGAGGACAATGACATCCGCAGGCGTAGGGCAGAGCGTGCCAAGCGCCCGATCAAGCCAACGCTGCGCCGTTGGCGCGTCACGGCGGGCCAGGACACTGGCAAGGTCGGGCTCCGGATGGCTGGCAGTGAGAACCTCCCAGCCTTGTGGAGGCCCCCCAGCTAGGGGGTCGGGGGGAGGCCCCCCCGAGGCCAGGGGGTCGGGGGGAGCCCCCCCCACAGTCAGGGGGTCGGGGGGAGGCCCCCCCGAGGCCAGGGGATCGGGGGGAGCCCCCCCCAAGGCCAAGAGCTGGTCGGCGAGTTTCCCGGCGCGCACGCGGGCAGTGTCCACCAGCTTGATGGCCGCCCCCCGGATCATCGCAAACTCGGCCTCCACTTGGCGGCGCAGCTGGGTCGCGGTGTGAACGCGGCATGCCACAACCGCGACGACGATGGGAACGAGCGCGATCACTACGAAAAACTCCGCCGTACGAGCACGCAGGCTCATACGGGCATCATGACATCAGCCTGCGACGCTGTCCGGGTACAGATGGACGGTTAGAGGAGAATCTTGTGGATGAGTGAAGGGAGGACAAGGACGAAGGCGGCGAAAGCTACCTTACGCTCCGTGGCGCTCGCGGCGCGTGGCGCGATGCCCACCGAGCAGCGGGCGGTGGCGTCCGCTGCTATCCGCCGCCGGCTTGACGCGCTACCCGAGCTGCGCGGGGCGCGCGCGGTGCTCGCGTATGCGGCCTTCGGCACAGAGGTCGATCTGGACCCGTGGCTCCGGGCGCTGCTCGCTGCCGGCGCTGGGGTGTTTCTGCCGTGGGTCGAGGGGCCACAGCTCGGCATCACGCGGGTCTGCGATCTTGAGGCCGACTTAGTGCCTGGCTGGCGCGGCGTCCGCGAGCCCCGCGCGATCGGCCGCCGCCCCGCCCGCCCGGATCGCCTCGACGCGGTCGTCACCCCGGGCGTGGCCTTCGACCGCTCCGGTAGGCGGCTCGGCTACGGGGGCGGGCACTTCGACCGCCTGCTCAGCGCGTTACGCCCGCAGACGCCGGTTATCGGCGTGGCGTTCGAGGTCCAGATCGTCGACGCCGTCCCGACCACCTCGCAGGACTATCCCGTCAACATCGTCGTGACGGAGCGAGCGGTATATCGTGGGACTCTCCGTTGAGTCGCTGTTGGGAGTAGGTGCATGCCAACATACGAGTACGTGTGCCGCGACTGCGCACGCCATCTCGAGGTAGTCCAGTCATTCCGGGACGCGCCCCTCACCACCTGCGGGACGTGCGGTGGGCCGCTGCGCAAGGTGTTCAGCGCCGCCGGGATCATCTTCAAAGGCTCTGGGTACTACGTCACCGACTCGCGGGCGAAGGCGCCAGCGGAGTCCTCTACCGGCGCAAATCCTGGCGCAAAGGAGTCTGGCGCCAAGGAATCCGTGGAGGCGAAACAGAAGGGCAAGGCCACCAGCCCCCCTAGCGCTGAGGGCAGCGCGGCCGAGTCGGCCTGACGCAGATGCCTCCACAGCAGATCCAGGTCGGCATCTTCGGCGGGTCAGGGTTCTACTCACTGCTCGAAGATGCGCGCGAGGTCGTTGTCGACACGCCCTACGGGCCGCCCTCGGCGCCGGTTGTCGTCGGCGAGGTCGGCGGGCGGCAGGTGGGGTTCATGCCCCGCCATGGCCTCCGCCACGAGTTCCCCCCCCACAAGGTCAACTACCGCGCGAACCTCTGGGCGATGAAGCACCTGGGCGCGACCGACGTGATCCTGCCGTGCGCCGCTGGCAGCCTCCAGCGGGCTGTGAAGCCAGGTGACTTCGTGTTCTGCGACCAGGTGGTCGACCGCACTTGGGGGCGCGCGGACACTTTCTACAACGGCCCAGTGACCACGCACGTGTCGTTCGCGGAGCCGTACGACGCCGAGATGCGCAGCGTCGCGATTGACGCCGCCGCCGGGCTGGGCATCAGCGCCCATGAGCGCGGGACGATCGTGGTCATCCAGGGGCCGCGGTTCTCGACCAAGGCCGAGTCGAGGTGGTACTCCTCCATGGGGTGGGAGGTCATCAATATGACCCAGTACCCCGAGGTGATCCTCGCGCGCGAGCTAGAGATGGCAGCGCTCAACATCTCGCTGATCACGGATTATGACGTGGGGTTGGATGACCCCGATATCGAGCCCGTCTCCACCGCCCAGGTCGTCGAGGTCTTTAACGCGAACAACGCCAAGCTCCGGGAGCTGCTGTTCGCGATCGTGCCAAAGCTTCCCTGCTCACCGGACCGCCCAGCCCTGAGCGCGCTGGAGGGCGCCCGCTTCAGCCCGTAGGCGCCGCTCGGGCAGGCTAGGCGTCGTTATCCACAAGTTGGCGGGTTGCTGCTGGCACGCCCCGATCGCTCAGCCCATAGTGCGGTGTATGCACCTGCGCCAACTGCTCGACGGCCGCCCCCTGGCGCTGCCGTCGCCCCTGGATGCCGCCGCAGAGCGATGGGCACGAGTCCCGCCCCGCCTGCGCGCGCTGCTCGCCCTGCTGGCCACGCTGGCCGTGATCACGGGCCTGCATCACCGGATTGCGGCAGCTGAGGCGCGTTGGGGCGGCACCCCGGTCACTGTCCTACGCGCGGTTGAGGATCTGCCGGCGGGGTCACCTGCAGCCCGGTTAGAGCCAATCGCGCTGCCGCCCGCCGCGCTGCCGCCGCGCGCGGTGCGCCACCCCCCAGACGGCGCGGTGCTGTCATTGCCACTGCCCGCTGGCTCAGTGCTGACCCATGCGCACCTCGACCCGCGCGGTCCCGCCGCTCACCTGCCCGCTGATGTCCGCGCGATGCCCGTGCCGGTCGAGGCGGGATGGCAGGTTGAGCCGGGCGGCTGGGTGGACGTCTGGGTGCTTGGCGCTGGCCAGGCGCCGTCCCGCCTGGTCGCGCGGTCACGCGCAGTCCTGGAGGTACGCCGCGACGAAGGGATGCGCACGGCGCTCGTGGCGCTTCGCGACGACGAGGTCGGCCCGGCCACCGAGGGCCTCGCGCTCGGGAAGGTGCTGTTGACCCATGCGCCGCCGCCCACGGCGAGCGGGGCACGCGGGCCGTGAGTGTCCGCCGGGCCGTGGCGACGAGCGCGTAGGGGCTACCGGGCTCCCTACGCTGTACCACACAATCGCGGGTGACCCTGATCTCGGAGAAGTGGCATGGTTCCTGTCTGGCTGCAGGCGTTGATGCTCGGCATCATCCAGGGCTTGACCGAGTTCATCCCGATCTCGTCGTCGGCGCACCTCGTGCTCGTGCCGTACCTTTTTGGCTGGCAAGAGCCGACGCTGGCGTTCGACGTCGCCCTGCACGTGGGAACGCTCGCGGCCGTCCTGTGCTATTTCCGCCGGGAGCTCGTGGCCATGGTCATCGCGCTTGCTGGGCGGGCGGACCCTACTGAAGGGCGGCTGTACCGGAGGCTCGCCCTCCTCCTGATCCTGGCCAGCGTCCCTGTCGCGGTCGCGGGGGCGCTGTTCGAGCGGCGGATCGCGGCGGTCTTCCACTCACCAGCCGCCACCGCGATGCTGCTGTTCCTTACCGCCGCGCTTCTCGTCGCGGGCGAGAAGGCCCGCGACCTGCGGGTGGCCAAGGCGAGTGCGGCCACCGGCGTCGGCGAGCGTGGGCGGATCCAGCCCGGCAGCGCGGTTGGCGGGGGCCTCGAGGGCGGGCAGAGCCCGGCGATGACCGCTACCCGGCTGCACAACCTCCCGATGGGCGAGGACAACCTCGACCCGGCGGGAGCGACGCTCGCCGAGGTGGGGGTCCGGCATGCGGTAGTGGTCGGGTGCATGCAGGCGCTCGCGCTGCTCCCGGGGGTGTCGCGGTCGGGATCGACGATCACTGGCGGGCTCGTGTCTGGGCTGACCCGCGAGGCCGCGACCCGGTTCTCGTTCCTGCTGTCGATCCCCGCGCTGATCGGGGCGAGCGCGCTTAGCCTTCCCGACCTGGCCCAGGCGGATGGATACCGCGCCTCCGATCTCGCGATCGGAGTGCTCGCCGCCTTCGTGGCGGGCTACCTCGCGATCCGCTGGCTCGTCGCGCTGGTGGCCCGCGACCGGCTGACCGGCTTCGCGTGGTACTGCGCGGCGGCAGGGGCCATTGGCCTGCTCGCCTCCCTCATCCTCGGCCCGCCAGGCCCAGCCTGAGCATGTGGTTGAGAAGTCTTTTGGTGGGGTCGTGCCTCGTCGGGTTCCGCTCGCGAACACCCTTTAGGTCGCTCCACCCGACGAGGCACGACCTTGTATCCGCTCATCGCTGGAGTTTTATGAATATCTAAGCGGTTTCGGCGGCGAGGGCCACCGAAACCGCGCTCCGCTCCGCTTCGCCCCCGCTCGCAGCCGCAGTTCTCAAACATGTACTGAGCGAGATAGGCTCGCGCCGAGGGCACGCTTATCTCTACTCCTGCGGTTTTTGCAGTCTCTGTGAGGAGTCGATCTACCACCCGCCGATGGTGACCTCGTTGCGCAAGTATTGCTCGACCCGTCGACGCGTCGCCGGGGACGTCTCTTCAGGGAGGTTGGAGGGATCTGCGAATATCACCGCGTCAACCTCTAGCCGGGAGGCCGGGCGGGCAGCGGCGTTCGTCCGGGCACTCACGACAAGGATGTGATCAGACTTGAAACTGGAAAACGAAGAATAGGCGCCCACGAGGACGATATGGTCCTCGTCGACGTCATGCACACCTACCTCCTCGCGCAGCTCCCGCAAGATCGCCTCCCTCAAGGACTCCCCGCGCTTGACCTTTCCCCCAGGCAGGTAGAGCCCGCTCTTATATGTGTGGCGCAGCAAAAGCACCTCGCCACGCTCATTCGTCACAATCGCCCGCACTCCCAACGTCAACGGCCGCATCAGGCGCCAGTAGAGCCTGATAAGGCGGTACACCGCCCTCATGGCCAGCGCACGCGGCATGCTACTGGCCGGCGAGGGTCATTCCCTCGATCAGGAGGGTGGCGGCGCCCATGCCGCCGCTGGCAGGCAGGAACCGCAGGTCAGAGCCCACGGCGACGAGGCCGGAGAGCATGTCCGGGATCGTGCCGGCGATGACCGCCTCGCGGACAGGCTCAGCAAACTCGCCGCCACGGATCATCAGCCCCGACGCGCCGACGCTGAAGTCGCCGGTGATCGCGTTGGCGCCCGAGTGGATGCCCATGACTTGTTGGCAGTAGAAGGCGGTGCCAGCCCGGGCGAACAACTCCGCGGGGCCGTCGTCGCCCGGGACGAAGTACAGGTTCGAGGGGCTGACTCCCGGCAAGCTCATGAAACCCGCCCGGCGGGCATTGCCGGTGCTCGCCACGCCCTGCTTCGCCGCGGTGTACGTGTTATGGAGCCACCCGGCCAGCCGGCCCCCCTCGATAAGCGTGGTGCGGCCGGTGACCACTCCCTCAGCGTCCCAGGGCGCGGCGGCGGGGCCGGCCACGAGTGCGCCGTCATCGACGAGCTGGAGGTGCGGGCCGGCGATCTGCTCACCGAGACGCTCCGCGAACACACTGCGGCCCTTCTGGACCGCCTCGCCGGTCAGCGCGCCAGCGAGGACGCCGAGGAACGACGCAGCGGTGAACGGGTCGAGCAGGACCGGGATCTTCGCGCTGGACGGCTTGCGGCCGCCGAGCAGCCGTGTCGCGCGCTCGACCGCCTCGGCGGCGATGGTCTCGATGTTGAGGCTGCCCAGCGTGCGGCCGAGGTCGAGGCCAGTGGCGCTCGCGCTCGACCCGTTCCTCTCGGCGATCGCGGAGACGAAGATGTAGGCGTCGCAGCGCCGGTACGCGCCCCGCAGCCCTGCGGTCGAGGCGATCGCCGCGGTGCGGACCTGGTCGCCGTAGACCGCGGTCTCGACCCCTTTGACCGGCGGGCCGGCGCCTCGCACCGCGGCCTCCACCGCGATGGCCGCGGCGACCTTGTCCTCGGCCGCGACGTCGCTGAACGCAGGGTCCCAAAGCTCCAGGAGATCGGGCAACGGCCCTGAGCCTTGGGGCAGCGCGTTCGCCTCATCCGGCGTGGCGAAGCGCGCGTTTGCCCGCGCCTCGTCAAGGGTCTCCGCCAGGGCAGGCTCGCTGAGATCGGCGGTATAGGCGTAGCCGACCCGGCCGCCGTCGATCACCCGGACGCCGACGCCCCGGGTCCGGGCCGAGGACAGCGACTCGACGTCGCCGTGGTCAGCCCGCACTGTGGTGTCGGTCTCGTCGATGCCGTACGCCTCGACGGCCTCGCCAGGCTGGGCACGTGCGACGATGCGGTCGAGCAGGTCAAGCAGGTCGCTCACGATCCAGCTCCCCCAGTCCCGCCCACAGTGATCTGGCTGATCCGCAATGTCGGAGTCCCGAACGCGACCGGCACGCCCTGGCCCTCTTTCCCGCAGATGCCCTGGCAAGTCTTGAAGTCGCCGCCGACCGCGTCGACCCTGCCGAGCACCGTCGGGCCATCGCCGACAAGATTCGCGCCGCGGACGGGCACGGTGATCTCGCCACCGGAGATCAGGTAGGCCTCGGTGATGCCGAAGACAAAGTCGCCGGAGGTCGTGTCGACCTGCCCGCCGCCCAGAGACTTGCAGTACAGGCCGCGGTCGACGCTCGCGATGATCTCCTCGGGGTCGGCGTCGCCCGGCAGGATGAACGAGTTAGTCATCCGCGGGATCGGCAGGTGCGCGTAGGACTGGCGCCGGCCGTTGCCGGTCTGCGGGATCCCGAGCTGGGCCGCGCGGATCCGGTCGCTCATGTAGTCGGTGCACACCCCGGCCTCGAACAGGACGGTCCGCTGGGCGGGCGTGCCCTCGTCGTCGAAGCTGAAGCTGCCCCAGCCGCCAGGCACGGTCGCGTCGTCGACGCCGGTGAAGATCGGCGTGCCGAGGCGCTCGCCCCGCCTGCCGGCGTAGATGCTCGCGTCTCTCGCGACGATGTCGGCCTCCATGCCATGCCCGCACGCCTCATGGAACAGCACCCCGCCCCCACCAGCGGCGAGCACGACGGTCATCTCGCCGGCCGGAGCCGGCACGGCGTCCAGCATCACCACCGCGCGCTCAGCGGCGAGCCGGCCGATCTGCTCAGGCGGGTGCTGGTCGAACAGCTCATGGCCAACACAGTCCCCCGGCCCCTCGAACCCCGTCTGGATATTCCCGTTCCGAGCGGCCACGGCATGCGCAACCAGGCGGGTCCGCACCCGCCGCTCGGTCGAGCAGTGGCCATCGGAGTTGGCGATAAACACCTCCTGGCAGCTGTCCGAGTAGCGGATAGTGACCTGGCGGACTGTGGCGTCGACCCCGCGCGCCGCCTCGTTCGCCCTGGTCACCAAGTCGACCAGCGCGGGACGGTCCGCGGCGAGCGGGTCGCGCCTGACCGGGTGGACGACCCCAGGCGTGGCGGCGCGCAGATCGGCTACCTGCGTGTGCGCCTGACCCCGGATCGCCGCGGCGGCCACCTTGGCGGCCTCGACAAGCCCCTGCCGGGTCAGCACGTTCGTGTACGCGTAGCCGGTCTGGCGCCCGCGGAGCACCCGGACCCCCGCGCCGCAGTCCCGGCCGGAGGTCAGCTCCTCTACCTTGTTGTCGTCTAAGCGGAGGCTGCGACCTCGGCGGGCCTCGGCGAAGACCTCGGCGAAGTCAGCGCCACCACCCAGCGCCGCGGTGAGGACCGCTCGAACGTCGGCGTCGTCAAGTGCGAACGTCATCAGGGCACGCGGCTCCTTTGAGCGCGAACGGCTCGTCTGAGGACTAACGGCTCGTCACTGTCCGGAGTCCGCTGCCCCATCGGTATGCGCGCCATCCTGCCATGCCGGCACCGTGACCAGCGCGACCGGCCGCAGCGCCGGCAGCGGTGACTCGACCTTCGCGTGTGTCTGGTGGGCGTCGACGACGAGCGCGTGGTACGCCTCAGCCTCCTCGAGGAACTCTTGCGTGTGGTAGGGACGGCCGTCGAGCAGCGGGCCCTCGGTGCCCTCGATGACCGCCTTCACATCTTCGCCAGTGACGGTCTTGTTCGTCTCCAGCGCGTGCGCGACGGCGAGCACCTCACGGCGGTTGGCAGTGAGCAGCTCCTCGGTGCGGCGCAGCAGCTCGGCGAGCTTCGCCTCGATGCGGGCACCAAGCGTCGAGTCTTTCAGCAGCTCCTGGTCACGCTCGTCCTCGCCCGGCTTGCCGCCGCCGCCTGGGATGCCGGCCTGCTTCGTCACAGCGTGTGAGGCGACCGTGGCGCCCATACCCCAATAGCCCTCCATCAACGTCGCCAACCGAGTGGCCGACTCTAGATCCCCCGACACTCCAGAGGAGTTGTCCCCAGAGAAGAACATCCGCTCGCCAGCCAGCGACGCAAGGGAGACCATGATGTCGGCCTCGTGTTCGCTACGCCAGCCGCCGAAATAGTCCTCGGGCTTGATCGACGCGACCATGCCGAGGTAGGTGGCGCCCTTCTCGATCGTCGCGATATCGATGATGAGGTGGCGGCGGACTCGATAGGCGACGACCGCGTGGCAGGCCTCGTGGACCGCGACCGCGTGGCGCTCGCGCTCGATGTACTCGACGTCCTCAGGCGGGCCGAGGTCCTTCAGCTGCTTCGCCTTGACGATGTCACGCCAGGTGATCACCTCGCGCCCGTCGCGGATCGCGTTGATCAGCGCCTCGTTGACCAGGTCCTTGATCGACGCGCCGGTGGCGTACGGCGTGATCGTCGCCAAGCGGTCAACCTCGGCGCCGGTCAGCTGGTGGGGAACCTTGTCAAGGTAGCCCTGGTAGGTGCGGATCCGGCCGGCCTTTGAGGGGTAGCCAACCTTGTAGATCCGGTCGATGCGGCCTGGCCGCAGCAGCGCCTCGTCGAGCGCCTGCGGCAGGTTGGTCGCCATCATCACCAGGATCCGGTACTTCGGCGGCGGCTTCGGCCGCATGCCGAGCGCCCTGCGAACGACGCGGTTCCAGAAACCCCGTGGCTTCTTCAGGCCGGACAGCTCGGTGAGCAGCGCGTTCAGGGTGCCCATGCCGCCCCCGCCCATGCCACCGCCCACGAAGAAGCGGTTGCGGATCGTGCCCGGCGGCTCGACGTCGCCGGCTTGGCCGCCGGTGGAGAGCAGCTGCTGCGTTGACGGGTCGAGGTAGGCCAGGCCGTTGCACGACCGGGCGGCGCCCCACGGCGCGGGGTTGCCCTTACGGAATCCGCCAGGTCCTCCCTGCGCGAGCATCCCGCGGCTGCCGAGCGAGTCGGCCTCGTCGAAGAACATGATCACGCCGCCGTAGCGCAGCGCGAGCTTGCGCGCCTTGCGGAACAACGACTTGACCTTCAGGATCCCCACGCCGAAGAACATGTTCATGAACGCGCCGGGATCCACGAAGATGAACGGCTTGCCGGTCTCGCCAGCCACTGCCTCGGCCATCAGCGTCTTGCCGGTGCCGGGTGGCCCCCACAGCAGGATGCCGCCGGGCACGTAGCCGCCGCGGCGCTCGATTGACTCAGGATCGTCCAGGAAGACCATGTTCTCCTTGACCTTCTGGAGCACGCTGTCCTGGCCCCAAACATCGGTGAACCTGGTCTTGATGTCGTCAGGGAAGTACACCTCGGTGCCGCCCCGCGACAGGAACCAGAAAAGGCCGATGAACTGGAAGGCGATGAAGAAGAACGCGAACGCGAGCTGTAGCAGCAGCGGCAACGCCTGGAAGAACAGCACCGGAGCCTGCAGGAGCGCGGTCGCGACGGGCAGGTCCAGGAAGGCCGCGATCAGCAGGTCAAGCAGGAGCAGATAGAAGAGGACCTTGACGACCCGGCCGACGCGGAACCGCGTCCAGTCGTTCATCCGCCCCGCGCGCCGCTCGAACGCGCCGAACACCCTCTGGTTCCAGAGGCGGTAGTACCCCGACCAGCGCTCGGAGATCAAGTAGTGCAGCTGGCGTAGCGCCTCGAGCACCGCCAGCACGATGACCCACCGCCCAGTCCGCAGCGTCTCGTTGACGCCGTCGGCCAGCGGCATGATCTGGGAGGACTGCACGACGTTCGCGAGCATCACCGCCCAGACCAGGCCGAGCAGGAGCAGGAGCTTGATCCGGTCCCACAACGGCAGCGGTTTGCGGGTGCGGCGCTCGTCATCGCGCTCGCGGGACCGGTACTCCGGCGGCGGGCTCGCGCCGCTGCCAGCGGTCGGTCGGGCGAGGCCCTTGTCGCTCATACCTGGGGCTCCTTAATTGTCCACGACGTGATGATTTGCTCGATCTGAGCTTTGTGGTCCTCGAAGCACTCGACCGTGCACCCGACGACCAGCAGGTAGGCCTTCTGCGTGGCGCCGTCGACGAAAGCGGTCTGGTCGTAGGTGAACATGGCCCCGGTGATGGAGCGGATCGTGAACCGCATATGTAACCCGCGCAGGCCGTCGGGCCTCGTCATCTCCTCTGGCGCTTTGATCATCTCGATCCGCCCGATATCTGATTGGGCGATCTCGTCGAACCGGATGAACTCGTTACGCAGCGAGGCGAGCGAGAACAGATCACGCTCCTCCTCGTCAAGCAGCCGTACCCGCGCGTACCCGAGCGGGTAGCCATTCGGCTCGTTGAAGAGATGGTCTAGGCTTGGATTAGGGTCAGCGTCAAACGCGACCGCCCATTGCAGCTGATCAAGCTGCTTGGCTCGCCCGGGCGTCAGCCCCGCAGCCTCAGCTTGCCGCTCCAAAATGTCCTTATCATCGAAGTAGTGCCACGTGCTCGGGAACTTCACGTACGCGCCGTCCTTGGTGTTGCGCACATAGGTGAACCCCGACGGCTGGCAGGCCGCGAGTAGCAACCCGACTGCTGTGACAAACGCGGCAACCCCGTTCCTGGTCATGCCCACCATTCCGTGTCCCACCGCGTGGAGCTTGTCATTCGATGGTAGCCGTGTGCTGCCCCCTGCGACGGAGATAGTCGGGAACCGTCCCCATTTCATGAGGTTTCCTGGCGGGTTTGACGCCTCGGCCTTGCGGAACGATGCTGCACAGCACACGGCCGATACGTGGCGAATACGTCCGGCGGGAGGTGACGGAGATCGCAGACACCGATGCGCTGCCGATCGAAACTGGGCAGCAGACGTTAAACCCAGAAAGCTCATCCACCCCGACCCCCTCACCGTCAGAGGAGACGTCCCCTCTGGCCCCCTTGTCTGAGCGGCTGTCTACCCCGGGCGCCTCATCGCAGATGGGGACACTCCCCCCGGCACGCTGGCAGCCGGGCCCCCTGCGCAGGGCGCACGGCTGGATCCGCTTGCGGTTCCGCTCAGCGGACGAGCGCCGGCTCGAGGCCCTCCGCACCAGGTTCGCTGGGCAGCTCGCCCGCCGCGAGCAAGCCGCGCACCAGGCCGGGCGGACGATGGGCACCTGGGGCGAGGCAGCCGACGCGCTGCTGTCCGAGGCCGAGGTCGCGCTCCAACGGTCCGACATCGACACCGCATGGTCCTGCTTCGAGGAGGCCATGCGGATGGACGTCTTCGCCTACGACCCCACCGAGCTTGCCGCCGCGCGGACGGCGCTGGCGGCGGAGGCCGCAGAGGGGCTCGGCTCCTGGCGCGGCGAGGCGATCACCCACATCCTGGACGGGCCAGACCAGGCGTTCGGCTCGCGGCTGGCCAAGCTGGTGCCCGATCAGGAGACCCGCGAGAAAATCGACACGCTGCTCTCCCCGCAAGCGCGCGACCAGGCCGTGATTGACCACATCGCCGGCCTGCTCAAGGACGCCAAGGTCAGCCGCCCCGCTGACACCGCGCAGGCGATCGAGGGGCTCGCCGCCGAGCGTGAGCAGGCCCGCAAGACGGCGCTCTACGTCGCGATGGGCCTGCGGGACGAGGACGGCGCGGAGGAGGCGCGGCGGCTGGCGCAGCTCCGCCGCCAGCTGCTCTGCATCGGCGGGATCCTGGCCCTCACGCTGGTCGGGTTGTTGCTGCTCGCCGTGTCAGCCCCCATCGGGCTGCTCGCCGCGCCCGGAAACGTTGGCAACGTGCTGTGGGGCTATGTCGCGCTGTTCGGCGTCCTCGGAGGGGGGTTGAGCACGTTCCGGTCGATCAGTGGCCGCGCGCGCATGCGGCTGCCCGTGCACCTCCTGCACATGCTGCTGACCGCCACCCGCCCGCTGCTGGGGGCGATTGGCGCGCTGGCCGCCTATGTCCTGCTGCAGTCAGGGGCGCTGGGCTTCCGTCCCACGACGACCGCCGCGGTCCTGCTGGTCGCCTTCCTGGCCGGATTCACCGAGCGCCTGGTGGTCCGGGCCGTCGAGCCCCTGCAGCTGCTGGAGGAGCCGACGCCTGCCAAAACTGAAGATAACAAGTAATAACTCAGACGAAATCCAAGCTTCATGCTGAATTGGTTTCTGCCGCGACCGTATGAACGGCTTGTAAAAGTCGCGTAACTCCCATTGCCGCTCGAAGCCCTGCGAATACAATCACGGCTTCGTGAAAAGATTCACGAGCACGGGGACTCGAGCGGACATGGGCCGCTCTTTCGCCCATGGTTGCCGCCGAGGGTTGCCACCGAGCACGCCCCGTGCCGAGGGAGGCTGACCATGCGTACGAAATCCACGATCGAAATCCCAGATCAATCCCGCAACGGACGCCCGCTCATCGATGAGCGAGGGCATGTGGCCACTACCATCCGCCGCGAGCTGACACGGTTCGCGCGGCTGTCTCATGCCACCCGAGAGCTTGCCGGCTCACCCGCCTTTACGACGCTGCTCTTGCTCACCGTGCTCCTCTGGTTGGCTGCCGGACCCGTCGTTGGGTACACGCGGGCGTGGGAGCTGACCGCCACCGCGGGCGCCCCCATCATCGGCTTGGTCCTCTTGGTGGTCATCCAGCACACCCAAAACCGTGACGACAAAGCCATCCACCTGAAGCTCAACGAGGTGATCCGGGCCTCAGAGCACGCCAGCGACTGCCTGATCGGCATCGAGGACAGCCCAGAGGTCGAGCTCAGCCGCCTGCTGTCGGACTACCGGCGCTATGCCGGAGGAGACTGGCAAGCCAGCCAGGTAGGCCCTACCCGGCTGCTCCCCTCCTGGCTCGGGCGGCGCAGGCGGCTGCGCCATGCCAAAGGCGACCTCAACCCTGAGCACAGCTTCGTCTTCCGCTCCCCTGACGGGCGGCTGAGCGCCCGCGCCCAGAGCCTGGCGCTGTTCACCAAGCTGGCCGAGGCTGTTGACGACACCACCTGGCTTCACCACCTTCACCGGGGCGACTACTCCCGTTGGCTCCGGGAGGTGGTCCGGGACGAAGCCCTCGCCTCCGTGGTCGCGCTGCTCGAAGGACCCGAGGGCCCGCCGGCCGACGACAGCCGCCAACAAGTCATCTCAGCCATCACCCAGCGCTACCCCCTTTTCGCCTAGCCCACGGCATGCCTGACCGAGTCCGCCATAACCGCGTGTGGGCGCATTAAACAATGCCCCACGCGCCTAGCGTGGCGCGGGAAGGCGGTTGTTTTCCTCCGTAAATGGAGGAAAACAACCGCCAAATAATTAGCCAGAGATTTATGCCTAACGCTTTCCTCCATATACGAGGGAAAGTCCCATATCAACGTGGGCCCCGGAAGTAGAAGCTGCGCTCGGCGCCGAGGTCGCCCATGGCGTATTTCCGGCGGTGCCGGCGGCGCTCCACGCGGGACGGCACGATCCGGAGGGTGAATGGTGGATCTTGACCGCGCCTGTTCCAGGCCAGGGCATGGTCCGATGCGGGGGCGGCGGCCGGCATGCCCGGGCTTTGCTTGCCGAGCGCATGGGCCAGGGAGGCGAGGGTCTTTGCGGGCGATCCCCCGACTGCCAGGGCCACGTCCACGCTAGCCAGGACCGGCGGGGCGACATGCTCGGGGTAGACGGTGACCAGCACGGCGCCGCCCAACTCTGCGATGCCCTCCGCCAAGGCGCGGATGCAACCGGCGGGCAGGGAGCGGTGGACGAAGTGGTGCGCCTCGTTGACCAGCAACCAGTGGGGCCGGCCGGTGCGAGTCCGCAGCGCGCGCATGCCAGCGAGCAGAGCGCCGAAAAAGCCTGGCCGATCCGCCGGACCGAGGCCGACTAGGTTGACCCGGATGCTCGTAGCCGGATCCTCGAGCGCGGCGGTGACCTCCGCAACGGTCGGTGCGCGGCCGGCGTGTCCCAGCATGAGCGCGCCGGGGAATCCGTCGTAGTCGCCCTCAGGGTCGATGATGCAGAGCTGGTAACCCGCCTCCGCAAGCCGCTCCACCAGCCCGGCTGCCAGCGTGGACTTGCCAGCACCAGAGGCTCCCGCGATCAGGACTGTGGTGCCATAGGGGCTGATCCGCTCCTCGCGGTCATTGGCTCGATAGCCGAGAAGGACGTGGTGGCGGGTGAGGCGGCCATCAAGATCGGCGAGGTCATTGTCGATCAGCCGGTCAATCAGCTCGACCACCCCTACGCCGGAGGCGCCAGCCGTCACGAGGTCGCACCGCTGTTTGACAAGCGGGAGCGCGTTCGCCACCGCGACCGCGCACTCAGACACCGCGAGGAACGCGTGGTCGTTCTCAGCGTCGCCCACGCCCACCGTGTTGTGGACCGAAAGGCCCAGCTCGCCAAGCGCCGCCCGCAGGCCAGTTGCCTTGCTCACGCCGGAGGGGAGCACCATCACCGCTCCCTTGTTGAAGACCACCCGCAGCTCAAGACTTAACTCGCGGATCGTCTCCAGCACCACCGCCTCGTTCGGCTCCCAGGTATCGACGATGACCCGCCCCACCGACAGGGGCTGAACCCCCCGCTGCCGCAAGGCCTCGAGGAACGGACCGGGTGGCGGGTCGGCGAGGAGCTGCGTCTCCCGGCTGGCCGGCCGGTACAGAACCGCCCCGTTCTCGGCGACCACCCGATCGAACAGCCCGATATGGGGAGCCACCGCCAGCAGGTCCTCAAGTTGCCGCCCGGTGACCAGCACCAGCTTGCGCCCGGTCGCCAGCAGGCGCCGCAGCGCCTCTAGCGTGCGGTCATCGATCGACCCATGCTCAGCGAGTGTCCAGTCGTAGTCCGCGGCGAGGGCGAGGTAGCGCATCCGCTGGGAGTAGTACCCACCTCAGGCGAGGGGCGCACTCATCCGTGCGTCGGCCCCTGCCGCAAGGACTGCCGCCTTCTCGCCTGCTCCAGGTCGCCAGTGATCTGATCCAGCCGCTCGTCGCCAAGGGCCTCGCGCAGCTTCGGTAACAGCTCCCGCTCCTCCTCCGCGGCATACCGATCCATCTCGTCGATCAGCGCTGTCATCTTGGCCACGAACTCGGCATCGCCGATGTCCAATCTCTGGACTTGCTCCATCAGCCACTCGACTGTCTGAAGCTCTTCTTTGTCTTTCTTGACGAGGGCTTCGGCCTCTTCCCCAGCCTGCTCAGCCGCAGGGTAAAACGTCTCCTCCTTACTCGCTTTATCCACTCTCAGCTCGTGAAAGATCGTTTGTTGGAGCCGCCTTGCCTGGTGCATGTCGCCCTTCTGGAGGGCCTGCCTGAACTGCAAGAAAAGCTTGCGTACAGCGAGATGATCGAACTCGAACTTTTTAAAAGTATCCATCGACTCTCCTTACGGATACCCCGGCCTTTGAGGGCGAGCGAAGGCTGCGCCGGCAATGCCCAGGCCACCGTGGGGGACTCACACCTCCTCCGCTCGCTGTTTGGTCCTGCAGTATGCCCACGGCCGTCATGGGCAATGCTCACACTCCGCTCACGATGCGCTCAGCACAAGAGATGTACCAAACGAACCAGCAAAATTGGGTTTCCCGACTGTTGCGGTTCAGTTAGCGCCCGGGCTCAAATCCTCGCCCGGCGCGATGGCCGGGCGACGCGCGCGGGCGTTCGCTGTGCCACCGAGTGAAGGTTTTGTCCCGATATTGGGACAAAACCTTCACTCGACTATGGGAAAGTCGTTTCAACTCCGCCCGGCGCGATGGCCGGGCGCGACGTTCGACGCAGGCGCCGGGGTTCTGCTGCCGGCGTCGTTTCAATCCTCGCCCGGCGCGATGGCCGGGCGCGACACTAAGGAGCCCGAGATGCCAATCACCGCAGGGCAGTTTCAATCCTCGCCCGGCGCGATGGCCGGGCGACCAGGCCCAGCGGGTAGCCTCAGGACCTGACCGGGTTTCAATCCTCGCCCGGCGCGATGGCCGGGCGCGACCCCACCAAGAGCCGCCAGCGCCGCGCGCAGGCTCGCGTTTCAATCCTCGCCCGGCGCGATGGCCGGGCGCGACTGCGCTCCCGCTGCTCCAGCCGCAGCGTGGCTGGCAGGTTTCAATCCTCGCCCGGCGCGATAGCCGGGCGCGACACGGCCACGGCCCGAGCTTGGTCCGGGACTCATGGTTTCAATCCTCGCCCGGCGCGATGGCCGGGCGCGACCGTGGTGCTCAACCCTGACGCCGGCACCGAGGAGGAGTTTCAATCCTCGCCCGGCGCGATGGCCGGGCGCGACCCAGCTCCCCGGCGACCGGGGAGCCCACAACTGAGGTGTTTCAATCCTCGCCCGGCGCGATGGCCGGGC
>Ga0081538_10000745_pt1 | contig 35480 bp, 33 predicted proteins | sample TabmetS5T2R1_FD_71022 | JGI IMG/M metagenome (GOLD analysis project Ga0081538, IMG submission 71022) | Tabebuia heterophylla rhizosphere microbial communities from the University of Puerto Rico - S5T2R1 | ecosystem: Host-associated > Plants > Roots > Rhizosphere ...
GGCTCGACGGATTGCCCCAAGTTGGCGCGTTGTTCGAGGCGGGGTCGTTGAGCGAAGACCAGACCGCGGTGATCGTTCGCCACACCGACGCCGATCACGACGTACAGGTGGCCGAGTTGGCGCCGTCGCTGACCGTGCCACAGCTTGCCCGGGTCCTACCCAGCCTGCCCCATACCGAGCCCGACCCCCCGCCGAACGACCAGCCACCAGGTCACGATGCGGGCGTTCGACCGACCCGCCGGGCTGTGCGGTTCGCCTACGGCGATGAAGGCATGTGGTGGTGTTCGATCCGTCTGCCCTCCGATGAAGGGGCACTCGTGCAGAAGGCGTTGGAGCTGGGCCGCAATCACGAATTCGAGCTACGGAACCCCAGCCACCGGGAGGGCGACCGGCGCGACCCCGGGGACGTGTCCTGGGCCGACGCGCTGTTGCGCATCGCGCAGGCGGGCCTCGATGCCCTCGACCACGGATCGAGGGCGGGGCGTCCGCCGGGGGAACGCACGCAGGTGATCCTCCACCTCGACGCCGACCGCCAAGACCCGCCCCGTCTCCATCTCGGCCCGGTCCTGCCGGCCCGCGTCGCCGACTACCTGTCCTGCGACAGCACCGTGCGATACCACTTGATCAGGCGGGGCCAACCGCTGGCGATGGGCCGCCGCCAACACACGGTGAACCCTCGTCTGCGTACGGCCATCGAACACCGCGACGGCGGCTGCCGGGTGCCGGGCTGTGAACAGTCTCTCTGGCTGCACATTCACCACCTCGTGCACTGGACCCACGGCGGGCGCACCGACCCCGACAACCTCGTAGCCCTGTGCACGGTGCACCACCGGATGGTGCACCGCGGCCTCCTCGCCATCGATGGCGACCCCGGGCGCCACGACGGGCTTGCCTTCACCGACCATCACGGACGCCAACTCCGACCGGCACCACCACGGCCACCCCACGCAGACGCGTCCCCCGGCGCGGCCGCCCGCCACCAGGGCCTTCCGCCGCCGCAATGGGAACACCCACCCGGCGAACCGCTCGACACCCGCTGGATCAGCTGGAAGTAGCGCTCCAAGGGCTGGTCCGGAGTGCGGGTCGTCGGGCCCGACGCTCGCGACACACAGGCGGCCGAAGAAGCTGCCCGTGCGCCCTCCTCGACGAGGACGGCAACAGGCCCTACGACCGACCGGTTGACATCGCGTGGTCGGCGAGGATGCGGCCCACGAGCGGCGTGAACTTGAAGCCATGGCCACTGCAGGCGGAGCCGATGACCACCGGTCCCCGGCGTTCCAGGACGAAATCGTGCGTCGGGGTCGTGGTGTACAGGCACGTCGCCGGGTGGCGGGGCACTGGCTCGAGGCCTGGTAGCCAGTCCTCCACGTAGCGCCGCACCCGGTCGGCGGCCAGGGGATCGGGTTCCCGGGGCGGCTCGTCCGACGGGTCGGTGACGGGACCGGTCATGTGCTCTGCGACCTTGACGCCCTCGCCCGGGCTGACCAACCCGTAGCGCCAGGCGTCGGGCCGATGGTGGATGAAGCTCGGCCACTCGGACGCAGGCGGGGCTGACCCCGGCCACGGCGCGAAGTGCTGGATCTGCTCCCTGGTCACCCGCAGGGGCGGTAGGGGCGCTCGCGAACCCAGAACCGTCGGGAGCCAGGCACCCGCGGTCACCACGGCGGCCGGCGCCGTCCACTCGTCGCCGCCGGCGCGGACACGCACTCGGTCTTCGGTCCACTCGATCGCCGCCGGTCCCGTCGAGAAGCGGACGTCCGCCCCATGCGCGGCGGCCCGGAGCTGCAGGGCGCGGACGGCTGCGTCGGCGAGGCACCGGCCGGCTCCCGGGCAGTGGACGACGCCGCCCTCGAACCGCATGCCCGGCCACCGTTCGTGCGCCGCGTCCACCGTCAGGTGCACGTGCTCGACGCCGCAGGCGGCGATCGCCGAGGCCACGGGCGCAACCAACGCTGGGGTTCCATGGTCGAGTCCGCCGGTGATCTCCAGCAGCGTCGTGTCGGCGTCGTCCTCGAGCTCGCGCCACAGTGGCAGCGCGGCCTGGACCATGCGCACGTATCGAGGATCGGCGTAGGCGTAGCGGAAGATGCGGCTGGCGCCGTGGCTGCTGCCGCGGGCGTGTCCTTGTGCGAACTGCTCGACGAGCGCCACGGATCGGCCTCGACGGGCCAGCCACCACGCCGTCGCCGAACCCATCGCGCCGGCGCCGATGACGACCACGTCGACACGCTGCATAGCTGTCACACCCGCCAAGTACAGTCGCTGTGTCCGGTTCGACGTCGACCGCACAACGGCGTCCTCCACGACCCCGTCCACGTCTGGAGGCCGCCATGTCCAGCGACGTTGTTTCCCTGTCCGACGAGTCCCCGCTCTGGGACGCACACGCGCACCCCGATCGGGCCCTCGATCCCGGGGCGATCCTGTGCTCCTGCGTCACGTGCGAGGCGATGATCCTCGCCCAGGCCGGGCGAACACCCGGCATGGGCATCGCTCTGGCGACCCGCTGCGATCGCATCGTGGTTGCCGCCGAGTACCTGGCCGAAGTGATGTCGGCCGACCGCACGCTCACACCGTTGCTGTACGTCCGCGACGACTACGTGAGGCGGTTGTACCTCCCGGTGGACGGATGGTGGTTCGTCCCGCCGCGCCGCTGGTGGTCCGAGGCGTGCCACGACGACGAGGCCGCCGCCGGTCGCCGGCATCCGAGGCACCATGTCGCCAAGCACCAGTCCGACGCCAACCGCCGGCGGTGCCTCGAGGCGGCGGTCGCCCCCATCTCCGCCCCGGCCGGTCCTGTTGCTCCGGTGTTCCTCGCGCCGGGGGCAGGGCCGGTCCACCCGTGGCGGCGGCCGCCCAGGCACGGCGAGCTGGCCGACCTGGCGGCGGCGGGTGCCCGGTTGCTCAGTCACGCTCAGCCGCTCGCGGAGTGAGTGGGAGCCTCGGAAGCCGACCGCCGCCGGGTTGGCGCCGCCGGGGGTTCGAACTCGTACGTCGCCTCGTCGGGCCAGACGCTGCCGTCCGAATTGGTGAATAACTGTTATTCTGAAGCCCGTGCCGACCGCCACCAGGGTCCGCCACCGGATGGCCGGAATGGACGAGGCCACCGCCACCGCCCCGATCACCACCGCTCCCGATCCCTCCGTGCGGGATCGGCTGGTGACGGCGGCCGCCGAGGTGTTCGCCGAGCGGGGCTACGAGGGCACCCGGGTCCAGGAGATCGTCCGCCGGGCCGGCCTCAGCACCGGCGCCATCTACACCAACTTCCGCAACAAGGCCGAGCTGTTGCTCGCCGCCGTGGGCACCGCCCAGGTCGACTCGCTGTTCGCCACCATCGAGCTCGCTGGCGATGCCGCCGATGGGCTGCGGTACGCCGGTCACGAGCTGCCGACCGCGCGGCGCGACACGCGGCCGCTGCTGTTCGAGGCGATGGTGGCGGCGCGCCGCGATCCCGAGGTGGCGGCGCTGTTGCGCCGGCGGTTGATGAAGTTCCGGTCCCTTATGGCCCATGCGGTCACCGCCGGTCAGCGCGACGGCAGCGTGGCGGCCGAGGTCGACGTCGATGCCGCCGCCGAGTTCTGCCAGGCGCTGGGCATGGGCTTCCTGCTGATGGAGGCCGTGGGGCTGCCGCACTCGGACGAGACCGGATGGCGCCAACTCATCGATCGTCTGGTGGACTCCATCACCCCCGGCGACGGGAAGGAGCAGAGCCGTGGCCAGCAATGAGCAGCTGATCGGTCGGCAAGAGGTCGACGACCTCGAGGCGATCCTCGCGGTTGCCAACACCGACGTCGACGAGGCCATCCACACGGTGGCCGACAACGCCGACGCGATCTTCACCTGGGACTACGAGAAGGGTGCCCGGCCCGCCCTCAACAAGCTCTACGAGAAGGCCAAGAAGTCGCAGTGGAACGGCGAGACCGACCTGCCCTGGGACACGGAGGTCGACGTCGAGAAGCTGGCCAGCGAGATGGGTGGCAACCCCATCATCCAGCGTTTCCGCGAGGCCGCCCGGGTCCCTGGCTCCCCGTTCGAGCACTTCAGCGAGCGGGAGTGGACCAACCTCGTCATCGAGGGGCAGAACTGGCGGCTGAGCCAGTTCATGCACGGCGAGCAGGGTGCCCTGCTGTGCACGGCCAAGATCGTCGAGAGCGTCCCCTGGATCGACGCCAAGTACTACGCCGCCACTCAGGTGATGGACGAGGCTCGCCACGTCGAGGTGTTCGCCAAGTACCTCGACACCAAGCTCACGGGCCATTACCCGATCAACTCCCACCTGAAGATGCTGCTCGACGACATCATCAACGACAGCCGCTGGGACATGACCTACCTCGGCATGCAGGTCATGGTCGAGGGGCTGGCGCTGGCGGCCTTCGGATTCATGCACATGCTCACCCAGGACCCGCTGCTCAAGCAGCTCCTGCGCTACGTCATGAGCGACGAGGCCCGGCACGTCGCGTTCGGGGTGCTGTCGCTGAAGGAGTACTACGCCGGGCTGACCGACACGGAGCTCCGGGAGCGCCAGGAGTTCGCCTACGAGGCCGCGGTGCGGATGCGCGACCGGTTCCTGCAGCAGGAGGTGTGGGAGCGCATGGGGATCGACCCGAAGCCGGTGATCACGTCGATGCTGGCGATCCCGCCCAAGGAGAACATGTTCCAGCAGCTGCTGTTCTCCAAGATCGTGCCGAACTGCAAGAAGCTCGGCCTGCTCGACGCCTCCGGCGGCTGGCTGCGGCACCGGTTCGAGGAGCTAGGCGTCATCCAGTTCGAGGACTGGGCCGACACGGGCGAGGAGTACGCCGAGCTCGACGAGGTCGCGAAGGACCGACTCGCCGCCGCGGCGACGGGCTGACCCCGGCCGGGGTCAGCCGCCCGGGGCGGCGTTGATGTCCCCGATGCTCCCGCCGAGGTCGGGGTGCTCGGAGCTGAACAGCCCCCACCGGCTGTCCCAACCCGCGACGTTCCACATGTGCATCATCCAGAGGTTGTTGAGCGGGACGAGCCGGCCGCCCCGGGCCTCGCACTGCTCGGGGGTGGTGTTCTCGTCGCCGACCACACCCCCGCCGCCGAGGCACAGCTGGCGATGGATGTGCCAGGGGTCGTTGCCGCCGGCGAAGCCCTCCGGCGGGTTGTCGGGATCGGTGAAGACCAGGTAGCTGAGCCCGACGAGGTGGCTGTCGGGATCGGTGCCGTCGAAGAGCAGGATCTCGGGCAGGGCCGGGTCGAACGTGCCGTCGAGCAACCCGGTGTTGAGGTAGTGAGCCGCGATGCAGGGCACGTAGGGAGTGATCCGGCGCCAACCGGCCGCCTCGGCGGCGGCGGCCGTCGGGTACTTGGCGGCCACCTCGTTGGACTTCTGCACCTGCGCGGCGAACGTGACGCGGGTCTCGGCATCGAGCGGCGTGAACGGCACCGGCCCGCGGTGCCCGTGGCCGCTGTTGCCCTCGTTGCCGTAGCCCGACTCCTCGCAGGCCGACGTGCCGTCGGCGGCGATGACGACGTTGGTGTGGCCCTCGACCTGTTCGCCCGCGGCGTGATGATCGGTTGCCCCGGTCATGTCGTGGCCCTTCTGGTCCGCCGTCGCCTCGTCGGCGTGGGGGCGCCCGGACGACTCGTCCCCATGACCGTGCTCCGAGGCGAAAGCGGGGGCGATCGCCAGCGTCGACACGACCGCCACCGCAAGGCCGCTCGCACCGATCCCCGCCATGCCCAGGGAGGGACGGACCGACTGCTGCGCCAGCGCCGGCCGTGCCAGGACCGCAAGCGAGATGGCGACGATGCCGACCTCCAGGCCGGTCGCCAGCCCGTCGGCCAGCGAAATGGGCTCGGGGTCCCACGCACCGGGGCCGATGGGCACGCCCCAGACCCTGGACATGATCCAGGTGCCGATCACCAGCGCGTTGACGACGGCGCCGAGCGCCAGGACGGTCCGGCTCGGGCGGACCATGATCACCACCGCCCAGCTGAGCTGGAACCAGGCGACCACGGCGAAGAACGTGCCATGCTGCCAGCCGAGGTCGAAGTGCTCGCCGGCGTAGGCAAAGTGGATCACCCCGGCGCCCAGGGAGAACGCCACGAGGATCCAGTGGAGGTACCGCCCTACGGTGCCGTCTTTCGTCGTCATCTGGCCCCCCGATCAGTGCACGCGGTGTGCAGGAACTGTACCCAAGGGGCGGGGCCCGGTATCCGCCGATCGGGCGAAGATCGCCCGAAATCCCCGGGCGGGCGCACCGCGTGCCGGGGCGGCCACCAAGGCCGCCGGCCGTAACATCTGGCGCCATGGATCCCCGGAATCGGTTCCTCCTGTCCGGCGTGGTCGCGGCCGCGGTCACGGGGTCGGCCTGGCGGCCGGTCGACCGATCGGCGGCCACCCCCGGGGCGCCCCTGCAGTTCCTGTCGGGCCTGCCGACGTCGGAGATGCCATTGCCCACGCTCGGGCTGCAGGGGGCCGTCGGCCTGGCAGCCGCCCGCGGCGGCGGGATGCGGGGCCTCCGCGGCGCGGTGGGTCTGGGCCTGACGGCGGCGTCGTTCGCTGCGCTGGTCGCTCTGCAGCGGGAGGCGGGCCGCTCGGACGACGTCCTCGAGCGGGCGCTGCAGGAGGGCCTGGGCGCCGACTATCGAGAGCGGATCTCCGAGCCGTTCAGCCCCCGTCCGGACGTGCCCCTGACCCGCCGGTCGGCGATGCTGTCCGGCTTCGCTGCGCGCCGCCGCTACGCCGCCAGCCGCGACCTGTCGTACGGCGACTACGGGCGCCACAACCGACTCGACATCTGGCGCCGTGCCGACCTGCCCGCCGACGCCGGGGCCCCGGTGCTGGTGCAGGTGCACGGCGGCGCGTGGATGATGGGGGAGAAGCGGGGCCAGGCCCATCCCCTGATGGCGCACCTGGCCGAGCGTGGTTGGGTGTGCGTGACGATCAACTACCGGCTCAGCCCGCGGGCCCGATGGCCCGACCACATCGTCGACGTCAAGCGGGCCCTCGCCTGGACCAGGGCCAACATCGCGGAGCACGGCGGCGACCCGTCGTTCGTCGTGATCACGGGGGGATCGGCGGGCGGCCACCTGTCGGCGCTGGCGGCGCTCACGCCCGGCCTCGCCGTGTTCCAGCCCGGGTTCGAGGACGCCGACACCAGCGTCGCCGCTGCGGTCCCCTTCTACGGCGTGTACGACTTCGCCAACCGCGACGGGTCCGCCGGCCGGGCCCTGGTGCCCTTCCTGGAGCGCCGGGTCATGCGTTCCCGCCTGGCCGACAACCGGGCGGTCTGGGACGAGGCCTCGCCGATGAGCCACGTCCGGCCCGATGCGCCGCCGTTCTTCGTCCTCCACGGTGCCAACGACGTGCTGGTGCCGGTGGAGCAGGCCCGGTCGTTCGTCCGGGCGCTACGTGCCGCCTCCCGCAACCCGGTCGTCTACGCCGAGCTGCCCCGGGCCCAGCACGCGTTCGACGTCCTGCCGTCGGTGCGGGTTCATCACACCGTTCTCGCCGTCGAACGGTTCCTCGCCGTCGTTCGCAGCGAGCACGGCGGCGCCACCCCGGCGGAGGCGGTGGTCTCGGAGCGGGTCTGAGGCGAGCGGTTGCGCGGGGTGCGCCCCGCCCAGCCAACTTCCGGACGCCCTCCCCGCCCGGAAGTTCCCCGGCTTGGCCTCCACCGGTCCGACACGAGGCGGTCGTGTGCCGGACCGGCGGGAGCCGTACAGTGTAAGGACCTAGGGGCGGGATCCAACCTCAGTCGCCGAGGTGTTCGGCCGGGATCTGCCCCATGCGCCCCGCCTGGTAGTCGTCGAACGCCTGGGCCAGTTCGGCCCGGGTGTTCATCACGAACGGCCCGTACTGGGCCACCGGCTCCCGGATGGGCCGGCCGCCGAGCAGCAGGACGTCGAGGTTGGGGGCGACGCTGTCCTGGGTGGTGGCCTGCGTCCCGAGGACCAGGTGGCCGCCGGTCCCGAACACGACCAGCTGGCCGCTGTGGATGGGCTGGCGGGCCGAGCCGACCGTCCCCCGCCCGGCGAGCATGTACGCCAGGGCGTTGAACTCGGCCGGCCACGGCAGCCGCAGCTCGGCGCCGGGGGCGACGGTCGCGTGGACCAGCGTGATCGGGGTGTGGGTGACGCCCGGGCCGTGGTGGCCGTCGCGGTCGCCGGCGATGAGCCGCAGCACCGCGCCGCCGTCGGGGGAGCGCAGCAGGGTGACCTGACCGCCGCGGATGTCCTGGTAGCGAGGCGGCGTGAACTTGTCGGCCGCGGGCAGGTTGACCCAGAGCTGGACGCCGTGGAACAGCCCACCGCTCGCCACCAGCGCGTCCGGCGGCCGCTCGATGTGGAGGATGCCGGCGCCCGCCGTCATCCACTGCGTGTCGCCGTTGGTGATGAGCCCGCCGCCACCGGTCGAGTCACGGTGCTGGAACGTCCCGTCGATCATGTAGGTGACGGTCTCGAAGCCGCGGTGCGGGTGCCACGGCGTGCCCTTGGGCTCGCCCGGCGCGTATTCCACCTCGCCCATCTGGTCCATGTGGATGAACGGGTCGAGGTCGGAGCTCGGCACGCCCGCGAACGCCCGGCGTACGGGGAACCCCTCGCCCTCGAATCCGGCGGGCGCGGTCGTGACGGAGCGAACGGGGCGCTCGGTCGAGACGGCATCGGGCGCCGGGACGGCCGGCAGCGCGAGGGGATCGGCGACGGTGATGGCGGGCATGGCGTTCCTCCTGGATCCCCTTGGCCAACAACTTGCGTGTACAAGTATTCCCTCAGGGGGTGCGGGCGGAGCTCAGTCCCGGCGGCGCGTCTGGCGGACGAAGCCCGCGATCCCCAGCACCATGACCAGCGCACCGGGGACGATCAGCCACAAGCCGAGCACCAGCCCGTTGGCGAGGGTGGCGGCGCCGACGCCGATGGCGAAGGGCCACACGCTCGCGTGCGGCAGGTAGTGCACCATCTCGCCCGCTCGTCCCTCGGTGACCGCCTCCCCGGGCTCTGTCGACGCCGTCCGGGCCCGCAGCCACAGGTACGCGGCGATCCACAGCGCCAGCAGCGCCGCCACGATCAGCATGACCGTGCCGGACTCCTCGTCGGCGGTGGCCCAGTAGATGGCACCCAGGACCAGCACGAACGCACCGACGGCGAGGAACACCCGCCAGGGGACGGCCCGGTCGTCGACCGGCGGCCGGGCCTCGTGACCGCGCGGGCCCTCGGTCCCGCCGGCCAAGCGGTCAGACATCGGGTGTCCCCCCGCCGTCCGCGGCGTGCCGCAGGTCCCACGCCGGGCGCTGCGAGCGGATGGGCGGCAGCGGCCGGGCGAAGTTCTCGGCCGGTGGCGGCGAGGTCGTCGTCCATTCGAGCGTCTGCCCGCCCCACGGGTCGTCGCCCGCCACCCTGCCGAGCCGTCCCCGCAGGGTCTGCAGCGCGTTCCACAGGAACGGCAGCGTCGACGTCGCCAGGAGGAACGCGCCGATCGACGAGACCTGGTTGAGGCCCGAGAAGCCGTCGCTGTCGAGGTAGTCGGCCACCCGCCGGGGCATGCCCTCAAGCCCGAGGATGTGCTGCACGAAGAACGTCAGGTGGAAGCCCACGAGCGTCATCCAGAAGTGGACCTTGCCCCAGCGCTCGTCGAGGACCCGCCCCGTCACCTTGGGCCACCAGTAGTAGATGCCGGCGTAAAGGGCGAACACCGATCCCCCGAACAGCACGTAGTGCATGTGCGCCACGACGAAGTAGCTGTCGGTCACGTGGAAGTCGATCGGTGCCGCCGCCAGCATCACCCCCGACAGGCCGCCGAGCAGGAAGGTGAACAGGAAGCCGAGGGCGAAGAGCATCGGGGTGGGAAACGTCAATCGCCCACCCCACATGGTGCCTATCCAGTTGAAGAACTTCACTCCCGTCGGCACCGCGATCAGCATCGAGAACCCGGTGAAGAACGGCAGCAGCACCGCGCCGGTGGCGAACATGTGGTGCGCCCAAACGCCGACCGAATAGGCGGCGATGGCGATCGTGGCGAAGACGATCCCGGCGTAGCCGAACACCGGGCGCCACGAGAAGACGGGCAGGATCTCGGTGATCACGCCGAAGAACGGCAGCACCAGGATGTACACCTCGGGGTGGCCGAAGAACCAGAACAGGTGCTGCCACAGGATGGGTGAACCCGCGACGCGGTCGTGGAGGCTGGCGTCGTAGATGTGCGACCCGAGGTGACGGTCCGAGAACAGCATGACGATGGCCGCCGAAAGGATCGGGAAGGCGATGAGCACCAGCACGCTGGTGACGAGCATGTTCCAGGTGAAGATCGGCATGCGGAACATGCGCATCCCCGGCGCCCGCATGGCCACCACGGTGGTGACGATGTTGACGGCGGTCAGGATCCCCGACAGCCCCGTGAGGGCCACACCGATGATCCACAGGTCGGCACCGATGCCGGGCGTGCGCACGATGTCCGACAGCGGCGTGTAGCCGGTCCAGCCGAAGTCGGCGGCCCCATCGGCGGTGAGGAACCCGCTCACCATCGTGAGGCCACCCGCCAGGTAGAACCAGTACGACAGCGCGTTGAGCCGGGGGAACGCCATGTCCCGGGCGCCGATCTGCAACGGCACGAAGTAGTTCGCCAATCCGAAGGCGAACGGCCCCAGGAACAGGAACAGCATGATGCTCCCGTGCATGGTGAACATCTCGTTGTAGCGACCCTGCGACACCACCTGCCGGCCCGGCCCGTACAGCTCCGAGCGGATCACCACCGCCAGCGCCCCGCCGAGCAGGTAGAAGGCGAACGCGGTGGCCATGTAGGAGATGCCGATGCGCTTGTGGTCGGTGCTGGTGATGAACGCCAGCAGGCCCTGGGCCCGGCGCTCGTGCTCGGGCGGCTCCTCGGCGACGAGCGGGCGTTCCTCGAGCGTGGTCACGAGCCGGAGCCCCCGGTGGTGAGGTCGTCGCCCTCATCGCCCGCCCCGCCGTTCTGGGCGGCGCGCTGCTCGGCGACCCACTCGTCGTACTCATCCTGGGACACGACCCGCACCGAGTAGCTCATCTGCCAGTGGGCGAGGCCGCAGAACTCGGCGCAGCGGCCGACGTACTGGCCCTCCTCGGTGGGCGTGATGTCGATCTCGTTGTCGATGCCGGGGATGAGGTCGCGCTTCGACAGGAAGTCCGGCACCCAGAACGAGTGGGCGACGTCGGCGGCGACGAGCCGCAGCACGGTGGGCCGGCCCACCGGGACGACCATCTCCGGCGGTTCGCCGGGCTCGCCGGTGACCGTGATGTCCTCGTCGCGGTAGTGGAACTGCCACGACCACTGGAAGCCGATCACGTCGATCCGCGCCGCCGGGTCGGGCTCGAGGTCGGTGACCTTGCCCTCGGTGGCCACGCTGAAGCCGAAGAGCACCGCCACGATCACGACGGGCGCGGCGGTGTAGAAGATCTCGAGCGGGACGTGGTAGGCGGTCTGGTCGGGGACATCGTCGTTGCGTCGGCGGTAGCGCAGGATCACGAAGATCAGCAGGCCCCAGACCAGCGCGCCGACGGCGAGGGCGGCGATGAAGAAGCCCTGCCACAGCGTGAAGATGCTGTCGCCCTGCTCGGACTTGGGATCGGGCGCCCCGAACGACGGGACGCTGCAGCCGGCGGCCCCGCTCACCAGGGCCGCAGTCGCGATCAGGCGCCATCGTCCCGGGAGCCGGCGCACGCGGGCGAAGCTAGTGCCTGTAGCTTTGAGCCGCGATGACCCCCGCCCCTGCGCCCGCAGGGGCGCGCACCGGCGCGCCCCTCCACGACCTGCCGGGCCTGCTCCGCGACGAGCCGGCCCTGGCGCAGGTGCTCGGCCGCGCCTCCGCAACGCTGGCGGTGGCCGAGTCGGCGCGGGCCATCGTCACGGCCGGGCTGGCCGGGCTCACGAGCCGCAGGCCGATCGTGCTGGCGGTCCCCACCTCCACCGAGGCCGAGCGGCTGGCCCACGACCTCGCCGCCTACCTGGGCGACGACGCAGTCGAGCTGTTCCCGGCATGGGAGACGCTGCCCTTCGAGCGCGTCAGCCCCGCGGTCGAGACCATGGGCCGGCGCACGCGGGTGTTGTGGCGGCTGCGAGATGCCGAGCGGGCGCCTGCGGTGGTGGTCGCCTCGGTCCGGGCGCTGGTGCAGCGGCTGGGCCCCCACGTCGAGGACGTCGAGCCCGTGGTCGTGCTGCCCGGGCAGCAGGTCGACCGCGACGACCTCGTCTCGCAGTTGGTGTTCGCGGGATACCGCCGCGAGGACATGGTGGAGCATCGGGGCGAGGTTGCGGTGCGGGGATCCATCGTCGACGTGTTCCCCTCGACCGCCGACCGTCCGGTGCGCATCGATCTCTGGGGCGACGAGGTCGACCGGCTGACCGAGTTCTCGGTGGCCGACCAGCGCTCGCTCGCCGACCTGGCGGGCGTCGAGATCTTCCCCTGTCGCGAGCTGTTGCCGACGCCCGAGGTGCGGGAGCGGGCGGAGCGCCTGGTCGGGCTCGAGCCCTGGGGCCGCGAACAGTGGGAACGGCTGGCGCACGGGCTCGTGTTCGACGGCATGGAGTCGTGGCTTCCGTGGCTCACCAAGAGCGAGCACATGTTGCTGGACGTCGTGGGCGACGGTGCCCAGGTGCTGCTGTGCGAGCCCCGGCGGATGCGCGACCGCGCCGCCGACCTCCAGGCGGAGGAGGCCGACCTCGCCGCCACGCTGGCGGTGACGTGGGGTGCGGTGGGCAACGGCGACCGCGGTCGCGGCCCCGGTGCCGGGAGCCTGCCGCGGGCCGGGCGGCGGGTGGAGCAGGCACACGACCACGGCTTCCCCCGGCTCCACCTCGACTTCGATCGCCTGCTCGCCCACACCAGGGCACCGGCCTGGCAGGTGGTGAGCGTTCCCGACAGCCCCGACACGCCCCAGGTGCTGGCCTCGGGCTGGGACCCGGTGGTGGGCGACGGCTCCGCCCTGGTCCAGCGGCTGGTCGCGCTGCAGCGCGACGGGTTCCGCGTCGTGGTCGGTGCCGACGGCGAGGGGTCGGCCGAGCGGCTGGGGGAGCGGCTGGCGTCGGAGGGAGTCTCGGCCGAGGTGGTGGTGGCGCCGCTGGAGCGGGGGACGGTGCTGCGGGCCGACGCCGTGAAGCTCGCCATCCTGGCCGAGTCCGACCTCACCGGCCGCCGCCGGGCGCACCGGAGGGCGCGCCCGCGTCGGCGCGACACCGAGGGCTTCTTCGACGACCTCAAGGTGGGCGACTACGTCGTCCACCACCAACACGGCGTCGCCCGCTACGGCGGCATGGTGAAGCGGGCCATCGGTGGGGTCGAACGCGACTACCTGCTGCTCGAGTACAAGGGCGACGATCGGCTGTACGTGCCGTCCGACCAGATCGACGCCGTGCGCCACTACACGGGGGGCGAGGCCCCCACCCTCAACCGGCTCGGCGGCGACGGCTGGCAGCGCACCAAGGCCAGGGTCCGGGCGGCGGTCGCCGAGATCGCGCAGGAGCTGGTCGTCCTCTACCAGCGGCGTCGGCGCGAGCCGGGCCATGCGTTCAGTGCCGACACGCCCTGGCAGCGGGAGCTCGAGGAGGGCTTCCCGTACCAGGAGACGCCCGACCAGGACAAGGCGATCGCCGACGTCAAGGCCGACATGGAGGCGCCGGCGCCGATGGACCGCCTGGTCTGCGGCGACGTCGGGTTCGGCAAGACCGAGATCGCCATCCGCGCCGCCTTCAAGGCGGTGCAGGACGGCACGCAGGTGGCCGTGCTCGTCCCCACCACCCTGCTCGCGCAGCAGCACTACCAGACGTTCAGCGAGCGGTTCGCCGGCTACCCGGTGCGCGTCGAGGTGCTGTCCCGCTTCCTCACCCCCGGGCAGGCCCGCAAGGTCATCGAGGGGCTCGCATCCGGCGCCGTGGACGTCGTCATCGGCACCCACCGGCTGCTGTCGGCCGATGTCACGTTCAAGCGCCTGGGCCTGCTCGTCGTCGACGAGGAGCAGCGCTTCGGCGTCACCCACAAGGAGCAGATCAAGCAGCTGCGCACCGGGGTCGACGTGCTCACGCTCACGGCCACACCCATCCCCCGCACGCTGGAGATGAGCCTCACCGGCATCCGCGACCTCACCTTGCTCCACACGCCGCCGGCCGAACGGCAGCCGATCCTCACTTACGTCGGCGAGCAGGACGAGCGGGCCATCGCCGAGGCCATCCGCCGCGAGCTGCTGCGGGAGGGCCAGGTGTTCTTCGTGCACAACCGGGTGCAGGACATCGAACACACCGCCGCCCGCGTCCGTGAGCTCGTGCCCGAGGCGCGGGTGGCCGTCGCCCACGGGCAGATGGACGAGGGGTCGCTTGAACGGGTGGTGCTCGACTTCTGGGAGGGCGAGTACGACGTGCTCGTCTGCACCACGATCATCGAGTCGGGCATCGACATGCCCACCGTCAACACGCTCGTGGTCGACCGGGCCGACCTGCTGGGGCTGGGACAGCTCCACCAGATCCGCGGCCGGGTGGGGCGGTCGGGCCAGCGGGCCTACGCCTACCTGTTCCACCCCCGCGACCGGGCGCTCACCGAGGAGGCGTACGAGCGGCTGAAGACGATCGGCGAGGCGACGGAGCTGGGCTCGGGCTTCAAGATCGCGATGCGCGACCTCGAGATCCGCGGCGCCGGCAACCTGCTGGGCACGGGACAGTCGGGCCACATCGCCGCCGTCGGCTACGACCTCTACTGCCAGATGGTGAACGAGGTGGTCGCCGAGCTGAAGGGCGAGGAGGTGCGCGAGCCGGCCGAGATCAAGCTCGACCTGCCGCTCGACGCCAGCCTCCCCAAGGCCTACGTGCCCAAGGAGGAGCTGCGCCTCGAGGCCTACCGCCGGCTGGCGGCGGTGACCACCGAGGCCGAGGTCGCCGACATCCGCGCCGAGTGGGAGGATCGTTACGGCCCGGTTCCCGAGGAGGCGGCGGCGCTGCTCGACGTAGCCAGGCTGCGGGCCGAGTCGGCCCGGCTCGACCTGCGCGAGGTCAACGTGGTCCGCACGACGGGCTTCGGCGCCCCCACCTGGACCGCCCGGCTCTCGCCGGCGAAGCTCAAGGTGTCGGAGGAGATACGCCTCAAGCGCCTCGTGCCCAAGGCGGTGTACAAGCCCGACCTGGCGCAGCTCGTGGTGCCGGTCAGGGGCGGGAGGGGTGTGGCCCTCGAGCTCGTCGACCTGCTCGAGTCCCTGTTTCCCGTCCCGGCGGCCGCGTAGAGGCCGGGCGGATAGGCAGGCGGTGCTGGGGGACGGGGTGGTGGCGGCGCTCGACGGATTCGAGCCGGGCTCCGCCGAGGAGGCCGCGGACGTCGCCCGGGTCCGCGTCCTGGCCCGCGGCGGCGATCCCTGGAGCCGGTCGTTGCCGGTGCACGTCACCGGATCGGCGATCGTGGTCCACCCGCAGAGCCGGCGCGTGCTGCTCCGTTGGCACGAGCGGATGCAGGGTTGGTTCCAGCTGGGTGGCCACGGTGATCCCGGCGAGACCGATCCGTTCGCCATCGCCCTGCGCGAGGCCCGCGAGGAGACCGGGCTGAGCGACCTGGTGACGTGGCCCGACCGGGACCGCCCGGCACTCGTACACGTGGTGGTCGTCCCGGTGCCCGCGGGCCGGGGAGAGCCCGAGCACGAGCACGCCGACATGCGGTACCTGCTGGCGACGGGCAGCCCGGGTGACGCCACGCCGGAATCGCCGTCGGCGGCGCTGCGCTGGCTGACGCTCGACGATGCCATGACCCTGGTCGGCGAGGACAACCTCCGCACGACCCTCACCCGGGCCGCCCAACTGCTCGCACAGGGCTGAGGTTCGTGCCGCGATCCGCGGAGTCCCTACGATCTGCCCTCGTGCCGACCCGTCGCCGCCTGACCCTGCTCGTCGCCACGCTCGCGGCCGCCGGCCTGGTCGGGGCCGGCTGTTCCGAGCAGTCGGCGGCGCTTCGGGTCGGGGAGACGACGGTGTCGCAGTCCGACTTCGAGGACGAGCTCGACGGGTTCGCGGGGCTCGAGGGCGGTGAGGCCGTGAGGGGGGAGCCGCGCGACAGCTATACGCAGGAGTTCGTGGCCGCAGTGCTCGGGCAGCGGATCGAGTTCATACTGGCCGAGCGGCTGTTCGTCGATCAGGGATTGGAGCTCAGCGAGGCCGACATCGACGAAACCACCGAGCAGGCCGGCGACCGGCTGGACGGGATGCCCCGGAATCTGCGTGAGTCCCTGATCGAGGACGTCGCGCGGCAATCACGGCTCGTGAACGAGCTCGGGCAGGAGGAGTACACGCGCGCGCTGACCGATGCCGCCGACTCGACCGACATCGAGGTCAGCTCCCACTACGGGTCCTGGGACCCCGAGGAGTACAGGGTGGTGCCGCCCGAGGGCCCCGCCGGAGCCGAGCCGAGCCAGGGGCCGGGCGACCAGACCACCGGCGGGGGGTGACGGCCACGCGCGGTCCCGCGCTGCGTCCCCGCGTCGTCGTCTGCGGCCTGGGCCCGGCCGGGCCCGACCTGGTCACCGCCGCCACGCACGAGGCCGTCGGGCGGATCCCGCACCGCTTCCTGCGCACGGCGCGGCACCCCGCCGCGGGCGTCGTCGGTGAGGCCCCGACGTTCGACCACGTCTACGACGAGGCCGAGGGCATCGGCGATGTCTACGCCGCCATCGTCGAGGCACTGGTGACGGCCGCCGGCGAGCACGGCGAAGTGCTCTACGGCGTGCCCGGTTCCCCGGCCGTGGCCGAGCGCACGGTGGAGCTGTTGCTGGCCGACGGGCGCGTCGCCGTCGACGTGCTGCCGGCCATGTCGTTCGCCGACCTGGCGTGGGTGCGGCTCGGCATCGATCCCGTGGAGTGCGGCGTGCGCCTGGTCGACGGGCACCGGTTCGAGACCGAGGCGGCCGGCGAGCGGGGGCCGTTCCTGGTGGCGCAGTGCGACGACCGCCACGTGCTGTCGGACGTGAAGCTCGCCCTCGGCGAGGCCGCCGGCGGCGCGGGCGGCGGCGAGGTCGCCGTCACGGTGCTGCAGCGCCTCGGCCTGGCCGGCGAGCACATCGTCGAGCTGCCGTGGCCCGAGCTCGACCGGGTGGTCCGGCCCGATCATCTGACGTCGCTGTACGTCCCCCGCCTGGCCACCCCGCTGGCCAGCGAGACGGCGGCGTTCGCCGAGGTGGTCCGCCGCCTCCGGGCGGAGTGTCCCTGGGACCGCCAGCAGACCCACCAGAGCCTCCGCCATCACCTGCTGGAGGAGGCCTACGAGGTCCTCGAGGCCCTCGACCACCTCGATGTCGAGGCCGGCGAGGGCTTCGACGCCCTCGAAGAGGAGCTCGGTGACCTGCTGTTCCAGGTCTTCCTGCACGCCACCCTGGCCACCGAGGAGGGGCGGTTCACGCTGGAGGACGTGGTGCGCGGGATCAGCGACAAGCTGGTCGGCCGCCACCCACACGTGTTCGGCGACGTCACCGTCGACGGTGCCGACGAGGTCGCGGCGCGTTGGGAGCGACTCAAGAAGGCGGAGAAGGGTAGGGCCAGTGTCATGGATGGCATCCCCGCCACGCTGCCGGCGCTGGCGTACGCGCTGAAGGTCCAGCGCAAGGCGGCGTCCCAGGGGGTCGACTGGCGGGCACTGCTGGAGGGCGACGGCGCGCCGGGGGCGTTGGGGCGGCGCCTGCTCGACGTCGTCGACGACGCCCGCACGGCCGGCGAGGACCCGGAGACCGAGCTGCGGGTCGCGGCCGAAATGCTGCGTGACCGCTTTCGGCGGTCCGAACGCAAGTAACGTTGGCCACACCCGTCACAGGAGCCACACCCAGCGATGTCCAGCATCGAGCACATCGTCGCTCGCGAGGTCCTCGACTCCCGCGGCAACCCCACGGTCGAGGTCGAGGTCTACCTCGCCTCGGGCGCCGAGGGTCGCGCGCTGGTGCCATCGGGGGCGTCGACCGGGCAGTTCGAGGCCGTCGAACTCCGCGATCGCGCGCCGCGGTACGAGGGCAAGGGCGTGGGCCAGGCGGTCGACAACGTCAACGGTGAGATCCGCGAGGCGTTGATCGGCTTCGACGCCATCGAGCAACGCGAGATCGACACGCAGATGATCGACCTCGACGGCAGCGAGAACAAGGGACGCATAGGGGCCAATGCCATCCTCGGCGTCTCCCTGGCTGTGGCCAGGGCCGCCGCCGACGAGCTCGCCCTGCCGTTGTACCGCTACGTCGGCGGCACGAATGCCCACGTGCTGCCGGTGCCGATGCTCAACGTGCTCAACGGCGGCGCCCACGCCAACAACAGCGTCGACTTCCAGGAGTTCATGGTCATGCCGGTGGGTGCGGCCAGCTTTGGGGAGGCGCTGCGCTGGGGCGCCGAGACGTACCACGCCCTGAAGTCCGTCCTGGACGAGCGGGGGCTGTCGACGGCGGTCGGTGACGAGGGGGGCTTCGCCCCCGACCTCGGGTCCAACGAGGCGGCGGTGCAGGTGCTGGTCGAGGCCATCGATCGGGCCGGGTACCAGGCCGGCGACGAGATCGCCCTGGCGCTCGACGTCGCCGCGAGCGAGTTCTTCGCCGACGGCCGCTACTCGCTGGCGGGCGAGGGCCGGGACCTGTCCACGTCGGAGCTCGTCGGACTGCTCACCGAGCTCTGTGGTCGCTACCCGATCGTGTCCGTGGAGGACGGCTGCGCCGATGAGGACTGGGACGGCTGGTCCGAGCTCACCAAGGCCCTGGGCAACCGGATCCAGCTGGTGGGCGACGACCTGTTCGTCACGAACGTCGAGCGGCTGCGGCGCGGCATCGACACCGGGGTGGCCAACAGCATCCTGGTCAAGGTCAACCAGATCGGCTCGCTGACCGAGACGCTGGACGCCGTCGAGGTGGCCACGCGGGCCGGCTACACGGTCGTCATGTCGCATCGGTCGGGCGAGACCGAGGACACGACCATCGCCGACCTGGCCGTCGCCACCAACTGCGGCCAGATCAAGTCCGGCGCCCCCGCCCGCAGCGACCGGGTCGCCAAGTACAACCAGCTCCTGCGCATCGAGGAAGATCTCGGCGACACCGCCGCGTTCGTCGGGAGGGCGGCACTGGCGCGGACCGGCAGCGACTCGCCATGAGCCTGCGCCGGCGGAAGGACGGCGGGGGCCGCGGCCACGAGCCGCCGGCGGCTCCCCGGGTGCGCGGTGCGTGGACGACGCCGGCCGTCGTCGTCCGCGCCCCCGACGGATCGATCGTCAACCGGCCGACGAGGCCGGCCCGCGGCCCGAGCGGGCGGGCGCCGAAGACCAAGACGGCGCCCGCCCGCCCACGGGTCGCGCCGAAGCGGCGCCGCGTGCCCCCGCCGGGCGCCACCGGCGGCGTCCTGGCGTCGCCCACCCGAGCCGCCGCCGCGGTGAAGCTGAACGGCAAGCGCCGCCGGGCCCCGAGCCGGCGCCTCGACGGGTTGGCGCCCGTCGACGCCGAGGCCCGGGAGCGCCGTAACGCCCGGTTGCGGTGGCTCGGCACCCGGGTCGGATCGGTCGCACTCAGCTGTCTCCTCGTGTACGCCGTGTTCCCCGTGCGGACGTACCTCAGCCAGCGGTCCGACACCAACCGGGCGCGTGAGCAGCTCGACGTGCTGACCGAGGAGAACGAGCGGCTGGAGCAGCGGGCCGACGAGCTGCGGGACCCCGAGACCGTCGAGGAGATCGCCCGCCGCGACCACAACCTGGTGATGCCGGGCGAGGAGTCCTACGCGATCCTGCCGCCGCCGGAGCCGGCGCCCCAGGGGGACGACTCCTCCGAGCCGGAGGGGTAGCTGCCCGGGCTCAGCCGGTCTGAGCGACGAGCTCCGGCTCGTTTTCGTCCCCACGGTGCCGGGCCAGCCGGCGGCCGGCCCGGCCGACCCGTTCGATACGGCCGATCAATGCGTCCCGTGCGTGTTCGGCCTCGTCGGTCAGGCCGGTGAGCCGCTCGACGCCCCACTGGCGGAGCACCACCGGGGCCAGTATCTGGTCGTGGTGGATCTGGAAGTCGTAGATCCCGGCCCGGGCGATGGCGCGGGCGTGCTGCTCGAAGTCGACGATGCCGGTGCCCGGCATCTCGAAGCAGCGCACCTGGCGCTCGATCGCCAGGACCATCCCCGACGGATCCAGCTCTATCGCCGCGGCGGTGGCGTCGCGGTAGAAGAGGTGGTGCCGGTTCTCGTCGGAGGCCACCCGCTTCATGACCTCGTAGCCCACGGGGTCGTCGAGCAGCTTGCCGGTGTTGTGGTGGGCGATGCGCGTGGCCAGCTCCTGCAGGGTGACGTAGACGAGGCCGTCGTGGGGGAGGTCGGGCTCGGGCACCTGCCCGCAGCTCACCTGGGCCATGCGGGCCCGCTCGAGCGCCACCGGATCGATCTGCCTGGTCACGGTCAGGTAGTCGCGGATGACGATCGAGTGCCGGCCCTCCTCGGCGGTCCAGCGGCGGCTCCATTCGCCCCAGGCGGAGTCGCGCCCGAACATGGCCTCGATCGTGCGGAAGTAGTAGGGGAGGTTGTCCTCGGTCAGGAGGTTGACGAACAGGCTGGAGCGCACCTCCGATGGCAGGGCCGCCTCGGCGGGGGACCATTCCCAGCCGGGCTCGAAATCTTCGCCGCGACCCCAGGGGACGAGCTGGTGCGGGAACCACTCCTTGGCCTGCGCCAGGTGGCGGTCGAGCAGCGTGGCCGCCGTTGGCTCCAGCTCCGCGAGCAAGGCGGCGGCGTCGAGCGGCGCGGCGGGCACGAGGTTCACCCTACCTACTGGTCGGTAGGGCGTCGAGTCGGGGCGGCTGCCGGGGTTTGCCAGGGGGTGCAAACTGTCTCCGTGGTGGAGTCCGGTGATGTGCGCATCGGTGACGACGACCGCCAGAGGGTGATCGACGCACTCAGCCGGCACACGGGCAAGGGACGCCTCACGCTCGACGAATTCGCCGAGCTGGCGGGCCGCGTGTATGCCGCCCGTACCCGGCGGGACCTCGACGAGGTGCTGGCGGGGCTGCCCGACGACATGGACATCGGCCCGCCGACCGCCGCCCGCGAGGTGGCAACGGGACCGGCCGGCGGCGCCGGCTCCGTCGCACCTCCGGCCACCACGCCTGTCGCGCCGCGGCGGCGGTTCGTCGCGATCATGGGCAGTGCCGGGGCCCGTGGACGCTGGCGCGCTCCCGGCCACATCACGGCGTTCGCGTTCTGGGGAAGCGTCAAGGTCGACCTGCGCCAGGCGGTGATCGACGAGCGGGTGGTGGAGGTGACCGCCTGGGCGATCATGGGCAGCGTCGACGTCGTGGTCCCCGACGGCATCCCCGTCGATCTGGATGGGATGGTGCTCATGGGCGGCAGCTCGGACCACACGCGGCGGTCCGAGGTGCCGCCGCTTCCGCACGCACCCCTGATCCGGGTCCACGCCCGGGGGCTGTGGGGTGGGGTGACGGCCCGCACCAGCCGGCGCCGATCGCGCTCGTCCGGGCACAAGCACAGGCACACGCACGATCACGACCTCGTCAGTGGCTACCTCGATGGCCACATCGACGACCTCCGAGAGAGCGCCCGCGCCGCCCTGCGGTCGCTGGAGGCGCGGACGGACGGTGGCCGGTGGTCGCAGCGGCCCTCGCCGCCGAGACCGCCGGGGCCGCCGGGGCCGCCGGGGGCACCGATCGACCTGCGCGACTTCCTGCCCCGCTTCCTCACCGAGGAACGGACGGCCGCGCCGGACCAGCGGAGCAACGGGCAGACCGCGTCGGCGTCCGCCCGTCCGGCAGACGACGTCCGGTTGCCGCGGGGGACGCTGACCATCCTCGTGACCGACATGGTCGGCTCGACGGAGCTGGCGGAGCAGCTGGGCGACACGCGGTGGTGGGAGATCCTGCAGGCGCACAACGTGTTGGTGCGGGCCCAGATCGAGAACCACGGCGGCATCGAGGTCAAGGCGCAGGGCGACGGCTTCCTCGTCGTGTTCGCCAGCGCCCGCCAGGCGATCCTCGCCGCGGTCGCCATCCAGCAGGCGGCCGCCCGCCACCGCGCCGAGAACCCGTCCCAGCGCATCGAGCTGCGGATCGGGCTGCACACCGGCGAGACCGTCGAGTCCGACGGCGACGTCTTCGGCCAGAACGTGATCCTGGCCGTGCGGATCGCCGACGCCGCGGCCCCGGGCGACGTGCTGGTCTCGGGCCTCACCCACGACCTCACCGCCGCGGCGGGCGACCTGCGCTTCAGCCCCGGCGAGGAGGTCTCGCTGAAGGGCTTCTCCGTGCCCTGGCGGGTGCACCGGGTCGCGTGGGCGTAGGGCGGCCGCAGCCGACCACGGAAGCCGATCGCCGCGAGGTCGAGCGGCTGCTGGGCCGGCCGCCGCAGGGTGGGTTCGAGATCGTGCGCCGCCATACGGACGGTTCGCCCCTGGTGATCCGCAACGCGCCGCTGCTCGACGACGGCACGCCGATGCCGACCCGCTACTGGCTGGTGGGGGAGCCCGAGCGCACCTTGGTGTCGCGGCTCGAGAGCGCGGGCGGCGTGGCGCAGGCCGAGGCGGAGGTGGACCCCGGCGCGGTCGCCGCGGCCCACGCCCGCTATGCCGCGGAGCGCGACGCGGCGTTGCCCCCCGGACACCGCGGGCCGCGGCCGTCCGGCGGCGTGGGCGGCACCCGAACGGGCATCAAGTGCCTGCACGCCCATTTCGCCTCGCACCTGGCCGGCGGGGACGATCCGGTCGGGCGCTGGGTCGAGGCCCGCCTGCGCGGCGGTCTCGGGGACGGGGACCGCCGGTAGCGTGCTCTGGTCATGACGGTGTTTCCTCGGGGGCTGCGCCCCCGCACCCCATCGTCGCCCGGCTCGCTGGCGCTCGCGCGGTCGACCGGTCACGAGCTGCGCTCATGACCGCCATCGCCTCGGTGGACCTCGGCACCAACTCGACGCGCGTCCTGGTCGGCCGCCCGACCGGTGCCGGCCTCGAGATCCTCGACCGCCGCAACACCATCACCCGCCTGGGTCAGGGCGTCGGGGCCAGCGGGCGCCTGGCGACCGAGGCGGTCGAGCGGACCCTCGACTGCCTGCGCGGCTACCGCCAGATCCTCGACCGCCACGGCGTCGAGCGGGTGCGGGTCGCGGCCACGTCGGCGTCCCGCGACGCCGCCAACCGCGACGAGTTCTTCGGCGCCGTGGAGGCGCTGATCGGCACGCGTCCCGAGCTGCTGAGCGGCGACGAGGAGGGGCGCCTCTCGTTCCGGGGCGCCACCGGCGAGCTCGACCCGGCCAGCGGACCGTTCCTGGTGGTCGACATCGGCGGCGGTTCCACCGAGTTCATCGTGGGCACCGACCGGGTCGAGGGGGTGCTGTCGGTCGACATCGGCTGCGTGCGCCTGACCGAGAAGTTCCTGCACCACGACCCGCCGCAACCCGAGGAGCTCTCCGCCTGCATCAGCCTCACCGACGCCTACCTCGACGACGTCGTGCGCGAGATCCCGGCCGCCGCCGAGGCCCGCACGCTGGTGGGGTTGGCGGGCACGGTGACCACGGTGGCGGCCGTGGAGATCGGGCTCGAGACCTACGACCGCGACCGCATCCACCACTTCCGCCTCAGCCACGAGGCCGCCGAGGACGTCTTTCGGACCCTGGCCACCGAGTCGCGCGCCGATCGGGTCCACAATCCCGGGCTCGAGGAGGCGCGGGCCGACGTGATCGTCGGCGGCTGCTGCGTGCTGGTGGCGCTGTTCCGCCACCTCGGCTTCGACGAGATGATCGTGTCGGAGGCCGACATCCTCGACGGCCTGGCGCTGAGCCTGCTGGATTAGGTTGTCGGGCCGCCCGCCGCCTTCTCGCTGGGCGCCGGGCCTGGCTACGGTCACGCCTGACATGCCGCCGCTGCCCGACCGCGTGCTCATGGGACCGGGTCCCTGCAACCCCTATCCCGAGGCCGTCGAGGCGATGGCGCGCCCGATGCTCGGGCATCTCGATCCGGCATTCGTGGACATCCTCGACGAGACCTGCGCCCGGCTGCGCACGGTCTTCCGCACCTCCAACGCGATGACGCTGCCGATCTCCGGGACCGGCTCGGCGGGCATGGAGGCCGCGTTCGTGAACGTCGTCGAGCCGGGCGACCCGGTCGTGATCGGCGTCAACGGCGTCTTCGGTGCCCGCATGTGCGACGTCGCCGCCCGCTGCGGGGCCGACGTCGTGCGAGTCGACGTGCCCTGGGGCGAGCCGATCGAGGCCGACCGCCTCCTCGAGGCACATCCGGCGCCCAAGCTGATCGCGGTGGTGCACGCCGAGACGTCGACCGGCGTGAGGACGGACATCGCGCCGCTGGGGGTGGCCAAGAGGGACGCGCTGCTGCTGGTCGACTGCGTCACCAGCCTGGGTGGCCTCGAGGTCGACGTCGACGGCTGGGGTGTCGACATCGCGTACGCCGGGACGCAGAAGTGCCTGGGCGTGGCGCCGGGCCTGGCGCCGCTGACGCTGAGCGAGCGAGCCCGGGATCGCCTCGTCCCGCGCAGCCCGAGCTGGTACCTCGACCTGCGGATGATCGGGCGGTACACGGGCCCAGCAACCGGGCCGCGGGTGTACCACCACACCGCGCCGGTCTCGATGATCATGGCGCTCCACGCCGGCCTGGGCGCGATCCTCGACGAGGGGTTGGACGCGGCCATCGCCCGGCACGCCGAGTGTGGGGAGCTGCTCCACGGCGGCCTGGCGAACCTCGGGCTCGAGCTGTTCGCCAGCGACGGCCACCGACTGCCCGAGCTGACCACCGTGCTCGTGCCCGAGGCCGTCGACGAGGCGAAGGTGCGATCCACGCTGCTCGACCGCTACGGCATCGAGATCGGCGGCGGGCTGGGCGACTACGCCGGCAGGATGTGGCGGATCGGCTGCATGGGCCACACCGCGCGGCCCCGCAACGTCACGCTGGTGCTGGCGGCCCTGGCGGAGGTCCTCGGCTGATGCTGCGCCCGGTGGGACACCGATGACGAAGCTGATCGGGCGCCGCGTCCTGCTGCGCCCCCTCGCCGCCACCGACTTCCCGGCGTGGCAGGAGGTTCGCCGCCGCAACGCCGAGTGGTTGACGCCCTGGGAACCGGCCCGCAATCCCGGGCTGCCCGACGTGGTGGAGTCCGCCGAGGCGTTCGCGATGCGCTGCAGCGCCCGCGAGCGCGAGCGGCAGCTCGGCACCGGCTTCGGGTTCGGCATCTTCGTCGACCCGGCCGACCCCGCCGCCGGCGGCGGCCGGGGCGGGCGGGGCCGGGGCCGCGAGGAGCGCTTCGCGGGCGAGATCAACCTGTCGTCGGTGCAGCGGGGGCCGTTCCAATCCGCCTACGTCGGCTACTGGATCGACCAGGCCCAGGCCGGGCAGGGCTACATGCCGGAGGCGCTGGTGGTGGTGGCGCGCTTCGCCTTCGACCACGTGCGGCTGCATCGCATCCAGATCTCGATCATTCCCCGGAACTACCGCAGCCGGCGGGTCGTCGAGAAGCTGAAGATCCGCGACGAGGGCATCGCCCACCGCTACCTCGAGATCAACGGGCTGTGGGAGGACCACATCCGCTACGCGCTCACCGTCGAGGAGTGGCACGATCGCCGCGACGAGCTGGTACGTGAATGGCTGGCATGACCGTGCGTGCCCGTTCCCGCCGGCGGGAGCGGACACGGTTCGTGGCTGCGATCCTGGCCGTCGCACTCGTGGGCGGCTTGGTGGCCGCCGTCGTCGGTGCGATCGGCGGTGACGACGACGCCACCGACAGTGCGTCACCGACCTCCACCACGATCGACAGCGCCGGCATCGACGTGTCCGCGCCCGACGGGTGGACGGCCATCCCCGTCGCCGGTCTCGGCTTCGGCATCGCCGTGCCGCCGGGGTGGGAGGCGACGGTCCTGGCACCGGACGTGCTCGAGAGCCTCGAGCGGTCGTCGCCCCGGGTGCCGGGGTTCCTCGACGATGCGCACGCCGCGGCGGAGTCCGGGGCCGTCTTCTACGCCGCCGGCGTCGACGAGGCCGGCCGGGTGGCGGACGTGAAGGTCCGCGCCGTTCCCGATGCCGGCGTCTCGACGATCGGGCAGCTCGAGGACTTCGGCCGCCAGCTCTCCGGGAGTGCCGGCCTCGGTGACGTGCCCGTCGAGGTGGTGGGCGACGCGGAGCGGCCCACCGTGCGGATGCGGTACGGCCTGGGAGCCGGCGGTGGGTCGGCCGAGGCCCGGGGCACCGAGACGCTCGTCGCCGGGCCAAGCGACATCGTGTGGTCGGTCATCGTCACGTCGGAGGACCCGGCCACGCACGAGGCCCTGGCCGAGCAGATCGCCGCCACGTTGGCGTTCGCGCCCTAAGCGGACGCCGGCGTCTCCTAGCGGTTGGTGGTACTGATCCGCTGGCGGAGGGCGGCCAGCCGCTCCTGGAAGGCGGGCTGGTTGATCGACCACACCTGGGGCTCCAGCTCCCGCTCGACTGCGGCCGCTGCGTCCGTCAGCGGCGTGACGTCGCGCATCGTCTGCTTGATCCGCTCCACCAGGTCGCGGGGGGCGCGGGCGGCGGCCGAGGCCATCTCCATCGCCAGCGGGAGCAGCTCGTCGTCGGGCACGCACGACCAGGCCAGGCGGGCGCGCTCCGCCTGTTGGCCGTCGAGGACGCGGCCGAACAGCACGAGCGCCGCGGCCGCCTGGGATCCGATTCGCCGCTGGAGCATCCAGGTGTGGCCACCGCCGGGATGGAGCCCGAGGTCGATGAAGCGGGTGTCGAACCGCGCCGACTCCCCGGCCAGGATCACGTCGCATGCCAGCGCCAGGTTGACGCCCGCGCCGACCGCCGCCCCGTTGACGGCGGCGATCGTCGGCAAAGGCGAGCGTCCGACCCGTAGGAACCCCTCGTAGATGCGGGACAGGCCCTGGCGCTGGCTGGACCCGAGGTGAGACAGGTCGGCCCCGGCGCAGAAGGCCGGCGGCGCTCCGGTCACCACCACGGCACCGACGTCCGGATCGGCATCGATGGCGTCGAACCCGGCCACGATCTCGTCCACCAGCCCGAGCGACAGGGCGTTGCGACGGCCGGGGGCGTCCAGGGTGACGAGCGCGACCCGATCCCTGACCTCGGAGCGGAGCTCAACCATGGCCGGCAGTCTTCCATGAAGGCGATATGACGGCGGCGGCGGTCCGCTAGACCTTCGGCAGATGAGCGTCCCGGCCCCGACGGTGTACCACCGCTGGCTGGGCTGGCATGCACCGGCCCTCCGGCGCCTGCTGGTCGCCGCGGCGGTGGGCCTGTCCTCGGGGCTGGCACTGGCCGCCGTGTTGCCGTGGCGCCTCGCGGTGCTCGGAGGCTGGAACGCCACCGCCCTCACCTTCCTGCTGTCGGTCGCACCGATCATCCTCGGGGCGGACGGGCCTCGAACGCAGCACATCGCGGTGCGCGAGGACATGAACCGCGACGTGGCCCGCCTGCTCCTCCTGGCCGCCAGCGCGGCCAGCCTGGTCGCGGTCGGCTTCGCGCTCGGCCTGGCCCGCCACGAGAGCGGCGCGGAGCGCGTGCTGCTCGTCAGCATGGCCGCAGGGACCATCTTCATCTCCTGGACCGTCGTCAACACGGTGTTCACGCTGCGCTACGCCCGCCTCTACTACCTGGGCGCAGGCGACGGCATCGACTTCGGCGATCCGACCCGGCCGCCGGACTACCGCGACTTCGCCTACGTCGCGTTCACGATCGGGATGACCTACCAGGTGTCCGACACGATGTTGCACGCTCGTGGGATCCGCCGCACCGTGCTCGTCCACGCGGCCCTGTCGTACGTCTTCGGTGTCGTGATCGTGGCCGCAGGGGTCAACGTCGTGGCGGGCCTCCTCGGCTGAGCAACCCTCGGGCGATCGGCCTATATGACAGACGTCGCGCGATTCGTTACATTCGCCGGCACCTTCGCCGTGGGCTCGGCGATGGCCTTGGGGAAGCTGGGAACCTGGGACCGTCCGCACTGGGGAGCATCTTGACGTTCGTCCGCCGCCCGATCGTCACCGTCGTTTTCGCGACCGCAGTCGCGCTCGGAACGACGGTGGCGATGCCGGTGGCGGGCGGGGCCCAGGAAGATCCCGCCCGGGAGACGGAGCAGGTGGCGCACCGCCAGGCCCTGGTGGCGGTCGAGGTCGACATCCTCAAGGCCGACGACCGCCAGGTGACGCAAGCGCTGGGCGACATCAAGGCCAACGTCGACGCCCAGACGGCGGAGCTCGCGGCCGCCCAACAGGCGCTCGCCGCGGCCAACGCCGCCCTGGCCTCCGCCGATGCCGGCGTCGCCGACGCCCAGCAGCGCATCGACGACCTGCTGGCCAAGACCGACCACGTGGTCGTCGACGCCTTCGTGACGCCGGCCACCGAATCGGCGTTGTCGATGTTCACCGAGGAGTCGTCGAGCGCCAACGTGAAGTGGGCGATCCTCGACATGCAGGCGACCGCCGATGCCGCGCTGCTGGCCGAATACCACGACGCCCACGACCGGCTCCGCGCCGAGAAGGCCAAGCGGGACGAGGCCGCGGCGCAGGCCCGGAACAACAGGGCCGAGGCCGAGGCGGCCCTGGCGGACAAGCAGGCGGCGGTCAGCCAGCAGGCCCTGTTCGCAGCCGAGGTCCAGGCCCGCATCGATCAGAAGCTCAGCGAGGCGGAGATGCTGAAGGGCATCGACCCTGCGCTCGCAGCGCAGCTCCGGGCCGAACAGATGCAGCTCGCGGCCGCGCTCAACGAGCTCGACGCGGAGGTGGCGGCCGAGCTCGCACGGCGGCGCGCCGCCGAGCTGTCGTCACAGGCGGAGGTCAACACGGCGGCCGGCATCCAGGCCCCGCCGGGCGGTGTGGTCTCGGTGCCGTGCCCCGCGGGCGGCAGCATCCAGGTGGCCGGCGACATCAGCAAGCCGGTCGGGCGCCTGCTCACCGACGCGGCCGAGGCCGGCATCACCATGTGCGGGAACGGCTACCGCGACCCCAACGACCAGATCGCCGTGCGCCGCGCCAACTGCGGAACCAGCCAGTACGCGATCTGGCAGATGCCGGCGTCGTACTGCAGCCCCCCCACCGCTCGGCCGGGCACATCGATGCACGAGCAGGGCCTGGCGATCGACTTCACCGTGGGCGGCAGCACCATCGGCTACGGGAGCGCGGCGTACGACTGGTTGAAGGCGCACGCGGCCGACTACGGACTCTCAAACCTGCCGAGTGAACCATGGCACTGGTCGACCAACGGCAACTGACGGCCGGTGCCCGGCTGCGCCGGGTCTTGGCCGTGGTCCTGGCGGTGGCCGCGTTGACGCCGTCGGTCGGCGGGGCGCAGGAGCCCGACCCGGAGGCAACCGAGCAGGAGCGCGACGAGGTGCGGGCCCGCGAGGCGCAGGTCGTGATCGAGATCGATGCCCTGGAGGCCCGGGACGCGGAGGTGCGCGCCATGCTGGCGGAGATCGAGCGAAACGTCGACCGGCAGCGGTCCGAGCTGCTGGAGGCCCAGCGCGTCCAGGCCCAGGGCGAGGCCGAGCTTGCCCAGGCCACCCAGGCGGTCGCCGACGCCCGGCGGCGGATCGAGGATCTGAACCAGCAGGCCGACCGGCTGGTGGTCGACTCGTTCGTCAACCCGCCTTCGGACTACGCGCTCGAGCCGCTGCGGGCGGGATCCATGACCGACGCCGCCGTCGTTCAAGCGGTCCTGCAGATGCAGGGCAAACGGGACGCCGACCTGCTCGAGCGCCTGGCGCAGGCCCACGACTCGCTCGAGGCCGAGCAGGCGAAGAAGGGGGACGCCGCCGCCGAGGCGAAGCAGGCCCAGGAAGCTGCGGCCGAGGAGCTGGCCGACGTGGAGGCCGCACTTGCCCAGCAGCAGGCCTTCGCCGCCGACCTCGAGGCGCGCCTGAACGCCCGGCTGGCCGAGGCCGAGTCGCTCCGGACGCTCGACGCCGCCCTGTCCGATCGCTTGGCCCAGGAAGGGGCCGCCCTGGCGGCCCAGCTGGCCGCCGCCGCCCAGCCCCCGGCGCAGGATGTGGGGCCATCACAGATCGTCCCCGCCCCGGGTGGGCTGGCGACCGTCAGCTGTCCCGCCGGTGGGTCCATCACCGTGGCGGGCTCCATCGCCGAGAACGTCCAGGCCCTGCTCAACGACGCCGCCGCCGACGGCGTCATGTTGTGCGGTGGCGGCTATCGGGACCCGCAGGAGCAGATCGAGCTGCGGATGGCGCACTGTGGCACGTCGTACTACGCCATCTATCAGATGCCCGCGTCTCAGTGCGATCCGCCCACCGCGATCCCCGGGACGTCGATGCACGAACAGGGGCTGGCGATCGACTTCACCTGCAACGGCGGCGGCACGGTCAGCACGGGCGACGAATGCTGGGACTGGTTGCAGGCCAATGCCGTCGGCTACGGGCTGTACAACCTGCCCAGTGAGCCGTGGCATTGGTCCACCAACGGCAACTGACATTGGTGGAGTAACACCGCGCGCCCACAGCCCGGTCGGGACGTTCGATAGGCGTCGCAGGGCCGTGGGGATACCCCCATTAGCTGGGAAAACGCGCGTTCGATGTAATGCGTTGCTGACACTGGCGACCCGGTTCGTTACATTCACGCCACTTTGTCCGCTCATGGGAAGAGCAGCAAGGAGCAGGGAAGAGCCGTGCGCTCCGGGTTTCGTCGCCTCGCGCTGATCACCGCGGTCGTCGCCCTCGGTTCGGGCGTGGCCGTCTGGTCACCGGTGGCGAGTGGGGCCGACGACCCCGACCCGGCCAAGACCGAACGGGAGCGGGACGCCGTCCGGTCGCAGCGCGCGGAGGTCGACCTGCACGTCGACGCCCTCGAGGCCAAGGACGCCGAGGTCCAGGCGGCGCTGACGGAGCTCGAGGCCAACGTGGTCACGCAGCGGGCGGAGCTGGACGAGGCCGAGCGGGCACACCAGGAGGCCGAAAACGAGCTCGCAGCGGCGCTCCAGGCGGTGGCCGACGCGCAGCGGCGGATCGACGACCTCAATCACAGGGCCGACGAGTTGGTGGTCCAGTCGTTCGTCAACCCGCCGTCGGACAACGCTCTCGACGCGTTCCGCGCCGACTCGCTGTCGGACGCCGCGATCAAGCAGGCGGTGATCGAGATCCAGGCCGACACCGACGCCGACATCCTCGATCAGCTCGACGAGGCCCACGAGGACATGGAGGTGGAGCAGGCCAACAAGACCGCCGCCGAGGCGGCCGCGGCGGCCCGCAAGGACGACGCCGCCGACGAGCTCGCCGACGTGGAGGCGGCGCTGGCCCAGCAGCAGGACTTCGCCGCCGACCTCGAGGAACGGCTCAACGCCAAGCTGGCCGAGGCCGAGTCGCTGAAGGAGTTCGACAAGGCGCTGTCCGACCGGCTCGTGCGCGAACAGGCGGAGGTCGCCCGCCGGATCCGCGCCATGCAGGAGGCCGCCGAACGGCAGCGCCGGGCGCAGGAGGCGGCGGCACGGGCGGCTGCGGCCAACCAACCGGCCCCGGCCTCCGACACACCGGCACGCATCCCCGCGGCGGCGCCCCCGGCGGCGGTCGTGACGCCTGCCCCCGGCGGGCTGGCGACGGTGACCTGCCCGCACGGCGGCTCGATCACGGTCGCGGGCTCGATCGCCGGCAACGTCCAGGCGCTGCTCAACGCCGCCGCGAACGACGGCGTGTCGCTGTGCGCCGCGAGCGGGTTTCGCAGCCCGGAGAAGCAGATCGAGCTCAGGCGCGAGCACTGCGGGTCGTCGAACTACGCCATCTACTACATGCCGGCGTCACAGTGCTCGCCGCCGACGGCCCGGCCCGGCACGTCGATGCACGAGCGGGGCCTGGCCATCGACTTCAGCTGCAACGGTGGCGGCGCCATCCGCTACGGCAATGAGTGCTGGAACTGGCTGGCGGCCCACGCCGACGAGTACGGGCTCTACAACCTGCCCAGCGAGCCCTGGCACTGGTCGACCACCGGCCGGTAGCCCGAGGCGTCACCCCGCTAGTGGGCGCGAGGGTCTACTACTAGTCGCGGACCACGGCGGGGGAGTGGCGGAAGAAGTTCTCGACGTCCCGCTCGTAGTGGTAGGGGAGGCGCTCTCCGCGACCGAGTGCCCCGCGCAGGCGAGAAGCCTCGGCGAACGCGCGCACCGCGCCGGCGGAGGTGGTCCGGTAGTCAAACCCCGCCCGCTTGAGGCGGCGGTTGTCCACCCCGCGGCCGTACGTCAGCAGCTCGATCAGCTCGGGGGGAAGGTCCACCCCGAGCCGGGCCAGGGGGCCGGCGTACAGGCGCCGGCCGAAGGGCGGGATGGGCACCAGGCGCTTGGCGCAGATCGCGGCCACCTCGCTCCACGGCAACACCCCGTCGCCAGCCACGTTGAAGACGCCCCCGAGCCGCCGGTCGAGCACGAACATGATGGCGCGCACCACGTCGTCCTCGTGCACGAACTGCACCCGGGGATCGAAGCCGAAGACCGCAGGCACCAGCGGGAGGCTCAACACCCGGGTGATGGGGGTCACGATGTCGGACCCGAGCACGTTGGAGAACCGCAGCGTCGTCACCGCCACTTGGGGGTTGTCGATCGCGTAGTCACGCACGTAGGCCTCGACCTCGACGAGCGAACGCTCGACCCGGTGCCGGGGTGACGACGAGCGCGGCGTGTCCTCGGCGAACCACACGGGATCGCGGTACGTCGAGCCGTAGACCAGCGTCGACGACTTCACGACCACGTCGGTCACGCGGCTCTCGGGCTGGCTGGCGGCCGCGAACAGGTTCATGGTGCCGATGACGTTGGTCTCGTGCACCTGGCGGCTGGAAGCGCGCGTCGAGTCGACCACCAGGAACGTGTGCACGATCGTGTCGACCTGGGTGGCCCGCACGATGCGCGACAGGATGGAGTAGCCCTCGTCGGTGCGGACGTACTCCGTCCGCTCGAGCTCCACCGTGGGCTCGCGGGTGTCGAGCCCCACGATCACGTCGACGCTCGGGTCGGCCTCGAGGGCCTGGGCCACGCGGCCGCCCCAGAAGCTGCCGAGCCCGGTGACGAGCACGCGCCGTCCCATCGCGGTCCGGTCCCTCGCCCCGGCCCTACCCCGACCAGACGCCGCGGCGCTTGCGGAGCATGTCGTGGAGCGAGTCCTGGATGGTCTCGCGGATCTGCTCGGACGCGTCCAGGACCCGGCTCCGGGAGTAGCGGGGGCGGTCGGGCGGCACGTCGAACGTGACGGGATCGAGCACGCGGATGCGCATCTTGGCGGGGAACGGAACGACGATGCCCAGCGGGCCCAGGGCCAACATGTTGGCGGTGACCGGGAAGTAGGGGACGCGCAGCGCCCGGGCGAGCGTGGGGAGCTTGAACAGGATCGGCATCGTCTCTTCGTTGCCGACGACGGACATGGGGATGATCGGCACGCCCGATCGCATGGCGATCTGCACGAACCCGCCCCGCCCGAAGCGGCGGAGCTGGTAGCGCTCCGAGTAGGTCTTGCCCGTGCCCTTGGTCCCCTCGGGGAAGACCATCACCAGCTGCTGCTGCTCACGCAGCAAGCGGTAGGCGTTGTCGGGGTGGGCCTGGACGCCGCCGAGGCGCGACCAGCCCACGTTGACCACCGGGACGCGCTTGAAGATCTCGTCGGCCAGGCCGTAGACGGGCCGCCCGAGGTCGCGCTCGATCCCGTGCATGATCGACGGGGCGTCCGCCGGAATGGCACCGGCATGGTTGGCCACGATGAGGGCACCGCCCTGCTCGGGGATCTTGTCGAATCCCTCCCACTCGACGCGGAACCAGTGGTCATAGACCGGGTTGTAGATGCGGCGAACGAGCTCGCGGAGGTGCTCGGAGCGGCCCCACTCGTCCACGTCCGACATCCGGGGATCGTCCAGCCCCGTCGACGTCGGGGAAGCTGCGGTTCGCGGCGGGGTGGTCGTGTCGCGCTGCGTGGGCTCCGGCTCCGTGGGCGTGGGCGGGGAGGTCCGCGGCGTGGCCTCGTGCTCCGCGGCCTCGCGTCCCGCACCGCCGTCCTCACCGGTCCGTGGGACGGCCACCAGCTTGCGGGAGGTCCCGGTGGTGCGGGCCTTGCGCCTCGACGAGGAGGTCGTCTGGGTCCGCGGCATAGGAGGTCCATGCTAGGCCGTTGTTTGTCATAGGGCGCGAGCACGATGGGTGGAGTGGAACCGACGTCGCTGCGCTTCGCTCGCATCGCCCGGTCGCTCACGCAGGCGGCCCGGCATCAGGGCGTGCGCCCGCCGACGTTCCGCAGCCCACCCCGCCTTGGGGGGTTGACCCGGACGATCCAGCGCCGGCGCGACGGCGGCGCCACGGTGGCCGTGGTCCTGCGCGGCCGCCCCTGGCCTGCGGTGGTGGCCGACATGATCGAGGGCGTCGTCACCCACAACGGCCTGACGGGCGCGAGGGCCGACCGGCTGCGGACGGCCCTGTGGGCCGCGGTGGCCGACGCGCTCGATCAGGCGGCTTGAGCGATGACTTTCGTCGGCACTCGCCGTCTACACGGGTGGAACGGGAGGTCTCGTGGTGTCTACCAACTCGACCGAAGCCGGGGCGCTCGCAAGATCCGCAGTGGCGACCCGCCTACCGGCGCAGGACTTGGAGCGGGCACGACGCTTCTACGCCGAGAAGCTGGGGCTCGAACCGATCGAGGAGCGAGAGGGCGGGCTCCGCTACGAGTGTGGGGGAGTGGCGTTCGCACTGTTCGCGTCTACGGGGGCGCCGTCGGGCGCCCACACGCAGATGGGCTGGGAGGTCGACGACATCGACGCCACGGTGGCGGAGCTTCGAGCCCGCGGCGTCGTGTTCGAGGAGTACGACTTTCCGGGGCTGACGACCGTCGACGGCATCGCCGAGATCGAGGGCAACTACCCGTCGAAGGGGACTGGTGAGCGAGGCGTCTGGTTCCGCGACAGCGAGGGCAACCTGCTCGGCATCGGCCAACCCGTAGGGGCACACGGCGGGAAGAACACCCGCTGACATCGGGTTCGGATCCGGCAGTTGTGGCCCGGTCGGCCCAGGCCGGAAGGCGGCTCGGCAAACCGGTCGGCGGCCGGCGTCGGTCCTACGGTTGCGTGCAATGCGCTCGACCCGGATGCTGGTGGGCAGGCTCGTGGTGGACGGCGACCTGGTGAGCCTCGGCTACGCGGACGTGTTCGTGGTCGTCCGGGAGGGTGAGTCCGGCCCGGGCCCCAACGACTGGGAGGTCACCGTGCGCACGCCGTCCGCACATCCGCTCGAGCCGGGCCTGCACCTCCTCGTGCTCGACGCCCTAGACGGCTCACGCCTGTCGGGCCGGGCGCTGCTCCGGTTCAGCGACGGCCGCCGCCACCTGTTCCGTGGCGACGGCGATCTGGTGGGCTACCGGGGGTCGTAGCCTGCTGATACCACCCGCCCGGGTGGCGGAACTGGCAGACGCAGAGGGCTTAAACCTCTCTGGCCGCGAGGCCGTGCGGGTTCGAATCCCGCCCCGGGCACACGCATCTAGCTGGGTTTTTGCTGTTGGACTTTTCGGCTCGGGCGGCCTGAAGTCGCTCCATACTCACAAAATGCTGCCAGGACGGTGAC
>Ga0081538_10000746_pt1 | contig 35470 bp, 49 predicted proteins | sample TabmetS5T2R1_FD_71022 | JGI IMG/M metagenome (GOLD analysis project Ga0081538, IMG submission 71022) | Tabebuia heterophylla rhizosphere microbial communities from the University of Puerto Rico - S5T2R1 | ecosystem: Host-associated > Plants > Roots > Rhizosphere ...
GACAATGTGGCGGTGCAGGTGGAGTTGATCACGCCGATCGCGTTAGAGAAGGAGTTGCGCTTTGCCATTCGGGAGGGGGGGCGTACGGTGGGGGCGGGAGTCGTCAGTGAGATCTTGGCGTAGCGGATTTCTGAGACAAGGTAGGGTGGACACATGGCTGGGCAGAAAATTCGTATACGCCTGAAGGCGTATGATCATCGTATTTTAGATCAATCAGTGAACGAAATTGTGGAGACGGCGAAGCGTACAGGGGCACAAGTCGCTGGGCCTATCCCCTTGCCTACGGTGTTAAACAAGTTTACGGTATTGCGTTCGCCGCATGTCGATAAGAAATCACGTGAGCAGTTTGAGATTCGAACCCATAAACGCTTGCTCGACATTTTGGAGCCTACTCCGCAAACAGTCGATGCTTTGATGAAGCTTGATTTGTCAGCGGGTGTTGACGTTGAGATCAAACTGTAGGATAGCGTGCATATGTTACAAGGACTCATTGGTCGTAAGGTCGGAATGACGCAGCTTTTCTCCGATGATGGTGATGTCATCCCTGTCACTGCAATTGAGGCAGGACCGTGTTGGATCGTCCAGAAAAAGACAGCAGAACGTGACGGGTATACTGCTGTTCAACTAGGGTTTGGTGCAAAGAAGGCGAAGCGCGTGACCAAGCCGTTGCGTGGACATTTTCAGCGTAGTGGAGTTGGTCCTACACGATGGTTACGAGAGTTTCACGTTGATGCGCAGACCCTGGAGGAATGCCAAGAAGGTCAGGAAGTCTCAGGAGAGATCTTTGTGGGTTATCGTTACGTTGATGTTATTGGCACCTCCAAAGGGCGTGGCTTCACTGGTGTCATAAAGCGTCATAATTTTGCTGGGAAGAGCATGTCACATGGAACCCATGAATATTTCCGCCATGGGGGATCAATAGGGGCCTCAGCAGACCCGGCCCGAGTTTGGAAGAATAAGGGCATGGCTGGGCATTATGGCCATACGCGGGTGACCGTGCGTAACCTCGAGGTTGTGCATTTTCTGAAAGAACGGAATCTGTTGCTTGTCAAAGGAGCCGTCCCTGGTCCCAATGGGGGGATGCTCTTAATACGAGTAAGCAGAAAGCAGCCGCGCTAGAGGCAGGCGGGGACACGGTGATGAAGCTTGATGTCTATGATGCTCAGGGACAGGTGATACGCCAAACTGATCTCCCGGACGCAGTTTTTGGGGCTGAGGTCAAAGAGCCCCTTTTGCATGAGGTTGTGCGCTATCAGCTAGCAAAGCGTCGCCAGGGAACAGCGCATACCAAGAACCGCTCGGCAGTACGAGGTGGAGGGACAAAGCCTTGGCGTCAGAAAGGGACGGGGCGGGCTCGTGCAGGATCGAGACGTTCGCCTTTATGGCGCGGTGGCGGAACGGTCTTTGGTCCTATGCCCCGCTCCTATGCCTACGCTATGCCAAAAAAAAAGCGGCGGGTAGCCCTCTGCTCAGTTTTAAGTTTAAAGGTGCGTGAAGATGCTTTCCGTATTATCGAGCGTTTTGACATTCAGCAGCCAAAGACACGAGAAGTCGTACAAATGGTCAAACATTTTACTGACCAACGTAAGGTGCTGTTGTTAGTGCCGGAACCGCATGAATCGTTGCATCTTTCGGCACGCAATATCCCAGATGTAAAAGTTTTACCAGTCGCAGGGCTCAACGTCTACGATTTATTGCACTATACGACTGTCATTTGCGCTGAAGAAGCCATTGAGAGAATTGTTGGGAGGTTGACTTAATGGATCATTACCAAGTCATCAAGCGACCTCTGATCACTGAAAAAGGCATGCGTGGTAATGAAGAGCATAATACAGTAGTCTTTCAGGTTGACCGAAAGGCAAATAAGCTCCTGATTAAACAAGCTGTAGAGGCATTGTTTCAGGTCAAAGTCCTGGAGGTGAACACGCTAAACGTACGGGGGAAGAAGAAGCGGGTACGTATGCGCGAAGGGAGCAAGCCTGATTGGAAGAAGGCTTATGTGACCTTACGAGAAGGCGATACGATTACCTTCTTTGAAGGTGTCTAGCGAGGATTGGGATCATGGCAATCCGTAGTTATAAGCCCACGTCTCCCGGGAGACGTTTTCAAACGGTTGGTACGTTTGAAGAGATTACGTCAACTACGCCTGAGCGCAGCCTGTTGGGGACGATCAAGAAAACGGGCGGGCGGAATAATAACGGCCGGATTACAAGTCGGCATCGCGGGGGTGGGCATAAGCGACGCTACCGCATGATCGATTTTAAGCGGATAAAGGACGGTGTCCCAGCAAAAGTTGCTGCTATTGAATACGACCCCAACCGTTCGGCGCGCATTGCCTTGTTGCATTATGCAGATGGCGAGAAAGGTTACATTCTTGCGCCTATTGGTCTGCAAGCAGGTGACACTGTGATGTCAGGGCCGCAGGCAGATATTCGTCCAGGCAATGCGATGGCTTTGCAGGATATGCCTTTAGGCCAAACCATTCATAACATTGAACTGGCTCCGGGAAGGGGCGGAAAGCTCGTCCGCAGTGCTGGCGCCGCGGCACAGTTGATGGCACGTGAGGGCAAATATGCCCAGATACGTTTGGCATCGGGTGAAATGCGCTTGGTACTGGCTGTGTGCCGTGCAACAATAGGCCAGGTTGGGAACGCTGACCATGAAAATATTTCCATCGGCAAGGCCGGGCGGTCGCGCTGGTTAGGGAGACGCCCACGGGTACGTGGGGTGGCGATGAATCCTGTGGACCATCCTCACGGTGGAGGAGAGGGCAAGACCTCGGGCGGACGTCATCCAGTGACGCCGTGGGGAGTGCCGACGAAGGGATACAAAACGCGGCGCAATAAGCGTACGGGCAAGTTTATTGTGCGACGGCGCAAATAGCGGGGATTGGCAAAGACACAGGAGCATGGAGAGATGGGACGTTCTGTCAAAAAAGGGCCATTTGTTGATGCGCATCTGCTCGAAAAGATCCTGGCTATGGAGAACAGCGCGGAGAAACGGGCCATTCGGACGTGGTCACGACGCTCGACGATTCTCCCAGAGATGGTGGGACATACGATTGCCGTGCATAATGGTAAAAGATTTGTGCCAGTGTATGTCACTGAAAACATGGTAGGACACAAACTGGGGGAATTTTCGCCGACCCGGACTTTCCGGGCCCATAGCGGTATGACGAAGCGTACAACAGGGCTGAAATAGAGTAAGAGGCAAGCCGGGAGATCGCGTAAAGGAACGGCCATGAAAGCAAGTGCAACACACATTCGCATCTCTCCGCGCAAGGTACGGATGGTCGTAGATACAGTGCGCGGGAAAAGCGTAAGCCAGGCGCTCAGTATCTTGGGGTTTACCCGTAAAAAGGCAGCGCTACCAGTCCAAAAGCTTCTCAAATCTGCGGTAGCGAATGCGGTGGAGAATGGTGGTATAAGTGATGTTGATACTCTCGTAATCGATCGTATTATGGTGGACGAAGGGCCCACACTTAAACGCTATATGCCGCGTGCACGGGGACGGGCTACGCCAATTCGGAAGCGCACGAGTCACATTCGGATCATGTTGCGCGAGCGGGATACCCATTAGTCCCCTGTACATCCCAAGCGCAGCGAGTGGTCAGCACTGAGACACACAAGGGGGGATCATGGGACAAAAAGTTCATCCAATAGGTTTTCGCCTTGGGATTAATAAGACCTGGCAGTCGAACTGGTACGCCAAGCGCAATTATGCTGATTTGTTGCACGAAGACTTGATGATTCGCCGCCACATTAAGACGCGGCTGTATCATGCAGGTATTTCGAAGGTGGAGATTGAGCGTGCTGCGAACCGGGCAAAGATTAACATCTACACTGCGCGCCCAGGTATTATCATTGGGAAGCGCGGAGCAGAAGTAGATAAGTTGAAAAACGAACTACAGGATCTCACGCAGAAGCAAGTAGCTATCAATATTAAAGAAATCCGCAAGGCGGAAATTGATGGGCAGCTTGTTGCCGAAAATATTGCGCTACAACTTGAGCGTCGTGTGGCCTTTCGGCGCGCTATGAAAAAGGCTATTACCTCAGCACTGCGCTTTGGTGCGAAGGGTATCCGTATCGAGTCATCGGGACGTCTTGCTGGGGCGGAGATGGCACGACGTGAGTGGTATCGTGAAGGGGGTGTGCCGCTCCATACGCTGCGTGCTGACATCGATTATGGTTTCGCTGAGGCGAAGACGACCTATGGTCAAGTCGGGGTGAAGGTGTGGATTTATAAAGGGGAGTTTGTGGCTCCTGACGAGGAAGTCACTGTAATGCCTGAACCGCGTACGCGTGGACGCCGCTAACGAGGGGCCTGAGCCATGTTGATGCCGAAAAAGACGAAATTTCGTAAACAACACCGGGGCAGGATGACTGGGAAGGCAAGTCGTGGGAATGAGATCAGCTTCGGACAATATGCGCTGCAGGCCCTTGAACCCGCTTGGATTACCAGTCGCCAAATCGAGGCTGGACGTATCGCCATGACTCGCCACGTCCGTCGTGGTGGCAAAGTCTGGATTCGGATCTTTCCCGACAAACCGGTCTCCAAAAAACCTGCAGAGACGCGTATGGGTAAAGGGAAGGGAGGACCAGAATTTTGGGTCGCTGTCGTGAGGCCTGGTTTGATTCTCTATGAGATGGATGGGGTTGATGAGAGCGTTGCCCGCGAGGCGATGCGTCTGGCGTCCCATAAACTCCCTATTGCTACCCGTTTCTTGGCAAAAATATAAAAAGAGACGAGGATAATGGCATGAAGGCACGTGAATTACGTGAGTGCAGTTCTGAAGAATTGCAGCACAAGCAGCAGGAGTTAATTGAAGAACTCTTTAACCTCCGTTTTCAATTGGCGACCGGTCAGATTGAAAATGTGGGGCGTATTGCTGCGGTGCGGCGAGATATTGCGCGCGTAAAAACTGTGCAACGCGAACGTCAAATGCAGTCTACCCCATAAGACGCATAAGGTAGCAAGTTATGGCAGAAGGTCATAGGAAAGTTTTGCTAGGAGAGGTGGTAAGCAATCGCATGAACAAGACAATCACGGTCAAGGTGGAACGCCGTGTACGTCATCCCATCTATGAGCGGGTGGTCAAACGTAGCAAAAAATTTCATGCGCATGACGAACACAATCAATGCCAGATTGGGGATGTTGTGCGTATTATTGAAACACGACCACTGAGTAAGACAAAATGCTGGCGCCTGCTGGAGGTTGTACGGCGTCAGGCTGGAGCGTACGTTGCCCCACTCGCAGGGCGTGAGGAATTGAGTGTATGATCCAAACGGAGACTCTGCTCACGGTAGCTGACAACTCTGGAGCGCGCCGAGTGAAATGTTTTCACATCTTGGGGGGAACCCGTCGACGCTACGCAAGCGTCGGCGATGTTGTAGTCGTGTCGGTGAAAGAGGCCCTCCCTAATGGCGCTGTGAAGAAGGGGGACGTTCGTCGAGCTGTTATTGTACGGACACGCAAGGAAATTCGCCGTACGGACGGCACGTATATCCGTTTTGATGATAATGCTGCAGTTATCATCAATGACGCTGGTGAACCTGTAGGAACACGTATTTTTGGCCCAGTTCCACGTGAGCTACGGGCCAAAGGTTTTATGAAAATTATCTCACTGGCGCCAGAAGTGCTCTGAAAGCATTAGAAGCGGAAATACAAGGGAAACTCTGTATGGCACACGCAAAAGTTGTTCCACAGACACGAGGGCATATTAAAAAGGACGATTTCGTCAAAATTATTGCTGGGAAGGATCGTGGGAAGCAAGGCAAAGTCTTGCGAGTTTTTCCCCAAGAGGGGCGGTTGACCGTCGAACGCGTCAACATGGTCAAACGGCATACGCGTCCCACGCGCCAAATGCAACAGGGCGGTATTATTGAGCGTGAGGGGAAGCTGCATATCTCAAACGTCATGCTTATTTGCAGTAAGTGCGAGCGTGGTGTACGTGTTGGACACCAAATCTTAGAGGACAAGAAAAAAGTACGTATATGCCGTCGATGTGGCGAGATCCTCGATAAATAAGTACGGCAGGGGAAGATAGGGGGTAGAGATCTCATGGCCTATGTTGCACGCATGCATCAATATTACATGCAGGAGGTTGTACCGGTATTACAACAGCGCTTTGGTTATCGCAATGTTATGCAGGTTCCGCGCTTGGCAAAGATCGTCTTGAATATGGGATTGGGGGAGGCCATTCAGAATCCCAAGCTCCTCGATGCTGGCGTGGAACAGCTTGCTGCTATCTCGGGACAGAAGCCAGTTATTACAAAAGCGCGCAAATCTATTGCTGCATACAAGCTGCGAACGGGGATGTCGATTGGGGTGAAAGTGACCCTGCGTAAAGATCGTATGTATGACTTTTTTGATAGATTAGTCAATATTGCTTTGCCTCGGGTACGCGATTTCCGTGGTGTGACAAGCAACGCTTTTGATGGACGCGGGAATTACACGTTAGGTGTTGAAGAGCAGGTGATCTTCCCCGAGGTTGACTACGACAAGGTGGAGCGTATTAAAGGAATGGCGATTACTGTTGTAACCTCGGCCAAGACTGATGCGGAAGGCAGGGAGCTGCTCAGGCTGCTCGGCATGCCTTTCCGAAGTTAATCTTGAAACGGAAAAGGAGTATGGCAAAGAAATCGCTCATTAACAAGGCAAATAGGACACCGAAGTTTGTGGTGCGTCAGTATAGGCGCTGTCGTGTGTGTGGCAGAGCACGGGGGTATCTACGGAAATTTGCTATGTGCCGTATTTGTTTCCGTGGTTTAGCCCTCCGAGGTGAGATTCCGGGCGTAGTCAAGTCAAGCTGGTAGTCTTCTGAGGTGAGGACGTCCGCTGTGGAGTAGCGCACGTATGATGACCGACCCAATAGCTGATATGTTGACACGTATACGTAATGCCTTGGCGGCTCGCCATGAGAGAGTACAGATACCGGCGTCCCGTATGAAACAGGAAATTGCTCATGTTTTGAGAGAAGAGGGGTATATCCTCGACTTTCATGTGGACAAGGCAGCACATCTCCAAGGACTCTTGGATATTACGTTGAAGTATGATGTCATGAACATGAGTGTCATTCAAGGTTTACGAAAAATCAGTACGCCTGGCAAGCGTCAATATGTCTCCTGTAAAGAGATGCCAAAGGTGTTAGATGGTGCAGGCATTGCTATTATTTCTACTTCCAGAGGGCTGTTAACCGATCAACAGTGCCGGGCGGAAAATGTAGGGGGGGAAGTCATCTGCTTTGTGTGGTAGGCCTTGAGGAAAGGTGATCTGATGTCACGTATTGGCCGAGTACCAATTGTTGTACCTCCAGGAGTGGAGGTACACATCAGCGACGATAACTATGTGGAAGTCAAGGGACCCAAGGGCCTTTTACGTCGCCAGTTGCATCCACGGGTGCTCGTGCACCATAATGGTACGACAATAGAGGTTGCGCGTCGTAGTGAGGCAAAGCTCGATAAATCTTTGCACGGTCTGAGTAGAACTTTGCTCCACAACATGATTGTTGGTGTAACGACAGGGTTCGAAAAGCAGATGGAGATTGTTTGGAGTGGATTCCGAGCCCAAGTGCAGCACAAAACGCTCACTTTGCAGCTTGGTCATTCGCATCCTATCACTTATGAAGCCCCTGAGGGACTCGAATTTGAATTGAATCGCTCCTTTATTACTGTGCGGGGTATTGATAAAGAGTTGGTAGGACAGGTTGCCGCGAATATTCGTTCGGCGCGTAAGCCCGAGCCTTATAAAGGCAAAGGTATCAAATATACGACTGAAACGATTCGCCGCAAGGAGGGTAAGTCATAGCGTCTATGGGAAAACCAGAGGAAAAAAATACGGCACGTAAGATGCGACAACGACGCGTCCGTCGAAAAGTGCGAGGCACTCTAGAACGTCCGCGTCTCTCGGTCTTTCGTAGTGCCAAGCATGTTTATGCCCAAGTTGTTGACGATACTGCCAACCGCGTCTTGGTGGCTGCGTCAAGTCTGAGCAAGGATTTTCGAGCAACTGGTCAGAGTGGGGGCAATGTCGCAGGCGCAACACTTGTCGGGCAAATGGTAGCAGAAAAAGCGCTGCAAAATGGGGTACAACAGGTGGTTTTTGATCGCAACGGCTTTCTCTATCACGGGCGTGTTAAAGCTGTTGCACTTGGGGCACGAGAAAAAGGGCTGCAATTCTAACCTGCAGTGTAGGTACACGCTGAACTAAGGAAGCAAGGGTGGCTGAGGAATTTGCTGAACAGGCAGAGTATATTGATAAAATTGTCCATGTCAATCGCGTCGCGAAGGTCGTGAAGGGGGGAAGACGCTTCAGCTTCAGTGCCCTGGTGGTAGTCGGTAACCGTGCTGGCCGTGTTGGCATTGGCCTAGGGAAAGCCAATGAGGTGCCCGAGGCGATTCGTAAGGCGATCGACAAAGCCAAAAAAAACCTACAAACGATAGCTTTGGCGGGCACGACGATTCCGCATGGCGTGGTGGGGCACTATGGTGCAGGGAGGGTAATGCTTAAGCCAGCAGCGCCTGGGACAGGGATTACCGCAGGGGGGGCAGTACGCGCTGTCATGGAAGCTGTCGGTGTGGCCGATGTGCTTACGAAATCGCTCGGCACAAATAACCCCCACAACGTTGTGAAAGCGACCGTGGAGGGTTTATTGCGGTTGCGTAGCAAGCGTGAGATTGCACGGGTGCGCGGGAAGCAGCGGGAAGCATTGCGGGTGTAGGGGGTAAAGATGGCCGAGGCAACTAAAATTACTGTGCGGCTTGTGCGTAGTATGATTGGACGCCCTGAGAAACAGCGTCTAGTGTTACGTGGTATGGGTTTGACCAAGCTACAGAAGGTGGTGCAACTGCCAGACACACCGCAAGTGCGAGGCATGCTCGACAAAGTCAAACATCTCGTGCGTGTTGAGGGGTAGAGAGGTTGCTCTTATGCTAGGGAATGCATTATGACGACATTGAATACGCTGCGTCCATCAGTAGGGGCGGTGAAGCCGCGTAAGCGTGTTGGCCGTGGGCCTGGCTCAGGGCATGGCAAAACTGCCTCACGTGGCCACAAGGGGCTGAAATCACGCTCAGGAGGTAAACCTGCTGCTGGCTTTGAAGGTGGGCAGATGCCGTTACAACGGCGCTTGCCAAAGCGTGGCTTCACGAATATCTTCAAAATTGTCTACCAGATTGTTAATATCGAAGATCTGCAGGGCTTTGAGGCCCACACTGTAGTTACACGCGAACTCCTACAGCATATGGGGAAGATTAAGTCGTCGGCCAAGCCTATCAAAATTTTGGGCAATGGAGAGCTGACTATCCCTTTAACGATACAGGCGGACAAGTTTAGTCAAATCGCCCAACAAAAGATTAGAGCTGCTGGTGGTACAGCAGAGGAGCAATCGGCGTGATTGACGGGATTCAAAATATTTTTAAAATTCCCGAGTTAAAAAAGCGGATCTTGTATACCTTTGGACTGCTGGCGGTATACCGGGTAGGAGCTTTTATTCCAACTCCAGGTATAGATAGTCAGGCCCTAGCACGCTACTTTGAGAATGTACAGGGAACTATTCTCGGTTTCTTTAATATGTTCTCTGGCGGTGCACTTGAGCAGATGGCTGTCTTCGCTCTGGGAATCATGCCCTACATCAGTGCCTCCATCATTCTCGAATTGCTCACTGTGGTGGTCCCTTATCTGGAAAAGCTTAAGAAAGAAGGGGAGCCAGGACGTAAGAAAATCAATCAGTATACCCGCTATGGCACCGTTGTGTTGAGCATGATCCAAGGGTTAGGCATTGCTATTGGCTTGGAGCATATGGAAATTGGTGGGGCGTCGATTGTCCCAACTCCGGGCTGGGCATTTCGTCTTATGACCATGCTAACCTTGACGGCCGGTACCACATTTATCATGTGGTTGGGAGAGCAGATTACTGAGCGGGGCATCGGCAATGGTATCTCACTCATTATCTTTTCGGGAATTGTCGCGCGCATGCCTTCTGCTATAGGCCATACATGGACCCAATTGCGCTTGGGAGAAATGAGTCCCTTTCTGTTCTTGGGCCTACTCGTGCTCATGGTTGCTGTCGTGGCGGCTATTGTATTTATGGAGGCGGGGCACCGGAGAATTCCAATCCAATATGCCAAGCGTGTGGTTGGACGTCGTATGTACGGTGGGCAAAGCACCCATCTCCCTTTAAAGATTAACACCTCAGGAGTGATTCCCCCTATCTTTGCCTCATCTATTATGGTCTTCCCGGCGACAATTGCCCAATTTATAGGGGGTCAGCACCCCGGTGGTATCCTCGAAACAGTTGTGCAGCAACTGTCTCCTGGAACGATCTTATACTCTGTCTTAAGTGTTCTGATGATTATCTTCTTTGCATATTTTTATACGGCGATCATTTTTAATCCGGCTGATGTGGCTGACAATATGCGCAAGTATGGTGGTTTTGTACCCGGTATTCGCCCAGGGAAAAAGACTGCTGAGTATATTGATCGTACTTTGTCGCGTCTTACTTTGGTCGGTGCCCTCTATCTATCGTTCATCGTTATTCTGCCAACCTATCTTGTCCAGTTTTTCCATGTACCATTTTTCTTTGGAGGCACAGGTCTACTCATCGTAGTAGGAGTGGCTATGGATACGATGCAACAAGTTGAATCACATCTTGTCATGCGCCACTATGAGAGCTTCATCAAGAAAGGGCGTATCAAGGGACGTCGGTAATAGCTTATGGCCTAAGCGCTTAGGACAGGAAGACAGAACGATGAATTTGATTCTTTTGGGGCCGCCTGGAGCAGGGAAGGGAACACAAGGGCATCGGCTCAGCGAGAGATATAATATTCCAGAGATCTCAACGGGAGATATTCTACGATCAGCAGTGCGTCAGGGAACACCGTTAGGGCGAGAAGCCAAAAGTTATATGGATCGTGGCGCCTTGGTGCCGGACGAGGTAATGATTGGAATTGTACGCGAGCGCCTGGCGCAGGATGATACTGAGCGTGGTTTCATTCTCGATGGTTTCCCTCGCACTGTGGCACAAGCAGAGGCTCTCTCGCGACTGACCGAGGAACAGAAGCAGCCTATTGAGCATGTTATCAGCATCGAAGTCCCTCAGGAAGAATTGCTCCAACGCTTAGCCGGGCGACGTCAGCTGGAAGAACGGCACGACGATACTGATGAAGCTATCCGCCACAGGCTTGAGGTGTATAAACGTGAAACGGCACCTCTTATCGACTACTACCGTCGTCGAGGCTTGTTGCGTTGTATTGCAGGTGTAGGAACTATTGACAAGATCTTTCAACGTATTACGGTAGTGTTGTGACATCGGTATGATCACTTGTCGATCTCCACAGGAAATTGCTAAAATTCGCACCAGCGCTCAGCTTGCCGCTGCAACATTGCAACATATTGCTCCTATGATTCAACCCGGGATCTCGACGGCTGAGTTAGATAGAGCAGCGGAAACATATATCCGTAAGCACGGAGGGCTTCCCGCATTTAAAGGCTATCGCGGTTTTCCAGCCACGCTATGTACGTCCATTAACGCTGAAGTCGTCCACGGGATTCCTTCCAAGCAACGTAAGCTCGCAGAGGGAGATATCATTGGCATTGACTGCGGTGCCATTGTAGATGGTTACTATGGTGACCATGCGATTACGTTTGCAGTCGGCTCTATCAGAGAGGAGGCACAGCGTCTTATAGACACGACAAGTGACGCGCTCTATGCGGGCATTGCGCAAGCGAAAATTGGTAATTACCTGTCGGATATTTCTCATGCTATCCAGGTTTTTGCTGAGCAGCGCTGTTACTCTGTGGTGAAAGTTTTTGTGGGTCATGGCATTGGGACGGCCTTGCACGAAGAACCGCAAGTACCCAATTTCGGTCCTCCTGGACGCGGGCCACGCTTGCGAGCTGGTATGGTCTTGGCTCTTGAGCCCATGGTCAATGCAGGGACCGCTGATGTACGAATCTTGCAGGATAACTGGACAGTTGTTACTGCAGATGGTAGGCTCTCCGCACATTTTGAACATACGATTAGTGTAGCCGAGCATAGGGGTATCATCCTCAGCCAACTTTAATTGGCAGCAACTAGGAAATTATGGAAAAAGAAGAAACTATCGCTGTAGAAGGGACGGTCGTTGAACCGTTACCAAATGCTATGTTCAAAGTCGAGCTCGAGAATGGGCATATGGTTCTCGCCCATATTTCCGGGAAGATGCGGATGCATTTCATTAGAATACTTCCTGGCGATAAGGTAAAGCTCGAATTGTCGCCGTATGATCTGACTCGTGGCCGTATTGTTTATCGTTTCAAATAGTAAAAATGCGTAGAGCACTGTAAGTCTTATACGGATATGGGAAAAGGATATGAAGGTGCGGGCGTCGGTCAAAACGATCTGTGATAAGTGCAAGATCTTGCGTAGGCGAGGCATAGTGCGTGTTATTTGTGAAAATCCACGCCACAAACAGCGTCAAGGATAAACTGAAGGGGGCCAGACAATGGCGCGTGTAGCAGGGGCTGATATCCCTAATGACAAGAGGGTCGAAATCGCCTTGACTTATATATATGGTATTGGATTGTCTTCTTCAAAGAGGATTTTACAGGCTACAACTATTGACCCCAATACGCGCGTAAAGGATCTGACGGAATACGAGATTACGCGGTTGCGCGAGACAATCGAGCAGCAATATACTGTTGAAGGCGATTTGCGCCGTGAATTGGCGATGAACATCAAGCGCTTGATTGATATCGGTTCCTACCGTGGTTTGCGGCACAGACGTGGTTTACCTGTACGAGGACAACGTACGCGCACAAATTCACGGACACGTAAGGGCCCACGACGCACTATCGGAAGAAAAAGTAAAAAGTAAAGGGTGAACATGGCAGAATCCAGACGGAGGGATGGTAAGCGACGGCGCGAGCGGCGTACGGTAGCTGAAGGTATTGCCCATATTCAATCGACCTTCAACAATACTGTCATCACTATTACAGATATGGGTGGTAATGCACTAGCCTGGGCTAGTGCTGGGGGACAAGGATTCCGAGGATCCCGTAAAGGGACCCCATTTGCTGCACAGACCGCTGCAGAACAGGTGGCTCGTAAGGTTATAGACCAAGGAATGAGGAAGGTAGATGTCTTAGTGAAGGGGCCAGGTTCAGGTCGTGAGGCGGCTATACGGGCGTTGCAGTCAGCTGGATTGGAAATTAGTATGATCCGTGACGTGACCCCTATCCCACATAATGGCCCGCGTCCGCCAAAGCGCCGTCGTGTCTAGAATCACACTACATATCAATATAGAAGGAAGGATGGGTTTAACGTGGCACGATATACCGATGCGGTCTGCCGTCTGTGTCGCCGAGAAAATATGAAACTCTTTCTGAAAGGCGAGCGCTGTTTAAGTGATAAATGTGCGATCAATAAGCGCAATTATGCTCCTGGCCAGCACGGACAACGGCGCGCCAAATTGTCGGAATATGGTCTGCAATTGCGTGAGAAGCAAAAAGTCAAACGTACGTATGGAGTTCTGGAGTCACAGTTCCGGCGTTATTTTCAGAAAGCCGCGCGCTCGAAGGAAGTAACAGGTTCTGAATTGTTAGTGTTACTCGAACGGCGTCTTGATAATGTTGTCTACTTGATGGGCTTTGCTGATTCGCGGGCGCAAGCGCGTCAACTGGTCCGGCATGGTCATATGCGTGTGAATGGCCGGCGTGTGAACATCCCATCATTTCTTATTAAGCAGGGGGATGTCATAGAGCTACGGGAAAAAAGTCGGGATCTCGACACAGTGCGCAGTGCGATCGAACGTCTCAATCAGAAGCAAATTCCTGCGTGGATTTATGTGGACTCTGAGAATATGCGCGGAGTGGTGCAAGCTTTGCCAAAACGGCATGATCTCACTATGTCATTTCATGAGCAACTTATTGTTGAACTCTACTCAAAATAGACAGTGGCTGTCCTGTCCTCCTGCTTCCCTCTTGTATTTACCCTGTTTTTGTACTGCTTATAAGGCAAGCGGTGAGTATCTCCTGCGGAGGATTCTCAGGTGATGACAACAATGTGGGCCAACTTTCAGAAACCGAAGCGGATCGAAAGTGAACGTGACTCTCTCAGTGATACTTATGGACGATTTATCGCTGAACCATTTGAACGTGGTTTTGGGGTGACAATTGGCAATGCTCTCCGCCGCGTCTTACTCTCCTCTCTGACAGGAGCTGCGGTAACGGCGGTCAAAATCCAGGGGGTCTATCACGAGTTTTCCACTATTCCCGGGGTGCTAGAAGATACGACAGAAATTATCCTCAATTTGAAGGAGTTGCTTCTAAAAATGCATGTGGAAAAGCCGAAGCAGCTTTTCCTAGAGGCAAGTGGCCCAAGTGAAGTATTGGCCAAGCATATTACCCCTGATGCTGACATTGAAATTCTTAACCCTGAACTCCATATCGCTACACTCAGTAAAGATGCGACTCTCAGCATGGTCATGGATGTGGAACTTGGCCGTGGGTATCTGACAGCAGAGCGTCATGCTCAATCTGTTGTTGATCCTCAGGTCATTCCCCTTGATGCAGCCTTTTCTCCTATCAGAAAGGTTGTATTCCATGTAGAAAATACACGGGTCGGACGGTCAACAGATTACGATCGTTTGATTTTTGAGGTACAGACTAATGGAAGTATCCATCCTGAGGATGCAGTCTCTCAAGCTGCTATGATACTGCGAGACCACCTGCAGATCTTCGTCAGCTTCCATGAAGACATTGTACAGGAAGTTCCAGAAGTGGACGAAGAGCGGCAGAAATTGGTGGAGAATTTGAATCGCAGTGTAGATGAATTGGAGTTATCAGTACGCTCCTATAACTGTTTAAAGAATGCAAATATCAAGACTATAGGTGAACTCGTTCAGAAAAACGAGCCAGAGATGCTCAAAACACGGAATTTTGGCCGGAAATCTCTGAATGAGATCAAAGAAATTCTGACGAGTATGGGGCTCAGTCTTGGGATGAATCTTGATGGGCTTGAGTGGCAGGGGGCAAAGAAAGAATAGCCCCTTTTCTCTAGGGCAGGGAAAGGTTATGCGTCACCTCAAAAAAGGTCGGTCTCTGCATCGCAAGAGCAGCCATCGCAAAGCGCTCTTATGTAATCTGGCTGTCTCGATACTTACAAATGGACGTGTACGGACGACGGAAGCAAAGGCCAAAGAGGTCCGGGGGCTCGTGGATCGGATCATTACGTGGGGTAAGCGCGGCGATTTGCATGCGCGCCGTTTAGCCGCCAGACAAGTGCGGAGCCGTACTTTAGTGAAGAAAGTTTTTGATGAATTGGCACCTCGTTATCGTGACCGTCCTGGAGGATATACACGTATCATGAAGATAGGTTTCCGCCACGGTGATAATGCACCTGTGGTGCTTATGGAACTCGTCGATCACCCTGCTCCTGAAAAGTAAGCGTATGCTTGGTGTGCAGGATGCCTAAATCAAGCATGGAGAGGCAAGCATTACTCAAAACCGAGGCTGAATTGCACACCAAGCATAGGGATGTGGCGGGTCTCTGGTAATACAGGATGAACACGACTGTCGAGGTTACGTAGAAATGTCTCAGTAGTACGGCGATTGTACTTATGGGCACCATTGATAGCTCCGTAGACATTCCCGACATACCACCCAGCCTCAAAAAAGCTCAGAATACCAGCGACAACATAGGCGTCATTGTGTACGGCTTCGACGGCTCCTACAATAAACAGACTATTCAAGAAAAAAGCGAGTAGAGCATCTCCTAGCCGTCCGTTATAGAGTTGACCGCTGCCAGGCAGAAGCCCCGAGAAAATGCCAGCCAGTACTGGAGATTTTGTGGGGAGACGCTCACCTACAAGGACCTCTTGAGCTAGCAACTGAGCGCTCTGGTACAGATCACTATCGGGGACAACTTGCTGGAACTGGGTCGCGGCATCTCGCCATCGACGTCGGTACAGTAAGGTCCAGGCTCGCTGATAGCGAGCCTGCTGTCCTATCCTATCATGAGGAAAACGCTCTGTAATCTCTGTGTAGAGCTGCTCTGCAGTAGTGTATTGCTCCTGTCTTATTAAGCTTTCGCCCTGCCATAGCCATGCCTGCTTCCCATAGGCGGTATTTGGATAACGCTGAGCAACTTCTTGGAAGGTTTGCAGAGCTTCCACATAGCTTTCCCCTCGATAGAACGCCAGGCCAATAGAGAAATGCACCATGGCACGGCGAGGATCATCGGGATAATAAAATAGAAAACGGCGATACTCTGTAATAGCGCGGAAGTACTCCCTTTCACGTATCAGCTGTTCGGCAAAAATAAGAAGTTGATCGGCCGAAAAGCCTATAGGTTCTGTAGGAGCAATGGTGGCTGCAGGTAACGGCTGCCAGAGCGGTCCGCTGGATTGACATATACCGGGGCTCTCAGCCCAGAGGATGAACAATACCACGAATACCTGGGTGGCATAGGCTAGTAAGCGCGAGGGAGAAAGAGGTATGTCCATGGTGCCATAGCCCTGGCTCAGGGTGTTGTAATACGTTTGGCATGGTCAAGCTGAGCCACCATGGTCTGTATAGCTTGGTAGTCCTGTCCTTTCCACACAAGGACTCCCTCTGGAGAATAAATCGCAAATAATGGTAAAAGCGGCTGTCCGCCTACTCCTCTGAGTTCAGGATAGTGTGCGTCTTGTTGTAGAGTCCGAAAAACTGGATCCGTATCGCAAATTTTTACCAGAATAACTTCACGGAGTGCGGCATTCAACTGCGCGTCGCTCACTGTCAGATGCTGGAAAGCCTTACAGTTTGCACACCAGGTCGCATAGAAGTCGACAAAGACGGGTTTTTGCTCAACTCTGGCACGCTGTTGTGCAAGTGAGAAATCACGCCACCATTGAAGGTTCTCACGCACTTCAACTGACGGTGATGCACTGGAGGCGCATGCTTGCGCTATCCTAGAGGATCCTAGAGGCATCAGGGCTCCCGGTCGTACGAGGCCATTATAGAGCAAGAATACACCTATGATGAACAAAATCAGGCTACTAGCGCGTTTCAAAAGTATGTTCTGAGCATGATAAAAGGCCCCCAAAAGGAGCGCAGCGCCCAGAGCTATTATCCCTACAAGAATAATATGAGCTACATTGAGAGGAACGGCGGCGATCTCTGTACCCTTTATGTAATACGTGTATGCCAAGTAGAGAGTAGGGATCGCAAGGATATATTTTGTTTTTGTCAGCCAAGTACCGGCAGAAGGTAACCTGCTACTCAGTAGACCAATGAGTAGAAAAGGGATACCCAATCCGAGGCCAAAGCTCGTCATCAACATAACACCACGGAGAAGGGTGTCATCTATTGCAGAGCCAACAATAATATTGGCCTGAGCGACTTGCCCGGTGATGCCAAGTAAAATGGCTCCTGTAATCGGACCAACACACGGTGAGACGATAAGACCAGTGGTTGCTCCCATGCAGAATGTTCCTGAGAAGCCTCCCACACGATTTACAAATGTGTCTAGTTTCGCCATAAACGATGAGAACAGCTGCAATTCATACAAGCCAAGCATACTCAGACCCAGATAAGCGAAGAGCCCGGCAAAACCAAGATGCACCCAGGCATTAGTCATAATGGCTGAAAGGGCTGTGCCTGTGGTGGCAGCTAGCAACCCCACCAACGCATAAAAACATATAATACCTAGAAAATAGATGACTGCATGCAACTGGCTACGCCGCCATGATCCCTCTCCACGGGCTGCGAAAATCGCTGCAGTTATAGGAAACATAGGATAAACACACGGCGTCGCGGAGGCGAGGAGTCCAGCAATAAAGACAAGACCAAAGGTCAAGAGCAGGCTGTCCATGTGCGTTTCAAAAAGCACTGCGATACGTTCGTTGAGGGTCAATGATGTAAAAGGTTGCCTTCCTGCGGTGCCAGCAACGGGGTTAGGAGCGCCTTCTAAGGGAGGGGAGGAGAGGAGGGATATTGTTAGTTCTTGAGGAGGGTAGCAAATCTTGGTTACATCATTACAGATTTGATAACGAAAAGTCAGTGGCAGTGTTCCTACAGACGGGGAAGCCATACGGGTTGATTTAACGCGAAAGGTAAACTCCCCGCTTCCTCGTAACACCGTAGCATGTATCATCTCATCCCGTTCACCTACGGGATGAGAGAGCATGACAACTTGTGCTCCTTGCTCTTCTAGACTAGGAAAAGCAAAAGTAAAAGGAATAAAGAGCCCTTCGTCTCCTGTGTCAAGATATCCGTGGTGGTTTGCTGGGAGCCGCACAGCAAGACGTAAAATATATGCTTCTGTATCGCTCGGTTGACGCTCTTGCGCCACAAGCCATACGTTGACCTCTGGTAGTGTTGGGGATGGAGCGTTGGCAGACGTTTGGGCGATTGCCTGCAAGGACCCAACACTCCAACTGAACCAGAGCAAGAGGCAAGCTCTCAGGAAACGCATAACGCTCATCCTCAGAGGAATAGCCACACACGCCTTCAGGAACGGGATTTATTGGTTATGTCCTAGAAAACGCACCACGCTCGGAAGGTATTCCCCCACCCTGGTACGCATCATCAGAAAACAAGACGCGCACGTGTCTCACCGTCAATCATTGAACTCCTTGAGTTCTCGATGGAGACGGTCCAGGTACGGGTCAGAGAGTGCGTGCGAAGATGGAGCAGCAGCCTTGGGGTCCATATCTGCTTGTGGACGTCTCTGTGCCCACCGACGAGTCAAGACAACGATTAATCCCGCCCCGTTCACTATGACAAACAGTGGCAAAAGCCAAGCAGTCAACGCAAAACCTCGCTTCGGGGGGGCCGCCAGGAGCCCTTCGCCACCTATATCTACGAAGTATCGTAAAATCTGCTCCTTAGATTCACCTTGGGCCAATTTCTGACGGATGAGTTCGCGCCATTGTTCCGCTTGACTACTCGTACAATTTAGTAAGGTTCGTCCTGGACACGCCGGGCTCATCAGCTCACCGGCAACGTCTTGCCATGACTGACTCCAAGCTGGTGCACTGAAGCCTAGCATCACGCTAAACAACAGACTCATGCGCAGTAGCGACAAGATGCGCATAGATCATGATCCTCTTTTACTGCCCGCTATAGGGAGGGACGGCAAGTTTACGTACAAAAGCAACGACATCCTCAATTTGCTGATCATTCAGATCAGTGTGAGCCGGCATAATGGGAGACTTCCCCACGGCAGGGCCACCATTATTGATTACTTTAGCAAGATGTTCGTTGGAGAGCTGATTCATGTAGGCCCCATCAGTGTGATCACGTGGTTTTGGATTCAATGCCTGTGCTGTCGGCGTTGCAGCTTTCCCATCAGGACCATGGCATGGAGAGCAGCGGGTTTGATAGAGCTTAGCGCCAGCTTCGACATTTCCTGCGCCCATAACGTGCCGGACAGTCCCTACAACGAGAATGAGCCCCACAAGAATGAACATAACTATACCCTTACGGGGGTACCGCATTCTAGACCTCCTTCTCGACTGGACCTACCTGTGAATCACCGCATCTCTCAGATGCCCGCATCTCAAGCTTCAGCAAGTACGTTGGATAGTGTGAGCTCTGGCTGAGCATCAAGATCAAGAAAATATTGCTCATGATAGTAGTGGGGGGCCATCTGATAACGATGAGCAGCGGCACACGCAATCATTGCTGCATTGTCGGTGCACAAAATCGGGGATGGGAAAAATACAGCGACACCACACTCCTTGCCGGCTCTACGCATCTCGCTCCGTAAGGTTGAGTTACAGGCGACCCCCCCCACCACGACAATAGCACGCGCCTCCGTCTGTACCACTGCGCGTCGTGTTTTTGTTACCAAAACATCGACGACAGCTTGTTGAAAGCTTGCCATGATATTGTTGCGATGGCTTTCCCACTCAGGAGACGTTGGGAGAGGCCAGAACATATCATCGTGAAACAATCGTTCTCCCCGAGTGTCCGTCATCCGCAGCACATGAGTACGCACAGCCGTTTTTACACCACTAAAGCTGAAATCGAATGTCTCTTTGTCCAGCATAGCTCGTGGGAAGTGTATAGCTGACGGATCTCCTTGCTGTGCTAAACGATCGACAATAGGCCCCCCAGGATATCCTAAATGAAGCATTTTCGCGACCTTGTCGAAACACTCTCCGGCAGCATCATCGCGGGTACGCCCCAGCACGATGTAGTGTCCCCGTTGTGGACAATAGTACAGATCAGAGTGACCACCAGAGACAACAAGCGCAATATAAGGACAAGGCACGGAAGGATATTCGAGATAAATCGCACTGATGTGTCCCTCAAGATGATGTATGGCTACGAGGGGCTTACCCAAGCCATAAGCTAAGGCTTTCGCCAGAGAGACACCCACCAGCAGCGCTCCGACTAATCCCGGACCCTGCGTGACAGCAAGGACATCAATGTCGTCCAAGGTGACATGCGCCTGTTCTAAGGCGGCAGCAAGCACCAGTTGGAGGTTTTCGATGTGACTTCGACAGGCCAGTTCTGGCACCACCCCACCATAGGCAGCATGAATGGTATGCTGAGATGCTATGATATTGGAGCGCACCTTGCTACCATCAGCGACTACAGCAGCCGCTGTTTCATCACACGATGTCTCTATCCCTAGAACTAACACAACCAAACTCCTGAACGGCCAGACTACGGTATATGGGGATATCTAACACTACGGGTCGGACATCCCCAGGCCTAGGGCTTAACCTGCTTTCACAGATTTGCCACCCTGTTGCTTGTTCGTCTTCAGAAAATCGACAGCTTTCTGTAACTGCGGGTCGTCGGTAAGATCGTCTCCGGGCAATTCGATCTGGCGTCGGTTACGCGGTGATTTTTGTTCACCCTCTGGATTTTCTACTTCTTGCGGTTTTTCCACTACGATATCAGGCGTAATGCCCTTGCCATGGATCTCGCCACCTTTCGGCGTGTAGTACTTGGCAGTGGTCAAGCGCAAGCCAGAGCCGTCACTCAGGGGAATAATCGTTTGGACTGATCCCTTCCCAAAGCTTTGCGTCCCAATCACCGTGGCTCGATTGAGATCTTGCAGAGCCCCAGCAACGATTTCTGAGGCGCTGGCACTGCCGCCATTAATGAGCACGGCGACAGGGTAGGTCACATGAAAGCCGTTACTTTTCGCAAAACCTTTCATATTTTGATTGGGCAGGCGTCCCTTCGTATACACAATGAGCTGGCCGCCTTCGAGAAACACGTTGGACACAGCGATCGCCTGCTCTAAGAGTCCACCAGGATTGTTACGCAAATCGAGGACAAGAGCCTTAATCTGCTGTTCTCCGAGATCGCGCAAGGCTTCTTCTAACTCCTCTTCGGTCGTCTTGTGAAAACTGCGGAGTTTAATGTAGCCAATATCATCCTTGAGTTTTGTCCAGCGGACACTTTTAATCTGGATGACTGCTCGGCTCAGGGTAAAATCTTTTGGTTCAGTAAAACCCTGACGGAAAATGGCAATAGTCACCGCACTCCCTTCGGGACCGCGAAGTTTCTTCACGGCATCGACCAAAGACATCTCTTTGGTTGACTCCCCATCCACTTTGATAATTTGATCACCTGGCTGGATACCTGCACGAAAAGCCGGGGTACCCTCGATTGGCGATACCACTGTGAGGACATCATCGCGCATGGTGATCTCAATACCTAGGCCGCCAAAACGCCCCTCAGTTTCAACTTGCATTTCACGATACACCTCTGGTGGCATAAAGGAAGAATGAGGGTCAAGGGTCCTTAACATCCCACGGATGGCGCCCTGGATGACTTTCGCAGACTCGACTTCATCTACATAGTTGGACTCTACATACGACAGCGCTTCGGTAAAGACTTTGAGCTGCTCGTAGACTCCCCCGTGTGCTGGTAAACGTTTAGCCATCACTACTCCGGCACACATGCTCACCAGTACAGTTGCAAGCAGCATCAACACGATCTGTTTTTTCCGGACTATTTTCCCCATGAACGTTCTCCTTTGCAGCTCTCGGAGACCGATAGAGATCGGTGTTTCAACCAGAGCAGCAGCCTGTCGTCTCCCATACACAGCCAAGAATCCACACCGTAGAGCACTTGTTCTACTCATCAGCGCTTGCCACAGCGCTGGAATGAACCTCCTCACCACCACAGACACGCTTACTGACGAGAGCATCTGCGTCTCGTGCATATTGTACACTGGATACGATATCTACAACATCATGGACGAACTGCATACGTTGGGAATATACACCACAAGGCAGGAATATACGAGCATTGTAGACAGGCACAACGAACTTGGTAATGAGTGAGCCATCCGTATACGGATGGCTCTGAGCAATGGCCAGTGGGCTACCATCACCGTGCTGGGCGAAAATGGCAGGCAACCCAGTGCCCCCCCCCTATATCTTTGAACTCAGGCTCGACTTCTTCGCAAATCTTGTCTTTGTACATACAACGCGTATGGAAATGGCAGCCCTTAGGTGGGTTGATAGGACTCGGCACATCTCCTTCGAGGATGATCCGTTTTTTCTTGACTGTCGGATCAGGAATAGGCACAGCCGAAAGCAACGCTTCGGTGTAGGGGTGTTGCGGATTTCTATACAGCTCTTCATCGGAAGCGAGTTCGACAATCTGGCCGAGGTACATCACTGCCACCCGGTTACTAATATGTTCCACAACATTCAGATTGTGGGCGATGAAGAGATACGACAGGCCAAATTCTGCCTGTAAGTCTTCAAGCAAATTGATGACTTGGGCTTGGATAGACACGTCAAGCGCTGACACCGGTTCATCACAGACAATGAGCTTGGGATTGAGGGCAAGCGCCCGCGCAATACCGATACGTTGCCGCTGTCCACCACTGAACTCATGGGGGTACTTGCGCATATCTTCAGCACGCAGGCCCACTTTCTGGAGGAGCGACGCAACGCGTTCCTCCTTCTCAGAACCTTTGGCGATCTTATGGATTTCCAGGGGTTCCCCGATAATACTTCCCACGGTCATACGCGGGTTCAGCGAGGCATAAGGATCCTGGAAGATAATTTGCATCTCACGACGCAGAGCCCGCATCGCACTCTTGTCCAGGGTGGTGATGTCCTGCCCCTCAAAATAGATTGCCCCGTCCGTCGGTTCAATGAGCCGCAGGATCGTGCGCCCAGTGGTCGATTTTCCACAACCACTTTCCCCCACGAGACCGAGAGTTTCCCCTTTCTCCAAGGTAAAGTTGATGTCATCAACAGCATAGACATACCCGATCGTTTTGGAGAACACCCCTCCCTTAATCGGGAAATGCTTCTTCAGGTGCTTCACTTCAAGCAGTGTCTCAGCCATGCTGTGCTTCTCCTGCAGGATGGTTGGTTGTTGCTGTATCCATTGGAGTTCCTAATGATTCAGCCAGCAGGCCGAATAATGCTGCGGAGCAACTTGATCGAGAGACGGCTCTTCTTCTTCGCATATGGGCATGACTTTTGGACAGCGTGAGGCAAATTTACACCCTTGGGGGAGATTGAGCAGGCTGGGCACAATACCGGGGATCTCCTGAAGACGGCTTTTGGTACCCACGGCATCTTTATCGACGCGTGGAAGTGATTGCAGGAGCCCTTGTGTATATGGATGATTCGGCTCAGCAAAGAGCTGTTCGACCGGTGCTTGTTCCACAATCTTCCCGGCATACATAACCACTACTTTACGCGCTATCTCCGCAATGACCCCAAGATCATGGGTGATCATGATGATGGCTGTGCCTAATTCGTGCTGGAGGTTTCGCATCAAGTCGAGGATCTGAGCTTCAATAGTAACATCAAGAGCCGTGGTTGGTTCATCAGCAATGAGCACCTTCGGGTTACAGCTCAAAGCCATAGCAATCATGGCCCGCTGGCGCATACCACCACTCAGCTGATGAGGGTATTCATGGACACGCCGCTCTGGCACCGGAATACCCACGAGCGTAAGCATCTCAACGGCTTTGTTCAAGGCCTCTTTTTTAGACAAGCCCTGGTGCAGGCGCACCGCTTCAGCAATCTGATTGCCGATCGTGAACACCGGATTGAGCGAGGTCATCGGTTCTTGGAAAATCATTGAAATATCGTTACCGCGGATACGACGCATTTCCGCTGGGGAAAGTGTGAGCAGATTCGTCCCTTCGAAAACAATCTCCCCGTCAACAATTTTGCCTGGGGGGTCTGGGATAAGGCGCAAAATAGACAGAGCTGTGACACTCTTCCCACAGCCTGATTCCCCCACAACGCCGACGGTTTCCCCTCTTTCGAGGGAGTAGCTCACGCCGTCGACAGCCCGTGCAATCCCATCATCAGTAAAAAACTGTGTCTGTAAGCCGCGAATATCGAGTAACGGCTGCTCCATGGCTCCCTCTCTGTTCTCCCGCACACTACGGTGACAGGGAACAAGCCCCAACTATACAACGCTCTTATAACAGTCGCCGCGCTCTATGTCAATCTCTCGTGTCTGTGCTTACTGTGTGCGATCCCGCACCAGGCATAATACTCTCAGGCGTATCTCCTGCCTCTGTCATGAGAAGGCACAGAGACATTTCCTGAGAAAGAGCCTGTATGATGTCCAGAGCTGTCATATAGAACGCGGGAGCAACGAGTAATGCTACTAATCCCTGTTTCGGGTTAACTGTACGTACAATAGCGACTCCTTCGTAGCCAGCCATGAGGCTACACAGTAACCCAATATCATGGCGTTCTACACGCACGAGCACACAGCGTGTGTCCATGAAACTGGTTCCCTCCCCTTCTCCAGCTTCGCCTGTGAAGCATCAGTCATTTCCAAAGGAAGCCGTACATGTCAGGCCTTCATCCCCAATAGGAAATCTCTCCCTCAAGGACCTTTTTATTCAGCTTCTTGTTCAGATGGAGCCCTTCGAGAATGAACTCTAAGGCCGACGCCATCGTCGCCGCGCTCTCGAGCATTTCGAGCCGCTCGAACGCCTCATGTAGCCCCCCCAGGCCGCGGGCTTTTTGACTATAGACGGCTGTTGGCATCGTATCGGAGACTTCAAGACTACGGCCAGACGTAAAATGCTGCAGGAATGACGCAAAGTCTTCAGAGCGAAAATGCTTGCTAAAAACTTTCTTCACAGCTTTCTTGACCAGCTCGTCAATGATTTGTCCTTCTTTCCCCTCTTCCACCGTTTCGAGTTCAATTTTGCCACTTGACGAGGGAATGATAGACGACAAATCACTGATCCGCGGCACCACTTCATCTTCGCGCAACAGGATCGTCCGGCGCAAGGCATTGCCAATCATACTTTCATAATTGGCAATCGACATGCGGACGCTCACGCCTGAACGCTGATTGATGTCAGCGTGTTCACGGGCCATGCCGGTCGTCTCGGCGATGATCTCTTTCATGAACTGCGGCACGGTGATGCGATACCCATCACCCATCAATAAAGGAGAGCGCTCGGCATCCATGATGTCAATCTCAATATCGATCTGCTTGGGATAATGGGTACGGATCTGCGCCCCGTAGCGATCTTTCAGCGGTGTGATGATCCGTCCACGGTTCGTATAGTCTTCTGGATTCGCACTCGCAACAACGCAGATGTCGAGCGGCAGGCGGACCCGAAAACCGCGAATCTGCACATCCCGTTCCTGCATGATGTTAAAGAGCCCCACCTGTAATTTTTCCGACAGGTCGGGAAGCTCATTGATGCAGAAGATCCCCCGATTTGTACGTGGAATCAACCCGTAGTGGATAACTAGTTCATCCGACAGATAGCGTCCTTCAGCGACTTTAATCGGATCAACTTCACCAATCAGTTCTGGTGTAGTGACATCTGGTGTGGCCAGCTTCTCACCATACCGGTCGTCGCGTGGGAGCCAGGCAATGGGGGTATCGTCCCCGTGCTTTGCCACCATATCCTGCGCATACCTGGAGATGGGAGCGAAGGGGTCATCATTAATTTCACTGCCTTCGACATAGGGCATTTCGGGATCAAGCAGCGAGGTGAGGCTCCGAATAAGGCGTGTCTTGGCCTGGCCCCGTTCGCCTAAAAAAATCATGTCTTGGCCAGCCAGGATGGCATTTTGCACCTGGGGAATCACCGTCTCCTCAAAGCCAAAGATACCAGGAAAGAGCGGTTCGCGATCGAGCATCTTACGGATAAGATTTTTGCGTAACTCAGCTTTGACACTCAATGGCTTATAGCCGGACCGCTTAAGTTCGCCCAACGTCCTTGGCTGCGTCATACCCCATTCCCCTTTTGGTGCTCGCATATGTTAGAGCTCTACCCAACACCTCTGCAGGGCTCGAGAGCTGTGCCTGGCAGTAATTTCCCTGACCATTGTCCGGCAGAAAATGCTGCGCACGGGCATAGAATGTTATGATATGCTCCTGCTATCCTCAGATCTTAAGCTCAGAGGGCAGGGGCGAGACTGCATGATACTCGATGCTTTCTTCCGCCGTCAAGTCTCAGGCGCTATAACACTTCTAGCGCAGCTATGCTGGGAGCGTTTGTAGCCTCGACAAACGTAGCTCCAGTTACACGTACAAGGTCAGGAATAGTGAGGCGGATATCCATACCGCGCTGTCCGGCACTGACGATAATCTCGTCCAAAGCGGCTGCAGCGCGATCAATGTAGACGGGGAAACCACGATGGAACAACGCTAGAGCAGAAATCCCGCCTACCTTTAAACCTGTCCACACTTCGGCTTCTTTCTGGGTGGCCATGCGGAGTTTCTTCTCGCCCAACGCCTGCGCCAGCCGTTTGAGCTGGATCTCACGGTCACCAGCGATTAAGACCAGGGCTGGCTGGCTCTGCGAGAGGACGACCACAAGAGTTTTATAGACCTGGGCTGGGGGTAGACCATAGTATGCCGCCACGCCTACAGCAGAATGGATCGTGTCCGGGAAGGACAGGACCTCATAGCGGACTCCCTGGGCTTCCAGCATCCGCATGCTGTGCAATTTTTTCATCATGGCCTCCTCCTATTCTACAATCTCCGCCTCAGGTGAGTTGGCATGGGACCCTCAGGCAGCCTGAGGGCTCAGGCGATAAGCTGGATCGTGCTCAAGGGACTCGAGAACAGCAGCGACCAAATGAATGTCCTGCAGGTACAGAAAGTCACGATACCCCAGCTCTCCTGGAGACTCGAGCCCTACGCAAAACTGCGGATGCCAGGTCTGCAGCAGGCCATCTATAACGGAGCGCGCCAGTCCTGGGAGAGCCCGACGCACCCCAGCAGCACCATTGAGGTACGCTTGCAGGGAAGACGCACGCTGACGGAGACGCATACTCAAAGAAAAGCCTATTTGACAGAGGGACTGCAATGCGCGTGTCGTGAGTAGCGGGACAAGCTGCTGGGGGTCATGGTGACTCAGATATTCAAGGCCAATATTCACATACGCGTGCACGCGTCCCAAGCTGGCCCGCACGGCCGCAGTGTCAGCAAAATCGATCTGATCAAGTACGATAGCTTTATTGCACAGTGCTACCATCTCCCAGCACAGACGCTCCCGGGTCGCCGGTGTAAAATCTCCACGGAGAGCCTGAGCCAGCAACGAGCCTGACGGAGTAAGGCTCCAAGCATAACTTGGGACGCGCCCTGACTCCTCAGCACTGGCAGGGACCCCGGGAGGCTCCAAGGGGCCGGGAGGGAGAGCGTGGAGCGGTTCGACATCAATGACATGATAGGCTTCTAACGCTTCATAGTAGTCAGGAATCCCCTCATCCTGGAGCCTCCCCGTCCGCCAGCGATAGGCCCACTCTTCAAGCTCACTCTCCTGCGCCCACATCACCTCCTGCATAAGACGGTGATACATATCGAGATCAGTCAGGCGCAGCACACGCAGAAACTCTGCCACTCGCTCGTTCCAGGGACTGTCTGGATCAATGAATGCGACACGATAGAGTTCGTTGGATAGCACTTCATCATAGGGGCCAGGGTCCACTTCCTCTTCGGCGGGGAGAGCAGCATTGACACGGATGTGTCGGTGCAAGACAACGCTCAGCATTTCACTGTCGAGTGTTTGGAGAGTTTGGGTGCAGACGACCTCACCGCTGTGCTGTAATGCTTCAAGCCACTCTAAAACGCGTGCGTTCTGCAGCGTGTCTTTGTGCCAACAGTCCAAATCCAGCACGGTCCGAATCTGGTCAGGATGCCCAAGCTGCAGCAGCAGGGCGCGCATGTCCGGAGCCGCTTTTAAGAGCACCGTATATTCGACAGGCGATAATGTCTGGACGAGCGCAGCACTGTCCGCGGCGGCCAGTAACTGCTCAATACGCTGCTTCACCGTAGTCGGAGAGAGGGTGGCCCAGAATGGATGAGGAGCGAGTAACACCGCACGAGAATCTGAGAGGTCTGTCATAGTCAGTTTTGATTCACCCAATGGTCGGCACCATCGGCAAAGAACTCTTTCTTCCACACCGGGACTTCAGCTTTAACACGATCCATCGCGTAGGCACAGGCCTCGAAGGCCGCATGTCTATGGGGAGCTGCAACCGCGATAACGATGCTGCTTTCACCAATGTCGAGCCGTCCGATACGATGCATCATGGCAATCTCACCGACGGCAAATTTTTGCTGCACCTCGGCACCGATCTCGGCCAGCTTCTTTTCTGCCATCGCGGCATACGCTTCGTACTCCAGGTAGCGGACCAGGCGACCGTCAAAATTATTGCGTACGATGCCATCAAAGGTCACAACGGCACCGTCCGTGTGGCGTTTGACCAGGTCATTCACCTGCTGCACATTTAAGGGTTCTGTCGTGACGCGAAACATCAGGCTCCTCCACTCACGGGAGGGATGAGCATGAGCTCATCGCCCTCGGCTAAGAGCGTTTCCGGATCGACGAAATCCATACGTAAAGAAAAGCGTGTATTGGCCATATAAGGCTCAAGTATGGGATACTGACCCACCAGCGTTGCCACCGCTTGCGTCACAGCCGCCCCTGTTGGTAGTTCGAGTGGGATGGTATCTGTGCCAGCTTTTTCCCGCATGAGCGCAAACAGCTTGACAATAATCTGCATGATGGCTTCCTTACACCCGTACTGCAATCTTCTGCAGTTGTCCGGCTGATTCTACCGTTGGCTCCTGGCTTTGTCAAAGCGTGGCAGGAAGGAAACAGTTTAATATCTGGGGGGGACAGCATCCCACGGGACAAATTGTTTGCCGAGCGTGAGGGACTGTGTCTGATAGTGCGATTGCAGAGCCGCACCATAGACGACCTGAGGTGTTTCCGCCGTGCTTTCCAGGCAGAGTTTACAGAAGAGCTGTCCGTCCTCGACGAGAAACGGCACGTCATGTGGGCGCACTTCAAGCACGGCTTTGGTACCACGCTGTTGCCCGTGTCCATAGCCAAAGCCCGGATCAAAAAAGCCCGCATAATGGGTGCGTAACTCCCCTGAGCCAGCGTCGTAGGCCACCAATTCGGCGGCATATGCCGGAGGGATGCAGACCTTTTCTTTGGATGTGAGTATATAAAACTCCTCAGGCTCAAGAATGAGCGGACGGCTCGGTGAGCCATGGACAGGTTCCCAGAAGGCCGACGGATCGTAGAAGCCGACCTTGCTGAGGTCGATAATGTCGCTGTTCTTTTTGGCTTTATACCCAACAAGCGTTTCTGCACGTCCTGCCGCTGCTAGACCCATGAAGAGTCCCCCATCCAGGTGCACGGCATCGAGAGGAATGGGCTGATCGTCGTCGTCATACAGCAGGGGCTCGACCTGGTAGAGCTGGCGTAAGGCGACATCGTCGAGAGGTGCTTCACCAAAAAACAGTCGCAGTTGATTCAGCGAGAGGCCGTGATGCACTTTGATGGTAAAGGAACGTGAAAAGACCTCGAGGTACAATCGGCCATGATAGCCGGGACGAATATCGTCAAACCGTGAATGCGCATCGGTAATGACGCGTGTAAAAATATCTAAGCGTCCGGTCGAACTCTTGGGATTGGTTCTGCCGCGCAAGTAGGGTGGGAGGGCTAACTCTTCGAGGAGTGGGATGAGATAGACATGGCCTCGTTCCAGGACCGCGGCTGGGGCAAGGGGAATGTCATACATGGTAAGTGCCGCTAATTTGTGCTCCACCGGTTCATGTCCGGGCAAGAAGCTACTGCGAATGCGATAGGCCACTGCTCCGAGCCGGAGATCGAGGCTCGCCGGTTGCAGTTGGCGTTCCTCCACTGCTTGCATGGGGGAAGCAATCCACCCATCTGCCGTCGCACGAGAAAGCCACTGAAAGGGGAGTACGCCTGGCCTCAGGCTCATGGGTGCCTCATCGTATGTAGGTATCTACAGGTAGCGTTCAGAGGCATAGGCATCTCTTAGTGCTGCCAATGGGGTAGGGGTAGATCGACCATAGTCAGGAGTCCCGCTCTGGCCTGGTGCACGAGGGGACTCATATTCACCAGGAGACCCGCGGCGGCGACGTCTCCCATGTCAGTGCTTTTAATTGTCATCTCGATCGTTGGTGTGCCTTCAATGTAAATGGTATCGCGTACGTTCTCTGCCTCGAGATACATGCGCAGGTCAAAGGAGATCACTTCTTTCCCATGACTGATACCCTTGACGATATAGCGCACGCCACAGACCTGTCCTGGATCGACGCGCTCCTGAGCGAAACGCACAGGTTTGTCAGCGATGACAGGCACGAGGCGCTCCTTAAAATCATCCATATGCCACTTGAGGATATGCGCTAAAAACGCCAGGGAGTCGACCAGACCAAACACGCCCACATGCCGTTGGGCCGTGTGTTCGGCAAAGGTCTCTGGCGTCAGGCCAAGACCCAGCTTTTTTTGCAGTGATGGCCGGGCGCCGGAGGCATTCGCCACACGCGTTACGGCAATCCGGTTGATGTGCTGGCAGGCCCCAGTCAACACCAGCACCAGGGTGTCCATCACAAACCCTGGATTAATCCCTGTCCCCAAGACAGACACACCGTGCTGCTTCGCCAGCTCATCCAGGGCCAATGCCTGTTCAGCATAACGATAGTATGGATAAAAAAGCTCTTCTGTCGAGGCCACGACATCAATGTGATGCTGGATCAAGGTAGAAAGCGTTGGTAGAACTTCCGGAAGCGTAGAAACCGTGGTGAGGAAGGCCAGATCAACATGAGAATCCTGGAAAGCTGCGAGGTCGCTCGTCACCGTAACGCCAAGCCGTTGCCCCAGCCCGACGATTTCTCCCAGGTCACGCCCCTGCTTTGCAGGGTCAGCATCTACAGCAGCCACGATCTGCCAACCAGATTTCTGGACGAGGAGACGGGATACGGCGCAGCCAATAGAACCCAGACCAATCTGCATCACTCGCATACAGTGCACTCCCTCCCCCGCCAATACTGCTGCGATGGGGGCTACTCCTGAGGGATAGAGACGGTACTCTCGCAATGGCCCATAGCAAGGGCTAATCTTCCCTCGCTACTGGTCATGTATGCTTACAAGACGGTGCGGCGCAGCGTAGCGTCTTTTCTATGACGTGTCAACCCTGTATCCCTACCCCCGGACTATGCCCTTGACACGCAGATGCAGGAGTTGCTACAACTCTGCGCAGAGCATCGTCTCGCGCCCCTGGGTGAGCGTCCTTGGCAGCAGTCAACGTGAGGAAATAACGTGAAAAGTTACACTGCCTTGACACAAAATATGTTTAAGCATCTCGCCCGCGGCGAGGAAGTGCAGTACGGCGCCTTCCGGGTGAAAACCGTAGATGGCAAGATTATCGTCCGCGGCGTGTTACAAGATGGCCGTGAGATGGAGTTACATTATCGACTGCGACAGGGGAAAGAGGCAGGTTTCTCAAAAGAGCAATTCAAAAATATTTTTGCCTTCCGAGAAAAACCACTTTTTAGCATTAACATTCGTTCGCGTCGGGCGGGCCAGACGGCATAGAGCCAAGGAGAGGGAAGGGAGGGTCATGCATGGAGGTCTCGACCCCCCCAGAGATACGCAGGAGCTACGCTGCTGAGGATGCTGTGGAGCTTTTAGTAGATTCTGTGCTGGCAGACGTTGTGCTGGCAGATCCACTACTCTCACTCGTGCTTTTTGTGTCGCTACTCTCTGTACTGCTCCCTGCGTCATTCTTGTCCGTAGCTTTGCCATTCGCGCTGCCATTACGACCGTAATCAGTGACGTACCACCCACTGCCTTTGAGGTGAAAGGCGGAGCGTGAAATCAGCTTCTGCACAGTCCCAGAGCAGGACGTACATGCCTCTGCAGGAGGATCCGAAAACTTCTGCATAAGTTCAAACTGATGGCCACAGTCGAGGCAGCGGTACTCATAGATCGGCATACCCTACTCTCCTCCCACGTATCGTAAAACCCTAAGTGTGGTAATGCTCTCGAGCATGTGCGGTAAGGGAACATCGCTGTTAGCACTCGCCTCAAGAGAGTGCTAAAAGAAAAATGTAATATGGCATGAGGGACTTGTCAAGCGCGTCACATCTTTTCATAAATCACGTCTCCGGGCCCGCACGGTATGATTGAGGTCTTCCTCAACAAGCCGTTAACGCTGGTATACTGTAGCGCGTCCAGCGGTCCTTCATTGACCTTTTCCACTGGAGTGCTTGCATGGCTACTGCTGCCTCACCGCGCCACATGATGTATACACAAATTGTCAGTCAACCGGCTCTGCTGCTCGAGGTCTTCGACGCCACAGAGCGTGCAGTACAGGACGCCTTCACCCGTTTTCAGCCACAGCGCTGGCAAGCGATTTACACCGCCGGGTGTGGTGACTCGTTTTACGCCGGCCTGGCCTGTGAAATGGCTTTTGCCCGCTTTTGCCGACTGCCCGTTAAGGCCCTCCCGGCCATGCAATTTGCCCGCTACGAAGCTGACAGGCTCCCCCCACAGGCCGTGCTGTTTGGTATCTCGAATTCGGGCCAGGTGTCACGCTCGATTGAGGCAGTGGGACTGGCCAGAGAAGCAGGGGTCGATACCATCGCGGTCACGGGGAACAGCACCAGTGGCATTGCCCGTGAGGCGGCTGCTACGGTCGCAGTGGCAATTGCGGCGATGGGGCGCTCACCGGGCATTCGCTCGTATACCGTGCAGTTGCTCAGTCTCCTCTTGTGCGCATTACGCCTCGGGGAGCTGCGACAAGCCCTCTCCTCAGCGGAAGCCAGGGCCTGGAGACAACAGTTGCGTGACGTGGCTGCCTGTATGCAGGCGACCATCCAGGCAACGGACGATCGCGCCAGGCAGGTGGCGGAACGTTTAGGGGAGGCTGAGAATTGGGTGTTTATGGGCTCTGGACCAAGCTATGCGACGGCCCTGTTTATTGCTGCCAAACTCGTGGAGAGCTGTGGGGCCAACGCCTGGGGGCAAGATATCGAGGAATGGGCCCACATTCAGTTCTTCAACCGTCAGGAGCATACTCCCACGTGTGTCATTATCCCACCTGGCCGGAGTGTCGACCGCGCCATGGAGTTACTGCCCTATATCAAAGGGATTGGGCGCCCAACCCTGGCTGTTGCCAGTAGCGAGCAGCCATTCCTCCCAACCCAGGCCGATATAGTGCTCCCGGTTCCCCAGGCGGTGCCAGAAGTCTTTGCACCATTAGTGTACTGCCTGGCAGGCGAACTTCTGGCCTACTATCTGGCGGAGGTGCAAGGGGCAGACTTTTTCCAGGCAACGCGCAGTTTTCGGAGCAGTGGTGACCGGCTACGCGAGAGTCATACCCTGCGTCATCCCGACGAATTGGCACGCATGGAAGAAGAGGCGGGGGGGTAAACAGCTCGACGTCTGCCTCTGGCACTCACGGTTTTTGCGTACACGCATATATCTTCCCGTAGACTTCGGTAGTGAAGCTGTCGCCTTTGCTGATCGAAACCGTCAGGAGGACATTACCGCCGCGTTCTGCTGCCGCATTCTTGGCAAGGGTTAAGGCATTTTTCTCGCCGACGGCAGTATATTTGCCCTCGCCTTTGGGCGTACAGTATTTGACGAGTTCGGGATTGCTCACCACGTCGATTCTTTCGCTTTGCGCCGTGGGGCGCAAACAGCCGAAGACCGCCGTGAGCACCAGGCCACACAGAGCAATTGTCCTCTGTAAACGCATGACGCACTTCCCTTGTACCATACACGAGATGCTGATTGTCTATACTCACCAACACAGACGTGGAGGAATCCGCGTGTCTCTACGGCCTGTCTAGCCTCGCCCACGGAGGCGTGGATCGAGTATGTCCCGCAAAGCATCGCCAAGGACATTGAATGCGAATACTGCCAGCGTGATGAACACCCCTGGAGCAACGGCTACGTGTGGGGCGAACATGAGGAGAGCTAAAGCTTCGGAAAGCATACCACCCAGGGTAGGTGTGGGAGGCGGGATACTCAGCCCTAAGAAGCCTAGCGCGCTCTCGGTGATAATAGCCACGCCAATGAAGCCTGTGGTGAGGACGAGGTAGAGAGACACGCAGCTGGGCGCGATATGCCGCGCAATGATGCGGAGATCGCTGCAGCCAATGGCCCGCGCCGCTTCCACAAATTGCATTTCCTTGATGACCAGAGCGCTGGCCCGCACCACACGGGCGCCGTAGGGGATGAAGGGGACGCCAATCGCCACAATCACTGTAGCGAGAGAGCGCTGCAGAGACGCGACTCGTGTTCACGATTTACCCCCATCATGGCTCACTGATAGCGAATCCTCGGGTCGAGCCAGCCATACAGGATATCAGTCAGAAGGTTGGCGATGATCACCAGACCAGCAAACATAAAAATCATCGTCTGGACGAGCGGATAGTCATGGTTGATGACACCATTGACGAGTAAGGTACCCCATCCCTTCAGGTTCCACACGCGCTCCGTGACCACGACCCCGCCCAGCAAGGCGACAAACTGCAGGCTGCCAATCGTGACAATAGGGATCACCACATTGCGCAGCGCGTGTTTCACCACGATCAGACGTTCGTGCAGACCTTTGGCACGCGCCGTTCGAATGTAATCCTCCACCAGGACATCCAGGAGGGAGGACCGCGTCATGCGGGCAATGAACGCCACCTGAAAATAGCCCAGCGTCACGGCGGGGCACAACATCTGGCGCAGATTCCCCCAGAAATCCTGAAAGGGACTAATCCACACCAGTTCTGGAGTCCAGGCAAAGACGCGCACCAGGGTCAGCAGAAGCATGATACCGAGCCAGAAGACCGGTACCGACAGGCCAGTGACGCTAAAGACGCGGCAGACATAGTCCAGCACGGTGTCATGCCAGATGCCACTGATGGTCCCGAGCGTCACCCCCACGATGACGGCCACCGTCATGGTGTACACCGCGAGATTCACCGTAATGGGGAGGTGCTCGGCAATCAAGTCCTTCACAGGTTTGTTGGCGATAAAGAGTGATGTCCCCAAATCGCCCCTGACAATGTCCTTCGCCCAGCGCCCATATTGCACATACCAGGGATCGTTCAGGCCCATCTGCTCACGCAATGCCGCTACGCGCTCCGGATTGGCACCGTCACCGAGGATAGAGATAGCCACGTCTCCAGGAATCATCCACATAATGGCAAAAATGAGCCATGAGACTCCTATCAGAGTCACGACGGCGAGGAGAAG
>Ga0081538_10000747_pt1 | contig 35453 bp, 43 predicted proteins | sample TabmetS5T2R1_FD_71022 | JGI IMG/M metagenome (GOLD analysis project Ga0081538, IMG submission 71022) | Tabebuia heterophylla rhizosphere microbial communities from the University of Puerto Rico - S5T2R1 | ecosystem: Host-associated > Plants > Roots > Rhizosphere ...
GACGGGGAAGGCCTCGACGAACGTGGCCGCGACGAGCAGCGCCATCGTCCCGGCAAGAGTCGCCGGGGAGGGCTCGACGGCAGCGAGCGCCGAGAGGGCGAGGATGGTCACGAGCGTGCCGCCGAAGACGACGGGCGCGACGATGGGGAGGAGGCGAACCGTCTCCCTGGACACCCGAATCTGACGCGCGTCCTCGGCGCGGGACTGGGCGATCGTCTGCGTGCCGGCCATCAGCGCCCCTTCTCGTGTCCGGCCCCGGGCTCGGGCCGGCTTCGTCGTGGCGCCGCAGAACTGCTCTCTCTCCTCGATTAAGCCACTCCTTCTCCTCGTGTCAAAGCACAGCGGTGCCCGGTAGGCTGCGGCTCGTGAGTCACGAGCGTCCGACGACCTTCCTCACGGGCGCCGGAGTCCTCGCGCTCCCGATCAGTGCTGCACTCGCGGGGTTCGCCGCGGCGTTCCTCCGCCACCGCAGGCCATGAGCGGCATGCTCTTCCACCAGGGGCGGCTCCTCGACCATGTCCACCTGCGGGTGACCGATCTCGAGGCGAGCATGGCCTTCTACGCGGCCGCGCTCGAGGCCGTGGGCCTGGGGATCTCGATGGAGGGGCCGGGCTTTTTCTCGGCCGACGAGCTCTTCGTCAGCGCCGACGGCGAGCCGACCCGCGGCCTGCACCTTGCATTCCAGGCGCCGGACAAGGAGACGGTGCACCGCTTCCACGAAGCCGTTCTCGCGGCCGGAGGACGGGACAACGGCGCCCCCGGAGAGCGGCACTATCACCCCGGCTACTACGCCGCCTACGCGCTCGATCCTGACGGCAACAACGTCGAGGCCGTCTACCACGGGCCCTCCAGGCGCTCGGCGACGTCGGTCGAGATCGAGCCCGCCTGACGAGGCGCCTTAGTGCGACTCCATCCGCCTGCCCATCGCGGGGAGGACGCGCCAGTCGCCGAGATGCGTTCCCGACACGGTCACCTCGAGGATGACGAAGCGGTCGGTGACGTGCCGGTCGTGCATGACGATCGCGAGGTCCGGGAAGGCGGACAAGAGCTCGTCGTAATGGTGCCGGATCCCATCCCGCCCAGTGAACTGCTCGTCCCAGGGCACGTCGTCGAAGTCCGAGCTCTCGCCTCACGTCTCCATGATCTTGTCGAGGTCGCGCCCGACCTCAGCCTGGACATGCTCGTCGACGAGCTTGATGCGGGCTTCGAGGGAGGCGGGGTCGACGCTCATCACGGATCGGGCGCGGCGATCGTAGCGGGCGGTCGGCTGGAAGACTGTCGGTCATGCCATGACTCACGTCGCTGAGGCACCCAAGTCGCTGAACCGGCTCGCCGCCAGCGCGACCACGCACTGTCTCACCGGCTGCGCCATCGGCGAGGTGCTCGGCTTCGTGATCGGGACCGCGCTCGGCTGGGGCGACCTGGCGACGATCGCCATCGCCGTCGTCCTCGCGTTCTTCTTCGGCTACCTGCTGACGAGCCTGCCGCTCCTGCGCTCGGGCCTCGCCCTGCGGGAGGTCGTACCCATCGCGCTGGCCGCCGACACGGTCTCGATCACGATCATGGAGATCGTCGACAACGCCGTCCTGCTCGTCTATCCGGGCGCCATGGAGGCAGGCCTCGGCGACGTGCTCTTTTGGTGGAGCCTCGCCTTCGCCCTCGCGGTCGCCTGGGTAGTCACGTTCCCGGTGAACCGCTGGCTCATTGCCCGCGGGCGCGGCCACGCGGTCGTGCACGGCCACCACGGCCATCACTGACCAGGACGGGTGCTAGGGTGGCCGGGATCGCCGGGCCTGACCAGGGAGGTTGACGATGTCGAAGCTGGGCCTGTCGGTACTCCTCACGATCGTGGCAGCTGCGGCACTGGCAACGACCGCGCCGGGCGCTATCCGCATCGCGAAGATCCACTACAACGCGCCGGGAGCGGACAACAGCAACCTGAACGGCGAGTGGATCACGGTCACGAACACGGGCAACGCGGGGCGTTCGCTGACCGGCTGGAGGCTGCGGGACAAGGCCGGGAACGTCTATCGCTTCGGCAGCTTCACCCTCGGCGCCCACCTGACCGCGAAGATCCACACCGGCAGTGGCCCGACGTACCTCCTTCATCGCTACTGGGGGAAGAACAAGCAGGTCTGGAACAACGGCAAAGACACGGCGACCCTCCGGAACGCGGACGGCGCGGTCGTGGACAGGTGCTCGTACAGCGCGCCGGCGAAGAGCGAAAAGATCTGCTGAGCGTTGTCATCCTGGGGAGCGGGGGCCGGGCGCCTTCCGTGGCCCGCGAGACCGCGTGCGTGCTCGTGCGCGAGCAGGAGCGGGCGCTGCTCCTCGACGCCGGAACGGGCTTCCGCCGGCTCATCGCCGACCGGACGCACATCGCCGGCGTCGACCGGCTCGACGTGGTGTTGACGCACTTCCACTTCGACCACGTCTGCGGCCTGCCGTTCCTCCCGCTGCTTGAAGTCCAAGCGACGATCTGGGCGCCCGGCCGCTGGCTGTATGGGACGCCGAGCGCCGCGATTCTTGAGCCGCTCCGGCGCCCGCCGGTGGCGCCGGACGACGTCACCGCCGTCTACCCGGTCCGGGAACTCGAGGCCGACGAGCAGACGGTCGGCGGGTTCGCGGTGCGCGCGAGCCCGCAACCGCGGCACTGGGCGGCGAGCGCGGGCTTACGGGTGGACGATCAGCTGGCACTGATCACGGACACGGCGTACGAGCCGACGAGCGCCGCCCTCGCTGCGGGAGTTCCGCATCTCCTGCACGAAGCGTGGTCGACGTCGAGCGCTCCGCGCTATCCGGACAAGGACTCCACCGCCGCCGATGCCGGCCGGGTCGCGCGCGAAGCCGAGGTCGGGCAGCTGACGCTGATCCACATCGATCCGCAGCTGCCCGACCCTTCGATCCTGCTCGCAGACGCCGCCGACGCCTTCGACCGGGTCAGCCTCGGCGTCGACGAGATGGTTCTCGGCTAGGGAGCGGTCACCGCCTCGGCGCCGGCGCCAGTCTCGGCCGTGACGCGGAGGCGCGCTACAGTCCGGTGCCATTCGTATGTCGGCACGGGAGAAAGGGGCGATACACATGCGAAAGGTCTTGGCATAGGCGCCGCCTTGCTGCTGCTGCTGCTGCTGCTGCTTGCGGTAGCCGGACTGGCGGGGGGCCGGAGACAACGGAAACTACTCGGTGCACTTGGACGGCGATACGGAGGTGCCGGCGAACGCCTCGCAGGCAGCCGGGCAGGCGATCTTCCACCGGAGCGGGACGGCACGGCGCTCGACCACAAGCTGATCGTCGCCAACCTGGACAATCCGGTCGCGGCACACATCCATGTCGGTCCGCCGGGCGTGAACGGTCCCGTGGTCGCGTTCCTCTTCGGGCCGGCTGCGCCCGGGGGCGGGACCGCGAACGGCGTGCTCGCGGAAGGCACGATCACGGCGGCGAATCTCATCGGGCCGCTCGCCGGTCAGCCCTTGTCGGCGCTCATCGATGCTCTGAACTCGGGCAACGCGTACGTCAACGCGCACACGAACGACGTCCCACCCACCGGCACCGGCCCGGGCGATCTCCCGGGCGGCGAGATCCGCGGGAGCTTCTAGGTTCAGCTCACCGGCGAGTTGAGAGACGGGCGGGCCGCCGGGCCCGCCCCCTCTCTCTTTGGGCTACGGCCTTTCGCCACGACTCGCCGTGCTGGTGTCCGTTCTCCGTGTAGGTCTTCCGTCCTCACGTGAGGACGGCAGAGAAGCGTTTTGTGGCTTGTAGCGCCTGGGTACAAACGTCCTCGGAGGGGCGGAGCTCGATGCGGCGGTCTCCGCCCCTCGCTCAACAAACGAGCAGCAGCTCGTCCAAAGTCCTGAGGGGGCGGCCCCTCTGGCCGCAGGAGGAGGCTGCCGCCGTCTAGCCTCCCGACCTGGGCCATCCGCGCCGCTTGACCCCGGCCCTGTCGTGTCCTGGGGTGAACATGAGTCCAGCGATCTAGGCTTTGCTTGCGGTCACGATGTGCGCGTCCATCGGCATGACAATTTCGCCTGAAGGCACGACGAACTCCGCAAGCGCATCCTCTGATTCCGCGGCGAGGGTTCGCATCACATCGTCACTGACCATCTCCGCTAGGGGGAGCCTTTGACCTCTATGCGTATAAATTCCTTTACGGACGGAAACCGGATCGAACCCTGATGGAGGGTGAGGTCGGACCCCGAGATGCCGCTGTCGACGAGTAGCGTGGCGAGCTCGGCTTGATCGCCAAGGACGAAAGGCGCTGCCAGCACGTCTCCTGCCTCAGGTCCGCATTGTCGGGCCGCGATATCCACGAGCATCTGGTAACCGCGGGCGTGACTGATAGGCGCCCAAGCGGCGAGGGCAAGGCGTCCCCCCGGCGCGAGAGTGCGCCACATCTCGCCCAGGGAGGCCACGCGGTCGGGAAAATACATGAGCGCGAATTGGCTAACCACGACGTCAAAACTGGCATCCTCGAAAGGAAGAGATGTCGCATCCCCTTGTCGCCATTCTATTTTTGGCTCAGTCCGCGCTGCGACCGCCAGCATCCCCTCATTGAGATCAAGGCCGACAACCTGACCCTCTCGCCCAGCGCGGCGAAGGGCCTCGCGTGCGAGCACGCCTGTTCCACAGCCGACGTCGAGGACTCTGTTACCCGTCGTGATTCCAGCGGCATCAGCAACCGGGCCAGCCCAAGCCCCAAAGATCGCAGGCACGAAACAGGACTCGTAGACCTCGGCAGCCTCCGTTGAGACCTGCCAGCGCTCGGGCTCGGTCATAGGCTCACCCCAGCGCGGCTGTCTAGGCGCTGATACGCCCGGCACAATCCGCTCCGGCAGATAACGCTGGCTCCGTGTGACGCGGGCCTAAGCAAAGCGGGCGCAAGGATCTTGACGTGGGACCTCGGCTACTGGCTTGCAACAAAGTCAGAAAGCATCTGGTCTAGATCCCAAAAGGCATTACCTCGGGGCGGCACTTGCATCTCGGGCCAGCCATCTGAGACTAGAAGGATGTTCGGACCATACGGCTTCACAAGAACGTCTGCCGAGTCGGAGGGGCGCTCAGCCCAGGAGAAGTCTGGTTGGGATGATGGCTGCAGATCGCCCGAGAGGCTCTTTTGATCATGTAGGAACTCCGCAATGGCTTCTGCTGTCCAGTCGTCTTCGGAAATATAGACATCGGTGAAGAATAGGCCCGGCTCGACAGCACTCGATGAGAGTCCGAGCCTGTTGAAGGGGCTGCTGGTACCGCGCAGCTCAAGCGGCATGCGGTCCTGTGAATACTCAATCAGATCGTTTGTTAGAGGGAATGTAGGCGTGCTCGTTCGAAGGACTACGAGAGCGGCCGCGGATCCAGCAGCCAGTACAACAACGGCCAGCGCCGCAAGTGCGACTCGCTTTGACCGCAATACTCGCCCGCGCTCGGGGCGAGTGAAGGCATGAGTGCGACGAGCGAGCATAGCTGCCAGCCGTGAGCCGCGCTGACGCACGGATGGCTCGCCCTCTGCCTCTGGACGGGTTGGTGCTGGATGGACGCGCGCTCGGTCGCGCTCTGCGGCCTTCCGCTCCTGTCGCTCCTGTTCTACCCGCTCGGCAGCCTCCCGCTCAAGCCGTTCTTGGTCAGCCCGCTGCGCGGCTTCCTGAGCCAGCCGTTCCCGTTCTGCGCGCTCGGCAGCCGCCTCACGCTCCAGCCGCTCGCGCTCCTCCTGCTCGCGGCGCTCAAGCTCAGCCTGCTCGGCTGCTACTCGCAGCACCCGTTCGCGTCTTAGGCGGTCCTTTTCGCGCCGCTCTCGCTCAAGTTGTTCGGATCGTTCTCGCTCGGCTTGCTCTCGACGCGCCTTCTCCTTCTCGACGGTCGCAAGCCATGCGGTCAACCTGCCCACGTCGAAGGCCCACCGTGCATCGCTGAGCTCGACCGCGTTTCGGTGAGCGAAGTCGTCCAAGGTTTCGGGCAACTCCTCCGCGCTTGGCATCTGCGCCCCCTGAACCAGGGCCGGCACGACCGGGATGTCCCGCGCGAGGGCCGTCTCAATCTCGAGACGAACGAAGTCGTTCCCCTTGTCCAAGCGACGCCGGCCACTCGCGTCCGTCGCGTCCAGCCACTGCCTGCCTATGACCGCGATGAAGACATCACAGGAACCGACCGCATCCTCGATGACTCTGCGGAAGTCGACACCAGGAGCAATCGTGTCGATGTCCATGAAGATCTGTTCCTTACGGAACCCCGCGACCTCACCGCCTCCATGACGCAGAAAGTCGTAGAGCCGGCCAGCATGACCCGAGGCATCCTCACGACGGTAGTTGAGAAAGATGCGGAAGCCGGTCGCGCCGCCCGTCCCGCTCGGGCCGCTCGCGTCCTGGTGCTCAGGTCGGTCGGCCAACTCCCTTGCTCCCGGCGTCTCGCGTGATTTCACTCACCCGTCTAGTTGACGCCCAGTAGGAGTGTCCTCTTCCTCGCTCCTGCTTTCAAGCATTAGAACGGCCTCATGGCACGCGTCGTAACCCGCGTTGTACTGACGTTCTGAGAGCGGAGCTCCCGCGCGGGCAGCGAGGGGATTGAGACGCGAAGCCTGCGGCTCGAGTTTGAGGAGTTGGCACCTTCCATATACTCGTCGCCTTTGGTAGCCTGCCACGTCCTGCAAGAACGCAGGTGACGAATGTCCCTCTGCGGCCGACCTAAACCGGGGTTCGTCTTGCTCCTCATCGCAGTGGCTGTGCTCATCCTGGCAGCCCTGGTCGGCTCGTCTTCGCCCTCCCGCTCGTTCGCCTCGTCTTTAGCCGATCCGGTGGTGATGGCGGCAGGCGATATCGCCTGCCCCCCGGGAAGGGCGGTGGAGGCAACGGCCTGTCGGCAGGAGGCGACGTCCGATCTCCTTTCCGGGGCGGCGGCCGTGCTGACCCTTGGCGATAACCAGTATCCCGATGCGACGCTAGCCGAGTTCCAGGGCTCCTTCGATGCAAGCTGGGGGCGCTTCAAGGAGGTGATGCATCCCAGCGCCGGTAACCACGAGTACCACACGGCTGGAGCGGCAGGCTACTTCGACTACTTCGGCAGCTCCGCGGGGGCGCGGGGTGAGGGCTACTACTCATTCGACTTGGGGAGCTGGCACCTGATCGCGTTGAACTCGAACTGCGCCGAGGTGGGTGGTTGCGAGTCCGGCTCCCCTCAGGAGCTCTGGCTCCGCAGCGACCTGGCGGCCAACCCGGCCGCCTGCGTTTTGGCCTACTGGCACCATCCGCGCTTCTCCTCCGGCCGCCACGGTGGCTCAAGCGCCTACACCGCCTTCTGGAGTGATCTCTACAACGCAGGAGCCGACCTCGTTCTGGTCGGCCACGATCATGACTACGAACGTTTTGCGCCGCAGACTCCGGACGGTGCGCCGGACGCCGCTCGAGGTATTCGCCAATTCGTCGTCGGCACGGGTGGAAAACGCCTACGGGAGTTTGTCTCGATCGAAGCCAACTCCGAGGTGCGAAACGCCACGACGTTCGGCGTTCTCAAGCTCGTGCTCCATGCGACGAGCTACGAATGGGAGTTCGTTCCGGAGACAGGCAAGACTTTCACCGACTCGGGCTCCGCATCCTGCGTCACCTAGGGACTGGCGTCGCACGCGCGGGCGCGTCTACAACAAGAGAAGTTCACCCGGCGGTTGCGAAGCTGTGTCACCGCTCCTGCGATTGCCCATCAGCGGCGGGCTTTGAGCGGCGACCTCCTGCTGCCGGAACCGGAGCTTAGACCCTGGTCGCAGCCTTGACAAGAATGCCACCAGCATTACGCTCGCTCTCCGGCCAGCACATGAGCACACGCGAGCTCCCCGTGCAAGGCACCTTCTCAAGTCACGTGGGCCTCTAACCCTTGAGCGCGTTTACCCTTCTCCTCCGGCTGCTAGCGATTGCCCTTATCACTTTACTGGTGATTGGACGGCCATCAGGTTCTGCGGAGACCAAGATGCCAAATGTGGTGATCATAATAACTGATGATCAGAATGTTGATTCATTGCCGGTTATGCGGAAGCTCATGAGTTATCCCGAAGGGTCATGGATCAACTTTACTAACGCTCTTGTCAACGATAGTATCTGTTGTCCAGCGCGAGCGACACTTCTGACCGGACAATACTCTCACACCACCGGAGTGGTCAACAACAACAATGGAAACAAACTCGCGGACAAGAACACGCTTCCTGTTTGGTTGGACCGCGCCGGTTTTCGCACTGCACTCATTGGGAAATATTTGAATGGCTATCCCTGGCACAGAGGCGCAGGATATGTGCCGCCGGGTTGGGATTACTTCAAAACAACCGGCTCGGGTAACGTCGATGACAAGACGAAGTTGGCGGCCGATTTCCTCAACACGGCAACCTCACCATTCTTCCTCTATCTGGCCTACAGTGATCCTCATCGGCCGGCAAAACCAGTGGCGCGATACGCAAGGGCTGATGCTTTCATTCCGGCTGATCCTCCGAACTTCAATGAAGCCGACGTCTCCGATAAGCCGACGTGGATCCGTAACCTGCTCCCACTCGACCAGACGACGATCGATGCTTGGCATCGTGAACGTGTGGCTTCGCAGCGGGCCTTGCTGGCGGTAGACGACGGTATCCAGCAGATCGTCGATACGCTCAAGGAGAAAGACCAGCTCGACAATACAATGATCATTTTTCTCTCTGACCACGGATTCTCCTGGGGATCTCACCGGTGGATCAAGAAGCAGTGTGTCTACGAGGAATGTATCCGCATGCCACTCCTCATCCGGTACCCAGGCTCGAGCAGTAACCGCGAAGAGCCGAGACTGGTCTCGAATGTCGATGTCGCGGCGACGATCGCTCGGTATGTCGGTATAACTCCGGGTTTACCACAGGATGGACGAAGCTTTCTCTCTCTTCTCAGGAACGACCCTACGGATTGGTCGGAAGAAGTGTTCTTGGAGACACATCTTGGAGCCGAACGGACGTTTGACGGTATCCGGGTGCCCGGATGGGTATACGCAGAGTACGCCAACGGCGACAAAGAGCTGTACGACCTAGTTAACGATCCCTATCAGCTTCAAAACCAGGCGAACAATCCTCTCTATCAAACAAAGCGTCACGAACTAGCCGAACGCATGCGCGTCCTCAAGGGCCAATAGGCGTTGCTCGTACCTGCCGGGGACGGAGACTATTCCGACACAGCTAAGGATTGACCCAATGAGTCCGCCTAGTGAGCGGCCGCAGCTTGCTAGGACTGCCTAGTCTCCCGGCCCGCTCTTGACGACCTTCGACGGCGGCATCTTCCCTTGGGCATTGGAGCGGGGCCAGACCTTTCCCCACGCCTACCACACCGCGATCCTGGAGGATGAGGAGTGGCAACCGGGGGATCCCGTCCTGGACGAAGCGCCGCTCCAGCGGCGTCTGCTCCGAGTCTGCACTCGGGCTGAGTGGCTCGAGGCTGCCGAGGGTTACAGGGACACGGTTGTCCTCGCCGAGCCTGTGGACGCGCTCGACGCTAGTGTGGAAGTCCTCGCTCGGAGGCACCCGCCTGCCGCGACTGACCGTCTTCGACCTGTGCGGACTCGCGTTCGTAGACGAGCGCGGTCACGTTGTGGACGTCTCGACCGCCGAGCGCGACCGGCTAATCCTCCGCTCACCTGAGAACCGGCGCGAGGTAGTTCGAGCCTCGCGCATGTGCGGCACGAGCGGGCGGCTCATCCTCCTCCGGCGACCCGAAGGGCTCCGCTTCGATGTGCCAGATGTGCCAGAGATGTGCCAGAGAACGCCCCGCTAGGGCGGTTTTGAGCGGTGTCCAGCGGCGAACGAGACCTGAGCCCTAGCAACGGAAAAGCCCCGGAAATCCGAGGCTTTTCCACTTGTTCACTGCCACAGGGCCGCCAGGACTCGAACCTGGAACCCCCGGTTTTGGAGACCGGTGCTCTGCCAGTTGAGCTACGGCCCTCGGCGAGGAGGCATTGTACCGGGGTGCGCCGGAGGCCCCTGGGAGCGCTCTTCGCCGTTCTCGCGGTCGGCTTCCTGCTGCTCGGCCTCTACGCCGCGGACTCCGGCGGGGTCGGGTGGGTGATCGCAGTGCCGACGGTCTTCATTGCGCTGTGGATGGGGGAGCTGGCGTATAAGTCGCTCAAGTAGGAAACCCGCCGATTTCTCGCGAAAGAGGTTCTTCCTTCTATCCTTCTGCGGCGATGGTCGAGCGGGCAATGGACACCCAGGCACTGTGGCACGAGTTCAAGCGCACCAACGACCGTGCGCTCCGGGACCGGCTCATCCTCACGTACGCGCCGCTCGTCAAGTACGTTGCCGGCCGCCTGGGAAGCGGGCTTCCGGCGCACGTCGAGGAGGGTGACCTCGTCTCGTACGGGCTCCTCGGCCTGATCGGCGCGATCGAGCGCTTCGACCCCGACCGGGACATCAAGTTCGAGACCTACGCGATCGCGCGGATCAAGGGCTCGATCATCGACGAGCTCCGTTCCATGGACTGGGTGCCGCGCTCAGTGCGCGCACGGGCGCGGGACATCGAGCGGACGATCGCCCAGCTCGAGGCCAAGCTGACCCGTGCGCCGACCGACGAGGAGATCGCCCGCTCGCTCGGGATCACCGAGGAGGAGTTCCAGGACTCGCTGCTCGAGATCTCGCGGACCTCGATCGCCGCGCTCGACGAGCTGTGGACAAGCTCGTCCCACGGCGGCGACCCGGTCGCCCTCATCGACACGATCCCGGATCCGGACGCGGCCGAGCCGCAGGCGGCGATGGCGCACACGGAGCTGCGCGAGGCGCTGGGCGAGGCGATCGCGCGCCTCCCCGAGCGGGAGAAGCTCGTCGTCACCCTCTACTACTACGAGGAGCTGACGCTGCGCGAGATCGGCGAGGTCCTCGGCGTCACAGAGTCGCGCGTCTCGCAGCTCCACACGAAGGCGATTCTCCGCCTGAAGGCACGCCTCTCCGCGACGATGGCGCGCGCGCGAGATTGAGGAGGGCTTGGCGGAATCACAGCTCTGTCGCCACCCCGGCGACGAGCGAGATTCTGCCAATCCCTCCTGGCCGCATTCTTTCCTGCACGTTGCGACCAAGTCGCTAAACTCGCCAATCCGTGCCGCAGTTCGAGCCGAGCAAGATTCGGAACGTCGCCGTCGTCGGCCACCGGGGGACAGGCAAGACCTCGCTCGTCGAGGCGATGCTCTTTCAGGCCGGTGCGACGAACCGCCTGGGCTCCGTCGAGGGCTCCTCGACGGTCTCGGACTGGGACGAGGACGAGCAGCGCCGGCAGATGTCCCTGGCCGCCTCGGTCTGCCACGCCGTCTGGCAGGACCGCAAGATCAACCTCGTCGACACGCCCGGCGATCCGGGCTTTCAGGCCGACACGCTCGCCGCGCTTCGCGTCGTCGAGGGCGCCGTCTTCGCAGTCAACGGCGTCAACGGCGTCGAGGTGCAGACGACGCGGCTCTGGGAGCGGGCCGACGCGCTCGGCCTCTGCCGCGTCGTCTTCGTGACGATGCTGGACCGCGAGCGCGCCGACTTCTTCGCGGCGCTCGAGCAGCTCCGCAGCCAGCTCTCCGACCGCTGCGTGGCCGTGCAGATCCCGATCGGGCACGAGCACGAGCTGAAGGGGATCGTGGACCTCTTCCACATGCGCGCGTACATGGACCCGGGCGGGGAGCGCGAGGGCAAGCCCGTGGACATTCCCGACGACGTCGCGGCACAGGCGGCCGAGTATCGCGAGCAGCTCGTGGACTCCGTCGTCGAGACCGACGAGGCGCTGATGGAGCGCTACCTCGAGGAGGGAGAGGTCTCGGGCGACGAGCTCGCCGCCGCGCTCAAGAACGCGGTCGTCGCGGGCGAGCTCTTCCCGGTCGCGTGCGGCGTGCCGACGAAGAACCTGGGCACGACCGGCCTCCTCGACCTACTCGTGGAGGGGATCCCGTCGCCGGCCAAGAAGCCGCTCGAGGCCGGCGTCGACGGCGGCGGGCCTGCTGCCTTCATCTTCAAGACGGTCGCCGACCCGTTCGCCGGCCGCATCAATGTCTTCCGCGTCCTCTCCGGCACGCTCTCGTCCGACTCGAACCTCGTCAACGCACGCACCCACGGCAAGGAGCGCGTCGGGCAGCTGCTCCTGCTCCAGGGGAAGGACCACGAGCCTGCCCAGGACTTCGGGGAAGGCGACATCGGCGCGGTCGCCAAGCTCAAGGAGACCGGCACCGGCGACGTCCTCCTCACCGATGACAAGCCGATCGACCTGGCGCCGCTCGACTTCCCCCAGCCCGTGATGAGCTTCGCGATCGCCCCGAAGGCCAAGGGCGACGAGGAGAAGATGGCCACCGCACTGCGCCGCCTGCACGAGGAGGACCCAACGCTCACCCTCCGCCGCGACCAGCAGACGGGCGAGCAGCTCCTGGGCGGCCTTTCCCAGATCCACGTCGAAGTGGCCGTCGACCGCCTCAGGCGCCGCTTCGGCGTCGAGGTCGACCTGCACCAGCCCCGCGTCCCGTACCTGGAGACGATTCGCAAGGATTCGCGCGCGCAGGGCCGGTACAAGAAGCAGACCGGCGGCCGCGGCCAGTTCGGCGACTGCCACATCGTCCTCGAGCCCCTTCCCGGCCACGACGGCTACGAGTTCGTGGACAAGATCGTCGGCGGCGTCATCCCACAGGGCTTCCGGCCTGCCGTGGACAAGGGAATCCAGGAGGCCATGGTGCACGGCGAGCTCGCGGGCGCGCCGGTCACCGGCGTGCGCGTGCTCCTCGTCGACGGCTCCTACCACTCGGTCGACTCCTCAGAGATGGCGTTCAAGATCGCCGGCTCGTTGGCGTTCAAGAGCGCGTACGAGAAGGCCGACCCCGTGCTCCTCGAGCCGATCATGTCCCTCGAGGCCGTCGTCCCTGACGACAGCGTGGGCGCCGTCAACGGCGACCTGAACTCGCGCCGTGGCCGCCTGCTCGGCATGGAGCCGACGGGGGCCGGACTGACGTCCATCAAGGCCGAGGTGCCCATGGCGGATGTGCTGACGTACTCGCAGTCGCTCACCTCGCTGACCGGCGGGCGAGGCGACTACACGCTCGGCTTCCTCCGCTACGAAGAGGTGCCTTCCCACATCGCACAGAAGGTCATGCAGGAGCGGAAGGCCGAGGAGGAGGAGCAGCAGTGACGGTCGTCCGCAAGCAGGACGTCCAGCGCACCTGCGCGATCTGCCACCGGACGCTGCTCATGGGCGAGCGCGCGGTGCGCTTCGCGCCCGGTGGGAGCGACGAGTGGGTGGACGTGTGCGCGCTTTGCACGACCACGGCCGACGACCACGGCTGGGTGAAGGAGGGGAGCCCGACCACCCCGATCGTGCCGGAGACCCGCCGGCGCCGCCGCTTCGCCGGTCTCACGTCGCTCCTCGAGACGCGGCGGGCGGAACCTGAGCCGCGCGTTCCGGAGCCGATGTACCGCCGCCTCTCCGCAGACGAGCAGGCGATGGTCGAGGCGGCCGACCTCTTCAACGAGAGCGCCTACCGCCGCACGATCGCCGGGATCGCCAAGAGCCTCGGTGAGGCGCGGGTCAGCCTGCTCCCGCTCTCGGGCGTCAATCCCGAGGTCGTGATCACCGTCGCGTGGGACATCTCCTGGTACATGTACCGCGTCTCGCCGGACTCGCCGCAGCACGTGCGCCTCGCCGAGCGCGGATACGAGCTCGACGAGCTCGATCCGCGGTTCATGCACTGGAACGGCCATCTCGAGGGCGACGGGCGGGTCACGCCGGACATCCCGCGGGTGTAGGCCGCCGCGGCGGATGCCGATAGAGACGGGGACGATGATCTACTGCGTGATTCCCCAGGAGCTCGAGGCAGAGCTCTACGACAAGCTCGTCGAGCACTACAAGGACAACCCGAACGTCCAGGTGATCGTCGATCGCCGCAGCGGCCCCGACCGGCGCCGCAACGGCTACGGGCCGCCGGAGGGCGAGCAGCGGACGATCCGCGACCGCCGCCGCGCCCACCCGGGAACCTTCCCGCCGACGGATCCGCCCGAGTCCTAGGCGCCTCGGACAGCGCCTCGGACGAGGCCCACGACGTGTCCTTCGGGATCGGTGAAGAGGCCGACCTCGAGCCCCTCCATCGGCTCCGCCGGCCCCATCATGCGGGAGCCGCCTAGGCTCTCGGCCAGCGCGAGCGCGGCCTCGACGTCCGGGACCTCGACGTAGAAGGTGACGTGGCCCTCGTACCCTTCGGGGCTCGGGCCGACGCCGCCGCCGATCCCGACACCGTCAGCGTTCGTGTTGCCCTCCCGCGACACGATCCCGTAGCCCATCGGGTTGTTGCTGTCGATCTCCCAGCCGAACAGTTCGGCGTAGTAGCGCTGCAGTTTGTCCCCGTCCTTCCCGACGATCTCGAAGTGGACGACCGGCTGTCCCATCTGCTTGCTCCTTTCAGGTGGCTGCGCGCAGTCGTAGCATGGCGACGACGCCGAGCGCCGGGCCGGGGGCGAGGAAGGCGAACGCCCAGCGCCAGCCGACCGCATCCGCGAAGAAGGGCATCAGCCAGATCGTCGCCACCGTCAGCGTGAAGCCGACGGCGAGCTGCATGGTCAGCGCCGTGCCGACGTACGCCTGGTCGGCGTGCTCGGTGACGAGGGTCGAGAACTGCGCCGAGTCGGCGACGACCGTGAAGCCCCAGACGAGTCCGATCGCGAGCACGACCCAGGCGGGCGCCTCCAGGAAGAGCCCGATCAAGAGCGCGCACGCGCCCGAGACGGCCATGGCGAGTGCGGTCGTCTCCGGCCTGCCGATCCGGTCGCCGAGGATTCCTCCGACCCAGCAGCCAAGCGCGCCCGCGCCGATGACGGCGAAGGTCGCGTAGGCGGCTCCGGCGCCGCCTTCGACCGCGGTCGCGTAGAAGACGACGAACCACGCCCACATCGCGTAGAGCTCCCACATGTGCCCGAAGTAGCCGAGGCTGGCGAGGCGGACGCCTCGGTTGGCGAAGACCCGGCGGGCCTGGTGCGGGTCGAAGGTCGCCGGCGGGAACGGGTAGGGGCCGTCTCGCACCGTGAGCGCGAGGAGGCCGCCGCCTAGCGTCAGCGCCGAGGTGGCGTAGACGACCGCCTGCCATTCGAGCCCGCCGAGCGCGTTCACCAGGTGCGGCGTCGCCGAGCCCAACGTAAGTGCGCCCACGACGATCCCGAGCGCCGTCCCGCGCCCGCGCTGGAACCAGGTCGCCATCAGCTTGAGAGCGGGCGGATAGACGCCGGCGAGGAAGAAGCCGGTGGCGAACCGAAGCGGAATCGCCGGCCCTGCTCCCGAGACGGCGCCGAGGAGCGCGTTCGCACCGGCGGCGCCGGCCGCCCCGGCGAGGATCACCAGCCGCGGCCGGATCACGTCGGCGACGTTGAGGACGCTGGAGACCAGCGCCCCGGCGACGAAGCCGAGCTGCACGGCGATCGTCAGCCACGCGGCCGCCGTATCGCCGAGGCCCCAGTCGTCGCGGAGCTGCGGCACGACCGCGGTCGCCGAGAACCACGTCGTCATCGCGAGTACGAGCGATGCGGCGAGCAGCGCCAGCGCCCGCGTACGCCCAGGCTCCAGGAGCGCTCGACGAGATGACGGCTGTGCCGCCAGAGCGCGCTGCTCGTTCCGAGACGGCGTCCTCAGTCGGGCCCGTAGCCTCCGGCTACGGGCCCTCCCTGCGTCCTGGTCTCGAAACGACCATCGCACTCTGGCGACGAGCGACATCCCGTCAAGCGCTCCTAGATCGGCTCGGTCCATACGAGCGCGGTGCCGTCGAGGACGACCGTTCCCTCGTGGTTGGCGATCGTCGTCCGGAGCTTCGTGATCGGCTTGTCCGCGCGCGCCTCGAGCACCTCGACCTCGGCGGTGATCTCGTCGCCGGGCTTCACGGGCGCCTTGAAGCTCCAGTCCACGTGCAGGAAGACGCTCCCGGGCCCGGGGAGGTCCTCGGCCACGACCGCGTTGAGGAGCCCGGTCGTGACGCCGCCCTGGACGATGATCCCGCCGAAACGCGAGCGCGCCGCCGCCCCCTCGTCGTAGTGGAGCGGGTTCCGGTCGCCGGTCAGCTCTGTGAAGAGCGCGATGTCCTCGGCACGCACACGGCGCGTCCGGCTGGCCTTCTGGCCGACGGTGGGCACGGCGCGAAGCCTAGAATCGACGGCGGAAATTCGACAAGGAGCGAGATGGCGACCGCAGCGACAGAGACTTCGAAGAACTACATCGGCGGCGAGTGGGTGGATGCCTCCGGCGACGAGACGTTCGACACGACGAACCCCGCGACCGGCGAGACGATCGGCACCTTCCCGCGCTCGACCGAGGCCGACGTCGACCGTGCGGTCGAGGCCGCGAAGGAGGCGTACGAGCGCTGGCGGCTGACACCCGCGCCGCGCCGTGGCGAGATTCTCTTCCGGGTCGCGCAGCGGTTCGTCGAGCGCAAGGACGAGCTCACGGGGCTGATGGTGCGCGAGATGGGGAAGGTGCGCGCCGAGGCCGGGGGAGACGTCCAGGAAGCGATCGACATGACCTTCTACATGGCCGGCGAGGGCCGTCGGCTGTTCGGCCAGACGACTCCGTCGGAGATGCCCGACAAATTCCAGATGAGCATTCGCCAGCCGGTCGGAGTCGTCGGCGCGATCACCCCATGGAACTTCCCGATCGCCATTCCGAGCTGGAAAATCGCGCCCGCGCTCGTCTGCGGCAACACGGTCGTCTTCAAGCCCGCGCGCGACACGCCGATGCTCGGCCAGCGCTTCGTCGAGATCTTCGAGGAGGCCGGCCTCCCGGCGGGCGTCCTCAACATCGTCCACGGCGGCGGCGAGTCGGTCGGCGAGCGGCTCGTCAAGCACCCCGACGTGCCGCTCATCTCTCTCACCGGCTCGCGCGAAGTGGGAATCAAGACCGCCGAGAACGGTGCCGCGTACCTCAAGCACATCCATCTGGAGCTCGGCGGCAAGAACGCGATCATCGTCATGGACGACGCCGACCTCGACCTCGCCGTCGAGGGGATCATCTGGTCGGCCTTCGGAACGTCCGGGCAGCGGTGCACGGCCGCCAGCCGAGTCATCGCCGGCAAGTCGGTCTACGACGCGCTCACGTCGAAGCTCGTCGAGAAGACCGAGGAGCTCCGCTTGGGCGACGGCCTCGAGGACTCGACCGACGTCGGGCCGGTGGTCAACCGCTCGGCGCTCGAGAAGATCCACTCCTACACGGAGATCGGGAAGGACGAAGGCGCCACGCTCCTCACCGGCGGCGAGATCGCAACGGAGAACGGGCTCGACCGCGGCTCCTTCTACCGCCCGACCATCTTCGGCGACGTCGAGCCGGGCATGCGCATCGCGCAGGAGGAGATCTTCGGCCCGACGACGGCGCTGATCCGCGCCACGGACGTGGACGAGGCGATCAGGATCGCGAACGGCATCGATTACGGCCTCTCGTCGTCCATCTTCACGCGCGACGTGAACAAGGCCTTCAAGGCGATGCGCGACCTGAACGCCGGCATCACGTACATCAACGCGGGCACGACCGGCGCCGAGGTGCACCTGCCGTTCGGCGGCACGAAGGGCACAGGCAACGGCCACCGAGAAGCGGGGCAGGCGGCCCTGGACTTCTACACCGAGTGGAAGTCGATCTACGTCGACTACTCCGGCAAGCTCCAGCGCGCCCAGATCGACTAAGTGCCCCACCAGGCAATGCACGCCGCGCTTCTGCCCCGCGATCACGCGGCGCCAGAGCCCACCCTCGCCCTCACCAAGGCTTCCTCAGCCTTGGCTTCGGACGAGTGTGAACTCTGGCTCGGTGCTCGCGACGCAGAAGCACGACAGCATCACCTGGAGGAGCACTAATGCTGGAGAAAGTCAACCTGGCGGAGAAGCTCGCGAGCTTCGACGAGATCTTCAGCCCGCGGATCGTGGGCTACTACAACGACACGAAGATCCAGGTGGCGAAGTCGAAGGGCGAGTTCGTCTGGCATTCGCATCCGGACACCGACGACCTGTTCCTCGTCCTCAAAGGAAACCTGCGAGTCGAGCTGCGTGACGGCGCGGTCGACGTGGGGGAGGGCGAGCTCCTTGTCGTCCCCCGCGGCGTCGAGCACAGGCCGGTGGCCGAGGAGGAGGCGCACGTGCTCCTGCTGGAGCTCGAGGGCACGCCGAACACGGGTGACGCGGACGCCGAGGCCGCTCCTGAGGTCGAGATCTGAACCGCAAGCTCGTCGTCTTCGTGCCGAGGGAGGCGCTCGACGTCGTTCGCGAGGCCCTCTTCGCGGCGGGCGCGGGCCGGATCGGCGACTACGAGCGCTGCTCGTGGTACACGGCCGGCACGGGGACGTACCTCGGGGGCGAGGGGACCTCGCCGGCGCTCGGCGAGGTCGGCCGCGAGGAGCGGGTCTCCGAGATTCGGCTCGAGACCGTCTACCCGGCCGAGCGCGAGGCGGAGGTCGTGCGCGCGCTCCGATCGGCGCACCCGTACGAGGAGCCGGCCTTCGACCTCTATCCGCTCGTGGAGCCGTCCGAGTGAGGGCGCGTCTCTTCACGGACGGCGGTGCGCGCGGGAACCCGGGGCCTGCCGCAGCCGCGTACGTGCTCGAGGCGGACGACGGCACCGTGCTCGCCGCCCACGGCGAGGCGATCGGTGTCGCCACGAACAACATCGCCGAGTACCGCGCGCTCGTCGCCGGCCTCGAGCAGGCGCGTGATCGCGGCGTCGACGACCTCGAGGTCGTCTCGGACTCCGAGCTGGTGGTCAAGCAGATGCGCGGCGAGTACAAGGTGAAGAACGCCGCGCTCCGGGAGCTGTCCCTCCGAGCAGCGCGGGTCGCCCGGGAGATCGGCGCCGTCCGCTACACGGCCGTTCGCCGGGAGCACAACGAGCTCGCGGACCGGCTCGTCAACGAGGCGCTCGACGCAGCCACAGGAACGGAGTGGCGATGACGACATTGCAGAGGCCGACGGCATGACCGTCGCCGTTCCTGTGGGCAGCCGCCTGCGCTCGCTGCGAAAGGAGCGCGGCATGACGATCCCGCAGCTCGCGGCGGCGACGGGCCTGACCAACGGGTTCATCAGCCAGCTCGAGCGCGACCTCACGTCGGCGTCGCTCTCGTCGCTCGCGCGCATTGCCGCGGCGCTCGACGTCCGCCTCGGTCACCTCGTCGACGGGACGCCCGTCGGCGAGGCGCAGCGCGTCCTGAACCTCCGCGGGCAGGAGCACCTGCTCCTCTCCTTGCCGGACGAGATGCGCTACCACGTCACCGAGTCGCACATCGAGCCCGGAGCGAGCGCCGGCGACGAGCTCTACTCGCTTCCCGCAGACGTCGAGATCGTCCGCGTGGTCGAGGGCTCGCTGGAGCTTCGGGTCGTCGACACGCTCCACTTCCTCCGGGCCGGGGAAAGCTTCACCTACACGCCGCGCGACCCACACACGTGGCGCAACCCCTCGGAGACGGGGCCCGCGACCGTCCTCTGGTTGGCCGTGCCGAATCCGTACGCGCGGCTATAATCGGCCCCGCGTGCGGATGTAGCTCAGTTGGCTAGAGCGTCTGCTTGCCATGCAGAAGGTCGTGGGTTCGAGTCCCATCATCCGCTCCTCCTAAAACCCGCTGGAAACGGCGGGTTTTCTCATGCCGCGTCGCCGACCGCGGCGCCCTGTAGGCCGATGTACGATTCGGCGGTGCAGCGGGAGCTGGTGATCGCCTTCCCTGGCGAGGACGTCCAGGCGCGGGCACCGCTCCTCGCCGACCTCGCCCCCCGCACGTGCGAGGCCGTCTGGGCCGCGCTGCCCGTGCGGGGACAGGCGCGGCACGCCATCTACTCGGGCAGCGAGGTCTACCTGATCCTGCCGGAGCTCATGCAGCTTCCGCCGGAGAACGCCACCACCCGCGTCGTCCCCGGCGATGTCGCCTTCGGCTGGTTCGCGGCCGGCTCCTTCTACGGCGCCCATGAGGACTATTGCGAGGTCTGTTGGTTCTACGATCGCGACGCTACGCCGTCGTCGCCAGAAGGACCGGTCCCGGTGAGCCTGTTCGCTCGCCTCGAGCAGGCTGAGGCCCTCTTCGAGGTCTGCCGCAGGATGCGCCTCGAGGGGGCGAAGGAGGTCGAGCTCCGCCGCTCCTGATGAGCGACGCGCTCCGGCTCAGGCCGCGCTGTCCGGCCTTCGCTGACGACCTGACAGGCGGTCGCGCACAGCACCAGTGTTACGCAATCGTGAAGGCGTGCTCCGGGCATTGACCGCGGCGCCGCACCGTCCTACGGTCAGCGCGGGCAGGCGGGAAGGAGCCCGCCGTGTTCCGGCTCATCGCCGTCGCTCTCGCGCTCGTCCTTTGGTTCGCGCTGGCTTGTGTGGTCGTCCCGCGGATCGTCCCTCCCCTGGTCGACGTCTGGGAACGGCTCGACTTCAGGCCGCCGGCGCTTGACGAGAGAATCGGAGGTACGAACGAAAGCTGAAGGAAGATAGGAGCTCATCACGCCGTCCTGCCTTCAACGGCCCGTCAGTGGAAGGAGAGGACGATGGAGCTTGGGGCTAAGAGCAAGGTCGAGGTACGTTCTCGCGGCCTGCGGTGATGTTCGCGGAGCTGGATCGGTGCAACCGCTGCCACCAGCGGTACCCGCCTGCGTTCGGTCACAGGTGTCCCCTGGCGTCGTTCACCGATCGGCGGACGGAGGAGTTCGAGCGAGGGTTCAGGTCCTGGCTCGAGACCAGCGAAGGCCGGTTCGCCGAGTACCTCGCGCGGAGGGAGCGCGGCTTGTAGTCCCCCGCCGCGGCTAGACGTCGCGGGAGTGGCTGCGCTCGAGGTAGCGCTCGAGGTCGGGCCCGTCCGGCCGCGCGAGGACGTGCTCGATCCAAGACCGGCGCTCGAAGTCGACGACCTCGAGCTCCCAGACGCAACCCGCCGGCTGGTTTTCGACCTGGGTGAACGCCGTCGGATCGTCCTTCGGGCTGACGTAGATGCGCTGGTGGAGCTCGTTCTCCGACTGCCACCAGTAGACGAGCGCGATCCCGAGCCACCGTGCGTCGTGGGCGATGGCGAAGCCGACGCCGTAGCGGTCATCGGCGACGGGAGGCTGAGGGAGGACGCGTCCGGACAGGTCGCGCACCGCTTCCAGGAACTCGGGGCGCGGCTCCTCGCCGTTGAGGGCGATCCCGTACAGCTTGAGCCGCCAACCCTTGACCTCCTCGCGGCGGATGAATTGGACGTGGCGAGGCCTGTACGGAGTCTCGAGCGTGCTGGCAAGTGTCGTCATGCGCCTTCAAACGCGAGCGCCGCTCTTCGTCTTCCGGCCGACGACGATGAGGTACTCGCCGGGGAAGGCCAGCAATCCGTCGTCTCCGGCCACGTGCTCCTCATAGAGCGCGAGAGGTCCTCGTGCGCGGCCGAACGTCTCCAGAATCGGGCTAAAGCCGACGGGCGGAACTGCCGAAAACGAGTTCAGGTTCCGACGTGAGGCCGCAACACGCCGGGACCTCCCTGGAATCGGGCCGTCGCACAGGCGGCCCTTTTCTTTGCTCAGCTGTAGGACTGCTAGTCCTCGAGCCGGCGGCGCAGCTCGTCGAGCGGAATCGTCTCGGGCTCGTAGCCCTCGAGCCGAAGAGCCTCCTCCAGGTTCGCGATCAGAGCGTCGCGAAACGCGAGGTCGGCCTCCGCCCTTGCGACGATGTCGTCGAGCCGGCCGCGCGCGAGGGGCAGTTCCTGCGCCGCCTCCACCCAGGCCTGAGGCGCAGGTGGAAGGGCCTTGATCAGCTGTGCGAGGCGCTGTTCGTCGTAGGCGGTCATCGGGTCTCCGTCAACTTGACGCGCCGGCCCCAGGGTTTCTTCCCTCGAAGATCTCACGCAGCCGAGCCAGGCAGCGGGAGATCCGGCTCGCGATCGTCCCCGAGGGGATCTCGAGCGCGGCCCCGATCGTCTGGTAGCTCTCGTCGCGCGCGAAGAAGCGATCGAGGATCTCACGGCAGTTCTCGGAGAGCTCGGCCATCGCCTCGTGGACGGCGAAGGACTCGTCGATCGTCGCCATCGCCTCGTCGGTGCCGCCCGGGAGGGACTCGGGGTCGACGATCTCCTCCCGTGAGCTCGACCGGAGGTGGTCGATGCAGAGCCGGCGCGTCAGCTGCCCGATCCAGGGCCTGATCGCCTCGTCGTCGCGGAGCTTGTCCAGGTGCTGGTAGGTGCGGGCGAAGACCTCCTGGAAGACCTCCTCCGCGTCTTCCGGCCCGAGCCGATACGCCTGCGAGGAGATTGCGTAGACGTAGCGCGAGAACCGCGCTACGAGCTCGCGCCAGGCATCCTCGTCGCCCACTCGGCAGCGAGCGACGAGCTGAGCATCGGGGAGAGATGCAAGCTGCACGCCAGAGAGTATGAAACCGGAATGTTCGCTCGGAGGGAAGATCGCGGCCGGCTGCGCCGTCCAGTGGACGGTGAGAGGAGACCGCAATGCTGCAGCCTGATATCCATCGGGATCTCGTTCGGGAGCGCCACAGCGACCTGCTGCGGCAGGCGCGTTCGGGCGAGCTGGCCACGAGGTTGGCCGCAGCGCGGCGCGAGGAACGGCGGTCGTTCCTGCGTCGGCTGCGCGCGAATCCCCAGCCCTCCCGACCGTCAAGCGCTTCCACTTGATTCAGGAAAGGGTGGAGCCCCGGTAGGGGGCCGGGGCTCCTGCCCGCCGACGCGGTATCAACCCCGGGACAAGGTTCGCATCGGCGGGCGTAATCCTATTCTGTGCAAATCTGTCGGATCCTCTCAACCCAGAACCGTGTGAAAAACCCGCTCGGTACGATGAATTCGTGTCGGCGCGGTGGCCGAGTGGTTAGGCAGAGGCCTGCAAAGCCTCGTACACCGGTTCGAATCCGGTCCGCGCCTTCGCTGCTATGGATGCGAACGGGGATCCCCACGAAAGGTCCCTCACCCGCTCCATCGGCTGCTCGCGGTCAACCCTTCTGAGATAGATCTGGGTCGCAGAGTTCGCGTACACCGGCCATCAAGGAACTCGCAACCGGGCGGAAGGTAACACCGCACGACCGGTCAGCCTTGTCCACAGTCCCCGATGAGCGCGATCGTCTCGTCGGCCCGGCCGTGTGGACGCCGTGCCTTAGGACCTCAAGTCTGAACGCCCGCGTCCGCTCGCCGAAGGACGTGCTCCACGATGTCCGCGACGCGCTCGACATCGCTCGCCCAGCTTGTTTGAGTGATGTCGAGCGCATTGCGGCGAGCTAGTGAAACGATGTCCGGCGGTAGTTGATCCTCACGGGGATAGATGCGCCTCGCACCAGAACCGGAATGAGAGCTACCTCCGCAGAGAGAGCAGTTTGGATTTGGACGCGGACAGGATCATCGGGGATCGACAGCCGGGCGCGGCCGTACTCGTCCTCGCCGCGGAGCCATCCAGGCCCAATGAGCACGAGCACGACCTCAGAGCGGCGGGCGATCTCATTGAAGATCCCCGCGCTTGCCGGCGATGGATCCGTTGCCTCAGGACTTAGCAAGACATTTTCCGTTCCGATCCGCCGTCCGAGCCCCTCCTGAAGCTTTTCGGCCGTCCCCGCAGCGTCCTCGCGCCGGTAGATGATCCAAACGGCTCCCGATCCTTCACGGAGTGTCCGGTCTGCCTGCGGCGATTGCCCGTCCGCCTGTTCAATACCGGGCGCCGCGGCCTGCGCGGACCCACTGGCCGCGCTCGCCCCCTTTCTGCGCGCCTGCCATCGGCGTCCTGCTGCCCAGGCCTTGGTCAAGTGTCCTGTAACGGCCGCGATCGCGCCCAGGACAGCCGTGACTGCCGCGGCAACCGCTGCGATCGTCTCCCAATCCATCCCGCGCTACTCATACAGAAATGCGAGACAGGCTGCGACCCGGCTTCCGGTGCGACCACTAGTTCGGGGAGCACTCCGACTACGGTCAGGCCTCTAGCCGCAGACCCACCACCCCGTTCCCGGTGAGGGCGGATGGGTCAGGCGTGTGAACCAGCGAGCGAGCGAGCATTCCGAACCCGCCTTCGGTTCCAGTATGTCGCGCGGGCCCTCAGTACGTGTAACGAACGGGGACGAGGGGCGCGGGGTTCGGCCGCGCCCCTCGGTTCCCGGGCCCTACTTCACGCGGAAGACCTCGTAGAGCGCGCCGTGCGTGTTCGAGAGGACGAACAGGTTCCCGTTGGGGCCCTGCAGGATGTCGGTCGTGAGGCCGAAGTTCTGACCCCACACGAGGCTCTCGCTCTCCGTGGCCTCGAACTTGCCGAGGTTGTCGGCGACTCGGTCCTCGATGCGCGGGTCGTCGACGCCGACCATCTGCCGGTTCCCGGTGATCTCCATCCGGAAGATGTGCCCGCTGAAGAGGAAGTCGCGAGCGCCACCCATGAAGAGGTCGCCGCTGTACTGGGCCCCGAGAGCCCGTCCCGTCACGAAGCCGAGCCCGGCCGGCGCGACCTCGAACTTCCACGAGAACTCAGGGTCGGAGAAGTGCGCGCCGGGCAGCATGAACAAGCGCGAGAGCGCCTGCGCGGGCGTGTCGGCGATGTTCGTCGGCGGCCACCGGATCTGCTGCAGCCCGAAGAACTCGGCGCTGGTCTCGATCTCCTTGAACTGGGGCACTCTCGACGAGGGCCCCATGATCTGCACCCAGCCGGAGTTCCACCCCGGCTCGACGCGGTTCAGCTCGCTGAACGTGTCGTCACCGTTCTCGTTCTGCCAGAGATCGCCCGAGAGCGGGTCGAAGTTCATGCCGAAGCTGTTCCGGATCCCGTAGGCGTAGATCTTTTGGATGTTGGCGCCGGCCGCTCCTCCGATCTCCGCGCCGACGTCGTAGAACGGGTTGTCGGTCGGCGTCGTGCCGTCGTCGTTCAGCCGCACGATGACGCCCGTGAAGTGGGCGTCGTCGGGCTCCGGGCCGCCGAACTGGTCGTCCGGGATCCCGGGGCCGAACGGCCCGAACTCGAGGTTCTGCATCTGGCCGCGACGGCCAGTGTCGCCGACGATGACGTATACCTTGCCGTCGGGGCCGAACCGGACGACGCCGCCGTCGTGATTCCCGCGGAGCGGCTGGCCAGCGTCCGCCTGGAACGCTCGGAAGCGGATGAGGGTCCGGTCGAACGTGAGCGTCGAGCCGTTCCAGACGAACCGGTCGAGCCGGTTCGCAAGCAAGTCGACGGTGGCGAGCGAGTTCGAGTCCGCCCCCGTGTTGCTCTCGCTCCAGAACAGGTACACGAACCCGTTCACCATGAAGTTGCGGTGGAGCGCGATCCCCAGCAGCCCGCGCTCGGACGCCGAGTTGACATCGAGGTCGAGGACGGGCCCCTCGACGACGCCGTTTCGCACGCGCATCACGCGGCCCGTCGCCTTCTCGTTCACGAGCATGTCATTGGCGCCGATGAACGCGAGGCCGGTCGGCTGGGATAGGCCCGTGGCCACCGTTCTCACGGCCAGGTTCGGGTCGACGACAGTCGGAACCGCCTGCGCCCACGCCTGGGCGGGCAAGGCAAGCGTGGCGAGGATGGCCAGCATCAGGAGACGCCGGCCCGGTCGCGGTGTTCTCATATCAGCCCCCTCCCTGGGATGAAACTGCCTCCCCTTCCCTACGAGGCGGGCGGAGGAGCGGTTTGTCGCCTAGTAGGGCGTGGGGTAAGCGCAGGATGACGGGGCGCCCGCGTCAGCGGGAACAACGCGAGGCCGCAAATCGGCCTCCCAGCAAAGGAGTCCGCGGACGGGCGGCCCCTGTCGCAGTGGGCCTTGCGCTGGAACCGGTTGGGGGACTGCCCTCAAGCCCGGGCTCGTGACTGCCGATACAGCGCGCGAGGTCCTCTCCTCCCGGGCTCGGGGATGACGGCAAACCAGACTCGCGCCCGGTAATGCCCGGAGCGGCGGCGATCCCCCTTTCGCCGCCGCTTCTCTTTTGGGGCGAAAGGCGGGAGGAGAACGAGCCTAGGCGGCTGAGTCGAGGCCGGGGCGCAGGTCGGCCGGCGCGCCGGCGCGGACGTCGGACTCGCCGTGCCAGCGGGCCACGCTCGCGGCCCAGCCCTGCCGCGCGTGGTATGCGCAGACGAGGTACGTCTCGTCGTTCGCCGCGGTCACGTTCTGCGAGCCGCCGCGGTCACAGCGGCGGTTCTCGAGTCGGTAGTACCCCTCACAGCGCTCCATGTCCACATGACTTCGGCAACGCGCGGCATCTTCCTCAACCCTCGTTAACGGGTTTCTAAGCGGCGGCGCCACGCCTCGCCGGCCGCGCGGCCCTCGGGCGTGGCGAGGAAGTGGTCGAGGGGGACGTGGAGGAAGGCGCCACGCGACTCGGCGACCACCTCGTCGCCGTCGCGGAGGTGGGCGTCGATGTGGATCCGGCGCCCGCGGCTGTCGGTGACCCAGGCGGCGAGCTCGAGCTCGTGGTTGATGAAGGCGGGGCGGCGGAAGCGGACGAAGATGCGGGCCGTGACCGCCGGGAAGCGGTGCCACGTCGCGAGCAGGCCCGATGCCTCGTCGAGCGCGGCGGCGACGAGCCCGCCGTGGACGATCCCCGGGCCGGCCTGGTGGTGGTCGCCGAAGGTGACGACCGCCTGGTAGCGGTCGATGCCCTCCTCGGAGGGCTGTGGCAGGTGGAGCCCCTTCGGGTCGTCGCCGCAGCCCCAGCACGCAGGGTCGTGGTGTGGCGGGACCGCCACCGGCATGGCCTAGCGGAGCCCGCCGCGCTCGAAGTGTGCGCGGTAGAAGTTCTCCGAGCCGCCGGTCGCCATCGCCGCGCTGGCCGAGATCTCGAGCGAGAGCGTCGCGGCGGTGACGATCTGGGCGAGCCGATAGACCTTGCCCGGCCCGTCGCAGCCCATGAGCCGGAGCCACGAGCGGGCGTAGGGAAGGGTCGTCCCTCCGCCGACGGTCGCGACCTCGAGGCTGGCGAGCCGCATCGAGACGTGCAGGCCGCCGTCGATGCGATGCGCCGTGCCGTGGGCCATGGAGCTCGTGCCGACCATGCCGATGTCCTGTCCGGTGGCGGTGAAGAGGGCCGCGATGGCCGTCGCCGGCGTGAACGCGACCGACTGCATCCCGGAAGCGATGGCGCCGTGGGTGCCCACGAAAGCGAGCTCCGCGAGGTCCTCCACGGACGTCTTCAGGACACGGCGCACGGCCTCCTCGGTGATAGTCGCCTCGGCGACGACCGTCTTCCCGTGGCCGCCGCGCTCGAAGTAGCGGGCCGAGGGTTTCTTGTCCCCGCCCATGTTCCCCTCGAGCATGCTGCGCCGCGGCTTGACGGGCGTGCGCTCGAGGACGAAGCCCTGGTTCAGGGCATACGAGTTGCGGGTGATCATGTTCATCCCGCAGGCGTCGCCTGTCGTGAAGGCGTACATGACGTGGCACATTGGGCCGACGACATGCGTCTCGAGCTCGCGCAGCTTCGCGTGCTTGGAGAGGTTGGCCACGGGCTCCGATGTGAGCCAGGCCTGCATCTCGCCGACCTGCTTCTCGATCCAGCCCGCAAACGCGACCGCCTCGGCGGCGTCCGTGAAGAGGAACGCCGACGCGCGCGTGATCCGGTCCTTGAGCACGTACGTCCGGAACCCGCCGGACTCGCCGACCGCGCGGGCTCCCCGGTAGAGCGAGATCGAGAGCCCGCCCTCCGTGTTGGCGAGCGGGACATAGACGCCCTCCTTCGCCCGGCCGCGCGCGGCGAGGCTCCCCTCCGGCTCCTCGAGCTCGTAGTCGCCGAGCTCGACGTCGATCGGTCCGACGACGGCGACGGGGACGAGCGCGACGCCGGTGATCGCCTCGGTCGCCTTGGCGAACGGCGTCAGATCGTGCGCGAAGACCTCGCCCTCGCCGTCCAGCCGCGGCGCGAGCTCCTCTTGCCGCGCGCGGATCGAGTCTGGGTCGTTCTTGCGGGGCCAGCGCCGGAGCTCCACGGCGAAAGCTTAAGGCTCCCATGGGCGGACGCGGGGAAGCCAGCGCGGGACGTTTGCCCGGTAGGCGTCGTACTCGGCGCCGAGGCGCTTCCGTAGCCCCGGCTCCTCGACGAGCGGGAAGTAGACCGCGTTGACGGCGAAGACCGCCGCGAACCAGAGGAGGAGCGTTACCGAGGCGAAGAGCGCGGCTTCGCCGAGGAGGATCGCGAGGACGCCGCTGATCATCGGGTTCCGCACGTGCCGATACGGGCCGACCACCACGAGCCGCGAGGTGGGATCCCACGGGGCGAGCGTGCCGCGCCCGACGCGCGCGAAGAGCGTGACCGTCCAGGCGACGAGCACGAGGCCGAGCGCGGTCAGCGCGACGCCGAGGAACGCGAGCGGCCAGGCGGCGAGGTCGCCCCCGCTTTGCCAGAGCACGATGCCTGGCGCGACGACGGTGACGACGAAGGGCAGGAGCCCGATCGCCCGAGCGTGGCGCCAGACGCTCACGAGCGGATCATGCCTGCGAGTCGGTTACGCTCCCCGGCCGTGGCAGCGACCCTCATGGACGGCAAGGCGCTGGCCGGCAAGGTTCGGGCCGACGTGGCGCGCGAGGTGGAGGCTCTCGGCCGACCGGTCGGGCTCGCCACCGTCCTCGTGGGCGAGGACGAAGCGTCCGCGCTCTACGTCCGGCGCAAGCAGGAGGCATGCGCCGAGGTGGGGATCGAGCCGATCCACTACGAGCTTCCTGCCGAGACGAGCGAGGCCGACCTCCTCGGCTTGGTCGCCGACCTGAACGCGGACGTGCGCGTGACGGGCATCCTCGTCCAGCTCCCGCTTCCTGGGCACATGGACGAAGGGCGCGTGATCAGGGCAATCGCCCCGATCAAGGACGTCGACGGCTTCCATCCGATGAGTGCCGGGCATCTCCTCCAGGGCGAGCCCACGTTCGTCGCGGCGACGCCGGCGGGGATCATGGAGATCCTCCGCGCCTACGAGATCGCGCTCGAAGGCGCGCGGGCGGTGGTCGTCGGCCGCTCGAACATCGTTGGCAAGCCGATGGCACTCCTGCTCCTCGCCGAGAACGCCACGGTGACCGTGTGCCATAGCAGGACGCGCGACCTCGGGGACGTCGTCCGGGCCGCGGACGTCATCGTCGCCGCGGTCGGGCGAGCCGGGATGGTGACCCGCGACATGGTGCAGGAGGGGGCGACCGTGATCGACGTCGGCATCAATCGCGTCGACGGCAAGGTCGTCGGGGACGTGGCCGAGGACGTCGCCGAGGTGGCAGGGCACCTGACGCCCGTGCCGGGCGGCGTCGGGCCGATGACGATCGCGAGCCTGCTTCGGAACACCGTTCGCGCGGCGCAGTATCAGGCGGGGAGGCTTGCCTTCCCGGGCGGCTGAGGGTACGCTGCGCGCGCCGCGGGACTTGCGGCTATGGCCGGATGCGGCGGCTCGAAGCCGGGCCGTCGTTGTTGTGTGAAGGAGGGGAAAGTTCGTTGGCTGAGGGCACCGTCAAGTGGTTCTCGAACGAGAAGGGGTACGGGTTCATCGAGCGCGAGGGGGGAGACGACGTCTTCGTGCACCACAGCGCGATCGAGATGGACGGCTACCGCACCCTGACTGAAGGCCAACGCGTCCAGTTCGACGTCGAGCAGGGCGACAAGGGCCTGCAGGCAAAGAACGTTACGCTGCTCTAGCCAGCGAAGGTTCGATTGCCGCGACGGGCCCCCGACGAGGGGCCCGTCGCATTTGGGAGACGGTTTCTAGACTGGAGGCGAGATGGCGATTACACGGGAGGATGTGCTGCACGTCGCGTCGCTCGCGCGCCTCGAGATCCCCGAAGGCGACGTCGATGCCGTGCGCGTCCAGCTCGGGGCGATCCTCGATGCGGTCGGCAAGGTCTCCGAGCTCGACCTGAGCGACGTCGAGCCGATGACGCATCCCCTCGACCTGGCCAACGAGTGGGCGGAGGACGAGCCGCGGCCGTCGTGGCCGCAGGAAGAGGCGCTCCTCAACGCGCCGGATCCGTCCGACGGCTCCTTCCGCGTGCCGGCGGTCGGCGGGTGAGGCCGGTGCGCTTCCGTTCGCTCCTGTTGCGCTTCCGTGACACGGTGGCACACAGCCGCGCGTTCTTCCTCGTTACGCTCATGGCGGGTGGAGGCACGGGGTGGCCCCTCGCGCGGCTGGAGGAGATGCGGCCGTGATCGACACCCTGAGGCTGACGGCAGAGGAGGCGGCCGGGCTGCTCGAGCGCGGAGAGGTCTCCGGCGAGGAGCTCGCCGGCGCGTACGTGGATGCGATCGAGGCCCGCGATCCGGAGCTGCACGCCTACCTCCACGTCGTCGGCGAGCGCGGGAACGGCGTCCCGATCGCGCACAAGGACGTGATCACGACGAAAGGGATCCCGACCACCGCCGGCTCGAAGATCCTCGTCGGCTACACGCCGGTGTTCGACTCGACGGTCGCCGCCCGCTGCAAGGCCGCCGGGCTGCCGATCCTGGGGAAGACCAACCTGGACGAGTTCGCTATGGGCTCGTCCACCGAGAACTCTGCCTTCGGGCCGACGAAGAACCCGTGGAATCCCGAGCGCGTGCCGGGCGGCTCGTCGGGCGGCTCGGCGGCCGCGGTCGCAGCTGGCCTCGCGCCCTGGGCGCTCGGCACCGACACCGGCGGCTCCGTGAAGCAGCCGGCCTCCCTCTGCGGCGTCGTCGGCCTGCGGCCCACGTACGGGACGGTGTCGCGCTACGGGATCGTCGCGTTCGCCTCCAGCCTCGACCAGGTGGGCCCGCTGACGAAGACCGTGCGCGACAACGCGCGCCTCTACGCCCTTATCGCGGGCAAGGACCCCTGCGACTCGACGACTGTCGAGCCGCCGCCGGTCACGATCCCGGAGGGCGAGGACCTGCAGGGGCTCCGGATCGGCGTCCCACGAGAGATGAACGAGGTCGAGGGGATCGATCCAGGCGTGAGCGAGAGCGTCAACGCCGCGATCCGGCTCGCCGAGGAGCTCGGCGCCGAGGTGGAGGAGACGAGCCTTCCGCGCTCGGTCGACTACGGCCTCGCGTGCTACTACCTCGTCGCCCCCGCGGAGGCGAGCTCGAACCTCGCGCGCTACGACGGCGTCCGCTACGGCCACCGCGCCGAGGTCGACGGCGACCTGACGGCGCTCTACTCCCGAACGCGCTGGGAGGGCTTCGGGGCCGAGCCGAAGCGGCGCATCCTGCTCGGGACCTACGCCCTCTCCGCCGGCTACTACGAGGCCTACTACGGCCAGGCCCAGAAGGTGCGAACGGTGATCGCCCAGGAGCACGCTGCCGTCTTCGAGCGGTTCGACCTCATCGTCAGCCCCACGTCGCCGACCGTCGCCTTCCGCATCGGGGAGAAGGCCGAGAACCCGCTCGCCATGTACCTCTCCGACGTGCTCACGATCCCGTCCAACATGGCCGGGCTGCCGGGCCTCTCCATTCCGTGCGGCCTCTCCGAGAGGCTGCCGGTCGGCCTGCAGCTGATCGGCCCGCAGTTCTCGGAGAACACCCTCTTCCGCGCCGGCCACGCGCTCGAGCGCGGGCTTGGCTTCGACTACGTCCCGGACCGGCTGCGATGAACTGGGAAGCGGTCATCGGCCTGGAGATCCACGTCCAGCTGAAGACGCGGACGAAGATGTTCTGCCGCTGCGAGAACGTCTGGGGGGAGGAGCCGAACACGCGCACGTGCCCGGTCTGCCTCGCACACCCGGGCGCGCTGCCGGTGCCGAACCGGACGGCGATCGAGTGGGCGATCAAGCTCGGCCTCGCGCTCGACTGCGTGATCGCCGAGCGGTCACTCTTCCATCGGAAGAACTACTTTTATCCCGACCTTCCCAAGGGGTACCAGATCTCCCAGTACGACATCCCGCTCGCCTCCGAGGGGCGCTTCGTCGTTCCGGGTCCGGACGGCGACCGTGAGATCGGCATCGTCCGCGCCCACCTCGAGGAAGACGCCGCGAAGACGATCCACGTCGGCGGAGCGGGCGGACGCATCCACGGGGCCGCCTACTCGCTCGTGGACTTCAACCGCGGGGGGACGCCGCTCCTCGAGATCGTGGCCAAGCCGGATGTCCGCTCGGGCGAGGAGGCGCGTCGCTTTCTCCAGCTCCTGCGCCAGACGGTCATCGAGATCGGCATCTCCGACGCGGAGATGGAGAAGGGGTCGCTGCGCTGCGACGCCAACGTCTCCGTGCGCGAGTCCGGCGAGGAGGGCTACCGCACGAAGACGGAGCTCAAGAACATGAACTCGTTCAAGTTCGTCGCCGACGGGATCACCGCAGAGGTCGAGCGCCAGATCGGGATCTACGAGGCCGGCGGCGAGGTGGAGCAGGAGACCCTCCACTTCGACCCGCAAGGCGGGACGATCGCTCCGCTTCGCTCCAAGGAGGAGGCGCACGACTACCGCTACTTCCCCGAGCCCGACCTCGTTGCCGTCGAGCCGACGACCGAGATGATCGAGCGCGCCCGGGCGGAGATTGGCGAGCTGCCCGGCGCGAGGATCCGCCGCCTCGAGGAGGAGCTCGAATTCGACCTTGCCTACGGGCTCGTGACCGGCGGCCGGGACCGGCTGTTCGCACGTGTGCCGGGAGACGACCGCCGCGCAGTCGCCAACGTGCTCATGAACCAGCTCGCCGCTGCGGGCGTCGATCCCGACGAGGTGGACGGCGAGGAGCTCGGCAAGCTGATCGAGGCGCGCGAGCGCATCCCGCGGCAAGCGTTCCTCGACGCGATAGCCGCGAGCGCGGACAGCGATTTCTCCGCGGACCGCTATCTCGCTGAGACGACCGTCTCGGACGCGACCGAGCTCGATCCGGTGATCGACGCCATCCTGGCCGCCAACCCGGGGCAGGTCGAGGCCTACCGGGGCGGCAAGGACGGCCTCCTCGGCTTCTTCGTGGGCCAGGTGATGAAGGAGACCCAGGGCAAGGCGGACCCACGCGCGGTCAACGAGCGCCTGCGCGAGAAGCTGAACGCGTGAGCGGGCTCGAGGTCCGGCCCGCCGAGCCGGCCGACCACGCACGCGTCACGGCCGTGCTGGACGAGTGGTGGGGAGGAGGACGCCACATGGTCGACATGCTCCCCAGGCTCTTCTTCGTCCACTTCCGAGACACGTCGTTCGTCGCCGAGCGGGACGGCGCCTTGGCGGGCTTCCTCGTCGGCTTCCTCTCGCCGGCCGAGCCGGCCGAGGCGTACGTCCACTTCGTCGGCGTGAGCCCCGACGAGCGCCGGTCGGGCCTGGGCCGGGAGCTCTACGAGCGCTTCTTCGAGCTCGCCCGAGAGAACGGCAGAACGCGGGTGAGCTGCGTCACCTCTCCGCGGAACAGCGGCTCGATCGCGTTCCACACGGCGATCGGCTTCGAGCCCAGCCCGCCGAAGGCCGGCTACGACGGCCCCGGCGAGGACAGGGTCGTGCTCACGCGGTCGATCTGACCCTCACGGCCCGGCGCGAGGACCCAGGCCGTGATCGCCGCAGCGAGAACCGATCCCGCAAGGCCGAGCGCGAGGTCGCCGAGGGTGTCCGTATAGGCGGTCTCGAGCTCGGGCGAGTCGCGGATGAAGGTGATGTACTCGGCGAACTCCCAGAGGATTGCCGTGACGGCGCCGAAGCCGACGCAGAGGCCGAAGGTCGTGAGCCTGCCCACCGGGAGCCGGAGAAGGAGCTGACCGAACGCGGCGACGAGGAGCGCCCAGTTGACGAGATGGTTGGCGTCATCCCACCAGTCGATCGTGTCGTAGAGGTCGAGGGCGTTCCCCGCGGTGTCGATCAGAAACGGGAGCGTCCAGAGGATGTCCAGCGCGTATGGGTACGGCGTCGGCCGGCGCTGGGCGACCAGCCACCAGGCGGCCGGGACGACCAGCACCGCGATCGGGTACACGATCACTCGGCCGGTCATGGCCTTCCCCTCGAACTGCGGTGAGTCCGGAAAGAGGACCGCGAAGAGGAGAACGGCGAACAGCGCGGCCTTGAGCGCAAGGTCCAGCCAGAGCGGCCAGCGGCGCATTCCGGCGCATCGTTCCGGACCACGCGGCCGCCGTCCAGGCGCCGAAGTCGGCTCTCGCGGACGGCGGTCGAGTGCTAGGAGGCGAGGTTCGCCAGAGCCCACGCGAAGAGGGGTAGCGCGGCGGCGGAGTAGAGAGCGAAGAGCCAGAACCAGAACCGCTGCAACATCGTCGTGCTTCCCTTCGGTGAGCTGACGTCGATGCGTCCAGCCTGCCTGCGCGACTGCGGCTCCACATGGAGCGGGCTCGACCACCGGGGTTCGGTTATCCGGCCGAACGGCGAAGCTGCCCGAGCGCGCGTCGCGCGGGAGCGAGCGCCTGCGGGCTGTGGAGCACGGGCCGGAAGAGATCGCCGTCGCGCTCGATTCGCTCTAACGCCTCGGCCATGCCGAAGTCGCGCGGCGTGACCTCCTCCGTGAGCTCCTCCCAGCGGAGCGGGGTGGAGACGGGCGCCCCGGGCTTCGGCCGGACCGAATAGACACTGGCGATCGTCTTCCCCCAGCCGTTCTGACGGGCGTCGAGGAAGACGCCGCGCCGCTTCGCCTTCCGCCACTGCGTCGTGACGAGCCCCGGGTGCCGCTCGACCAGAGTAGTTGCGACGCCGTCCGCGAAGTCCCTCGTGTCCTCGAAGGTCGAGCGCCGCGTAATGGGAACGAGTACGTGGACGCCGTCGGCACCGCTGGTCTTCACGTAGCTCGCGAGCTCGAGCTCCTCGAGGATGGCGCGCACCAGGTGCGCGACGCGCACGCCGAGCCGGAACCCGCGGTCGGGCGGGTCGAGGTCGAAGAGGACGAAGTCGGGCCGCTCGGGCCGGTCGACGCGGGAGTACCAGGCGTTCATGTCGATGCAGTGCATCTGCACCATCCAGAGGAGGGCGAGCTCGTCGTTCACGAGCGGAAAGTCGACGAGCCGCGACTCTCCCTCGCGCGGCCAGGTGCGGAACCGGCGGGTCGGGATCCACTCGGGCATCCCCTTCGGTGCGTTCTTCTGGAAGAAGGCAGGCGCGGCAGCGCCCTCCCGGAACCGCTTCATCGTGAACGGGCGGCCGCGGAGATGGGGGACGAGCGTCGGGGCGACGGCGACGTAGTAGTCCCAGAGCTCGCCCTTCGTGACGCCGTCCTTCGGAAAGAGCACGCGGTCGGCGCTCGAGAGCCGCACCTCGCGGCGTCCTCGCCGGACGATCCGCTCGTCCGTGTCGCTCATGGGGACAGCATGCCCGGAAAGACGGAAGGGCGGCCGTGAGGCCGCCCTTCCGCACGCTTGAGCGTTGGAATCGCTAGTCCATGGTTTGCGGGTTCAAGTGGTCAACCCGTGCCGGGACGCCGGGCTTCTGGATGATCGTCCGGTACACCACCATGCCCTGCGCGAGGGCGTTGTTGGTGACGCCGTCCGATGCGTAGACGGGAATTCCGGGTCCCGTCTTGAACATCGGGCCCGTGTACGGGTACGCAGACCAGGTGCCCGAGTTCGACACCGGGTCGTAGTACGCGATCTCCTTCAGCCTCGTCGGCTGGGTGAAGTCGATCACGTCGACCCCGCCCGTGTACCAGGCGTTGACGAGCAGGTCGCGCTGGATGCCCATGACCTGCATGCCCATGTGCGCGGAGCAGTACTCGCCCGGCGCG
>Ga0081538_10000748_pt1 | contig 35447 bp, 27 predicted proteins | sample TabmetS5T2R1_FD_71022 | JGI IMG/M metagenome (GOLD analysis project Ga0081538, IMG submission 71022) | Tabebuia heterophylla rhizosphere microbial communities from the University of Puerto Rico - S5T2R1 | ecosystem: Host-associated > Plants > Roots > Rhizosphere ...
AACAGGTCGTCGCTCGCCTGTCGGCCGAAAGCAAGGCCTCCCCCGGCTCCCAGGTCGAGCTCTCGGTCGACACCACCCAGATCAAGCTCTTCGACGCCGGCTCAGGCCGCAGCCTCGTCGCCGGTTGATGATCCCACCCGTCGTCGACGCCACGTGGCTGGCCGAGCACCGCGACGAGGTGGTGCTCGCCGACGTCCGCTGGTACCTCGACGGCCGCTCGGGGCGCGCGGAGTTCGAGGCCGGCCACCTGCCCGGGGCGGTGTTCGTCGACCTCGACCGGTACCTCGCGGGCGCCGCCGGCCCCGCGGTCGGCCGCCATCCGCTGCCCGACCCCGAGGTCTTCGCGCGCGGCATGGGGGAGGCGGGCATCGGCGACGAGTCCACCGTGATCGCGTACGACGACGCCGGTGGCGTCGTCGCCGCGCGGCTGGTGTGGCTGCTGCGGGCGCTCGGCGTCGACGCGGCGCTGCTCGACGGCCTCGGCGAGCTGGGCGAGACCGGCCCGGTCGACGCGCCCGCCGCGCGGTTCACCGCCCGGCCGTGGCCGGAGGACCGGCTGGCCGGGATCGACGACCTGCAGGACGGCGGCCGCGTCCTGCTCGACGCGCGCGACCGCAACCGGTACGCGGGCGAGGTCGAGCCGGTCGACCCGCGCCCCGGGCACATCCCGGGCGCCCGCAACCTGCCGGCCCGCGAGATGCTGGACGCCGATCAGCGGCTGCTGCCGCTCGAGGCGCTGCGCGCGCAGGTGGCCGCGGCCGGCGTGACCGGCGACAGCGAGGTCGTCGCGTCGTGCGGCTCAGGCGTGAACGCGTGCCACACGCTGCTCGTCCTCGAGGCGCTGGGCCTCCCGCCGGGCAGGCTCTACCCCGGCTCCTACTCGCAGTGGAGCCACACCGACCGTCCGGTCGAGACGTCGCGCGGCTAGCGCTGGGCCTTGATCTCGTCGAGCAGGTCGCTGAGGTCCTCGTCGAACTCCTCGTCGGCCTCCGGCAGCTCCGCCTCCTCGCCGGGCGCGTGGGCCTCCTCGTCGTCCGGGCCGAAGACGGAGGCGTCGGCCTCCGGGTCGGGCACGTTGCCGGCCTCGACCTCGGCGATCAGCTCCTCGTCCTCGGGCTCGAGGTCGACGAAGCCGTCGTCCTCGAGCTCGAACGAGTCGCCGGTCGGCTCGATCCACGGCAGGCCGCCCTTGAGGTACATCTTCCGGAACAGGCCGGGGCAGCTCGTCGCCATCAGGTCCTTGTGCGTGGTGATCGGCAGCTGGCTGAGGTCGCGGTCGGTGCGGTGCACGCGCGGCATCGCCTCCGTGTGCGCGTTGTGCAGCAGCCAGTTGAACGCGCGCGCCTGCCGCTTGGTCGGCCGGTCGCGGATCGTCTCGGTGAGCGTGCCGGGCATGTTCACGCCGATCCGCCCCGAGTTGTTCTTGAGCACGTGCGCGCCGTTGTGGAACGTCGACCGGCAGCAGATGATCGTGCCGTCGTCGGGGATCAGGTAGTGGTAGCCGATGCCGGCCGCACCCAGCCGCACCTTGTGGTCGGCGTGGAAGGCGATCGCGCGCTCGATCCCCTCCTTGCGGTTCTTGGCGCGCGGTCCGGCGCTGTAGTGGCCGACCGTGGAGTTCTCCGGCCCCATCGCGCCCAGACGAGCGGTGATGAACTCGAGGCCCATGCTGCGAGCCGTGACGATTCGAGGTGGCACCGCGGACCATCCTTTCCTCGTGGGGATGCCGGTGTGACACTCTCAGAACTCCGCGCCCATGGCCACCGACCCCGGTCCCCAACCGCCCGCCCGGCTCACACGCGCCGGCGGCGTCCTGCGGCCCGGCTGTCATCTGCTGAGGCTCGTCCGCGGCGGGGAGCGCTACGACGGCACCCTGCGCGTCGAGGTCGCCGAGGACGGCGCGACGACCGCCAGCGGCGACCTCTACCTCCACACGGCTGAGCCCGACCCGGACGCGGGCGTGCCGGTGTTCCCGCGCGCGGCGTACCGGTACTACGTGCGCGTGACGCGGCTCAGCGAAGACGCGGCGGGTGTCGCGATCGGCCTCGAGCTCCACCGCTTCGACCACGCCACGAGCACCTGGTCGCGCGAGGGCGAGCTGGTCGAGCGCGCGGACGACGTGATCGTCCGCTGGGTCTCGCCGCACCTGCGCCGGGCGGTGATCGAGATCGACCGGGCACCGGGCTGCGATGCGCCGCTCGCCACCGAGGCCGGCCTCGGCTGGTGCGAGATCCTCGAGGCGATCGGCTGGGACGTCGAGATCGACGAGAGCGACGAGGACCTCGTCGAGCCGAGCGGCGAGTCGTGGTCGGCCGCCGAGCTCCACGCGGCGCTGCTCGAGCGCCGCGACACCGCCGACCTCGACCGCGAGTGGCGGTTCTGGCTGGCGTGCGTGCGGCGGCTCGACGACGACGCCCGCGGGATCATGTTCGACAGCACGGGCGCCGACTCCAACAACGTCCCGCGCGAGGCAGCCGGCATCGCCTCCGACTGGACGATCCCCGACGAGGACCCGTGGGGCCTGGCCAAGGGCCTGCGGTTCGGCGCGGCCCGCGACCCGTACTTCCGCACCGCCCTGCACGAGCTCGGACACGCGATGGGCCTGCAGCACAACGCGCGAGGCACGGCGATCATGTGCCCGACCGAGGCGATCGCGCGCGGCGCGGTGGCGCCGCAGCAGTTCCCGCAGAACATCTCGTGGGCGTACTCCGACCAGGACGTGCAGCGCCTGCGGCACATGCCCGACCACTGGATCCGGCCCGGCGGCGTGCCCTTCGGGGCGAGCTTCGGCACGGCGCCCGAGCTGCCCGAGGCGGCCGCGGACCGCGGGCTCGAGCTCGAGGTCGCCCCGCTGCTCGCCGCGGTGCCGTTCGGGGCGCCGGTCCGGCTCGCCGTCACGCTGCGCAACGGCGGCCCGGAGCCGGTGCGGGCGCCGGTCGACCTCTCGCTGCAGGCCGGCCACGTCAGCGGCGCGGTCACCGACCCGTCGGGGGTCGAGCGGTCGTTCCGCTCGATCGTCCGCAGCCCGGAGCCGCGTCGTCTCGAGCCGCTCGCGAGCGGCGAGGCGCGGACGGGCGCCTTGACGCTGCTGCGCGGCGCCCAGGGCGCGCTCTTCCCGGCGGCCGGGCGGCATGCGATCGAGGTCGCGCTCTCGTGGGAGGTCGACGGAGAGCCGGTGCAGGTGACGGGCACGGGCTCCGTCGAGGTGTCGGCGCCGGCCGACGAGGCGCAGGCCCGGGCGGCACGCGAGGTCATCGACGCGCCCGACGCTCTGCTCACCGTCGCCCTCGGCGGCGACCACCTCGGCGCCGGGGTGGCCGCGATCGGCGCCGGGCTCGACAACGACCGCCTCCGTCCCCACTTCGCCTACCTCGAGGCCAAGCGGGTCGCCGCGCGATTCCACGACCGCCCGGCCGACCCGGCGGCGGCAGCTGCGCTGATCGACGGCGACACCGTGATGTCGGACGTCGAGCGCGGCAAGGCCGAGCAGCTGATCGAGGCGGCGAGCGCGAATCCCGATCACGTGTGAGCGAACGCCGCTCACGGGGGCGCGCCCGCGCGCCTAGCGTGCAGGCGGTCCGTCCCGCCGCGAGTCCGAGGAGCCGCCGTGAGCACGACCCAGCTCAGCCAAGACCACCATCCGACCCTGCGCCACGTGGACCGGGAGGCGCTCGGGAACGAGCTGCAGACCACGCTCACGCTGCTCATCGACCTGGCCCTGCTCGGCAAGCAGGCGCACTGGAACGTCGTCGGCCCCCACTTCCGGCCGCTGCACCTGCAGCTCGACGAGATGGTGGACGCCTGGCACGACGCGGCCGACGAGGTGGCCGAGCGCGCGGTCGCGCTCGGGCACGCCCCCGACGGCCGCGCCGCGACGGTCGCGGACCGCAGCGGCCTGACGCCGCTGCCCACAGGCCCGATCGCCGACCACGAGGTGATCGCGGCCTTCACGCGCCTGCTGACGGAGGCGATCGGCGCGATCCGCGAGCGGATGGACCGGATCGAGGACGTCGACACCGTGACGGCCGATCTCCTCCACGGTGTGGTGGCCGGGCTCGAGGAGAACCTCTGGATGGTCCGCGTGCAGGCGGCCTGAGCGCCGGATCACAGGTCCTTGCGCACGAACGACGTCGCCGCCAGGCCCCAGACCATCGCCACCCACACCACGACCCACGCGATGTAGACCGCCGTCAGCGGTGCCGGGCTCAGGAACGGGAACGCCTCGGCCTCCTGCCCGCCGAACTCGATCAGCGCCGACGGGTCCTGGAAGGCGTGCATGGCTCCCCGCCAGAGGCCGTCGGTGGGCAGCAGCATCCGGGACACGGTGCCGACGCGCGCGACCGCGTCGTTGTCGAGCGACGCGCCGATGGCACCGACCACGCCGGCCACCCAGGTCGCGCCGAAGAGGCCGACCGCGACCACGCCCGAGGCCATCGGCGAGATCGCCGTCGACAGCAGCACGGCGAGGGTGAGGAGCACGGTCGTCTGCGCCGCGAGCAGCACGAGGGCGGCGACGACGTCGGGCGGCCAGTAGTCCGTCGTCACCCAGACGACGACGCACTGCGCCAGCCCGGCGAGGAGGACGAAGCCGGTCCCGAAGATCACCAGTCCCAGCCACTTGCCCAGCAGGACCGCGGAGCGGCGGATCGGCCGCGCGAGCACGGCCAGCGCGATACCCGACTCCGTCTCGCCCGCCAGCGTAGGCCCGGCGAGGAACGCGGTGCCCAGCGCGGCGATCAGGCTGAAGCCGAACATCACGAGGTTGAGCAGGATGGACGCCGTCAGCCGGCCTTCGCCGCTGGTCAGCGCGCCGCCGCCCTGCTCCGCCGCGAACCGCGAGAAGCCCCAGCCGCTCAGCACGAGCAGCACGACGGTGAGCCCCGCGAGGGCGAGCAGCACGCGCCGGCGCGACGCCTCGCGGAGGGTGAGCGCGGCGATCGTGCCGACCGTCCGGGCGTTGCTCATTCGTCGCCTCCCTCGCCGGCCCGCAGGATGCCGAGCAGGCGCTCCTCCAGGCTGATCCGCGCGGGCTCGACCGCATGCACGCGCGAGCCGAGGGCGACGAGGTCACGGACCAGGTCGGGAACCGCGGTCCCGTCGTCGTCGGCCGGCAGCGCCACGGTGAACCAGTCGTCGGCCCGCTCGACGTCCCCCGTGGCCGCCAGTCGCGCCTCGGCCGCCGGGGAGAGGCCGGTCAGCCGCAGCCGGAGCTCGCGGCGGCCGAGCAGCTCGGTCAGCGTCCCCGACGCGGCGACGCGCCCGCGGTCGAGGATGACCACCCGGTCGCAGACGCGCTCGACCTCGCCGATCAGGTGCGAGTTGAGCAGGACCGCGACGCCTCGCGACCGCAGCGACAGCACGAGGTCACGCACGTCGACGCGGCCGAGCGGATCCAGCGCGCTGGTCGGCTCGTCGAGGACCACCAGCTCCGGCCGTGCCACGAGGGCGACCGCGAGCCCGAGCCGCTGCTGCATGCCCTTCGAGAAGCCGCCCACGCGGTCGGCGCCGCGCTCGCCCAGGCCGACGAGCTCCAGGAGGCCGCGCTGCTCGGCCGCCGGCACGTCGACCCCGAGCAGCCTGACGTGGAGGGCCACGACTTCGGTGGCGCTCAGCCACGGCTGGTAGCGGAACAGCTCCGGCAGGTAGCCGACGCGAGCGCGCGCGGCCGGATCGGTCGCGGGCCGCCCGAGCAGCATCGCCTCGCCCGCGTCCGGGCGGACGAGCCCGAGCAGCATCTTGATCACGGTCGTCTTGCCGGCCCCGTTCGGACCCAGCAGCCCCACGACCTCGCCGCGGCCGACCTCGAGCGACACGTCGTCGACCGCCTGCCGCCGGCCGTACCGCCGCCGCAGGCCGGAGCACCAGATGGCGGGCGCCGGCGGCAGGCCGGCGACGAGGTCGGCTGCCTCGGTGGCCACCATCACCGCAGCTCCCGGGCGACGGACAGGACCTCGTCGGCATCGAGCGACCCGGCCACGACGGTCACGACGTCGTCCTCGACCCATACGACGCCCGCCACCGTCCGGTCGCGACCGGCCACCACGGTGGCCGGCACGCCGTTCACCTCGTCCGGCGACGTCGTGAACCGTTGGGCGGGGACCGGCAGCGGCAGCGTGGAGCCGTCCCCGTTGAACGTGCGCAGCTGCGCGGCCACGTCCTCGGGCAGGCCGGGAAGCGACAGCAGATAGTCGCGGACCGTCGCGAACGAGACGCCGGAGGAGAACGCCTTCGGCGCGACGGCGCGAGCCACGATCAGACCGGGCGCGCCCGAGCGCTGCGTCCAGGTCTGGACCACCCCCGGGCCTGCGACGAGCCGCACGCGGCTCCCGTCCAGGGCCGGCGGGGGAGGCGGCAGGGGTCCGCCGGCGGCCCGGGCGGCACGCTCGGCCGAGAACGTGAACGTGGCGCTCACCCGGTCGCCCACCTGGTAGGTGGGCTCGCCGCTCACGCCGCGGGGAAGGGTGCTCACCTCGGGCACCGCGAGACCGGTCTCCGTCGCCGCGGTCGCCGCGTCGGGGACGCGGTGGAAGTCGGGCCTGCGGGTGACCACGAGCCTGCCGTACGCGTCCAGGTCGGGGACGGCGACGAGATCTCCGGGGTCGAGGCTGACGGGCGCGACCTCCTCGGTCTTGAAGATCTCGAGCCAGCCGTTGGCGGCGGCGACCCCCGCGCCGCCCAGAACGAGCGCGGCGGCGAGACCTGCGACGACGGGTCGGCGCAGGAGCCCGCGCGCTCTGCCGGTGCGGGGCGGCGCCGTCGCCGGCCGCGCGCCGGGCGCCGCGGTCGAGAAGCGCCGCCACGCGGCGTCGACGTCGACGTCCACGTCCGTGGTCAGGGAAGCCGCGACGAAGGCCGCGTCCTCGCGCGCGGCCGCCAGCTCGTCGAGGCACCGCGGGCAGCCGGCCACGTGCTCGCGGTCGGCGTCGGCCACCCCGGCCGGCTCGTCGAGCAGCTGGCGGAGCGTGCCCTCAGTCGGATGACGCATGACGCTTCAGCTCCTTGCGCAAGGCGGATTCGGCGCGCCGCACCGTGGTGCCGACGCTGCCGGGGGAGAGGTCGAGAGCCGCCGCGACGTCGGCGTAGCTCAGGCCGCTGTGGCGGAGCACGAGGGCCACGGCGTGCTTACGAGGCAACCGGGCGAGCGCCGCGCGCACGCGCGTGCGCTCGTCACGCGTCACCACCGCCTCGGACACGTCGGCGGCAACCGCCGGGTTCGCGGCGGTGGCGGCCTCCTCACGGGTCGAGCGGCGGCGTCCGGAGCGGAGCAGGTTGAGGGCGGTGTGGGCGGCGGCGACGGACAGCCAGCCGCGGGCCTGCGCGGCCGGCACCGATGAGCGGCCGAACGCGAGGAACACGTCCTGGGCGACGTCCTCGGCCTGCTCGCGCGAGCCCAGCACCCGGGCGGCGACGCCGACCACCCGGCGGTACTCGCGGCGGAAGATCTCCTCCAGGTCGGCGCGGACCGAACCCGACACCCCGACGCGCTCCTTCCTCTCGGCCCGTCCCTCCCCTGCACCGGCGACCGCTCCCGGGGTCGCCAGGACGGCCGCGGCCGCCGCTTCTCCGTGCCGGATCAGGTCCATGCCCTCTATAGCACCGCCGAGGCGACGGATGTGACACCGGGTGGCCCGGGCGCCGGTCGGGCGCCCGGGCCACCGCGGTCAGATCGCGCAGTCGCGGCGGTGGCCTTCGCCGGCCACCCAGCGCACGCCGCCGACGAGGTGCTCGACGAGCTCGTTGTCGCCGCCGTTCTCGGCGTACGAGGCGCCGAAGTGCCCCATGCCGGACACCCAGGTCCGGCCGTCCTTGTAGCGGCGCGCCTCGCCGGTCCCGTCCACGACGCGGCGACCGTCGTAGCGCTTGCACCAGCTGATCGGGTGGTCCTCGCCCATCGCGTTCGGGCCCGGGTCGTAGGAGGCCTCGTCGAGCGTGAGAAGCACGTGGTGGGTGTCGCGGACACTGCGGGCGAAGTTGTAGTGCTCGTCGCCGAACCCGAAGACCGGCGGCAGCAGCCGGGTCGACAGGTGGTCGGGATCCTCGACGTGGACGTCGGCGACGTTGGTGAGGTCGGTGCGCGCATGACCGCGCATCAGCGTGCCGACCACCGAGTGCTCGCCGCCGTCCCACCAGTCCCAGCTCACCACGCCCGCGCCCATGTCGGTGGCGTTGTGGTTGGCGGCGATGCCGCCGCCGTGCTGCACGTAGCGGATGATGGCGGCGCGCTGCTCCACGTCCCACAGCGGGCCCGGCTTGCCGCCGCCCGCCCAGGACGCGGAGGCGTTGAGGAAGAGGAGCGCGTCATAGCGCTCGAGGTTGCGGTCGGTGAACACGCGCGGGTTCTGCGACGGGTGGTCGCAGTTGCCGGAGTTGCCGCCGTTGTCGATGCAGTCCTCCCAGTCGACGTCGAAGCCGGCGTGCTCGAGCGCGTCCTTGACGATCGGGCCACCGGTGTTGATGGCGTCCGCGTGGCGGTATCCGGTCGTGCCGGTGTAGAGCATCACCAGCGGGTCCTTCTTCTTGCCGTCCGCCGCGGCCGGACCGACCCCGACCACCAGCACCGCGAGCAACGCGGCCGTCACGGCTCCCGCCGTCGTGAGCAAGCGCTTCGTCATCGTCATGCCTCCCCTGTCTGATCGCGTCGCGCCCTCCCGCGGGCACGCAGCAGCCGGCGAAGCTAGCAACGAACGCGGCCGGATGTCAGCCTCTTCGACCGCCCGCGGCGAGCAGGTGCCGCACGACCCTGCGGTGCTGCGGCGAGAACGCGGTCCAGACGAGGCGAGCCAGCGGGTTGTTCAACTTCATGACGGTCGCGATGAGCAGGGCGCCGGGCCGGCGTTCGAGCAGGACCTCGGCCTCCATCCCCAGGAGCGAGTCCGCCGCCAGCACCGCATGGTCCGGGGAGCTGCGGCGCACCTCCCAGCCGAGCACGCGGCGGTGGTCGTCGGGCGAGCCGAGCCGCACGCCGAGCGCGAACCATCCGCGCCGGAGCATCCTGCGCGTCTCGGCCGGCGCCTCTTCGAGCATGGCGCGCGCCCACTCCACGCCCGTCCGCTCCGCGCTGGACGGGGTCGTGAGCACGAATGCGTCGGTGTAGTCGACTCGCGGCAGCGTCGTCAGAGTGCGGAACGACGGGGGGAACGCGACCTCCCGCACGGCTTCGTGGTGGGTCATGAACTATACGGTACCGTATATTCGATGTCCCGTACACCGCGTGCTCGCTGGATCGACGAAGGGCTCGAGGCGCTGGCCGTCGGCGGACCCGACGCGGTGAGAGTCGAGTCCTTGGCGCGGACGCTCGGCGTCACCAAGGGCGGGTTCTACGGCCACTTCGACGGCCGGCCCGCGCTGCTCGACGAGATGCTGGACGCCTGGGAGCGGACGACCGTCGACGAGGTCGTCGATCGCGTCGAACGCGGCGGCGGCGACGCCCGCGCCAAGCTGCGGCGGCTGTCCCGGCTCGCCGGCGGGCGGCGGGGCGAGACGCTCGACGTCGACCTCGCCGTGCGCGACTGGGCGCGGCGCGACAAGCGGGTCGCCAGGCGTCTCAAGCGCGTCGACAACCGCCGCATGGACTACCTGCGGTCGCTCTTCGTTCACCTCGGTGAGGACGAGGAGGACGTCGAGGTCCGGTGCCTGCTCTTCTACTCGCTGTGGATCGGCAGCCACTTCATCGCCGCCGATCACCCCCGGCGAACGCGCGCCGACGTCATCAGGCTCGCGCTGGCGCGGCTCGAGCGGTAGCGGCTGACGCGCCGCGGCTGTTCCGTCCGCTCAGCGCACGGCGGCCTCGACGTACGCGTCTCGGTCGGAGCGCAGGATGTGGTCCTCGGCGAGCAGCCGGTCGGCGGCGCGCCGCACGCGCTCGACGTACGCGCGGCGCGTCGGATAGAGCTCGGCGAGCCGCGCCGGCGAGAACGGGCGGAACGTGCCCGCGAGGAAGAAGAACGGGTTCGGCGTCTCCAGGTCGAGCCCCGTGTAGGCGCCGAGCGGCGCTCCCGCCGGCCTGCCGTGCGATCGCGACGGCATGTGCGGCAGCCGGATCCCGCCGAGCGCGTTGCCGTCGGCGTCGCGCCGTGCAGGGACGTAGGGGAAGCCGGCGAGGTCCACGGGCGGGACGTCCTGGAGCTCGATGAACCGGCTGTCGGGCGCCGGGCATCCCTCGATCCACCGCAGGAGGTTCCGGTGGGCCGCCCGGAGGGCCGGTCCGCTGGAGACCGGGTTCTGGTCGGGCTTGCCGCGCTGCCGCCAGTCGAAGATCGAGGACGGGATGTGCGCGATGCCGGCGAGCTCCTGCACGCGGTAGTCATGGGTCCGGCCGCGCTCGGCGAACCCGGCGAACTCGGCGTCCGCCTCGGTGTTGACGACGAGCACCTTGCCGCCGTCGGAGACCACCCCGGGGCAGAGATAGAAGGCGGCCGGCGTGGCGGGGCCCACGCACTGGGCGCCCGACGACCCGAACAGCGCGCCGTCGAACGCGACGCCCTCACGCGAGTTCTCGCGGTTGAGGTAGAAGTCGCGCAGGAGGTTGGCCGAGCCCGAGTAGCCGGCGGCGACGACCTTCCCGGCCGCGGGTGGCCGCTCGAACCCGCGCGGATAGGGCATCGAGCGGGGGGCGCGCACGAGGGCGGCGGCGTCGCGCAGGACCTCGTAGCCGTCGGACCCCGCCGCCATCGAGCCCGTACCGGTCGCTTCCATCAGGCCCTCGTCCCACAGCACGGCGATGAAGACGTTCCCGCGCCCGAGCAGGTACTCGTCTCCCATGATGTTCCGCGCATGGGCGAGCGGGGCCTCGGGCACGAGCGGGTCCCGGAACCAGAAGCCCACCGTGTTGTACGGCTCGACGAGCGCGAAGCCGTTCGCGTCGGCCGCGCGCGCCGGATAGGCGAGCACCGCGGGCACGCGGTACGGACCGGCAGGTGCCGTGCCCCGGATCTGGAGCGCCGCCTGGCGGTACGGCTTGCCATCGAAGCGCCCGAGGTCGTTGACCGAGGTGATCGAGATGCCGGTCACGTCCGCCGACGCGACCGCCTCGAGCAGGAGAACGGCGGCGACGACCGCCGGCAGCAGCAGCTTCCTCATGGCGACACCTCCGTCGGGTCCGGGTCGTTCGCCACACGCTCGCGCGCGGGCGTGTGCGCCGGCTTAGCGCTGCATTAGCGCCTCGGCGTGCGCGAGGCCACGCGCCTCGCCGACCTCCCGGAACGCCTCGATCGCCTGCCGCAGCGCTCGCCGCGCCCGCGGCGTGTCACCCACGGCCTCGGACGCCTCCGCGAGCAGGGCGGCGGTCCAGCCGGCGCCCCGGAGCACGAGCTGCTGCCGCCATTTGACGATGCTGCGCTCGAGCAGCTCGATCGCCGCGGCCGGGTCTCCGGCCTCGAGTTCGATCCAGCCCAGGTCCTGCAGCAGCCCCGCCAGCCCGGGGCGGTCCTCGGTCTGCTCGAAGATCGCGACCGCCTCGCGGACGGCCTCGCGGGCCGCGTCGGCGTCGCCCGCGCGCGCGTGCAGGAGGCCGAGGCTGGCGAGTGACATGCCGATGTCGCGCCGGTCGCCCAGGCGGCGGCGGATAACCAGCGCCTCCTCGAGCAGCTCGCCCCCGCCGGCGAGGTCGCCGGCGGACCGGGCGAGATTGCCGAGAGCCGTCACGGCAGCGGCCGCGCCCGCGTCGTCCTCCGCCTCGCGGAAGGCGGCCAGGGCGGACTCGAACGACGCGCGCGCCGGCTCGTAGCGCCCCTCGGCCCGCCAGGCCTCCCCGAGGTTCACGCTCGCATAGGCCGCCGCGGCGCGGACGCCGATCGGCCGGAACGTGTGCAGCGTGTCCTCGAAGACCGACCGCGGCATGCCGTCCGGGCCCTCGAGCGTGATCACCGGGCTCGCGTGCGTCGCCCGGAACCGCGCACCCGGCTCCTCGGGCACGCCGGCAAAGAGCTCGAGGCTCGTGTCGAGCAGGCCGCGGGCGCCGGCGTAGTCGCCCTGGCAATAGGCGATCACGCCTTGCCCCAGCCGGCCGCCGGCTTCGATCGCGCTGTCGGCGAGGGCGATGCCGGCGTCGAGCGTCCGCCGGCCCTCCGCGAACTCGCTGTTGACCATGTGCAGGAGGCCGAGCTCCCCGAGCGCCCAGGCGACGCCGGCTCTGTCCCCCTGCCCGCGGAGGATCTCGACGCTCTCGCGGCCGAGCTCGGCGATCCGCTGGGGAGCGCCACGCCGGACGTCGAGGGCGCACGCCGCGAGCAGCGCCCGCGCGCGCACTGCGGTGAGCTCGGGCACCGCGGCCAGCGCCTGTTCCAGCCAGCGCGCTCCTTCGGCGAAGTGCCCGCGCGCCATCCAGAACGTCTCGAGCGCGGTGGCCATGCGCAGGGCGACCGGCGGGTCGTGCGCGAGCGCCGAGGCCAGCGCGGCACGCAGGTCGTCGTGGTCGAGCTCGAGCGCCTCAGCCGCCGCGCCGGTCTCCGCGCGGGCCGCGTAGCAGTGCCGGTGGGCGGCCTCGAGACGGTCGGCTTCGCCGGCCTCCCGGAGCCGCTCGCGGCCGTACTGCCGCACGGTCTCCAGCAGCCGATGGCGGTGGCGGTCGCACTGCACCAGCGACTTGTCGACCAGCCGTCCGAGGAGGTCGACGACCTCGGCGGCCGCGATGCCGTGGCCCGCGCACACGCACTCAGCGGCATCGATGTCGAACGTCCCGGCGAAGACCGACAGCCGCCTGAACAGCGTGCGCTCCGCTTCGGTGAGCAGATCGTGGCTCCAGGCCAAGGTCGCCTGCAGCGTCTGCTGGCGCGTGAGCACGCCCCGCTCGCCGCTGCGCAGCAGGGCGAGGCTGTCGCTCAGGCGCTCGGCGATCTGCGACGGCGAGAGGATCCCGGCCCTGGCGGCGGCCAGCTCGATGGCCAGCGGCATCCCGTCCAGCCGCAGGCAGATCTCGACGACCGCGGGCTCGTCCTCGTCGGCCGCCTCGGGCGCCCGCTGGTGGAAGAGCCGCACCGCCTCCGACGATGTGGGCCGGGCCGCGTCCGGCAGGGACAGCGACGGGACACGCCAGACGAGCTCGCCTCCGATGTGCAGCGGCTCCCGGCTGGTGGCGAGGACGACGGCGTTCGGGCAGGCGGCGTCGAGCCGCGCGCTCACGGTCGCGCAGGCGTCGATCAGGTGCTCGCAGTTGTCGAGGACCAGCAGCAGGCGGCGCCTGCCGACGTGCTCCACGAGCACGTCGGACGGGTCGCGCTGCGAGCGCAGCTGCAGGCCGAGCGTGGTGGCGATCGCAGGCGCCACGAGCGCCTCGTCCGATACCGAGGCCAGCTCCACGAGCCAGGCGCCGTGTGGGAAGCGGCCCTCCACGGCCGTAGCGAGCTCGAGCGCGAGCCGCGTCTTGCCGCAGCCGCCGGGACCGGTCAGCGTCAGGATCCGCGTGCGGCGGAGCAGGCGGTCGAGCTCCGCGAGCTGGCGCTCGCGCCCGACGAAGCTGGTGCGCGGCGCGGGGAGGTTGCCGGCCGGTTGCGACTCGCGGTCGGCCGAGAGGAGGTCGCGGTAGAGGCTCCGCGTGGCGGGATCGGGCTCTGCCTCCAGCTCGCGTCGCAGCGCGTGACGCAGGTGGTGGTACTGCTCGAGCGCGCGCTGCCGGCGGCCGCCGGCGGCGAACAGCCGCATCAACGCCCGGTGGGCGCCCTCGTGCAGCGGGTCGGCCACCACCGCGCGCTCGAGCACCTCGATCGCCTCGGCCGGCTCGCCCGCATCGGCGTGGAGCTCCGCGAGGTCCATGAGCAGGCGGAGGTGCTGCTCGTGGACCGCCTGGCGGCGGGCGGCGGTCCAGTCCTCGTAGCGGTCCTCGGGCAGCAGCTCGCCGGTGTGGAGGGCGAGCGCCGCGCAGACGGCCTCGACCGTGCGGGCCTCGACCGCCGCCGCCTCGAACGCGTCGAGGTCGACCTCCACGGGCGGGCGCAGCGCGAGGATGCCGTCCGGCGTGCTGGTGACGACGTCTCCGTCCGCGCCGCACGTCTCGAGGGCGCGCCGCGCCGCATGCACGGCCTGCGCGCAGTTGTTGCCGACCGAGGCGGGAGAGCGGTCGGGCCACAGCAGCTCGCCGATCTCGCTCCGCAGCGCGCGATGGCCGTTCGCCAGCGCGAGCAGCTTGATCAGGCTCTTCGCCTTGCGCAGGCGCCAGGCCCGTGGCGGCACGGGGCATCCGGCGAGCGAGACGGCGAACCCGCCGAGCAGTTGGATGCGCAGCGGTGCGTTGGCCATGGGCGGCCTCAGTGGTGAGCCTATGCGGCCCGGCCGAGCCGCGACAACTAGACGAGCCGCGGGAAGAGCGGATGGTCGAGCTCGTCGCCGTGCCCCAGCACGCCGTCGAGCTCGGGGAAGGTCGGGCTCGTCGCATGGGGACGGGTCGCGAGCCGGACGTCGTCCCCGACGAGCCGGACCGAGAACGCGCGCCGGCGGTTGCGCGAGCCGGCGGCCGCGTGGAGCGTGAGCATGTTGAAGGCCACGGCGTCCCCCGGCTCGAGCGCCCAGCCGAGGATCGTGTGGGCGTCGCGGTCGCCGTCGATGTCGGGGACCTCGGCGAACGTGCCCTCGTCGAAGACCAGCGGGCGGTCGTCGAAGAAGCCGCGCGGCATGTACCACGTGCGCGAGGCGTGCGAGCCGGCCACGAACTCGAGCGTGCTCTCGCGCGGCACCGGGTCGAGCGGGATCCAGAACGACACGGTGTCCGCGCCGTCGATGTTGTAGTAGGGCTGGTCCTGGTGCCAGGGCGTGCGGATCGTGGTGCCCGGCTCCTTGACGAGCAGGTGGTCGTGATGCAGGCGCACGGTCCGCGAGCCCATGAGCGCCGCCGCGACGGGACCGATGCGGGACGAGCGGACGACCGACTCGTAGGGCGCGATCCGCGTCCAGTTGCGGAAGTCCTCGAAGAACCGGCCCGATCCTGTGTCGCCGCCCCCCTCGATCGCGCGCTCGCTCGGCGCGGCGAGGTTGCGCTCGACGCCCTCGGCGAGCTGCGCCACCTCGCCGCCGTCGAGCAGGCCGCGCACGACGCAGGCGCCGTCGCGCCGGAACGCGTCGGCGACGGTGTCGAGGTCCGGCCCGGCCATGGGGCGACACTATCGTCTGGTTCCGATGCCCGAAGATCTCGATCTCGACGCCGTCCGCCAGGAGCTCGAAGCGCGTCTGCAGAGCACGCGCGAGCGAGTGGCGACGCTCGCTCAGCGGCCGGAGCTCGGCGCCGCGCAGGGGTTCGGCAAGCGGATCGGCGACGGCACGACGGAGGCGATCAGCAGGTTGACCGACATCGGCGTGGGCCGCTCGCTGGAGACCGGCCTGGCCCGCACCGAACGCGCGCTCGCCAAGCTCGACGAGGGGACCTACGGGACGTGCGACGAGTGCGGTGACGCGATCCCGCCCGCTCGGCTGCGGGCGATGCCGGACAGCGTGCTGTGCGTGACGTGCGCGGCGTCGGAGCCGCGCACGCCGGCTCCCCGACGCTGACGGTGATCTCCGAATTCCTCGGGTCGCGGGGCGAAAAGTCTCGCGTTGCCCTTTCCCGGCCGGTGTGGCACCTTTCGTGGCGCGCGACCGGCCCGAACGACCCCCCGGGTCGAAGGTGCGGCTAACCCCCGAATCCCGCCGGCGCCGATGAATTCCCCGCTCCCGCGGCGTCTACCTAGACATGACCGATCGCCTCTACCACCTCGATGCGCACCGCCGCCCGGCGTACGACGCCGTGATCGTCGGCGGCGGCCCGGCGGGCCTGAGCGCTGCGCTCGTGCTCGGGCGGGCGAACCGGCGCGTGCTCGTGTTCGACGACGACCGGCCCGCGAACGCGGTGTCGCAGGGCGTCGGCGGGCTGCTCGGGCACGATCGGGTGAAGCCGGCGGAGCTGCGGGACAGCGGGCGGCGGCAGCTCGAGGAGTTCGCGGACGTCGAGGTCCGTCATGGCGCCGTCGACGCCGTCGAGCGGATCCGGGACGGGTTCGTGGTGCTGCCGGCGGACGGTCCTCCGGTCCGCGCGCAGGCCATCGTGCTGGCGCACGGGCTGCGCTACGACCCGCCCTCGCTGCCCGGCATCGAGGCCCTCTGGGGCCAGTCGGTCTTCCACTGCGCCTTCTGCGACGGCTGGGAGGTGCGCAACCGGCCGCTCGCCTTCCACGGCGATGGCCAGGCCGCCGTGCGCTCCGCGCTCGTGCTCGCCGGCTGGAGCAACGACGTCGTGCTGTGCACGGACGGCGCGCCCGATCCGTCCGGGGGCCTGCTGGCCGCGGAGGGGGTTCGGGTGCGGACCGAGCCGATCACCCGGCTCGCCGGGAGCGACGGCCGCCTGGAGCAGATCGAGTTCGCGCACGGGCCCGCCGAGCGGCGCGAGGCGCTGTTCGTGAACACCCGGCGCGACCAGCCCAACGGCCTCGCCGCCATGCTCGGTTGCGAGCTGACCGAGGCCGGGACGATCGTCACCGACGCCGACGGCCGGACGAGCGTCGCCGGCGTGTATGCCGCCGGCGATGCCGCGACCGCGAACTCGCGGTCGGTGGCCAACGCGATCGGCATGGGGTCCCGCGTCGCGTATGCCGTCGCGCTCGAGCGGCTCGCGCCCGCCCTCGCCGCGGCGGCCTGAGCGCAGACGCGGCCGGCGCTCGTGCCCGGCGCGACGCCGACGGCGTCATGCGCCGCTTCCCTTGGTCACCCGCACGACCGCGTTGGTCTCGTCCTCCCAGATGACCTCGATCGTCACTCCGGTCGCGGCGTCATGGAACACGGACGGCTCTTCTGCGCCGACGCCGAGCGTCCCGATGTCGAGCTCGGTGCACGGGCCCTGGCGCCCTGACATCGGCTTGGCGTCGTGCACCTGGATCGAGCCGTCGCCGTTCGGGATCGACGCATCGAGCCGGTACACGAGCACTCCGGGATCGCAGATCGTCTCCGCGTCGTTGCCGAGCGCACGCCGCAGCTCCGCGAGCCATGCCGTGTAGACCCCGGTGCGGACGACGACGAGCTTCTTGGCGCCCGCCGGCGAGCTGCCGACCTCGATCGGCGTGAGCCAGTGCTCGGTGACGCCGTCCCTGGTCACGCAGCCGACATGCCGACGCCCGAGCCAGTCGAGCTTCCACTTGTTCCACGCCATCAGCTCCGGAGCGCGCCCGAGGATGTTGCCCATCAGGTCCCAGCCGCCGACGAACCGATGCGTGCCGCCGATGCCGGTCGCGTTGTAGGACTCGGGCAGCGAGATCGCGTGCCCGGTCTCGTGGTTGAGGATCTTGTAGCCCCAGAACCACATGTCCTGGCCGTACGTGGCGCCGTTCGACAGCACGTTCCCGTCGGCCACGATCGTCCGCGTGTAGTCGTTGAACTCTGGCGAGAACGCGATGTTCTCCGCGTTGCGGGACGGCACGACGTACAGCAGGTCGTAGCGCCTGAAGTTGACCTCCGGGTCCGCCAGCTCGACCGCCTCGCGGACGTAGGCAAGCTGGTTCTCGACCGTGAAGTTGTCCCGGTCGAGCTTGTAGTCGGCGTCCGGCCGGGACATCCGGAACCACCGGTGCACCGGCGTGATCTCGAGGTCGAAGCGTCCGTTCGACGACCGCCGGAACCAGTCGACGGCGGGGGCCAGGAAGTCGTGGTACGCGCCGGTGTCCGCGTACGGCGCCGCGTTGTCCTTCGCGTGCGCGTTCGGGAAGTCGACGAACACCATCGCGGCCCGCACGGTCCCGACCGGCCGCACGTGCAGGCGCCAGTCGCTGTCGAGCCCGTGGTGCAGGTTCGTGTCGAAGCCCGCGCTCGTCCCGTCGGGCCAGCCCTCCGGTGGCTTGGTGATCTCGCAGGCCTTGGCGTTCTCCGCCTTGGACGGCCGGTCGGCCGCCGAGTCCGCTCCCGCGACCGGCGCTCCCGCGACCATGGCCGCAAGCACCGCGGCGGCCGCACCCGCTCTACGGCTCCGCCTCATGACACCTCCTCGCTCGGGATCCCGACGATAAGGGCCTCGCCGCGGCGGGTCATGCGACACGTGTCGGAAAGCGCCCGGATCAGGAGCGACGCCGGCCCGGATGCAGGCCCACGAGCCAGGCGAGCTTGAGCGAGAGGTGCAGGGAGAGGCGGTCTGCACCGCTCTTGAGGTTGGCGCCGGTGAGCTCCTCGATCCGCTGCAGGCGGTAGTAGAGGCTCGCGCGGTGCAGGAACAGCTCCTCCGCGGTCAGCTTCGTGTCGCACCCGTGGTCCAGGTACGCCTCCAGCGTGGCGACCAGCGACTCCTTGGACTGGAGCGCGAAGAGCCGCGGAAGCCCGGGGTGCAGGAGCTCCTCGGGCTCGGCTCCGGGGGCGAGCTGGGCCAGCATGCGATACGGGCCGAGCTCGTCCCAACCCGCCACCGGCGAGTGCTCGGGCACGCAGCTCGCCACCCGCGCGGCGATCCGGGCGTGCGCGTAGGCGCGGTGCGCGTCCTGGAGGTGCTCGCATTCGTCGCTGAAGCCGAGCGCGATCTCCCCGCCGGCGTCGACGTCGAGCGAGTCGTGCAAGCGGCGCGCCAGCTCGGGCAGTCCGCCCGTGCGCCGCAGCGCGGGGTCGGAGGCGAGCAGGACGACCCCGTGGTCGGAGCGGACGAGGCTCAGCACGTGCCGGATCGGGAGCGCCTGCCGGAACTGGTCCAGCGCGAGGCTGAGGCGCGCCTTCTGGGCGCTGCTCAGCTCCTCGTCCGGACCGACCCAGGCGCGCACGACCACCGCGGCGACCCCCGTCCCCGGCAGCAGCATGTCGCCCGCGAGCAGCTCGTGCACCGCCTCCTCGCGCTCGCTCGCTTCCCCCTCGAGCAACGCCTCGACGAGCCGCTGCTCGAGCTCCCGCCGCGGCTTCTCGAGCTCCTGCCGGCGGTACATCGCGGCGCCGATGTCCGCGGCGCAGCGCTCCGCGTGGGTGCGGTCGTCATCGGTGAGCGAGTCGTCGGCATCGATCAGCCACAGGTAGCCGAACAGCGCTCCCTGGCAGCGGATCGGGACGCAGACGCGCGACTCGAGGCCGAGCTCCGGCTTGGCGGCGGTCCGCACCGGTCGGCTCGCGGTCGCGATCCCCTGCGAGAAGTGGATGTCGCGGACGGCCCGGGGCGTCTCGCGCGTGAGGATCGCGGTTCGGCGGACCTCGTCCTCGTTCCCGTAGGTGGGGCTGTACGCGACCAGGCGCAGGCTCGCGTCGTCCACCAGGACCGATCGGCCGAGCTCCGCGCTCAGCTCCTCGACCAGCACCTGCACCTCGTCGTCCCCGGATGTCATGCCCCTCACCTTTCAGACATCTCTCAAGCGCACATACCCCATCTCACAACACTTGAAGGGTGGAGGCCAGTGTGGCGCGGCCGTAGGGTTGACCGTCACGATGGGAGCCAGCCCAGACGTCGCCGTGGTCGGCGCCGGGATCGTCGGCGCCGCCTGCGCCTACTACCTCGCCCGCGCGGGCGCGCGCGTGGACCTGTACGAGCGCGCCGATCCCGGCTCGGGCAGCTCCGGCGCCTGCGAGGGGAACGTCCTCGCCTGGGACAAGGAGCTGCGGCACGAGCTGCCGCTCGCGATCCGCTCGGCCGAGCTCTGGAGCACGCTGGCCGGCGAGCTCCCCGACGACTTCGAGTACGACCGCAAGGGCAGCGTCGTCGTGGCCGAGACCGAGACCGAGCTGGCCGCCGCGCGCGAGCGAGCCGCGACGCTCGCCGCCCTCGGGGTCGCCGGCGAGGTGCTCGACGCCGCCGCCCTGCGCGAGGAGGAGCCGCACAGCGCACCCGATCTGCCCGGCGGCGTGCTCTACCCGGGCGATGCCCAGCTCGAGCCACGGCTCGCGACGGCGGCGCTGGTGCGCGCGGCGCGACGCGCGGGCGTGCGCCTCGTCCAGGGAACGCCGGTCGACGGCATCGACCGCGGAGGCGACGGGCGCGCGACGGCGATCCGCACGGCGGACGCCCGGATCCCCACCGGCGCGGTCGTCGTCGCGGCGGGCGTCTGGACCGCGGCGGTGCTGGCGACGGCAGGGCTCCACGTCCCGGTGACGCCGCGCAAGGGCCAGGTGCTCGTGCTGGAGCGCTCCCCGGTGCGGTTCCGGCGCAAGCTGAGCGAGGCCGGGTACGTGGCGGCCGTCGAGGCGGACGGCGACGGCCTCCAGGTCGCGATGGTGGTCGAGTCGACGCCGAGCGGGACCACGCTGCTCGGCAGCAGCCGCGAGCACCGTGGCTTCGACGTCGAGGTCGACCTCGACGTCGCCGCCGCCGTGGCGCGGCGCGCGGCGCGCTTCTTCCCCGTGCTGCGCGGGCTTCGCGTCCTGCGCATCTACGCGGGCCTGCGGCCGCTCAGCCCCGACCACCTGCCCATCATCGGCCCGCTGGCGGAGGCCGCGAACGTGTGCGTGGCGACGGGCCACGAGGGCGCCGGCATCGGCCTCGCCCCGGCCACCGGCGAGCTGGTGAGCGCCTGGTACGCGGGTACCGCGCCCGCCGTTCCGCTCGAGTGGTTCTCGCCGGAGCGCTTCGCGGGCGTGCAGCGGGTGGCCTCATGAGCGAGCTGGTCTCCTTCACGGTCGACGGCGACGAGATCGCCGCGCCGGCGCATCAGAGCATCGCCGCCGCGCTCCTGACCGAGGGCCGGTCCGTGCTCCGGCACGGACCCGCCGGCGGGCCGCGCGGGCTCTACTGCGGGATCGGCGCCTGCTTCGAATGCCGCGTCCACGTCGAGGGGCGCGGCGCCGTGCTCAGCTGCGTGACCCCCGTCGAGGCGGGGATGCGGGTCACGACCGGGTGGCCGTGACGTCGTCGATCAGCGTCGCCACGGCGACGGGTCGCACCGGGGCCCGGCTGCTGTAGCGGCCCGCGGCGGGAACTCGCCCGGCCACGATCCGCTCGCACATCCGCCCCTGACAGGGGCCCTGGCCGCAGCGGGTCGCCAGCTTGAGGGCCGTGAGGCTGCCGGCGCCGGCCGCCACCGCACGGTCCACCGCGGCCGCGGTCACGTCCTCGCACCGGCACAGGACGGTGTCGGGGTCGGGGAGTTCGCCCAGTCCCGGCCCCGGGCGGAAGAGGTCGTCGAGCACGCGAGCGAAGTGCGCAGCGCGCAGGCGCCGGCGCGCGAGGCCGGCCGGGACGTCCGCTCCGGCGGCCTGCCGCCCGGCGACGGCGCCCTCCGTCAGCGCCAGCTGGGCGCCGCCGACGCCGGCCGCCTCGCCGGCGACGAACACGTGCGGGACGCTGGTGCGCATCGCGGCGTCGTGTGCCAGGGCGTCGCCGTCGAGCTCGCAGCCGAGCGCGCGGCCGAGCTCGAGCGCCGGCAGGAAGCCGTACGCCGTGCACAGCGCGTCCACCTCGAACGTGCGCTCCGAGCCGGGCACCGGGCGCCAGGCGGCGTCGGCCCGGGCGAGCGTCGCCCGCTCCACGCGTCCGGAGCCGTCGGCCCGGACGAGCACGTAGCCCCACAGGAAGGGGACCGCGCGCAGCCGCGCGCGGTAGGCCGCGTACTCGGCGAGGTGCCGCGGATGCCGCAGCATCCGCGGTCCCGCGCCGGCCCAGCGCCGCCGCCGGGTCGCCTCGGCCACCGCGACCACCTCGGCCCCCGCCGCGGTGAGCGCCGCCGCCACCGGGAGCAGGAACGGCCCGGCACCGGCGAGAAGCACCTTCCGGCCGGGCAGCACCCGCTGGGCCTTGACCAGCGTCTGGGCGGCGCCGGCGGTCATGACGCCGGGCAGCGTCCAGCCCGGGAATGCCACCGGCCGGTCATGGGCGCCGGTGGCGAGCACGATCGCCCTCGCGCGCACCGCCCCGGGCGTCCCGTCCGCGCGTTCGGTGAGCAGCGTGTGCCCGTCGCGGACGCCCCAGACCGCGGTGTCGAGCAGCAGCTGCGCGCCGGCGTTCTCGAGGGGCAGCGACTCCGGCGCGGGCGGCTCCCCGATCGCGCGCTTCCAGATCTGGCCGCCGACCGCCGGGTAGCGGTCGACCACCGCCACCGACGCGCCCGCCTCCCGCGCGGACACGGCGGCGGCGATGCCGGCCGGGCCGGCCCCCACGACGGCCACGTCGACCGCGATCACGAGCCCACGCCCGCGGCGCGCAGACCGTGCCGGCCGCCCACGACCGGCAGCTCGAGCGACGTGCGGGCGAGGTCGAGCGTCAGCTCGGTGCCCGGCCGCGGCCGCAGCGTGAACTCGCGGTCGCTCGAGAAGACCATCAGCGCGAGCCGGCGACCAGCGGGGATGACCTGATCATCGGGCTGCAGGGGGAACGTCACGTCGTAGAACCGCCCGGGCACGAGCGGCCGGCCGTGGCTGAGCGAGTGGCGGTTCTGCGGGTCCGCCCAGCCGCGCGTGACGAGGTTGGCCGTCGGCGTGGCGGCCCCGGTGCACGGCGCGGCGCCGACCCACGGGAGCGTGACGAGCCAGACCGACAGGTTCGCGGCCGGCTTGCTCGCGGCCAGCCGGAGCCTGATGCGCGGCGTGCCCGACAGGTGCAGCGGCGCGGTGAGCGGCGGCGTGGCGTAGAGCAGGCGGTGGGGCGACGAGGCGGCCTGCGCCAGCGTCCCGGCCTGGCAGGACACGTCGTCGGTCAGCGTCTCGACGGCCTTGCGGGCACGGGTCAGGGCGAGCTCGCCGACGGCGTCGCCGCCCGGCCGCGGCCGCAGCTTCACGCGCGAGGCCGCGGGGTTGGGGTAGTCGGCGTAGGGCGTCGGGCTCGCGGCACCGCAGAGAATGCTGACGGTCGCGCCGTCCGCGACCCTCTGACCGGCTCCGGTCGCGACCGCCGAGGCGAGGACGATCGTCCGCCGGTCCTCGATCGAGTCGATGACCCGCGTGGTGCTGACGACGGTGCCATCGGCGTGCGTCTCCGGGATCGTCAGCGTCATGCCGAGCTGGAGGCGGCGCGTGTCGTCGACCTTCAGCACCGCCGTGTTCGCCTGGTCGCCGGCCACGGTGGCCGTCCGGGGCGGGCAGCTCGCCGGCTCGCGCGCGATCCAGGCCCGCGGGTCGCGCTCGACGCCGTTCCTGATGCCGTACAGGTAGCGCGTGAACCAGCGATTGCGCAGCGCGAGCGGCGGCGCTCCGCCGTGGCCGCCCTGGTGGTAGTAGGCCTGGACCGGCCTGCGGAGACGCTTGAGCGCCTCGAAGATCCGCACGCTGTGCTCGGGGACCACGTTCCAGTCGTTGAACGCGTGCGCCATCAGGGTCGGCGCCTTCACGCCCCGGACCGCGTGCAGGTAGTCGCGGCCGGCCCAGAACCGGTTGTAGTCGCCCGTCACCCGGTCCTGGAACGCGTTCATCTCACCGATGCGCACCGTGTCGATGCAGTGCTGACGGTTCTCCGGGTAGCCGCTGTTGATGTAGTCGAAGAGGTAGTCGATGTCCTCCCCGACCCAGCCGCCCGGGTTCCGCACGAGGCCGTTCGAGCGGTAGTAGTGGTAATAGGAGGTGTTCGGCGCGATCGGGATGATCGCCTCGAGCCCGTCGACGCCCGTCGTGGCGGCGGCCAGCGGCAAGGTGCCGTTGTAGGACGTCCCGGTCATGCCGACCCGGCCGGTGGACCAGTGCGCCTCGACCTCGACGCCGCCGTCACGGCTCGTGTAGCCCTTCGCGCGCCCGTTCAGCCACTCGATCACCGCTTTCGGCGCCAGCGACTCGTTGCTCGCGCCCACCGTCGGGCACCCCTCCGACAGGCCGGTTCCGGGCGACGCCGAGTGCACGACCGCGAACCCGCGCGGCACCCACGTGTCGACCTGGCTGTTCGAGATGATCGGGCGCCGGCTCTGATGCGGGATCGGCGGCGGCGAGAGCCGTGGCGGAGGCGGCGTGCCGAGCTCGTGCTCGACGTTCCAGAAGTACTGCGACTGGGTCGAGGCCGTGCCGGAGTAGTACGGGCTCGACTCGTACACGATCGGGACGTCGAGCCCTTCGGTCTCGGTCTGGCCGGGCCGGGTCACGTCCACGTGCATCCGGTCGCGCCGCCCGTCCCCGTCGCTGTCGAACCGCGTCTCGACCCACAGGTCGTGGCGGATCCACCCGTCCGGGTCCTCGAAGGCGGGCACGATCTGCGCCTGCCCGTTGGCGAAGACGGGCCCGGTCGCGGCGGACGCCGGGGTCGCGGTGACGGACAGCAGGCCGACGACGGCCGCCGCCGACATGACGCGCGCGCGAGGGGTCATCGCTCGTCTCCTCATGGTGGGCAGGTGCGCCGGACGTAGCGGATGGGCGCCACGCAGTGCCAGGTGGCCGGGTTCACCTCGGACGGCGTCCGCCGGACCTTCGCGGCGCGCTCGTAGGCGTGGGCGAAGGCGATCAGCTCGGCATCGTCACCGGCCGGACCGGTGAACGAGACGTTCACGGGCCGGCGGCGGATCGGGTCGTAGCCGGCGGGCACGGTGATCTGCGGATAGCCCGCGCGCGCCCCGGCCTCCGCGGTGGCGGCGGTGGGGGAGAGGATGGCGTCCACGGGCTCGCCGCCGTCGGCCAGCAGCCCGTCGAGCCATGCCCGGGCCTCGGCTCGTCCGGCGTCGCGGTCGCTGCGGTACTGCGCCGCGGTCGCCGGGTCCTCGAGGTCGACGGCGGCCGCCGCTTCCAGGCGTTGCTGCCCGAACTTCAAGGCGTCCTGGGGATGGGCGCGGTTGAAGGCGACGACCTGCTCGAGCGACCGTACCGGCGCCTGCGCGCCGTGGCGCTCGAGGTAGGCCTCGAAGTCGCGCCGGAACTCGCGGTCGACGATCTTCGGGGTCGACGGCCGGGGCGGCGGCGCGAGCGGGACCGGCGTGGCGCCGAGCCCGGCGATCACGTCCACCGCGTCGGCGAACCGGTCGCGGGCCGCGGTGTCGTTCGGCCCGGGCGGGATCACGCCGATGCGGCGACCCGCCAGGGCGTGCGCGTCGAGCGGCGCCTCGAGGTCGGGCGCGATCGCAGCGAGGATCGCCGTCGCGTCGGCGACCGTGCGGCCGATCGGGCCCGGCGTGTCCTGGCTGCGGGCGACGGGGAGCACGCCGGCACGGCTGACGAGGCCGAGCGTGGGGCGCATGCCGACCACGCCGGTGGCCGCCGCGGTGACGACGATCGACGGCGACGGGCCGTTCGACACGGTGGAGCTGCCGCTCGTCGTCGCGTCGGTCTCCACCCCGACGGCACCCGCCGCCAGCCCCGCCGCCACCGCCGCCGCCGCCCCGGCGTTCGACCCGTTCGGGGACAGCCGCATGTCGTACGGGTTGAGGACCTGGCCGCTCAGCGAGCCGTAGCCGGCCGGCATTCCCGCGCTCACCAGCCCCGAGAGCTCCGTGACGTTGGTCTTGCCGAGGATCACCGCCCCGGCGCGCTCGAGCCGGTCGACCAGCGCTGCGTCCCGCGCCGGCACCAGGCGCTCCAGCGCGAGCGAGCCGGCGGTCGTCGGCAGGCCGCGCACATCGATCGTGTCCGAGACGAGCACCGGGATCCCGGCCAGCGGTCCCCTGCGCCGCCCCGCGTTCCGCCTCGCGTCCGGGTTGAGCGCGCGCACCGCGTTGAGGCCAGGTCCCTGGTGGTTGACGAAGGCGATCCGGTCGAGGTACGCGTCGACGAGCCGTCGGCCGGTCAGCCGGCCACGCGCGAGCCGGCGGCGGAGCTCGGCCACGCCGAGGCGCTCGAGGTCCAGCCGGGGCGGTTCGAGGGCCTCCTCGAACGGCGCTCCCGAGCGCGGCGGCGGGCACGATCGCGGCGCGAACCGCGGCCCGGGGACGCACCGCCAGCTCGCCGGGTTGACCGCCGAGGGCGCGCGCCGCAGCCGGGTGGCCTGCTCGTACGCGTACGCGAATCCGACGAGCTGCGCCTCGGAGTAGCGGCGTCCGAGGAACGTCACGTTCACCGGGCGGCCGGTGGCGGCGACGATGCCGGCCGGCACGCTCACGATCGGGTGGCCCGCATAGGCGGCGGGGCTGATCAGCCCGAGCTGGAGGTTGAGCATCGCGTCGAGGTCGTCCTCCGGCCCGGCGCCGCGGTCGAGCACGTCCTCCAGGTAGTCGCGCGCGCGGGCGACCTCGGCGTCCCGGAACGCCTCGTACTGCCGGCGCTGCTCAGGGTCGTCGAGGTCGAACTCCGACGACGGCCGCATGCGCGTGTCGCCGTACTTGAGGCCTTCCTCGGGGTGCGCCTTCAGGAACGCGTACGCCTCGTCGAACGTCCTCACCGGCGGATCCGGGATCTGGCCCAGATACGCGGTCAGGTCGCGACGGAACTCGCGCGCGAGGATCCCGTACGTCGGCGCCGGGGGGAACGACGGCAGCTCGAGCTCGACGGTCTCGGCGCCAAGCCGGTCGATCGCGTCGCGCGCCGCGGCGTAGTGGGCGTTGGAGAGGTTGGCGACGTTGACGCCGATCCGGGCGCCGCGCAGCGCGCCGGCGTCGAGGCCGGCGCTGTAGTCGGTGCCCTCCACGGCCGCGGTCCCGGCCGTCGCCGGGTCGGCCGGATCGACGCCGGTCAGCGCCGTGAGCAGCAGGGCGCTGTCGCCCACCGTCTGGGTCAGCGGCCCGGCGGTGTCCTGGGTGAACGAGATCGGGACGATGCCGGCCCGGCTCCACAGGCCCGTCGTGGGGCGGATGCCGACGACGCCGTTCGAGGTCGCCGGCGAGATGATCGAGCCCTCGCTGTCGGTGCCGATCGTCAGGGCGGCGAGGCCGGCGGCCGCGGCGACGCCGGACCCGCTGGACGAGCCGCCCGGGTCGGCGCTGAGGTCGAACGGGTTGAGCACCTGTCCGCCGAGCGAGCTGTTGCCGGACTGCTGCTCGTTGGACACGAACGCGGCGAACTCGGTGAGGTTGACCTTGCCGAGGATGACGGCGCCCGCGGCCTTCAGCTTGGCGACGATCGTGGCGTCGCGGGCCGGGACGGAGCCCTCCAGGACGATCGAGCCCGCGGTGCTCGCCATGCCGGCCACGTCGACGTTGTCCTTGAGCAGCACCGGAAGGCCCTCGAGCGGCCCGCGCGGCCCTGACCGGCGGCGGATCCGGTCGGACGCGCGCGCCTCCCTGAGGGCCTGCGGGTTGAGCGAGCGGACCGCGTTCAGCGCCGGCCCGCGCTGGTTCACCGCCGCGATGCGGTCGAGATACGCGCGCGTGAGCTCGACGCTCGTCAGCTCGCCGCCGGCCATCCGCTCGGCCAGCTCGGTGGCCGAGGTCGTCTCGAGGTCCGGAGGGTCGGCCAGCTCGGTGGCCGAGGATGTCCCGGGGTCCGGAGGTCCGGCCCAGGCGACGGGCGGCGCGGTCAGTGCCAGCACGGCGAACGCCGCCGCGATCGAGCGCCTCATATCGAGCAGTAATCCACCCCTCGCACGGGACCTCATCCGACGGTTGTCTCCAGTCCCGGCACGACTTTCCGACACCTGTCTGAGATTGGCCGACGGGTCGACTGTGAGCGCTAACATCGCCCGCGCCAGGGGACGTGTCGAAGGGAGTGAGGACCGTGGCTCATGAGCTGAACCGGCGCGAGTTCGTGCGCGCCTCGGCCATCTCGATCGGGGCCGTCGCGGCCGGGACGACGTTCTCCGTACCGGCGGCGACGGCCGCGGGCGGCCCTCACCGCTATGTCGGTGCGGGCAGCACCGCGCGGGTGCGGCCGTTCCGGCTGCAGGACGTCGCGCTCGGCGAGAGCCTGTTCAGCGAGAAGCGGGCGCGCATGCTCGAGTTCGCCCGCCGCTACGACGAGCGTCGCTTCCTCGTGCTCTTCAACGACACCGCGGGGCGGCCGAACCCGCCCGGCGTCGAGGTGCCGGGCGGCTGGGAGGACGGGGGCCTGCTCAGCGGCCACTGGACCGGGCACTTCCTGACCATGCTCGCCCAGGCGCACGCGAGCACCGGCGAGCCGCGGTTCGCAGACAAGCTCTCCTGGATGGTCGACGAGCTCGGCGCGTGCCAGGACGCGCTGGCCGGCAGGACGGTCCATCCCGGCTACCTGGGCGCCAAGCCCGAGGACGTCGTGCTCAGGGCCGGACCGCCGCGCTTCGCGGTCTACGGCGGCAACCAGGACACCAACACCTGGGCGCCCTGGTACACGCAGCACAAGATCATGCGCGGGTTCCTCGACGCGTACTCGCTCGCCGGCAACGAGCGGGCGCTCGAGATCGTCCTCCGGATGGCGCACTGGGCGCACCTGGCGCTGACGCTCGGAGACATCACCCACCCGGACTACGCCGGTCCGATCACGCGCGACGACCTCAACTACATGTGGGACACGTACATCGCCGGCGAGTACGGCGGCGCCAACGAGGTCTTCGCGGAGCTCCACGCGCTGACCGGCGACGCCGAGCACCTCCAGACCGCGAAGTGCTTCGACAACCGCGAGTCCCTGTTCGACGCGTGCGTGCAGGACCGCGACATCCTCGTCTGCGCGCCGGGGACCCAGCCCGGTCGCCGCCGCCCGCCCCGCCTGCACGCCAACACGCACGTGCCGAACTTCACCGGCTATATGCGGATCTTCGAGCGGACCGGCGAGCGCGAGTACCGCCGGGCGGCGGAGAACTTCTTCGGCATGGTCGTCCCGCACCGGATGTACGCCCACGGCGGCACGAGCGGGAACTACCCCGGCTCGAACAACAACGTCGAGCAGTTCCAGAACCGGGACAACATCGCGAACTCGATCGCGAGCAACGGCGCCGAGACCTGCACGACCTACAACCTCCTCAAGCTGGCCAGGAACCTGTTCTTCCACGAGCAGGACCCGGCGTACATGGACTACTACGAGCGCGGCCTGGTCAACCAGATCGCGGGGTCGCGCGCCGACACCGACACGACGTCGAACCCGCAGGTCACGTACTTCCAGCCGCTCACGCCCGGCGTCCGCCGGGGCTACGGCAACACCGGCACCTGCTGCGGCGGGACCGGCATGGAGAACCACACCAAGTACCAGGAGTCGATCTACTTCCGCTCGGCCGACGCGTCGACCCTGTGGGTGAACCTGTACATCGCCTCGACGCTGGAGTGGGAGGAGCAGGGGTTCACGATCACGCAGGAGACCGACTACCCGCGCGAGCAGCGCACCCGGCTGACGGTGAACGGCCGCGGCCGCCTGCGGATCAAGCTGCGCGTCCCCGGCTGGGTCGAGCGGGGGTTCCGGGTCCGCATCAACGGCATCGAGCAGCGGGTGAAGGCCCGGCCGGGCACCTACCTGACGCTCGACCGGAGATGGCGCAGGGGCGACCGGATCGACGTGTCGATGCCGTTCAGCATCCGCATCGAGCGGGCCCGCGACCGGCCCGACACGCAATCCGTCTTCTACGGCCCGGTACTGCTGCCGATCGTCGGCGACCCCGGGGGAGGCAGCTACCGCGAGCTCACGCTCTACCGCGATCTCAAGCGCGACGGCGACTACTCACGGGCCGCGATCACGCCGCTGGACGGGCGCGACTTCACCACCCACGGCCTCACCCTCCGGCCGCACTACGTCGGCGACACGCTGCCGCACTCGCCGTACTTCAGGCGCGTGGAGCCGGAGATCGTGTTCGGCTCGATCGAGACCGGCGTGCCCAACCGCAAGCGCAACGACGGACTGCCGGACTACGACGTCCCGGTCGAGGGGATCCCGTCGCCCGGGACCGACGGCCTGACGTTCCTCGACGTCGTCTGGGACGAGGCGCCGTTCGCCACGCACGGCGAGTTCGTCGCGACCGTGCGGCGGATCGCTCGGGACTTCGCCGAGGCCGGCCTGCTCAGCCGGGACGAGCGCCGCCGCGTCGTGTCCGCGGCGGCGCGCGCCCGGCGCGAGCTCGAGCCCTGATCAGCGGCGCGGGATGCCCGCGTCACGGGCGGCATGGACGCCGCCCACGATCGGCAGGTCGATCCGGCTGAGCTTCGTGTCGACCGTGATCGTCGGCCGCGACGACAGCCTCGCCGCGCCGTAGCTCCGGTAGCTGCCGACGAGGACGACGCCGATGCGGTTGCCCGCCGGGAACGTGTAGTCGTTGGGCAGCAGCGGGAACCGGAGGTCGTACGGCCTGCCGGGCTTCATCGGCCATGCGAACGCGGACGAGTAGCGGTTGTGCCCGTCGAGGATGCCCTTGGAGACGCGCCACTGGTCGGCCTCCGTCGTCAGCGTGGTCGTGACCCGGTAGCAGGCGTCGTCGGTCGCGCTCGACTCGCCCCAGCACGTCTCCGCGCCGCTCGGGTCCGAGATGACGCCGTCGCTGGTGCGCGAGATGCGCGTCTTCGGCCCGTAGTCGACGAGGATCGCTCCGAAGTACGCCTCGTCGAGGCTGGACGACGCGGTCAGCTCGACGCGCGGCGTGCCGGAGATCCGCAGGTCCTCCTCGAGCGGCTCGGAGAGGAACGCGAGGCGGCTCGGGCTCGGCTGCGTCGGGTTGTCGATCATCGCCGCCTCGAACTGGTTCGGGTCGTCGACGAACGAGCGCGTTCCGCGTGGGCCGGGGGAGAGCGCGAACGTCCCCGCGCCCTCCTCGCCGGCGCGCAGCCAGAGGTCGACGTCCTTGGTGCCCGGGATCGGCCAGTCGTCGTGCGTCTCGAAGACGCCGGCGCTGACCTCGACGTCGACCTTCGGCTCACGGGTGATGCCGTTCCGGATGCCGTGCAGCCAGTAGTCGAACCAGCGGTGGAGGGTGCTGACCCACTCGGCGCGGCGGAAGTCGAACGGATCCTCGTGGCCGCTCCCGTTCAGCCACAGCTTGCGCGGCACGTGCTCGCGCTCGAGCTCGCGCCAGTACTTGCTGAAGTGGTCCGGCCGGACGTTGTCGTCCTGGAGGCCGTGCACGAGGAACACGCTCGCGCGGATCCGGTCGGCGTCGGGCAGGTAGTTGCGCTCGTGCCAGAACGGCGTGTAGTCGCCGTGCTCGTCCCCGTCGTTGGCGCCGATCTCCTCCCAGACCGGCGCGCACAGCGCCTGGCGGGCGGGATCGTCGTCGGTGATCGCGTCGGCCAGCGACAGCAGGTAGTTGTTGCCGCGCGTCACGATCCCGTTCGTGCGCGTGTAGTCGTAGTAGTTGTACGGGCCGGCGATCGGCACGACGGTCGACAGGCCCTTGACGCCGGACGCCGCGCCGGCCATGGCGAGCGCGCCGTCGTAGGACTTGCCGATCATCGCCGACCGGCCGTTGTGCCAGTCGACCTTGACGCGGTTGCCGTCGGCGTCGCGCGCGCTGTTGCGGCCGTTGAGCCACTCGATCACCTTCGGGCCCGAGAGGTTCTCGTTGGTGCCCTGGATCGTCGGGCAGCCGGTCGAGTTCGACGTGCCGGTCATGTCGACGAGCAGGACGGCGTAGCCGCGCGGGACGAAGTAGTTGTCGTAGAAGAGCGGCCAGCGGTCGAGCAGGCCGTCGCCGTCGACGTCCGCCTTGCGCTCGGACTCGTTGCCGCGCCCGAGCGTCTGGTAGTACGGGCTGTCGTCGATGATCACCGGCACCTTCAGGCCCTGCTCGGTGGCGGCGGGCCGCATGATGTCGACCGCGATCCGGTCCTCGACGCCGTCGCGGTCGCTGTCGACGTCGGCGTCGACCCACACGCGTTCGCGGATCGCGTCCGCGTAGCCGAACACCGGCTGCGTGACGCCGTCCTCGACGGCGACCGACGGCGGCTGGGCGAGCGCCGCGGGCGCCGCGACCAGCCAGGCCGCGAGCACGGCCATTCGCAGAAGTCCCCTCATGCCTCCCACCTTTCACGTGAAACTCGGCCGCATTATCGGTCGCCCCGAGCGATTCCTCGACCGCCTTGTGTCGAGCGCTCAGGGCTGCACCTCCGACGAATGACGGTCGCGGGTCCGGGAGATCGCGACGGCCTGATCCAGCGCCACCGCGTCAACGTCGAGCTCGTCGTGCGTGACCTGGATGAGCCCGTCTCGTGCGCAATGCGCACAGCGCAGGTAGCATGCCGCTCGTGGCGGACAAGCAGGCCCTGGAGAACCGCGGCCCGCAGGTGAATGCGGGCTCGCGCCGGCGCTCGACCGTCCAGTCCGTCGCGCGCGCCTTCGACGTGCTCGAGATCCTCAAGCGTGCTACCGCTCCGATGTCGGCGCTGGAGGTGGCGCGAGCGGCCGGACTCGATCGTACGGTGGTGCACCGCCTGCTGCGAACGATCAGCGAGTACGGGCTCGCCGTCGAGGAGCACGGCACGTTTCGGCTCGGCCCCGCGTCGGTGCTCATCGCCAACCGGTACGTGGACAATCTCCTCGTCCGCCGCTTGGCGCTTCCCTATCTGCTCGACCTACAGAGCCGCGTGCTCGGAGAGCGGCCGTGGAACGTCAGCTTGTCCATCCCGGTGGGCGACGTCTCCACGGTCGTCGAGCGGATCTGGACCCCGCGCATTCCCTTGGACGCGGTGCTCGATGTCGGTGACACGCACGCGATCGACCGCGGCGCAGCCGGCCGGTCGATGTTGGCGTACTACGAGGCATCGGACGCGCGCGAGGTGATCGGCCCCGAGCGATACGCCGATGTCGCGCTCGTGCTCGAGACCGTGCGAGCAGCCGGGGGCGTCGCCCTGTCGGCGGGGGAGGCCAGCCCCGGTACCGACGCCGTGGCCGCCGCGATTCGGTCTCGCCGGTCTCAGCCGGTCGCGGCGATCGCGGTCGCCGGGCTTCAGCTCGGCGACGAGCTGGCCTACGACTCGTCGCTGGCAGGCCACCTGCGCAGAAGCGCAGAGGCCATCGGACACGCGATTCCGTAGCGGCTTCGAATCGCGCGCGAGCGCCATCGCAGGCTTCTGCACGCACATACGGGCGGGCCGCGCGTTACACTGGGCTGAGCGCTATGCGCATATAACGTGCGCAATGCGCGCAAGTAGCGATGCGTCCCTAAGGCGGTGATCGCTGCGCGGCCACGTTCTCGAAATCCAAGACCGCATGGAGTAGGCAATGCATGCAGACACGCAAACCCGGCCGAGCATCCGCCTCTACGTCCTCGACACCGGGCTCATCGAGTGCGCTGACTTCGCGATGTTCAGCCCAAGCGCCGGACCGGGCGTCTACCAGGCGATGAGCGTGCGCAGCTACCTCGTCGTCCATCCCGAAGGCGTACTGCTCTGGGACACCGGCATCGCCGACGCGATCGCCGAGCGGCGCGGCGGCGAGCGGATCATGGACCCGATCGTCTTCCGGGTGCCGAGGACGCTCAGCAGTCAACTCGCCGAGATCGGCCACAGCCCTGCCGAGGTCGACGTCCTCGGGCTCTCGCATCTGCATCTCGATCACGTCGGGAACGTCGACCAGTTTCCGGACGCCCGGGTCGTCATGCAGCAGGCGGACTATGACGCGGCGTTCGGCCCCACCCCCGAGCGGATCGAGTTCTTCCCGGAGAGCTACGCGTCGCTCGACCAGGAGAAGATCCACACCGTCGCCGGCGAGTACGACGTCTTCGGCGACGGAACGGTGGTCATGGAGCCGCTACCGGGCCATACGCCGGGCCACCAAGGGCTGCTCCTCAACTTGCCCGAAAGCGGTCCCGTCCTGCTGGCGACCGACATCGCCTACTCGGCGCAGGACTACGCCGACGTCGCCGTGCGCAACTCCAACTTCGACCTCGACGAGTCCCGGCGATCGATCGAGCGGGCCAAGCAGCTGGAGCGCGAGCTCGGCGCGACGGTCTGGCTGCACCACGACCTCGAAGCCCAACGGGCCGTTCGTACTGCCCCTCGCTACTACGCGTAGGCGATCCTCGTCAGAGGTCCGCGCAGTCACCTCCCTGCGCGCCCTTGATCCGGTTCGGCGCGCCGAAGTCCACGACCTCGGCGCTGTTGCCCTTGCACAGCAGCGCGCCGTTGACCCGGCTGCCCACCAGCATCGGGCCGTACTCGCCGGCCAGCCGGCTGTAGCGCTCGTTGTCGGAGACCTGCCTATTGCCGGTCAGCGCCAGCGCGCCGTCGAACCTGCTCCCGGCGATCGTGACGTCGCTGGCGGTGCGGTGGAGCGAGCTGACGCCGTTGACCCGCGTCCCGAACAGCTGCACGGCGTCGGCCTCGCTGCTCTGCAGCGCCCCGTTGATCGTCGTGTCGGTCGCGACCAGGGAGGCCCCGGGCCGGACGATCACCGCGCCGTTGACCCTCGCGCCGTCCAGGCACATCACGCCCGACCGCACGATCACCAGTCGCTGGGTGCCGGTCAGGGTCGTCGTGCAGGCGGGCGACTCGCCCGGCAGCACCGTCGCGCGGTAGGACTCGGCCTTGCCGTAGTTGCCCGCCGGGTCGATCGCCCGGTGCTCGACGAAGTGCGTGCCGAAGCCGGGGATGAAGCCACCGCTCGGGTGGTCGTCCGGCAGCGTCTGCTCGAACGTCGCCCGCGACAGCCCGCCGGTGCCGAGGTTGCCGTAGGTCAGCGCCTTGATGTTGGTGCCCGAATGCCGGAACTGGAACGGGGCGTCCTGCTGCTCCGGGAAGCCGAAGTAGTTGAACCAGCCGTCGCGGTTCAGGCGGAGCTGGCCGACCACGTAGCGCTCCTCGTCGTACCCGGTGAGGTCGTCCTTCGGGTCGAGGAACATGTCCCAGCCGTTGAAGTAGACCGGGTGCTCGAGGTCGTCGTCGAGCGTGGTCAGCGGCTCGGACAGCGTGCGGTGCGCCGTGGGCCGGACGTTGTCGACCGTCCACTCGACGCTGTCGGAGACACTCCCATCGGTCACGGTCGCCGTGAGCTCGTAGGTCCCCGAGCGGAGGTCGAGCGCACCGAGGTCCAGGTTGCGGCTGTTGTCCGTACCGCGGATCCGCCTGCCGTCCAGCCGCCAGGTCACGTCCAGCACCCGGTCGGTCGGATGGTTGGTCTCGACGAACACCACCTCGTCGCCGCCGACCGGCTGGCCCGTCTGCGAGGACAGCGTGATCTCGGCGGCCGGCGGTGACGGCTCGACCGTCTCCTCGCCCACGGTCCACTGCCGGGTCTGGACGAACCGCGGCCCGTTGTAGCCCGAGTCCGTCGCGCTGTTGCCGGTCGAGGGGTTGCGCACCCAGTCCCTGCCGTCGGGGCCGACCGGGTCGCGCACCTCGACAGCGACCACGGTCCCGGGCTCCACGTCGACCGATCCGAGGTCGAGGTTGCGGCGGTTGCCGGTGTCGAGCTCCTCGCCGCCGATGCTCCAGGTGACGTCGAGCTCATGGGACTTCGGATGCTGGGTCTCGACCCAGAGCACACCGTCCCGTGGCACTGTGCCCTCGGGTGTGTTGCCGAGCGACATCTGGCCGGCGTTCCTGCGGCCGGTGATGCGGGCGACCATGTGCTCGCGCCCGACCTGGTCCCAGTCGAAGCCGATCCAGCGCATGATCGAGTGCTCGCTCGGCCGGCGCACGCCACACGGGAACGAGTTGCCGCCCTCGTGCAGGCCGATCGTGCCGCCGGACAGGCTCGTCTCGCCGATCCACCGCCACCACTTGTGCTGGTCGGCGATCATCTGGGCGGCGCTGGTGTAGATCGTGTGGTGGAAGCTGCTCGGCTCGCCGCCGGTGCGGCACGGACGGACGACGTCGCGCGACGAGTACGGGTACTCGTCGGCCATCGTGCCGAGCGAGGGACCGAGCTCGGGCCGCGAGATCAGC
>Ga0081538_10000749_pt1 | contig 35432 bp, 28 predicted proteins | sample TabmetS5T2R1_FD_71022 | JGI IMG/M metagenome (GOLD analysis project Ga0081538, IMG submission 71022) | Tabebuia heterophylla rhizosphere microbial communities from the University of Puerto Rico - S5T2R1 | ecosystem: Host-associated > Plants > Roots > Rhizosphere ...
CTCCAGGATCAAGTCGTCCAGCCGCCGCGAGCTCAGCGGATCGAGTCCGGCCGAAGGTTCATCAAAGAACAAGATATCCGGGTCGAGCGCCATGGCACGCGCCAGCCCGGCGCGCTTGCGCATGCCCCCGCTGATCTCGGCGGGATAAAAGTCTTCAAAGCCGGCCAGCCCCACCAGCGCCAGTTTGAGCCCGACGACCTCGCGAATCTCACGCGGACTGAGAGCGGTGTACTCCCCCAGGGGTAGGGCGACGTTCTCCGCCAGGGTCATGGAACTCCACAACGCCCCGCTCTGGTAGAGCACCCCAAAGCGCCGCAGCATGCGTTCGCGCGCCTCCGGGGGGGCGTCCCAGAAGCTCTCGCCATCGTACAGCACGGCGCCTTTGGCGGGCCGCATGAGCCCGATGAGATGGCGCAGCAGCGTACTCTTGCCACAGCCGCTGCCGCCCATAATGATGAAGATTTCCCCAGGCGCGATACTGAACGTCAGGTCATGTTGAATCACGAAACTCCCATACGCCATGGTCAGGTCTTGGATCGTAATGCGCGGTTCCGGTGGTGGCATCGTCTGGCTCCTCCTGGGCCGTTAGAGACCGAGCCGATCAGCCAGGACCGCAAACAGCCCATCGGCGGCGATGATCCAGACAATGCCCGAGACCACGGCGGAGGTCGCGGCGGCCCCGACGGCAGAGGCACTCCGGCCACACTGCATGCCGCGCAGACAGCCGGCCAGCGCCACCAGGGCGCCAAAGATCACGCTCTTGACCAGGCCCAGACCGAGGTCGACGAGGTGGACGGCCTTGCGGGTTTCGTTGATGTATTCCACCATGGACAGGTTGAGAAGCCCGGTGCCAATCAGCAGCCCCGCCAGCATGCCCAGCAGATCGGCATACACACAGAGCAGGGGCATCATCAGCATCAGCGCCAGCATGCGCGGGAGCACGAGAAACTCCATAGGCGGGATCCCCATGGTCTGCAAGGCATCGATCTCTTCATTGACTTGCATGGTGCCCAATTGCGCCGCAAACGCCGCGCCCGTCCGCCCGGCCATGATGATGCCGGTCATCACGCAGCCCATCTCGCGCGTCATGCCCAAGCCCACCAGGTCGGCGACGAAGATCTGCGCGCCAAACTGGCGCAACTGCACGGCCCCCATAAAGGCCAGGATCAGGCCAATGAGAAAACTGATGAGGGTGACAATGCCGAGGGCCTGCACGCCACATTCCTGCACAAAGAGGACCAGATCGACGCGCCGGAAGCGGGCCTGGCCGGTCACCAGCCGGAGGCAGGCGAGGACGGCCTCGCCAATGAAGCCCAGCATCGCCCCGGCGCCCTGCCAGGCGGCGAGCACCGCGGTCCCGATGCCGGCGAGCCAGGAGAGCCGGGCCCCCCCGCGCCGGGCGCCTTCGCGCTCGGGCACGGCGGCGGCCAGCGCCAGGAGGCGGCGGATGCCCTCCGGGAGGCCCTGCTGATCCACGACAATCTGCCGGTGCGTACTCGCCTCCAGCACCTGGCGTAGAAAGGTCAAGAGCCGGGTGTCCCAGGCCGTCAGTGCCTGCGCCTCGAAGGCCAGCCGCCGCACCGGGGGGCTGGCGTCGAGCTGCTGATACACCTCGGTGACGACGGGCGCGCCGGCGCGGATCGTCCAGTGCCCCACGAGGTGCACCAGCAACGTGTCGTCCGCGAGACGCTCGCACCGGAGTTCACCCCGTGCGGGCGGTGTCATACTTACTGTCTTCACATGGCCTCCTTTCCTCTGTGGCTCCCCCCTCCAGCGGCGTGCGGGAGGGTCTCTCTCACCTGTGGCACTTGTTGCCTGCGTTGCCACCTCCGCCACCGGGATCACTGCCCCGGGCGCAGACGCAGGGGTCTGCTGAGACTCAGCGCTCTGCTGGGCCGCCATTGTAGAGCCCGTTCGTCTCATGGTCAAACTTTGGCCAATGTGTATAGGCCCTTAGTCCAGTTGTTGTCATCCTGTAACTGTGAGTGTATTCTACTTGCAGTTCCTATAAGTCTGTATTGGGGGGTCTCGACGCATCCGCATTTTCTGCAAGGAGCCGCGACTATGCTTTCCAGACGCCCACTCAGTGTATCCTCTCAAGTCGTCCTGGCGCTTCTCCTCGGTGTCGTGGTGGGCCTGTTCTTTGGGGAGCACATCGCCTTTTTTCAGATCATTGGGAGAGCCTTCATCCTCTTGCTCCAAATGACCGTCCTGCCCTATATTGTTCTCTCCCTCATAACCGGTCTCGGCAACCTCACCTATGAACAGGTGAAAACCCTGGCATTACGTGTCGGCACGTTACTGCTCATCTCGTGGGGCCTGGCGTTTGTCGTCATCCTGCTGATGCCCCTGGCGTTTCCAACCTGGATATCGGCGTCCTTCTTCAGTACCTCCCTGATCGAGAAGCCTGAAGAGATCAATCTCCTCACCCTGTTCATTCCGTCCAACCCATTTTTCTCGATGTCCAACAATTTTGTCCCGGCGGTGGTCGTCTTCAGTGTGGCGGTAGGGATAGCGCTCATTGGCATCGAGAACAAACAGCCCCTCCTGGCCAATCTGGACATCTTCAACCGGGCTATGGGACGGATCACCCAGTTTATGGCCAAATTGACGCCGTTCGGTGTCTTCGCCGTGGTCGCCAGTGCCGCTGGCACCATGAGTTTTGAGGAGCTGGCACGCTTGCAGGTTTTTCTGGTGCTGTATGTGCTCATGGCGGTGTTGCTGACCTTCTGGCTCTTCCCGGCCCTCATCACGAGCCTCACGCCCTTGACGTATCGTCAGGTGGTCGGGGCGACGCGCGACATCCTCATCACCGCCTTTGCCACTGGCAGTGCGCTCATCGTCTTACCCCAGTTAATCGAGCGCAGCCAGGAGCTGCTGCGCCAGAGCGCCCTCAGTACCCCAGAGACCGAGCGTACCGTCGAAGTGATCATCCCGGCCTTCACGAGCTTCCCGAAAAGTGGCACGCTGTTCCCAATGAGTTTCGTGCTCTTTGCCGGATGGTTCGCTGGGACACCAGTCGCCGTCGCCCACTATCCCATGTTTTTGTTCCTAGGCCTGGTGAGTTTCTTTGGCAGCGTCAATGTCGCCATGCCGCTCTTGCTGGACACGCTGCGTATTCCTTCTGACCTGTTTCAACTCTACCTGGCCACGACCATTGTCACCAATCGGTTTTCCGTCTTGTTGACCACCATGAACAACCTGGTGTTGAGCCTGCTCGGGGCGTGCGCCGTCGGTGGACTGCTGACGCTGCGCTGGGGACGGCTGGCGCGTAACGGGGTGATCACCCTCGTCCTCCTGGCGCTGAGCGTGGGGGGAGCCCGGGCCTTCTTCGCGTACACGGTTGACATCACCTATCGCAAGGATGAGATTATTGCTGGGATGCAACTGCTGCGCGCTCCAGGACCGGCGACAGTGTATACGTCGGCTCCTCCCGTGGCCCCACTTCCGGAAGGTCAGCAGTCACGCCTGGAGTGGATCCAGACGCAGAAACTCCTGCGCGTCTGCTATCTGCCGGACAATCTGCCGTTTGCCTATTTCAACGGCAAGGGCGACCTCGTCGGGTTCGACATCGAGATGGCCCACCTGCTGGCGCGAGACCTCGGGGTGCAACTCGCCTTTGTGCCCGTGATGCGGGACCGCATGACCGAGCAGGTGAACGAAGGCTACTGTGACATCGTCATGTCCGGGACGGTGGTCACGCCAGAACGGGCCCAAGCGGTGTCGTTCTCGGTACCGTACACGGACGCAACCCTGGCCTTCGTCGTGCCAGACCACCGTCTGGAGGAGTTCAGTAGCCGCGACGCGATCCGCCGCCTCGAAGCACCCCGCATTGGGGTCCTCAATGTGCCGTACTATGTCGACAAAGTGCAGCGGTTTCTGCCGCAGGCAACGATCGTCCAGCTCAATTCCATCACCGAGTTTTTCGAGGGCAAGGGTGAAGCACTCGATGCCTTTTTGTACTCGGCTGAGGCTGGGTCTGCCTGGAGTCTACTCTACCCGGCCTATACGGTCGCCATCCCCCAGCCAGGGGTGCTGAAGGGCCCCGTGGCCTATCCACTGCCGCGTGGTGACCGGGAGTGGGTCGACTTCGTCAATGTCTGGATTGAATTGAAGAAGCGCGACAGAACGATTGACTCGCTCTATGATTACTGGATTCTCGGGAAGAACGCCGTACCCAAGCAGCCGCGCTGGTCCGTGATCCAGAACGTCCTGCACTGGACGAAGTAAGGGGAAGGTGTTTCACCAAGGCAGAGGCGTATGGATCATGTGGCAGCGCTCCTCCAGTAGGCCGTAGACGCCGTCACACGGTCAGCGAGCGGAGGCCTGCTGCACCGTTGTCTGGAGCGTGGCGGCGATGCGCGACTGAGATCTTCAAGGATACGGCTCATGGCAGTGACTGTCGCTTCATAGGGCGTATTGATCGCCTCCTAGCCTTGCACCGACCGGCGTAGGGGTACGTTCGTGATAGGGTAGTTGCGCGTGAGATGAAGTAGAAAAACTGCAGGGCCAGCGATGCAGCTTTGGCCGGCAATCATCGCTGGCCCTTTCCCATGAGGCGTATGCGCCAGGCCATACGGCAGCAAGTGCGGCCCACCATATAAGCCCAGCACACTATTGTGTACGTGCAAATCTTATGCCAGGAACTAAGACACCCGTGGACGGTCGTCTGCAGCAGAGTGTTAAGGTTTTGGCCCATACGGAAAGCCGCTCATACTGAGAGAGGCCTCTCTCAGTATGTACAGTAGACCGCTCCACGCCGGAACAGCTCCTCGTCTCTATGGCCACTCTACCCATTGCTGCGCAATGGTCGCAGTCGCACCAGCGCCCTCTTCCCGGTTACTCCCCGATCCCTATCATGGGCTACTCCAATAGACCTGCACCGATTTGCCAGATCGTCTCCCCACGCAATGGCCCATATACGGGCATATGCAGGAGCAGCATGTTGCCATCGGGAGATGGAAAGGTCACGTAGGCGATCTCTTTGTGGGGCAGGTGACAGAGGGGGAGGGTGCCATAGGTGGCTTGCACGGCTGCCACGCTGCTTTGATAGTCCCGGATGGCGCGAAACACCGTCGGGAGATGCGGCAAGTCCGTCGTACTCAGGCGCGGGCGTTGCCGCCGGTCAGGTGGGAGCTGGGCCATGTCCGCGAGCGTCTGCTCGACGGCAGTCGTGTAGGCGTGCACAAGGCTCTGTAGCTGAGGACAGTTGACGCGTGCATTGGTGTCCTGGCGACTGGCGTCCTGCTGCTCTAACTCGGTCAGACGTGCCCGGGCCTGGGGCACCCAGACACTGTCGGGATAAGTCCGCATGAAGCGGGCATAGTCTGGCACCCCATCGACCTGTTGCACGACGGCCCACTCTAATGCTTCGAGGCGGGCACGAGCGTGGTGCGCAAAGACACTGGTCGGGTACTGGGTTAGGAAGCGCTGATAGAAATAGGGACTGTCAGCGAGGCGTGCTTCGTCCCAGGCCAGGACGTCTGGAGGCCGGGCGCGCTCGAAAGGATTGGGCCCAGTACACCCCGCCACACACACGAGCAGCCCCAGGACACCGAGGAGGAGCCCCACCGCTGTTCGTGCTCCCCGAACGTGCTTGTCTTGTGGCATATGATGTCGTCCGCACAGGTGTCTGGGCATAAACTTCCTCCATACTATAGCAGCAGCTGTATGCGATAGTGTAGCACAGGGAGACAGCTGGCAACAGCCAGGGCGAGAATGCAGGCAGCTCAGTGAGTGTCTGCAGGTCGGGTGTCTGTGGTATGCGGAGGCCGGCGTTATTGGACACCGCGAGCGGGGGGCTCAGTATGAGCGGCCACGGTCTCATAACCGTTGCTCATGGGCTGGATGACAAGAGTGGCATCAGCGGAACGCAAGTGCACGTCCTGCTGCGGAAAAGGAATAGCAATCGCATGCTGGCGGAATACCTGGTCGATCTGCAGCAACAGCTCATGGGCAGTAGTAGTCCGATCTTGCGGACGGGGCACAAAGCACGAGATTTCCCACTGCAAGGCATGATCGCCAAAGGCCCGCAGGAATATGGCAGGGGGTGGCGTCGTGAGTACACGCGGATGACTACCCACGGTCTCAGTGAGCAGGCGTTGCACGAGGTCCAAGTTGCTGCCGTAAGCAACTCTCACAGATAACACGAGACGAACGTGAGGGTCACCGAGTGTCCAATTTGTAACCATGCGGGCGATAAATTCTTTGTTAGGAATGATGACGGTCTGGTTGTCGGCGCACTGGATGGCTGTCGCCCGGATGGTAATACGCTTGACGGTGCCGGTCTGATCACCCACAGTGACGGTGTCATCGACGCGGATAGGCCGTTCAAGCAGTATAATAAGACCACTGACGAAATTGCTGACGATCTCTTGCAGACCGAAGCCGACTCCGACTGACACGGCGGCGATGATCCAATGAATACTCGACCAGTTCATGTGGACAGTGGACAGGCCCCACCACAAGCCCAGGAAGATGAACACGTAACGACTGAGCGTCAGAAACGTGTAGCGTAAGCCAGCATCCCAGCGCACCCGTGGAAACAGCGCCGCGTCACAAATGCTGGGGAGATAACGCACCAACAAGCCAGTACCCACGAGAATCAGCAGCGCCGCTGTGATGTCTTTCAGGGTCAGCCACAGGAGTTCCCCCTCCTTAGTCCGGCCTACCTCAAACACATGCACAGCCTCCAGGACACTGAGCAGCCCTGCACTGATCCCATAGACATGGTCGAGTACTAGGAATGCCAGTAGCCCCAGGGCCACACGCCCAAACGGGCGGGTTTTATGCAACGACGTCCACAGCGGTGCAAGTGCGCCTGCATGCACTGGCTGCTGTCGTGCGATAAGACGATCGATAATCGTGTTGATGGCATGATCAACCAAGGCCAGGGCAAGGAGGATCAGCAAGGCCTCACCCGACCTGAGCCACAGCGCCTGGGAGGCATAATTGTATCCTAACAAGTCCAGCCCTAAGGCCGTGCTGACACCAGCAAGGATAATCAGATGGACGAGTGGCCAATAACGCCAGACTACGCCATGCGCCTCACGACTGCGCGTGAGCACCGCGGTCATCAATCGACTCCCACGGCGGCCTATAACGAGCACCAGTCCCAGGAGCACAACCTGGAAGGCGGTAAAGCACAGCCGGGCTAGCGCCAGACTCCCCGCCACCGCCTCCGGTCCGCCAGGAGCATGCACCAGGAGGTGGCGTGGTACCAGAAAGACCAGCGTCGCCAGACACCCTACGGTGACGGTCTGTTGCAGCGCCTTCCTCACCTCAGCACTGAGCCCCCAATAACGCTGCATCCAGCCCTGGGAGCGTAACAAGCTCCGCGCTACTAACCAGCCCCACAGCACCAGGGCGCCCCATTGCACGCCGGCCAGCAAAGACAACTCCTGATCGAGTGCCGGCTGTGCTGCGATAATGATCCGTGGCCAGGCCCAGGCTACGAGCATAAGGTACGCCGGCCAGATGGCGGTCTGTATGACAATGAGAGCGGCTACAGCACTGCGCGTCCCGAACGCTTCCCTGCTGTCCGTGTCTAGGAACGAGGCGATCCAGGAACGCAGCCGTGTACTTCCCCACAACGCCACCCATGGCAGCCCGACTCCTGCTAACGCTACTAGCACCCAGAAACGCACTGCACCAGCCTGGCCCAGAGGGATGCGCGCCAGTGCAGCGTGCACAGACGCCTGCACACGGTCGGCAGTGATCATGACCCCGGCTGCAGCATCTCGCAGTGTACGCACTCCTATGGTTTGCCCATCCCGGAGCCAGAACAACTTCGCCAGGACAAAACGATCGCTTTCCTCCAGGATACGCTTATATTCACGACGCAGCGTGAGCAGCTTCGTTTGCTCTTGGACCAGGGCATCCAGGCTTTGCCTGTACTCGCGCAGCACCGCTTTTTGCTCGTCTAAAACCTTCTGGACCTTGGCACGCTGCGCCTCAGCTACGTCGCGCAAGCGCGTCTCGGCACTGTGATCAAATTCGTACAGCTGTTCGTCCAGAACGAGTGCCTGTTCGGTCAACGCTTCCAGGTCCACCTCCAGGGCTTTTGTCTGCTCAGCATCAAACTGCGCCTGCTCGCGCCGCAAGCGTGTAAAGGCTGTCTGCAGACGCTGCGCGATACGCTCGCCACGGGCGTATTTTTTGACGAGCGACTCCAGATGTGCCGCCTCTTGCTGCTCGCGTTCATTGCGCTTTTCTTGCGCGCTTATTTGGTCGCCAAGCAGGTTGACCTGTTGACGGTAGGTCGCGGTGCTTTTCCGCAACTTAATCGTCTCCAGCTGCACTTGTAGCATCAGCATCTCGGCAGGGTCCGTCGTCTGCAGCAACCGGCGTGCGAGGTCTTCTTCAGTATTGGTCAGGGTCACGCTCTCTTGCGACATGGCCTGCCCCAGGGCGGCCTTAATTACCTCAAGATCCTGCTGGAGCACCGCGTAGCGGGTTTGTGCCAGTCCAAGCTGGGCATCACGCAGGGGTCCCTGCTTGGTGAGCCACTCGCGCTCGACCTCTAGCATGTCAATCTCGGCCTGCTGCAACTGCTGGCGCAGATCTAACAAAGTCAGTCGTTCCAGCAGCAACGGTGTCTGTTCTGTAGCATTGGCGACGTCGTTCCGCAGCTCTAGCAGGTCTTTCTCGATCTGGGTACGGGCGATAACACGCTGCTCGATCTCTTTGGCAATTGTCCCCAGGCGGAACTCTCCTGCAGCCAACTCCTTACGCAAACTATCGAGTTCTGCCCGCGTTGACTGCAAGCGTGTTTCGTAGTCGAGCCGGAGTTTTTCATCGACCTCCGGGAAATCTTGCGGTGGGCGCACGGCGAGCTTCTGACGTTCGGCGTTCAATTCTTTGACCTGGCCTGACAGAGTCTCAAGTTGCGTTGTGTAGGCCGTACGCTTCTGAAACGCCGCTTCCAGCGCCGCCAGAACTTTGACTTGTTGCGCCAGCGTCACCTTCATCGCCTCCGCTTCTTCTGGGGAGAGCATGAGGTGCTCCAGCATCTCAAGTCGCTTCTGGACGGCGTCTTTCCGCCTTGTCACCGTCTCGGGCCGTATGGGCCCTTCGACTTCTTGGGCCGGTGCAGCGGGGGCAGTGGGCTGCGCAACTGGTGCAGTGAGCTGGGTGGGTACTGGAGTCTGGGCCGGCGACAGACTCACTCCGAGGAGCAGACAGACGACCAACATGGACACAGCAAAGCGGCGATGTGGGTGCACAGTTCGAGCCTTTGTTTGCCTCTAGAAGAGCAGGCAGATCAGCAGAGTAGCACCCCCTCCCCCTGGGAGAGGGGGTAGACTTCGCCCCCTGCTTACCACATTCAGCGCGGCGTAGCAAGCTCCCCACGCTGCGTCGAGGTCGTAAAACGTGCCAGATGCTGGGCGACCAGCTCCTGAGTTTCAGCGAGACGCCGCAGTTTAATATCCTCGTACCCGCGGATTGCATCCGGGGCGTTGGCAATGATCACGGCCAGGGCATGGTTACTGTCGTCGAGGTGCGCCAGCACCTGCGTGATGGTCTGGCGATACCAGGGGATGAGTTGGCGCTCCGCACGGCGCACCTTAGCATAGCCAAAGGGATCCCAGCGGCGGCCACGCAGCGTCTTGAGACGGCGCAGTAAGCGCAGGGGCTGCGTGAACCACGGGCCAAGTTGCAGCTTGCGCTGCAGGCCCATACTGCGGAGCAAGGGAGGATGGAAGTGGTAGTAAATCTTCTGCGGCTGTGCGAACATGCCAGTGAGCCGGGTATGCCAGGCCTGCTTTAGATGCAATCGGGCTACCTCGTACTCATCCTTGTAGGCCATCACCTTGTAAAGCTGGCGAATGACCGCGTGTGTGAACTCGGCGCGCCCGGGACAGGCAGCGGCTTCACGCGCAGCCACTTCAAGTACGAAGTCGACGTAGGACGTGGCATAGGCCACATCCTGATAGTCAATGAGCTCGCCAATGCGGATGGCCAGCAGGCGCTGCGCCTCCTCATCCAGATGCTCGCAGCGTTTGAGCAAATAGAAATAGGCTTCACGCTCGGTCTTGCTATACTGCTCCTCCAAGTACAGCAGCATCGCCGCGCGCTCCTCATGCAAAGCTTTGGGTGGTGGCACGGCGAGGTCCAGGACTGCCTGCGGCTCGCACACATAACGGCGACCATAGCGGAAGGCTTGCTGGTTCTGCTGCACCGCCACACCGTTCAGGGCGATGGCCTGTTCGATGCTGGTCGCCGCCAGGGGAATGAGCCCAGCCTGATAGGCGAGCCCCAGCATAAACAGGTTGGTGGCCATATGATCACCAAAGAGCCCTTCGGCAATGGTACCAGCATCGACGTATAGATTCTGCGCCGCCCTGGTGTAGGGATCAATGTTGCGCCGAATGGACGACTCGGTTGGGAAGAGAATGGTGTTATTGCGGATCATTTCCCCTGTTGGGTTGGGCGTGGTATTCACCACGGCCACGGTACGCGTCGGATGCGTCCGGTCGAGGTTCACGGGCGTGACCCCACCCAGGGCGTCCAGCACCAGGTACAGGTCGGCAGTGCCCATCCCCACTTTATTGGCCGCGCCTGTCTGGCCCGCGGTGAGAATGACATTCGACAGCACCGCACCACCTTTCTGTGCCAGCCCCGTCTGGTCCAGGTTGAGCAAGGATTTGCCTTCCATAAGTGCCGCATAGCACAGCAGGGCGTTTACAGTGACCACACCGGTTCCACCCACACCCGGAATGTATATGGCATAACTCCCGCCAATTAGAGCCTTCTGCGGCGGCTCCGGGATGACTGCAGCGTCCAGCACCGGGGGCATTTTTAATGCTAAACCAGTGCCAGGTGCTACCTCCACAGTCACGAACGAGGGGCAATCACCATCGAGACAGGAGTAGTCCTGATTGCAAGAAGACTGATGGATGCGGGTCTTCGGGCCAAACTCCGTCTCCACCGGGTGTAAGGACATGCAGTTGCTCACCTCACCGCAATTGCCACAGCCCTCACAGACCTCTTCGTTGATCACGGCAAACACGTTCGCCTCAGCCTGAATACCACGTTTGCGCTCGCGACGCTTTTCCGCAGCACACTGCTGGTCGTTGATGAGCACAGTCACCCCTGGCGTGGCTTCCAGCTCGCGCAGGGCGTCAAAATATTTGTGGCGCGGCCACAGCGTGGTAATACGCGAAAGCGGCGCCCGACGCCAGCGCTGCGGCTGCTCTGACACGACAATGATCCGTTGCACACCCTCCGCGGCCAGACTGTGCGTCAGCGCGGGGATGGCCATGCTCCCCTGCGCATCCTGGCCCCCAGTCATGGCAACCGCGCCGTTGTAGAGCAGGCGGAAGGTGATGTTCACCCCAGCCGCAACGCAGGCCCGCAGGGCCTGGCTGCCGGAGTGGAAGTACGTGCCATCACCGATGTTCTGGACGATGTGGCGTGTCTCCGTGAAAGGTGCTGCACCCACCCAGGGCATACCCTCACCGCCCATCTGCGTCAGATAACTGGCATGCCGAGCAGGCTGCTCGATCAAACCGCTCATGCCGTGGCAGCCGATGCCCCCACCGACGATCTGGCCTTCCAGTGCCCGCGTCGAGCGATTGTGCGGACAGCCGGAGCAGTAGTTGGGCTTGCGCGCCATGAACGGATCGTAGTGACGTCCGCGGATGGCCTGCAGGACCGCCAGACGCGCCGCAATGCCCGGTGCCGTCCCGAGGCGTTGCAGCCGTGGCCCGAGCCGTTCGACAATCACGTCAGCATCAAATTCTCCATGCATGGGGAAAAGGGGTGCGTCATGCTCATCGTACTTACCCAGCACACGCGGATGCTGTGCCATATTGTAGAGGCAGTCACGCAGTTGCGTCTCCACGAACGCGCGCTTTTCCTCAACCACAATAATCTCTTCCAGACCCGTGGCAAAGCGCTGTACTACCTCGGTATCAAGGGGATAGATAATCCCCAGGCGCAAGATTCGGATGCCCAGGCGCTGTAACCCTGTACTGTCCAGGCCCATGTCATACAGCGCCTGGCGCAGGTCCGCATAGCTCTTGCCGGCACTGACCAGCCCGATGCGGTCGTCACCCGTATGCTCTTCGATGCAGTCGAGTCCATTGGCATGCGCATAGGCCCGCACCGCCGTGTGGCGCTCGTAGAAGAGCCGCCGCTCCATGTCGATGGTGCCTGGCGGCAGGAATGTCATGTCCTGGAATTTGTGGAACGGTTTGCCGTCAATGAGGACGTCGGGAATAATGATCTGCGGACGATCTGGCCCGACCTCGACAACACTCCCACCGTCGCACAGGTTCGTCACCAGTTTTAAGGCCACCCAGCAGCCACTGAAACGCGACAGCGCCAAGGCATGCAGCCCAAGCTCTATAAACTCCTGAATACTCGCAGGGTAGAGTATGGGGATACCCGCACTCATGTAGGCAAAATCGCTCTGGTGCGGCAGGGTGGAGCTTTTACAGTTATGGTCGTCCCCGCCTAGAATGATGGCGGCACTCTGAGGTCCAGTGCCACCAAAGTTGGCATGTTTAAAAATATCGCCGCAGCGGTCAACCCCTGGCCCCTTCCCATACCAGATGCTGTTCACGCCCTCAACGCGGGGGCCTGGGAACAGGTGCACGAGCTGGCTGCCCATCATCGCCGTGGCGCCAAGTTCTTCATTGACGGCCGGCTGGTGCACGATATTGTGGGCCTTGAGGAGCTGACCGGTACGTGCCAATGTTAAATCGTAGCCGGCCAACGGTGACCCCTCATAACCCGTAATAAAAGCTCCGGTATGCAGTCCGGCCCGCGCATCACGACGCTGCTGATCAAGGGGCAGACGCACCAGAGCCTGAATACCCGTAAGGTATACACTCCCTTCGATCACGGTATATTTATCATCGAGTGTCAGTGTCATGGAGGATTCTCCCAGATGCGTGCCCACCCCTGAGCAGCTATGGACCCGGCGTGGAGCCCTGGCTACCCAGCTTTGACCTGCCCAGAGAGAGTGAATGATCTATTTACAAATTACATCACAATTAACTTTGTGCAGGTGCGATAGATACTTCCAATGTGTAGGTATGTGTGGCAGGCAACGCTCTCTATCGTCTTCTGGAGAAATTATAACGTGAGAAGAGAAAAGTGGTCAAACAGTGCAATGTTTAGACACAAGAAGCCATCAAGGCCATTATCCAGACGAACGTTCGGAAGATAACTGGGAGCACGGCTTCCCGGAATATATCCACAGCTTTTCCACAACTCTTTCCCCTTGTCTTCCCCGCAGCAGGTCGTTACCCTTACAGCCTATAGCGCTAGTCTAGCATTCTAACCCTTGCTGTGATGGTGTGTACCCATGTCTGATGTGATTTCCCTGGCCCAGGTGGAAGCTGCCCAGCCGATTGTGTACCAACATATGCGCCCGACACCCCTGATTCACTACCCTTTGCTCTCCCAAGAAATGGGGTTTCAGGCCTATGTCAAACACGAAAATCATACCCCCATTGGTGCCTTCAAAATCCGCGGCGGGCTCAACCTCATGGCGCATCTAGCACGCCAGGGCGTGCCTGGGGTGATCACGGCAACACGCGGCAACCACGGCCAATCCGTGGCCTTCGCAGCGCATGTGTACCACATCCCCGTGACCATCGTGGTGCCGGTAGGGAATAACCCTGAAAAGAATGCCCTCATGCGAGCCCAGGGGGCGGAACTCATCGAATACGGCAGGGATTTTGATGAGGCGCGCGCGCTGGTGGAAGAATTGCAGCATGAGCGCGGCCTCTATTACGTGCATCCGGCCAACGAGCCCTGGCTGATTCATGGCGTAGGGACGTACTGGTTGGAAGTCTACCAGGATCTCCCCGATGTGGACGTGGCCTTTGTGCCAGTCGGGGGCGGTAGCGGCGTGTGTGCCGCCATCACGGTACTCAAGGCCCTGCGCCCGGCGACGCATATCGTGGGCGTGCAGGCCGCAAATGCTCCGGCCGTCTACAACTCCTGGAGCAATGGGCAATTATGTGAGACCGACAGCGCCCAGACCTTTGCCGATGGGCTCGCCACTCGGGTCGCCTTTGAGTTGCCCTTTCACATCATGCAAGAGGGGCTCGATGCCATGGTGCTCGTGAGTGAAGACGAGATCCGACAGGCCATCGTGCGTCTGTTGCGTACCACCCATAACCTCGCCGAAGGCGCTGGCGCTGCCGCTGTGGCCGCAGCCTGGAAACTGCGTGAGCCCCTGGCAGGCCAGAAAGTGGTGATGGTCCTGAGCGGTGGGAATATTGATCTGGAGACCCTACATTGGGTCCTCAGGCAGGACTGAGCCAATGCTACACATGGTTGCACCAGTGACGGAACAGCACTATGAGGGGTTAGCGCTCTTTGCTGATCCGATCCATGAGTACATTCCGTTTACTGTCCCGATGGAACGTATGCCTGGGGCCTGTGAGATCACTGAGAAGGACTTGATTGATGCGCCCTGGGTGCAACGTCTGCGCTATATCAATCAGTTGCAGAGCGCGCGCTGGGTCTTTCCAGGAGCGGAGCACAGCCGCTTTCAGCACTCCCTGGGGGCCATGCATGTGGCCGGGCGCTTTGCCAGGCAGCTCTACCCTTCCCTGTGCGCTCTTGAGCTGTCATGCCCTTCACTGCCCTATGTGGAAGAAGTCTTACGCATGGCAGCGCTGTTACACGATGTTGGGCATGGGCCGTTCGGGCATTTCTTTGATGAAAACCATCTGGCGCAATACGGTATCGGACACGAGGCGGTCGGCGAGTACATTATCACCCACGCCCTGGACGAGGCGCTGCGTGGGCTGCGCCGTAGCCCGAGTGGTCCTTTCGCGCCACAGGAAGTGCTCGAGCCAGCGTACGTGGCCTACGTCATGCAGAAGAAGGCTCCAGACAACAGCCAGATGCCGCGCTGGTTGCGCTATCTGAAGCCAGTGCTGAGTGGCATGTATACTGCGGATAATCTCGATTACGTGTTGCGTGACGCCTATATGTGTGGGGTCGCAGTCGGGCCGGTCGATCTTGAACGCCTGCTACACTACAGTATGCTCACGGAGCACGGCCTGACCCTGCACAAGGCTGGCATCGGCGCCCTCACCATGTTTCTGCAGGCGCGCCTGTATCTCTACACCAACGTCTACTGCCATCGCACCTCCCGCGCCCTCGATCTGCACCTGCGTGAGATCTTTGCGGAGACCATGCGCTATCTCTTCCCAGGCAACCCGCTCGACATGCTCGCACGCTATCAGCGCCTCACCGATTGGTCCCTCTTAGAAACTGTGCGCGCTTGGCAAGACGATCCACTGCCTGAAAAGCAGGCCCTGGGGCGCGCCTGGGGGCAGATTTTAGGGCGGGAAGTAAAGTGGAAGATGGCCTACGACGCGACCTTCTCCGTGCGGGGCTTTGAGCGCCAGCGGGCGGCACGGCTGGAGCCAGAGCATTTCGTCCAGCGTATCCGACAGGCCCTGCCGCCGACCCAGCGCAACTTGCCATTTCATCTGGACGTCGCCACGCAGGATCCGCGCAACATGAACCCTCTCAGCCTGGGACAAAGCTCCATCTACATCTACGATCCGGCCACCGGCAAGGTAGACACTGAGATCGTCGAGGACATACTGGAACATATTCCCGCCACACTCGTGCAGTATCGAGTGTATACCACGGAGCGCGCCTATCAGACAGTACTGGCGCAAGCCTGTGAGCGCGCTCTGGGGCGCGACGCGGTGGGCGTCCCAGCCCAGGAAGAGTGCTCTTGAAAAGCACCGATGAAATGCCTATCCTGACTCTAACGTCGAGACACTCACACTTCTCGGCAGGGTGAGGAATTATTCCTCAACGTGAACACTTCTCCTAACAAGGGAGCACACTATGCCGCAGATTACCCGATTGGGCCATGTGGGACTCTTTTGCAATGACCTGATGCACATGCGCGATTTTTATAGCCGTGTCATGGGTCTCACGATCACCGATGAAGACCTGGAGCGGGGTATTTGCTTTCTTAGCGCTGCCCCCGAGGCCGAGCACCATGAACTGGCTCTGGCGCAAGCCAAAGACCCCTCACAAAAAACCCACAATGTGCAACAGGTCTCCTTCAAGGTGGCCAGCCTGGATGACGTGCGGGCGTTCTATCATCGACTCCAGGACGAGGGGCTGCGGATTGATCGCACCGTGACTCACGGCATCGCCTGCAGCGTCTATTTTTATGACCCGGAAGATAACCGCGTCGAACTATACTACACCACGCCCTACAACATTCGTCAACCCCTCGGGCAGCAGATTGACCTGGACGCGCCCGATGAGGAGTTGCTGGCCTTCGCCAAGTCGTTTGAGGCCACCATGGGGCCGCCACGCGGGGCCCAACACCCCGTAGGGTAGCGTCAGTACCTTCTATCTCTCTTTCCCCTCTCCCAGGGGGAGAGGGGCAGGGTGAGGGACTTTTGTCTGCGGAAGGAGACCACATGTACGCCATTTTCGTTACCATCAAAGTCAAGCCTGGATTCGCCGAGCAGTTTAAAGAGGCCAGTCTTGGAGATGCGCAGGGGTCGGTACGGGATGAACCTGGCTGCTTACGATTTGACATGCACCAGAGTACTACTGATCCCAATACCTTTCACCTGTATGAGGTCTACGAGAATCAGGACGCCCATCTCAACGCGCATAGGAACGCCCCGCATTACCAGAAATGGCGTGAGACCGTCCAGGACTGGTTTGATGGCGAGCCGCAGCGCTTTGCCATGACCACCATCTTCCCTTCAGACGCCGGATGGAGGACGCAGAAACCCGGGCTGCTGAACTGGTGATACGTCGCCACCGCGCGCTGCCGAGGGAGCCTTGTGCAGGCTTGCTTCCTAGGCAACGCGCGCCAGAGCGTATACAATGTAGAGGTCTGGTATGACGCGTTGACCGGTCTAGGGGATTTCGCTACAGGCGTCTGAGCCGGCACAAGCTGCGCCAGGTGGGCCAAGCCCCTCACCCCTGCCCTCTCCCGGCGGGAGAGGGAGCAAGAGCCGAAGGGAACACGGATGCTCAGCCAACGAGTGTGCAAGGGAGCAAAGAGGGTGGCGCCCTTATCCCAACCCGTACGACCGGGGGCATGGCGCCATCTATGGTGACGAACAACACACCCCCCAGGGGAGTGGTCGTTGTCGATCTGGACGGGACGATCTGCGAACATCGCTATCCCGCCTTTGGTGAGCCCATTGCCGGAGCCAAAGAAGCCCTGCAGCGTCTGAAGACCGCTGGCTTTTGGATCGTCATCCACACCGTGCGCACGTCGTCGTCCTGGCAGGCTACGGAGACATACGCCCCCGAAGTCAATAGTCCTGAGGCAGTGAGCACTTTTCTGCAACGCCATCAGATACCCTACGACGAGATCTGGGTGCACGATAAGCCGTTTGCCGTGGCCTATATTGATGATCGAGGCTGGCGTTTGACAGGCAACCGTTCCGCAAGCAATTGGCACGAGATTGCGGATGCCTTGTTACCATGGGAGGCACCCCCACCAGATCTCCCCAGGTGGCTGGTGCGGTTCGTCAAGAAGTGCACCGCATGGGTGCAGTGCCTCAGAGAAGGGAGCCTATGGCCATCTTTACCTTGGAAGAAGCGCGGGCCTTACTACCGCGAGTGAAGGAGATTACACAGCACTCCTACGAAATCGTCGAGGAGCTTCAGACACAGTTAGAGTCGACGGAGCACCCACGGGAAGTGCGGCGTCTCGAGGCGCAGGTAAATGAAGTCCTGCAGAGGTGGGCTGCCGCAGTGAAAGAACTGGGGGTCGAAGTGAAAGGGTTATGGCTTGCCGATTTTGATTCTGGTGATGGCTATTACTACTGCTGGCAATTGGGTGAGGACGACATCGAGCATTTTCACCGCTATGAAACCGGCTTTGCCGGACGCCGTCCCATTACGTTGCTCGACTAGCATACGCACAAGGATGGCGTAGGGAACATGCGTACTGCAGTGTGGCCGCTGCGCCTCGTCCGGGTGAGTGCACTCCTCTGCTGTATGATAGTCCTGAACGGCTGTGGTATCGGTTATCTCTGGCATGTGGCGGTAGGTCAGGCGTCAATCCTGTTCCACGAGCGTCCGGTCGAAGATGTGCTGCACGCCTCACGCCTCACGCCCCAGGAGCAGCACAAGCTGCGCCTGATCCTGGAGGTGCGGTCCTTTGCCATCACGCAGTTAGACCTGCATGAGAGTAAGAGCTACACCACATTTGTGCAGCTCGATAGACCGTATGTGAGCTACAATCTCTCAGCGGCGGCATCAGATGCCTTCAAACCCTACCTATGGCGCTTTCCCATTGTGGGCAGGATGCCGTATAAGGGGTTCTTTGACAAAGACTATGCCCTGCGTGAGCAACACACCTTGGAAGCGCAGGGGTATGATACCTATCTGCGGGGTGTGCGGGCCTATAGTACCCTGGGCTATTTTAACGACCCTATCCTCTCGAGTATGCTCGCCTATGACGAGGCTTTTCTGATCAATACGATCATCCACGAAATGCTACACCAAACTGTCTGGTTTAAAGGCCACATCAGTTTTAATGAGAGTTTGGCAAGTTTCGTTGGCGAGCATGGTACACTGGCCTATCTGCAGCAGCAGTATGGGGCAGACGCGCCGGAATATCAACACTACCGCGCTTTGCGTGCGGATGCCCTGGTGTTCGAGGAGTATATGGACGCGCTCATCGAGCGCCTCGAAGTGCTTTACCACGAGTCGATCAGCCGCGCCGACAAGCTCCAGCGGAAGGCACAGATTTTGGCCGAGGCGGCGGCGGCGTATCCTGAGGTGTTCCCACGTATGCAAACAATGGGCTATCGGAACTTTTTTGAGCGGCGGCCTGTGAACAATGCGGTGCTCCTCGCTTTCCGCGTCTACCATCGTGACACAACATTCTTCGAACAAGCCCTGGCAGAGCAGGGAGGGGATCTGCGTCGCATGATTGCCTACTTCAAGACGCTACATGCTGACCAGATTCCAGCGAAATTCCGCACGCGATAGGGCTATGGATAGAAACCATGACACCTCTGTGGAACGTTTGGGCTGGTTCTACGCCTGGGAGCTGCAGGTTACACACGGTCTATCGTGTGCTGGGTCTGGTGTATTGTATCGTCTGTGGCATGGCTGCGGTTGAGTTAGCGACCGCGCAAGACGCGAGGGCAATCCGGCGCATCGTTGTGGCGGACCGCCAGACAGCCCAGGAGCTCCTCGAGCAATTGCGGCAAGGCGCCTCATTTAGTGCTCTGGCAGGTACCAGGTCGGTGGGAGTAGAGCACAGCCAATGGGGCTATAGCGGCATTGTCCACCTGCGCGAGGTACAACCAGCCCTGCGCGCCGTTTTACTCAAATTAAAAGAGGGTCAGATCAGCGATGTCCTAGAGGTGGGTGGGCAGTTCGTCATCATCAAAATGATCTCACCCAAGATTCCACGCCACTTCGAGGCTGCTGAGCGCGCCGAGCGTGCGGGCAAACTACCCCAGGCTATGCAAGAGGTGCAGGCAGCGCTGCGGCTCGAAGAAGACAACGTGCAGGCGTATATCAAGCTAGCATTGCTGCAACAGAACGCCAAAAAGTTTGATGACGCGATTCGGTCTTTCGAGAAGGCCCAGCAGTATGCTCCCCAGGAGACGCAGTTGCTGCTTCTCGTAGCGAGTGCCTACACGCACGCCGCGGCTGAGAGCCACAATGCGGCCCAGGCTGAGAAAGCCTTACAGATGTTCCAACAGATATTGCAACGCGACGAGCGCTATGCTCCAGCTGTGCACTTTGGTATGGGCAAAGTCTATCTCGTCGCGCTACGACAACCGGAGGCTGCTATAGAGCATTTAGAAAAAGCGGCAGGGTCGACAACCAATGTGGCTGAGGCCCATCGGTTACTCATCCAGGCTTATTATGACACACGGCGCTACGAGCAAGCCTGGCAGAGCTTGCGCCGAGCCCAGGGCCTGGGGTTCGATTTCCCTGATCTACTAGCCGCGTTGCATAAGGTCAAGCAACAAAGCCAACGCTGACAACGTATATGGAAAGGAGCATGGCAGAATGGCACCAGGGGATGACGCTGCCATTATGAGAACCGTTGAGGCGTTGCAGGCGCGGAATATCCACGTCATTGTGACTGACACGCGCGAGGAAGCTAACAACGCCTTAATCCAGCTCCTGCCTGAAGGGGCAGAAATCTGCGACAGTACCTCAGAAACGCTCGATGCTATCGGCTTCACCGCTTTTGTCCGTGGCAATCCACGCTACACAAACCTCCATGATGTTTACGAGGCCGAGCCTGACCTGGCCAAACGGAATGACATACGCCGTCGCGCCTCTATCGCCGACTACTTTATTGGTAGTGTGCAAGCCATTGCCGAGACCGGCGAGATCTTCGTGGCGAGTGCGACGGGAAGTCAGCTCGCCCCATATGTCTATGCTGCCAGGCACGTCATTTTAGTGGTTGGTATCCAGAAAATCGTGCCCACATTTGACGCGGCCATGCAGCGCGTGCGTGGACATACACTCGTCAGGCATGACCAGTGGTTGGCGGAGATGGGCCGGGCGCCTACACCCATTGGCAAGTTGGGCATTATCGAGCATGAGAGCCAGGCGGGACGCATGACCGTGATTCTGGTCAAAGAACTCTTGGGGTGGTAGATCATGGGGAAGGACCAGGGAGCTATGGCCTACGAATTCGCCACGTATGAAAAACAGGGACGGATTGCCATCGTGACGCTGAACCGTCCGGAGCGCATGAACGCCCTCCACCCACCGGCGCATTGCGAGTTGCACGAAATCTGGAACGATTTTGAGCGTGATCCTGAGGTCTGGGTCGGTATTCTTACCGGTGCCGGCGAGAAGGCGTTTTCAGCTGGTAACGACTTGAAATACACGGCTGAGCACGGTAGGAGTACAGTGCGCTCGGCGGAGACGGGATTTGGCGGTATCACGAACCGGACGACCTGCTGGAAGCCCATCATCGCGGCCGTGAATGGCTATGCGCTGGGTGGCGGTTTTGAGATGGCGTTAGCGTGTGACATTATCATCGCGGCTGAGCACGCCCGGCTGGGACTGCCCGAAGTGCGGGTCGGGCTTATGGCTGGCGCTGGCGGTGTGCATCGCCTGCCGCGCATGATCCCCCACAAAATCGCCATGGGCCATATCCTGACTGGACGCCACATGACAGCACAGGAGGCGCACCGCTGGGGTATTGTCAATGAAGTGGTGCCATTAGCCCAACTCATGCCGACCGTCTTTACCTGGGCCAATGAGATTCTGGAAGGTGCCCCGCTATCGGTCCGGGCCAGTAAGCAGGCGGCGCTGCATGGTCTGGGCTATCCGCTCGACGTCGCCCTCAACCTGAACTACACCGAAGTGCTGCGCATGCAGCGCTCCGAGGACACCGTCGAGGGACCACGGGCTTTTGCGGAGAAGCGTAAGCCAAACTGGCAGGCGCGCTAAGACTACGGCGCTCACATTAGAGGTAGCTTGCACGTGACGAGCAGCGTATAATGGATGTCAATACCACCCATACTGGGAGGGGAGAGGAGGCTGTATGTTTGGCTTAGGAGTCCAGGAGTTAGTGATCATTCTTGTTATCGCCATGTTTTTCTTTGGCGGTAAGAAGCTTCCAGAAATGGCCAAGGGACTGGGCAAAGGTATCCGAGAATTTAAGCGCGCCAGTGAGGGCGGGGCAGACGACGAGGACGAGCATACCGAGTCCAAGGGGCATGAAGAGCCCAAGAAGAAGCTTGAAAGCAAGTCATAGTGGCTTGCGCAGAGGAGGGAAGCAGGCGTGCCCATTCCCTTACAATGGGACGGCCAACCTGGCCCGGCACACGTTGATACCGTAGAGACCGCCAACCGCCTCTATAACTTTTTACCCCAGGCACTGCACCGTATACAGGGCGCCGCTGGAGCGCCACCTGCTCTGCAAGCAGCCACCCTGGCGCCTTTAGCTATGGGCGGTGGTATGGCGGTCTATAAGATCACGGCCCTGCTGCAGTCGCAGCAGACACAGCAACTCGTCTGCAAGATCCCCCACCAGCGTCGTATTGTCTACACTGCGGCTACAGACCATCAGACAACGGAAGAGACGACCCACCAACTGCTCGATCGCCTGGTTGCACTCGCTGATCATCTCACGCAACGCACTCCAGGCCTGTTCCCACGCAGTGGCGGCGTCTGGCACTGGCACGATGCCGAAGGCACACCGCGCCATCTCCTCGTTGAAGAGTTCATCCCTGGCCTATCGGTGGAACGCTTAAAACACCACTATGAGCAGCAGTGGATGGATAACCAACTGAGTGCTGACCTCTACCACCAGCACCGTACAGCCGTGGAGCGCCTCGCCGTGGCGACGTTCGTGCGTTTGTGGGACGCCCTTGACCGTCGACTCTTTACCTCTGATCCCAGCCCCTGGAATGTCTTAGTCCACCAGGCCGACGCCCGGCTTGGCCATCAGCCTGTCGCCACGATTATCGACCTGCACGGCCTCGAAGACAACGTCGGCCTCACCTACGTAGTGCAGCGCCTGGCCGCCGTGTATGGCCTGCGACAGGATACGCTGGCAGACGTGCTCATTCCTGGCGTCCTCGACGCCCTGGGCGTCGCCGCCGGGACCGCACTCTTACGGGCTCAGCTGTCCCAGCTCGAAGCCGAGGCCGAACGCACGCGGCACAACCTCGGTGCCGATGTGCAGCAACCTCTTGTTCAGCTCATCCGCACGCTGGCCTGAGGCGTGTGCTTCGCGCCCTAGGTCATCCCCTGTAGCGCTGAGCGTAGCCGTGCCTGGAGCGCAGCCTGGGCCCTGGGCTGTCCGACCAGCGCCGCGGCGATATCGACCTCCTATACGGTGCGGTTGGAACTCGGCCTCGCGCGTCACTCATATCTCAGCGCCTGGATAGGATCGAGCTGCGCCGCTTTGCGAGCAGGATAAAAACCGAAAAAGATGCCTACGGCCCCTGAGAAGGCGAACGCTAAGGCCATCGCGCTCCAGGAAATCAACAGCGGCCACCCAGCAGTGGTACTTACGAGCTGTGAACCCGCCAGCCCGAGCACGATCCCCACAACCCCACCGCTGAGGCTCAGCGTTAGCGCTTCGACTAAAAACTGCCACAGAATGTCTTTCTGTTTTGCCCCAACAGCGAGACGAATGCCGATCTCGCGTGTGCGCTCGGTCACCGAGACCAGCATAATGTTCATAATGCCAATGCCTCCCACCAGCAGCGAGATCGAGGCAATACTCCCCAGCAGGAGCGTCATCACGCGCGTGCTCTCCTCCTCGACTGCTGCCATATCCGCTAAAGGCTGGATAGAAAAATCGTTTTCCTGCCAGGGTTGCAGGCGGTGACGCTGGCGCAGCAGGGCAGTGATTTGTTCGATGGCCTGTGGCAGTTCAGCACTACTGCCAGCCGCGGCCAGGATGCTGTGGATGCTGGTCGTTTTCCAGACCTTCTTCTGCATGGTGGTGTAGGGAATGAGGATAATGTCATCCTGGTCCTGTCCCCAGGCCGATTGCCCCTTCGGTTCGAGCACGCCCATGACACGAAACGGGATGTTGCCCACCTGCATGATCTGTCCTACAGGATCGACGCTGCCAAAGAGCTTGGCCCGTACGGTCTCCCCTAGCACCGCCACTTTGCTGGCAGCGTCGATCTCCTGAGACGTAAACCACTCGCCGGAAGCCAAGGCCCACTCGCGAATGGTGGGGTACTCGATGCCCGTCCCTTGCACCGTCGTTGGCCAGTTCTGGTTGGTATACACCACCTGGAAGCCACCACGCAACAGGGGAGTGGCATAGGCAATGGCTGGACATTCGTTGAGAATCGCCTGAACGTCCACCATACGCAGGGTTGTGCGACTCCCCCAACCATACCGCACCCCGCTCTGCGTCATCGAGCCCGGTTGAATGACGAGCGTGTGCGAGCCAAGACTGGCGATCTGCGCCCGAATGGCTGCCTGCGCTCCCTGTCCAATAGCGAGCATAGCAACCACCGCCGCGACCCCGATGATCACTCCCAGCATGGTCAAGGCAGAACGCAGGGTGTTCCGCCGCAAGGCGCGGTGGGCAATGCGTATGGCCATGAGTACTTGGGTCATGGTCTTGCCTTCTAAAAGCGCCCGGGTAACGGGCGTGAGGTGGATGTACAGCAGCCCCTCGTCCATCTCATCCGCACGCTAGCCTGTGTATATGCTTCTTGCCCTAGATCATCCCCTGTAACGCCAAGCGTAGCCGTGCCTGGAGCGCATCCTGGGCCCTGGGCTGTCCGGCCAGCGCTGCTGCAACATCGACCTCCTGTGCAGGAATGTGCAGGGGCCGAAAACAGATTGTCTCGTTACACAGCACCAGTGTTAGCGTCTGCTGAGCGTCCAGTGTTGCCCCCTCGATATGCAATTCCGTACTGATGCTGTGGACAATATACTCCAGATGGGCTAATTGGGCTTCACTCAACATACGGCTGCTCCCATAAAATGTACGGAGCTATGATCACCTCACGTGCTTCCACCAGACGCACAGCTTCACGCTCTACGGCGTTTACGGGACGGACGACAGGTGTGGCACATCTTCGAGCCGGCCATTCAGGGCGCGACAGAGCGCTTTCAAGCGTTGGACTTCTGCAGCACCCAGCAACACCAGTGGAAAAACCGTCTTATTGTGCCACAATGGCTCATCGAGATCGATCCACTGGCGACAACGTTCACCATCAGGCGTGTCGGGGATGGGGGAAAATTCTGAGAGCATGAGCCGCAGCCCGAGACGATGGGCAAAATGCATCGAGGCCTCAAGGTCCTGCTGACCAGTCTGCGGGTGGGCCATGATCAAATACGCCGTGATCTGGCGGATATCCGCCCCAGCACTGACGAGGTGCTCCACGGCCCGCTCCAGTTCATGGGCATAGACTTTCCCGCCGGTGTGGCGCTGCCAGGTATACGCACTGCTCTCAAAGCCCAGATAAAACGTCCGAAAACCTGCTTGCACCATGCAGCGCGCCATGTCTTTGGTGATAAACCGAGCATTGAGGGCATTCGGCGTATGGAAATACGCTTCCAGCCCGCGCTGCATGACCTGGCGCAGGAAAGGTAGCAGGATCTGGTCTGGCTTGAACAACAGGGCATCATCATAGAACGCGATATGCTGCGCCCCACACTGGCGGAGCCAGGCGAGTTCCGCCAGCACGCGCTCGAGCGGGCGTGCCACAAAGGGTGGGTACACCTGTGGCACCGAACAGTAGGTACACTTGAAGGGACAACCATCGGCGAGTTTTAATATACCAACATGCAAGTCGGCATAGGCCTCCCATAGAGGTAACTCTTGCAACCGGGGAGTGAGATGCAATAACTCCCAGAGGGGTTCGAGATGAGCCCGGTCAATGATAAGGTCAGCGCCTAAACGGCGGGCGTGCTGGGGACACAGCGTCGCGTAGACACCGCCCAGGACAATGGGAGTCTGCGGCGAGTAGGTGCGAATGTCCTTGATGACCTCCTGGACGCCAGGATACCAGTAGGTCATGACCGTCTGGATCAAGGCTGCATCGAAGGGACCAGCCTCGGCCAACATAGTCTGAAAGAGTGATCGTGGCAGCCCATAGCGCCGATACGTACGTGGAATGGTAGTGAACAGCGCCGGCTTCGGCGCCTTTTCTGCATAAAATGGCCCACGCTCCCACGTCCCTGGACGCTGTGCTGGGTGAGACGGCGCTAGAGGGTGAAAGCGGTCGAGATAGTCGAACAGGGACAACTGCGCCTGGCCACGCAGATATCCGGCAATGCGCAAGAGCCCATAGGGCTTCAGCCAGAAATCATAGGCTGAAAAATCATAAATGGGAGGATTGACGAGCAAAATTTTCGGTTGCATACGAGCGCTAGACATGGGCCGCCAGTGCCGGCGGCACCAGCTTGGCGACAGCCTCTTCCACCACCGTACCCGTGAAGAAATCCGGATTCAGGGAGGTGTGCAGCCTGGCCGCATTGGTGCACACAAACTCCCGGAAATTGTCCGTGGTAATCAACGCATGCTCCACCAGCTCGTAGGCTTCCTCCAACACCTCATTCATGTCTACGACATCGAAGTGGCCGACGTCAGAGCTGAAGATGGGTCTGAGCTGGTGATTCCCATGCCGGTCAAAAGCCCAGGCTGTGATCACGTCATCTGCCTCGCAGCCAAAGTAAAAATGCTCGGTGAATTGTTGCCGCAGATCATCCACACAGGTAATGCCCGCAGCCTCAAAATCGTCCAGGGTGTCTCGGGACTCGCGCTCGCTCAGCTCTTCCAAGCTCTTAAACGGGGTGACCAGACTGAGGCAGTTCATCAGCTCAGCCATTTTGTCCGTATAGCCTCTGCCACCGTAGCGTGCGAAAAGGTCGGCAAGCATCTGTGTATCCAGATTCGTGGGTCGCACGTTCGCCTCCAGAGCACGCGCGTTGCGCTTTTCCCAATGTCCGATGAGATCAGTGAGCAGGTTGCAGGCCCAGCCTACGCCCCCTTCCAGCATGGCGAATCTGAGCGTGGGGAAGCGCCGGGTCACGCCGCCCAGGATGAGCGCCTTAGCGAAGGCATGGCTGGCATGCGCAAAATGGCCGATATGGTTGTAAGTAAAATTGTTCGCCGACTCGCGGCCATTCCAGCCCATACTGCCAGAATGGGCCGTCACGGCAACTTTGAGCTCGACGCATGTGGCCCAGAAGGGATCGTAGTCATAGGCGCTATCAAGTGCCAGTGAGTCGATATACATACGAGCCTGAGCCTTATCGGTGACGTGCTGCGCCGCTACTGGGACGGGACGCCGTACATGATTGGCGATCATGATCACCTTCATGCCCAACTCCCGCACCGCATAGGTAGCCTCCTCGATTGCCTCTTGCGGCGTGTGCACGGGCACGATGGCAGCGGGGGTCATGCGATGCGCATACGGACGAAACATCTCGGTGTTCATCAGATTGAGCGCACGGGCGGTAGCCCGGCGCAGCTCTTCATCGGGATTGCTAATATAGAACAGCCCCAGGGTGGTGTAGACGAGGGCAAAATCCACCCCAAAGTCGTCGAGTCGCTCATAAAATAACTGCGGGATCATGGCCGTGGCACGGTCCAGCGTGTGTGTCGGCTCACCCCACCACGTAGGACGATGGATACGACGATCCAGCCGCTCTTGCGGACCCATCTCGTACCACCCTGACTCGCGGGCCTTGTGGATGAAGCGCTCGACCACCGATGGCCCCCCCACCTGTCGGAGATAGTCGAGAAAGATCGGTACTGGCTCTAGCCAATGGCCATCTCCATCAATCACTGGATGGTCTAGCTGCGCCCGTACTGCAGCGGATTTGGAATCTTTGACGTAGGCCATCAGGGATCTCCCTCAAGAAGACACATGCGCCGAAAGTCATATATCGAGGCTGGGCATATGCCGTTTTTATACTGCTCCGTCATGGATAAGTCAACAGACAGAACGCCACCAGTGTCGCTGGGCACCAGGCGCCGCTTGGGGCAGGGGGCAGACGTGGGCACCAGTCTCCATGAGGTGAGGCCTGACCGCTGCGTCGGTGGGCTCAGGAGGGAGTGACAGCAGCCATACGCGAGCGCCATCGAGAACTGCCTAGCTCTGACTTCAGTCGAGAAGGGTAAGCCAGATCTGTATGGTGATGAGGCCAACCACGCCAGCATAGATATAGCGCAGCATGTGCGGCGGCACCTGGCCGTGACTCCTCTCACCGCCCAGAGCCCCCAGACCCGCGCCAAGCACCACGGCAAGGGCCATCAGGAAGGGCACCTGCCCGGTGAGCAGCTTGCCCACAAAACCAGAGAAGGTACTGAGCACAGCGATGATCAGATTGCTGCCGATGGCCAGGCGAATTGGTACCTTTAACACATAGATCAACAGGGGGACAAAGAGAAAATTTCCGGCTCCCAGGAAGCCGACGACAGTCCCTGTCAGACCTGCAAGCACAGCGAGGGGTAGGGGATGGATGACTATCTTCTCCTGCAGCGTGCCTTCTTGCACGTCTGTAGGCGTCGGCAGAAACATCATGGCGGCAGCGAGCAATGTTACCACTCCGAAGAGGAGCAGCAAAAACTCTTCAGAGACCCACCTGGAAGCCATACCCCCCAGGAAAGAGCCGGCCATGGCAGCCACGGCAGCGATGCAGACGAGCTGCCTGTGCACCCGTCCGTGGCGCCAGTGGGCAGCACCACCAATAAGGGTGGCGCAGAAGACCTGGGTAATGGCCAGAGCGGCCACGCTCTTGACGTCCAGACTTTCCACACCCACGAGGGGAGGGATATAGAGCAACAGAGGGAAGAGCAATACTCCTCCCCCAATACCGAGGAAGCCAGCAGCAAACCCGCTGATCCCTCCGAGCATCACTAGCGTCGCAACTAACGTGAGGCTCATAGGCTGTCTCCAGCAGCTCGATCAAGCTCAGAGGTCATCTGTACGGTGGTCTTACACACGGACGATCGGAATGCCTAGTGCATTTCCACAGCAGTACTTGTGCAATAGGAGATTCGATAGTTCGATCAGGCCATGTAGTACGTCAGCCAAGCCGTGCGTGCGTGGCTCACGGCGCAGCAACGCTAGCATCAGGTCCCCAGACATGGTAAGATGCGTCCGCATGTTGAAAAGGAATGCTAGCATACAAAACGCCAAAAGCCCAGGTGGCTGGAGGCGTGAGCCGACAGGGGCTTGGCGCTGGGTCAGGAGGTGACAGCTGACGTGCCGCAGATCACCGACACCATGGAGCGCCATGGTCTTCCCCTTCGAGGTCGTAGTCAGCGACAGGTAGGTGGAGGTGGCGGGGGTGTAAGCACCGCCCGTCGACCCTCGTGAGGCCGGCACGCCGGCACGGGGACATCGCCAGGACATCGGTGCCATGGACAGGAAAGTCGAGCGCATGCAGCACACCGTAGGACCAGACCTGGTCGACAATAGCCTGTCTCCCCATGGGGGGCGTTTGATCGAGCGCGTCGCCACCCCGCAGGAGATCAAGGAGCACTGGCCCAGCGGCCTGGACGCCTTGCCCAGCCTGGCCGTCCGGGACCAGATTGCCCGGGAATGCGTCAACATCGCCTATGGGTTTTTCTCGCCCCTGGAGGGGTTCATGGGCCAGGCGGACGTGGACGCGGTGGCCCGGCACATGACCCTGGCCAGCGGCTACATCTGGAGCATGCCCATTGTCTTCGACTTGTCTCAGACAGAACTGGAGCGGCTGGGGATCAAGCCAGGGGACGCGCTGCTGCTGACCTACCAGCAGCAGCCCCTGGCGGTGCTGGAGGTCGAAGAGATCTACCCCTACGATAAGGCGTTCCTGGCGCGGCAGATCTACGGTACGACCGACCCGGCCCATCCGGGCGTGGCGCGTACTGCGGCCTACCAGGATCATTTTCTGGCCGGCCCCATCACTTTAGTCAACCCGCCCAGGCTCAATCCGCCTTTTGACCGCTTCTGGCTGACGCCGCGCCAGTTGCGTCAGGCGTGTGCCCAGCGGGGCTGGGCCACCGTGGCGGCCTTCCAGACCCGCAACGTGCCCCACGCCGGGCATGAGTGGATGATGAAGGGCGCCTGGCTCGCCGCCGGCGCCGATGGCGTGCTGGTGAACGCGGTCATCGGCGAGAAGAAGCCGGGCGACTATATTGATGAGGCCATCGTCCTGGCCCATGAGCGCTTACGCGAGGCCGGTTTCTTCCGCCACGATGTGCACATGACCACCGCACTGCTCTGGGACATGCGCTACGCGGGGCCCAAGGAGGCGGTGTTCCACGCGCTGGTGCGCAAGAACCTGGGATGTACCCACCACATGTTTGGACGGGACCACGCCGGGGTGGGGAGCTACTATGATACCTACGCGGCCCACCACATCTTTGATGCGTTGCCCGATCTGGGTATCAAGTCTGTGCTGACCCTGGAGTGGTGGTACTGCCCCATATGCGCCGGGGTGGCCTATGAGGGTCTGTGCGGCCATCGGGAGGCCAAGCAGGACCTGTCGGGCACCCTGATTCGCAGCATTATCCAGGGTGGGGTAGAGCCAGCGCCGCAGACCCTGCGCGCCGAGGTGCTGCAGGTGGTACGGGAATGCGCTGCAATGTATGGCTTTGGCTCTCCCTTTGTCACTGCGCAATACCTGCGCGAGCGCACCCCAGTAATGTCCATGCCGGCTATGGATGGCAGCCGGCCGTGATGGTCCTATGCCTGAGGGACTCCGCTCACGAGAAGGCGGGGACTTCTCCTTTGGCCAATGCAGGAGGAAGCTATGCCAACGTATGTCGACCCGCAGGCCTGTAACGCCTGCGCCGGGGTAGACCAGGGGCCGCTGTGCGTCTACATCTGCCCGAACGACCTAATGATACTGCGCCCGGATATCGGGAAGGGCTTCAATCAGGAGCCCGAGATGTGTTCTGAGTGCTACGCTTGCGTCAAGCTCTGTCCCCAGGAGGCCATCCACGTGCGGGGCTACGCCGACTTTGTACCCCTCGGCGCCATGGTGCAGCCCAGGCGCGTCGAGCAGGGCCTGCGCTGGACCGTCCGCTTCCGCGACGGGCGTGAGCTGCACTTCACCTATCCATCCCGCTCCACCCCGATAGGCTCGACCGAGCCGTACAAGGGGTTTACCGAAGATCCAGTCAGGGATTTACACAGCCCGGCACTGGCCGGGGAGGCACAGTGGTTGGGCGTCGACAGGCTCCCGACGCTGCAGCGAGGTTAGGCACCCGAGGGGGTGCGTAGCCCACCGCACATGCTGAGCCCCTCGTCTAACGAACGCGGCCCTGAGCCCACGACGGGCCGTCACTACATGCATCCAGAGGACACAGTCAATGGAGTTGCCCTGTACCGAAACAGTCGAATGCGATATCTTGATTATTGGCGGCGGTATGTCCGGCTGCGGCGCGGCCTTTGAGGCCAAATTCTGGGGCCGCGATCTGCGCGTGGTGATGGTGGAGAAAGCGGTCATCGAGCGCAGCGGTGCCACCGGCGAGGGCCTGTCGGCGATCAACTGCTACATGGGCCAGCGCTATGGGTGGAACACCCCGGAGGACTTCGTCCGGTACGTCGTCAATGACATGATGGGGTTGGCCCGCGAGGATCTGGTCTATGACGTGGGACGCCACGTGGACGCCTCCGTACACCTGCTGGAGGAGTGGGGTCTCCCCATCTGGAAGAAGGACAACGGCCAGTACGAGCGCATTGGCCGCTGGCAGATCCCCATCCATGGCGAGTCCATCAAGCCCATCACCGCTGAGCCGGCCCGCAAGGCCCTGGGGGAGGGCAACCTCTACGAGCGCGTGGCCATTACCCATTTGCTCACGGCGGCCAACGACCCGGGACGCATCGCCGGGGCGATCGGCTTCGCGGTGCGGGAGAACACATTCTATGTGTTCAAGGCCAGGGCAGTGATTGTCACGACCGGTGGGGCCTCCAACGTCTTCCGCCCACGTTCCAGCGGCGAAGGCCTGGGCCGCACCTGGTACTCAGTCTTCTCTACCGGCTCGGCGTACGGGTTGATGATCCCCGTCGGCACCGAGATGACGCAGATGGAGCATCGCTTCGTGCCCACCCGTTTCAAGGATGGCTATGGCCCGGTGGGCATGTGGTTCCAGTACTTCCACGCCCGGGTCACCAATGCCCTCGGGGAGGACTATACGGTGACGCGGGCCGACGAGCTGAAGAAATATGAGCCGTACGGTTCCGCCATCCCTACCCCCACGCCCTTGCGCAATCATCAGATGTTCCTGGACATCCAGGCCGGCCGCGGCCCCATGTACATGCGGACTGAAGAGGCGATGCAGAAACTCGCCGGCGGCGACCCGGCCCGTATAGAGCGGGTGCGGGAGGAAGCCTGGGAGGACTTCCTGGATATGACCATCTCGCAGGCCCTGACCTGGGCGGCGCAGGATATCGCGCCAGAGGTCAGACCCTCCGAAGTGGTGCTGGCGGAGCCGTATATTATGGGCTCCCACTCCGGCGAGGCCGGGGCCTGGGTCAGTGGTCCGGAGGATCTGGCGCCACCGGAGTACTTCTGGGGGTACAACAAGATGACCACCATCCAGGGCCTGTTCGCCGCCGGGGATGGGGTGGGGGCAGCGCCCCACAAGTTCTCCTCCGGCTCCTTCACCGAAGGGCGGCTGGCGGCCAAAGCAGCGGTACGCTATGTGCTGGACCACCCAGAAGCATGTGCTCCGGACCAGAGCGCTGTGGAGCAGCTCCAGCGCACCATCTGGGCACCCCTGGAGACCTTTGAGCAGTACAAGGGTGTCTCCACTGCCGAGGAGGTGAACCCCCATTACCTAACCCCGAAACAAGGCCTAGTACGGCTGCAAAAAATCATGGACGAATACGCCGGTGGGACTTCGGCCTGGTACACCACCAACGGGCCGACGTTGCAGCGGGGTCTCGAGCTCATTGAGGTGCTGCGGGCCGACCTGCAACACCTGGGGGCACGGAACCTCCATGAGCTGCTACGCTGCTGGGAGCTGTGGCACCGCGTCTGGGTAGGGGAGGCCCATATGCGGCACATGCTCTTTCGCCAGGAGACTCGCTGGCCTGGCTACTACTACCGCGCCGATTTCCCGGCCCTGGACGATGCCAACTGGCGGGTCTTCGTCAACTCCCGTTACGATGCTGCCAACGACCGCTGGGAGCTGTTGACCCGTCCGTACATCAACGTGGTGCCGTGAGGATCGCCCCGTGGCGTTGTCCTGCATGGGCGTAGAGGGAGTTCGGGCGTTGTCCCCACATCGCGCTCTACGCCTCGCCTCAGCACTGGTCGCCCGCAACGTGTCCGCGTACGACAGCCCAGGACGGTGGAGGCATACCATGATTGACCTCTGGTTTGAGGTGCACGCCCAGACCTATCATAATGTCGCAGACCTCGCGTCTGGCCACTACGATGTGGCGCTGACCGAGCAGGGCCGGGAGCATGCGCAGTCCGTCATGCGCGCGCGCTACGCTGACCAGCACTTCGATGTGGTGTTTACGTCTGACACCCAGCGGGCCTATGACACCGCCTGCCTCATCTTCGCCGGCCGCCCGATCCCCATCCTGCACGACACACGACTGCGCGAGTGCGACTACGGGGACTTTGAAGGACGTCCACGTGCGGAGATGGAACGTGCACGTCTGTCGGCCATCTCTACCCCCTTTCCCCACGGCGAGAGTTATGCCCAAGTCGCGACGCGGATGCGGAGCTTCTTGGTGCAGCTCACCGCCGAGCGCGATGGGCAACAGGTGCTGCTCGTCGGACACGGTGCCACGCTATGGATGCTTGAGCACTGGTTACGCGGCAAGCCGCTTGCTGCAGTGGTGGGGACATTCCCTGAGCGACCATGGCAATTCGCACTCGCACCACAGCAGTGGCACAACGGAGGTTCTTGATGGCGGGCAAGGTGGACCTGAGGCGGGATGAACGTGCACTCCTCACCGTTTCTCGACTGGCATAATCCCCTAAATGCATTAAATTGTTACATGCCGCCATCCTATCTATCATGCCCTCTATGAGGTGGTAGTGGTATACTGGCAAAGAACATGACGGCTGAACACTTACCTGAGGAGGCGCGACCATGGGAGTCTACAGGTTATATACGGGCAGCGATGGCGAGAGCCATATCGAGGAGATCAAGGCCGAGGCGCTTCAGGCTATCAAGATCACCGGCACGATGAGTTTTAGTGTGCAGGAGAGAGCACCCGGGCACTTCATGGATTTTCATCCAGCCCCCTTTCGGCGCTGGCAAGTGGGTCTCGTAGGACGCACGACCATCGGGCTCTCCGATAGGACCTCGCATACCTTTATGCCAGGCGATGTCCGTCTGATTGAGGACACCACCGGCAAAGGGCACACGACAACTTACGAAGATGGGCTAACCATCACCATGCAGATCGCGCCCAATGATTAGTACAGCACGGTGGAAATCCTCCACCAGGTGCTTTTGCCGAAAAGCAAGCGCCATGAGGACAACGCACCCCGCCAAACTGGCGGGGCAATTAGCCGTGCGCAGCACCCGTGCGCAGCACTAGCCATAGCGTCCAGGCCCCGGGGGCAGCCCCAGGGCCTGGCGGCCAAAATCCTCGGCAGCTGCGTCCCAGCTGATCCCCTGATGGTGTGACGCAGCGTTGACGTCGCGGTGGAAGCGCTGGATCGGCTCAGACTCTAACAGGGCGCGTCCACCGCTCGCCTCGAACAGCCGATTCACGGCCTGGACACACAGCCTGGCGGTGAAGGTTTTGTCGCGCCGATAGCGGGCGCGCTCCAGGGGGGTGAAGTCTTCCCCGCGCTCGGCTTTCTCCAGCATCTCCCGAATAGCCCGTCTGTGTAACTCCCGTGCCGCGTCCACTTCGACCGCCGCCTCGGCCAGCCGCACCTGCACGAGCACGGAATCTGCAGTCCTGCCAGGGCCAGACGTGCCGCGGAGGCTGGCGGTAAACTCGTCGATAGCACCCTGGGCAATACCGACCAGGGGCGCCACCAGGTCCCAGCCCGTCATGCAGCGTAGGGGCAGGCGATAGCTCAGGCGCCTGTGGAGCTCCCAGCCTGTCCACTCACCATCACCGGCGCGGCTTGGGTCCACGGTGCGGTACTCCGGGACAAAGACATCGCGGATGACGATGTCCTTGCTGCCCGTCCCGCGCATGCCGGAGGTGAACCACGTGTCGAGGATGTCGTAGTCCGGGCGTGGCAACAGGGCCCAGATGAAGCCATTGGGACGCTGTGCGCCCACCATCACCCAAGTGGCGGCATCACAGCCGCTGGAAAAGCTCCAGTGACCGGAGACACGATAACCGCCAGCCACGGGTTCAGCCGTGCCTCGGGTCGGATTGAGAGCGCTAGACGCCAGGACATCCGGCCCACCAGCGAAGAATTCCTCCTGGGCCGACTCGGGGAAGTGGCCGACCCACCAGTTGTGCACCGTCCAGAGGGCATAGCACCAGGCAGTAGAGCCGCAGGCACGACCCAGTTCCCAGGCCACGTCAAAGGCCGTGTCATATTCGATGCCGAGACCGCCATAGCGCTGCGGGTTGCCGATGCGGATGAGGCCAGAAGAGACCAGGTCCTGCACTGTCTCAGGGGGAATCTGCCGCAGCTGTTCGGTGCGGGCCGCACGCTCCTTCAGGACCGGCAGCAACGCGGTGGCCCGGCGCAGCAACTCTTCTCTGGTCACAGATATCTCACCGACGGATAATGCCACTGCAGTCCTCCTCGTCCACTGTCGCGCTATTGCCGGCCTGTGGGGTGTGCCTCCTCGCGATAAAGGTCCAGTGACCGCATGACCGGCACGTCGGTATGGCTGAACAGGATGGCCGGCTGGTTGCCGGTGTTAACGTGCTCGTGGAAGGCCCAGCCCGGTACGCAGAACACGTCCTTGTCCTCCCAGTCGAGCCGCTGGCCGTCCACGATGGAGTAGCCCGATCCTTCGATGACGTGGAACGCTGCACTGGACGTGTGGCGGTGCGCCTGGGTGTGCTTGCCCGGGCGCAACAGCTGCACGTAGCATCCAATCG
>Ga0081538_10000750_pt1 | contig 35412 bp, 41 predicted proteins | sample TabmetS5T2R1_FD_71022 | JGI IMG/M metagenome (GOLD analysis project Ga0081538, IMG submission 71022) | Tabebuia heterophylla rhizosphere microbial communities from the University of Puerto Rico - S5T2R1 | ecosystem: Host-associated > Plants > Roots > Rhizosphere ...
GGGCCGGGGAGGCCAGGGGCGTGGAGGTCGCCTGGGAGGAGCTCCAGTCGACCGCCGCGGTGCGGTGCTCGCCCGACCTGACCGGCGAGTTCGCCGCCGCGGCGGAGGACGCCGGGCATCCCGCGCCGCGGCTCGCGAGCGGCGCGGGCCACGACGCGGCAACGATGGCCGCCGTGGCCCCCGTCGCGATGCTGTTCGTGCGCTGCTGGTGCGGAGTGAGCCACCACCCGGACGAGTCGGTCCGCGAACAGGACGTGGCGGTCGCGCTGGACGTGACGGCGCGCTTCGTCGAGCGGCTCGCGGCGCGGGCCTCGCGCTAGAACCCGTCCCTGTAGACGTCCTTGTACAGCAGGTATTCGGCCGCCCCGCCGGCGCCGGCCGTGAACGACTGCGGGCAGTAGGGCGCCATGTAGATGAAGTCGCCCTCCCGCACGTCGTGATCGGACCCGTCGAGGTGGTAGCGGCCTCCACCCGCGGTCATGTAGAGGCCGTGCTCCTCGTCGTGGATCTCCACCTGCGCCAGCCCCACGCCGGCGTCGAAGGCCAGCAGGCTCATGTTGAAGTCGAGCCGCGTGTCGCCCGGATCGAGCAGCTCGCGGCGGCGCAGCCCCGGCACGTCGGTGTCGTCGAAGGGCACGTCGTCGCGATGACCGGAGCGCGCCTCGGGCGCCCCGAGCCCGGGCCAGGGCTCGAGGCGCCGCTTGATCCAGAGCACCTCGGCGGGGCCGTCGCCGGCGTCGAGCTCGAACGACATGTCGGGCGGGAGGTAGCACCAGCCGCCCGCCCGCATTCCGAACTCGATGCCGTCGGCGCGCACCGCGGTGTCGCCCGAGAGCGCGTACAGGAAGTCCTCGAAGCCCGCTGCGACCGGGGCGGAGGTTCCACCGCCCGGCTCCAGCGCCAGCAGGTACTGGCCGAGGCGGGCCGGCGCGAGGCGCGGGGTGACGAGCTTGTACACGAGAGCGCCGCGCAGGTTCGGCAACCGGCTGGCGTAGCGGTTCTCAGGGCGGATGATCGTGTAGGCAGCGCTCACGGCCCCCACTCTTCCACCATGGCGAGGTCCTCGGGGCGGACCGGTGCGCGCGTGAGCGGACGCCCCGTGGCCGCCCGCAACGCAGCGAGCACCGCCGGCGTGGAGGTGATCGTGGCCATCTCGCCCACGCCGGTCACGCCGTAGGGAGCGTCGGGGTTGCCGAGCTCGAGCACCACGGACGGCACGTCGGGGGCGTCCACGATCGTCGGGATGCGGTACTCGCCAAGCGAGCGGCTCGTGACCACGCCGCCTACCACGGTCATCTCCTCCATCAGCGCGAGCCCGAGTCCCTGCATCGCCCCGCCCTCGAGCTGCCCCTCGAGCGCGAGCGGGTTGACGGCGCGCCCGACGTCCTGGGCACAGGCGAGCTGCGCCACCCGGGCGATCCCGAGCTCCACGTCCACGTCCACGACCGCCCGGTGGGCGACGAAGGCGAAGCCGGTGTGCACGTCGCCGCGGCCGGTGTCGGGATCCATCTCCTCGGTCGGAGGGTGACGGTAGGTGGCCTCCTCCTCGAGCTCGGCGTTGCCGGCCCGCTCGCCCGCCTCGAGCCGCGCCCGCAGCGCCCGGCAGGCCTCGGTCAGCGCTCCGGTCACCATCCAGGTGAGCCGGCTGGCCGAGGCGGCGCCGGCCGAGCCCACCCGTGTGTCGGCGGCCAGCACGCGCACGTCCTCCACTCCCAGCTCGCTTCGCACGACCTGCTCGATCACGCCCACCACGCCCTGGCCTACCTCGGCTGCGGCGCAGTGGACCTCGGCCCGCGGCACGCCGTCCGGTGCCGAGAGGCGCACGCGGGCGACCGTGTAGTCGTCGAACCCCTCCGAGAAGGCGATGTTCTTGAAGCCGAGGGCGTAGCCCACGCCACGGCGGACGCCCTCCCCCTCGGTCGTGCCGAAGGCCCCGCCGGGCAAGCCGGGCGCCTCGGGGATGTCGAGCTCCCGGACGGCCCCGAGCAGCGCTTCCGCGTCGACCGGTCCCCGCACTGCTTGGCCGGTCGGGGTCTCGTCGCCGGTCCTCAGCGCGTTCCGGACCCGCAGCTCGACGGGGTCGAGGCCGAGCCGCTCCGCCAGCCGGTCCATCTGCGCCTCGTAGGCGATCGCCACCTGCGGGGCCCCGAAGCCGCGCATGGCGCCGCAGGGTGGGTTGTTGGTGTAGGCGACCGTGGCGTCGATCGCGGCGTTGGGCACGGCGTATGGGCCGCAGGCCTGGGTGGCGGCGTTGGCGATGACGGCGCCCGAGCTCGAGGAGTAGGCGCCGCCGTCGAAGAGCAGGCGGGCGCGCACGCACACGAGCCGGCCGTCCTCGGTCGCGAAGTGCTCGTAGTCGAGCCGCGCCGGGTGGCGGTGCACGTGACCGACGAACGACTCGTCGCGCCCGTAGACCATCTTCACCGGCCGGCCCGTGGCGAGGGCGAGCATGCAGGCATGCACGTGGACCGAGAGATCCTCGCGGCCGCCGAAGGCTCCGCCCACGCCGGCCAGGACGAGGTGGACCCGTTCCTCGGGGAGGCCGAGCGCGGCCGCCACCTGCTCGCGGTCGAGGTGGAGCCACTGGGTGGCCACCTCGAGCCTCACGCCGCCGTCCTCGAGCGGCGTGGCGAGGCCGGCCTCGGGCCCGAGGAAGGCCTGGTCCTGCATGCCGATCTCGTAGCTGCCCCGCACCCTGACCGGGCCCTCGGCATCCGGGTCGCCGTAGACGATGCGCACTGTGCGCAGCTCGTTGCCGTGCGGATGGAGCCGCGGGGCGCCGGGGGCGAGGGCGGCCTCCGCGTCGGTGATCGGCGTGACCGGCTCGTAGTCCACTGCCACGAGCGCGGCCGCCCGGCGGGCGGTGGCCAGGTCCTCCGCCGCGACGACCGCCACGGGCTCGCCGTGGCAGCGCACCCGGTCGATCGCCAGGACCGGCTGGTCCTTGTGGGCACCGGGGCCGATGTGCTTGGCCCCAGGCACGTCCTCGTGCGTGAGGACGGCCCTGACGCCCGGCACGGAGCGGGCCGCGGCGGTGTCGATGCCACGGACGCGCGCGGCGGCGAGCGGGCTGCGGAGCGTCACGCCGACGAGCATGTTCTCGGCGCGGAGGTCGGAGGCGTACTCGAAGCGACCGGTCACCTTGGGCCGGCCGTCGCTGCGCGGAAGCCGGTCGCCGACCCCGCCGCGCACCCGCTCCCCGACCTCGCCGAGTGTCGAGTTTGTCGGCTGCACGCCGACCAAGTCGACAGTCGGCGCGGGGGTGGGGAGTCCGCCGCCGGTCATCGAGCCGCCCGCTCCGCCAGCCGGGTGCTCTCCCGGGCCAGGTCCGCCGCCAGCAGCGCCGGGTCGGCCGTGCGCAGCTCGCCGTCCTCCACCACCGTCTCGCCTCCCACCAGCAGGTGGTGCACCGGGCGCGGCGGGCCGAGCACCAGGGCGGCGACCGGGTCGGCGATGCCGGCGTGGCCTGCGTCGTCCAGCCGCCAGAGGGCCACGTCGGCCAGCGCGCCCGCCTCGAGGCGGCCCAGCTCGTCCTCGCGGCCGAGGCAGCGCGCGCCGTGCCGGGTGGCCAGCGCGAGCGCCTCTCGTGCGGTCAGCGCGGCCGGCCCGCCCCTCACCCGCGCCATCAGGAGCGCGCCGCGCAGCTCGTCGGTCAGCTCGCCCGACTCGTTCGAGGCGGCGCCGTCCACGCCCAGCCCGACCGCGGCTCCGGCGTCCACGAGGTCCCGCACGCGCGCGATGCCGGCGCCCAGCCGGGCGTTCGACGTCGGGCAGTGCGCCACCCCCGTTGCACTGTCGCCCATGCGGCGCACCTCGCGGTCGTCGAGATGGACGCAGTGAGCCAGCCACACGTCGCCGCCCAGCCAGCCCAGCTCCTCCACGTACTGGAGCGGCCGCATGCCGAACTGCTCGAGGCAGAACTCCTCCTCCTCGCGCGTCTCGGCCAGGTGCGTGTGCAGCCGCACACCGCGGGAGCGCGCCAGCTCGGCGGTCTCGGCCATCAGCTCGCGGGTGACGGAGAACGGCGACGTCGGCGCGAGCGCGATCCGCACCATCGCTCCCGGCTCCGGGTCGTGGTGGCGGTCGATCGCCTCGGCGCAGGCGCTGAGGATGGCGTCCCGGTCCTCCACGATGTGGTCCGGGGGAAGGCCGCCGTGGCTCGTCCCGAGGTCCATCGCGCCCCGGCAGGGGTGGAAGCGCAGCCCGATCTGCCGGGCGGCCTCGATCTCGACCGAGAGCAGGTCCCCCGCGTCGCGCGGGAAGACGTAGTGGTGGTCGGACGCGGTGCCGCAGCCCGAGCGGGCGAGCGCCGCCAGCGCGGCCCTGGCCGCGGCGGCAACCGTGGCGTCGTCGATGTGCGCCCAGACCGGGTAGAGCGCCACGAGCCACTCGAACAGCGTCGCCTGCTGAGCCAGCCCGCGGGTCGCCGACTGGTAGAGGTGGTGATGGCAGTTGACGAACGCGGGCGTGGCGAGCAGCCCCCGCCCGTCGATGCGCCGCGCTCCCTCCGCGCCCCCGGGTGCCGGGCCCGCGCCGACGGCCGCGATCCGCCCGCCCTCGAGCACCAGGTGGCCGTCGGAGAACTCGCGGCCGGCGTCGTCGACCGTCGCGATCGCGCAGCCCTCCACGACGATCGTCCCGCTCATCGAGCTGCGGCCAGCCGCACGGCCTCGACGATCTTCCGGTAGCCGGTGCAGCGGCACAGGTTGCCGTTCAGGCCCTCGCGGATCTGCTCGTCGGTGGGGTCGGGGACCCGCCGCAGCAGGTCACGCGCGGCCATGACGAACCCGGGCGTGCAGAACCCGCACTGGACGCCCCCGGCCTCGAGCAGGGCGGCCTGGACGGGATGGAGCTCGCCGTCGGCCGCGGAGAGGCCGGCGACCGTCTCGACCTCGCACCCGACGGCCTGCACGGCCGGTACGAGACAGGCGCAGGCGATCTCCCCGTCGATCGAGACGGTGCAGGAGCCGCACTCGCCCTCCTCGCAGGCGTTCTTCGGGGCGGTGATGTGGAGCTGGTCGCGGAGGAGGCGGAGGAGGCTGTCGCCCGTTGCTTCTTCGGGCAGGTGGTGCTCGGCGCCGTCGATCTTGAGCTTCGGGGCGCCGTCAACCGCGGGCAATGAGGGGTCCGGCACGAAAGCAGACGCATAGTCCGCCAACGTGCCGCACCCCCCGGCGCGAGCGGTCGCCCGGTCTCGCCATGCGCGCGCCAGGGCACGACCGCCCAGAACCGCGGCCGCGTGCCGCTTGTACTCCACCGAGCCGCGCCCGTCCGCTCGCGGCCGCGTGGCTCCGGCCACCAGCGCGCCCACCCTCTTCAGCAGCCGTTCGCCGAGCTCGCCCCCCTCCCCCCAGGGCGCCTCCTCCGCCACGAACCGCTCCGCTTCCAAGGCACGCACGGGCGTCGGCGCGCACGCCGCCACGCCGATTCCCACCGCCCGGCGCTCGACATCGAGCACCACCGCCACGGCACACGCGGCGCGAGCCATCGCGTTCCGGGCGCCCACCTTCGCGTACGCCGCGGGCCCGCAGCCCCAAGCGGGCACGAGCACTGCCGTGATCAGCTCCTCATTGCCCAAGTCGCACCGATACGGCCCGGTCAGGAATCGCTCCACCGGCACCCGCCGCACCCCCGACAGCGAGGCCAGCTCCACCTCGGCGCCACCAGCCACCAGCGCGCACAGGATGTCCGCCGACGGATCGGCGATCGCCAGCGCGCCCCCGAGCGTGGCCCGGTTGCGCACCTGTCGCGAGGCGATCGTCCGAGCGGCGAGCGCCAGCACCGGCACCCCCTTCCCCAGCCCCTCGAGCAACGCGGTGTAGCTCACCCCGGCCCCGAGCCGAACGCCGTCCTCGACCGAGATCGCGGACAGCTCAGAGACGCGCGACAGATCGAGCACCGGCCCGCCCCGCTCGCCCCGGTTCCGGAGCGGCATGACCTCCGTCCCGCCCGCCACGACCACCGCCTCGGGGACCTCTCGACGGGCGCTGAGCGCCTCCTCCAACGTCCGTGGTTGGATCGCTTCGGGTCCGATCGCTGGACGCTACTCGACGCCGCTCCCGGCAGGTAGGGTGTCCGCCGGTGACTACGCCTGCCTCACCCTGGCGCGCCGGCCTCTTGGTCGCCGCCGTTCTGCCGGCCGCGGCGGCCGCGCTCGCCGGCCCCGCAACCGCCGAGGCCCGCCCCTTCGTGATCGAGGCCCGCGGGAGCGAGACGGGTCCCGGCGTGGTCCGCGCCATCGGCGACTTCCGGCCCGCCCGCAACCCCAGGCTCGGCGCCGCGATCAGGGCCTACGGCCCGACCACGAGCCGTCGCGGCGGCGGCGAGATCTGCCGCGTGCGCTGGGCCGACATCGGTGCGCGGATCACCTTCCAGAACTTCGGCGGCGTCGACTCGTGCACGCCGTCCGGTGGCCGGGCACAGAAGGCCGTGGTCGACGACGATCGCTGGCGCACGGGGAAGGGCCTCCGCATCGGCAACGAGATCACCCGGCTCCGCCGGCTCTACCCCGACGCGAAGCGCACCCCGCGCGGCTTCCGGCTCGTGGAGGGCATCCTGCCCTTCGGACAGCCGAGGCGCTACGCCGTGCTGGGCGCCCGCGTGTCGGGCGGCCGGGTGCGCGCCTTCACGATGTTCATCGGCGCCGCGGGCGACTAGTCGCCCCGGCTACAGGTCAATGGAGGGTGGGTCGGTAGATGAGCTCTTGGATGTGACCATCGAGCGTCCGGTTTTCGACCAGCTCCAGGTCGAAGTCGGCCGCACCCTGGAAGATCGAGTCCAGACCGGTCTGACCGGTGATGACAGGGAAGAGCGTCACCTGCAGGCGGTCGACCAGCCCGGCGGCCATCAGCGCCCGGTTCATCGACAGGCTGCCGTGCGAGCGCAACGGCACCTCGGACTCCTCCTTGAGGCGACGGACGACGTCGACGGCGTCGCCGCTCGCGAGGGTCGCGTCCGGCCAGTCGAGCGGGCCTTCCAGCGTCGTCGACACCACCGTTGCCGGCAGGCTCCTCATCCGGGTCACCCATGGGTCACGCACCTCGGACTCCTCGGTACTCGCGGCCAGCATCCGCGCGAATGCCCGATAGGTGTTGGCCCCGAAGACCATCCGCTGCTCCGGGCCGTAGATGGCAAGGCGGTGGTCGAGCAACTGAGGGCCTTGCTTACCCCAGTAGCCGGTCCAGTTGCCGCCGGCGGCGCCGTAGCCGTCGAGGCTGGAAAAGACGTCGAAGGTATAGGTGGCGGTCATGTCGTTCTCCTCGGGTGCCCCCGTGATGCTTCCATGTCGAGAAGCTCTGACCGGCTCCGCTCACCAGGTCAAGGGCCACGACAGGCGCGGCCCACGACACCAGGAGACCACGATATGACGCTTCAGCGGATGGACAACGTTCTCATCGTCGTCGACGACCTCGAGGCTGCCAAAGCGTTCTTCGCCGAGCTCGGCATGGAGCTGGAGGGCGAGGCGACGAACGAGGGGCCTTGGGTGGACCGCGTCGTCGGGCTCGACGACGTCCGTTCCGACATCGCCATGATGCGTACGCCGGACGGCCACGGCCGGGTTGAGCTGGCGAAGTTCCACACCCCGCCGGCGGTCAGAGCCGAGCCGGAAAGCGCGCCGGCGAACGCGCTGGGCATACGCCGCATCATGTTCGCTGTCGACGACATCGACGACGTCGTTGCCCGCCTGCGCAGCCGCGGTGGCGAACTCGTCGGCGAGATCGCGCAGTACGAGGACTTCTACAGGCTCTGCTTCATGCGTGGTCCTGAGGGCATCATCATCGGGCTGGCCGAGCAGCTCAGCTGAATCGCCCTAGTCGCCGATCACACCCCCGCCGTCGGGCAGCCGGCGGCGGGCGAACTCGCTGGGCGGCCCGCCCGCGAACTGGTTGAAGTCGCGGATCATGTGGGCCTGGTCGTAGTAGCCGCAGGCCTGGGCGATCTCGGCCCATCTCATGGCGGTGCGCGCATCGATCAGCGAGACGACCCGCTCGAAGCGCAGGATCCGGGCCAGCAGCTTCGGCGTGATCCCCACCTGCTCGCGGAAGCGGCTGATGAGGTGGCGCCGGCTGCAGCCGATCTCCGCTGCCACGGTCCCGACCGGCACCGTGCCGCCGCTCTCGTGCAGACGGTGGAGCGCGCGTGTCACGCTCGGCACGGGCGAGCGGGCGTCGTCCAGCAGGCCCAGGAGAAAGTCGTCGACCAGCGCGAAACGCTCAGCCCAGCTCCCGGCCCCCGCCAGCGCCTCTCGCAGCAGCAGGCCGTCGAACCCGAACAGCTCCTCGAGCGTGACCACCCGCTGCGACAGCTCGTCCATCGGGAGGCCCAGCAGCAGGTGCGCCCCCACCGGGGTCAGGTCGATCTGCACCCCCGCCTGGGATCCGCCAGTCTCGGTCAGGGCATACGTGTCGTGCAGCCCCGCGACGAACCCGACCGCCTGCTCGGTCCATCCCTCTGGGCCGGGCGCGGAGACGCGAATCGGCTCGCCGAGGTTGACGATCATCACAACGCGCACCGACGGCAGCTCGCGGCGCCGGACGAAGCTGCGGGTCTCCTCGCGGTAGGAGCAGTAGGAGAGCACGTGCTCGGCGAGCCGCGGGTCGGGCGCTGCCTGCACCATCTCCCAGCGGTCCTCCTCCGACTCGTGCCGGAAGACGCGGCTCGGCTCTGCGAGCACGGTCATCGATGACTCAGGACGTTCACGGTCGTGCCGCCCGGCTCCCTGACCATGAACCGCCGGACGCCCCAAGGCTCGTCACGCAGCGGGTAGACGACCTCGACGCCCTGCTCCAACGCCTGGGCGTGCACGGCGTCGACATCGCTCACCTCCACCGAGATGCCGGGCGCGGACGGGTCGTCGTTTCCGATGATGTTCACCTGGACGGAGGAGTTCGCGGGCGAGGCAACCGTCGCCACCCACCCCAGATCCATCGCCACGTCGAAGCCGAGCAGCCCCGCGAAGAAGTCGCGCGTCTCGGCAGGGCGATCGGACTTGATGTTCGGCACCGCCCGCGCGACGCTCACGCGACCCCCGGCGGCTGGTGCAGCCCGAACGGCGAGCCCTGGCTGTCGCGGCACAGGTTGAAGCGACCGAAGCGGGCCACCGAGGACTCGTCGCCCTCCACGTCGACGTCCTCGACCTCGCCGCCCAGCTCCCGCACGCGCTCGAGCGCGGCCTCGATGTCGTCCACGCGGAAGAACAGGAGTGGCGCGGCGCCGGCGTCGCCGCCGTGCATGCCGCCCGGAACGTTGGGTGTGTCGATCACGAATCCACCGCCTGACGGCCCGCCCTCGAAGGTCCAGCCGAACAGCCCCTCGTAGAAGGCGCGGCCCCGCTCGGTGTCTCCCACTCCCAGCTCGAAGAACGTCAGTTCGCCGGTCATGGGGGCGACTCTAGGCGGGCTCTCGCGGAGGATCTTGGAAGGAGTTGACCGGCTCGAGCTGCCGGCAGCGCTCGTCGATGGCCTTGCGGATCTGCTTCGCGACGTCGGGGTGCTCGCGGTCGAGCCGCCTGAACGCGGAAGCGGTCAGCACGAGAACCCGCATGGGAGAGGCGGCGGTGACGGACGCGCTGCGGACTGCGTCCGCGATCACCCCCATCTCACCGAAGAAGTCACCCGGACCCAGCTCCGCCAGGTACTGGTCCCCCCGCCTCACCTCGGCGGTGCCCTCCTCGATGGCGAAGAACTCGTAGGCGAAGTCCCCTTCGCGCACGAGGTGGCGGCCCGGCTCGATGTCCACCTCCTCGGCCTGCTGAGCGACGCTGCGCCGCTCCCTCTTCCCCAGGCCCGCGAACAGCGGGATGGCCTTCAGCCGCGCCTCGTCCATGTCACACCACCTCAGTCGGGGATGAGCCCCTCACCCGTGAACTCGCCCTTGGCCTCCTCGAACGTGACGTCCCGCGGCGGCAGGATCACGTCCGACTCCACCAGCTCCTCGTCGTCGAGCGCGTTGCCGTCGCTCGCCACCAGCTCCAGCATCTGGGACCAGAGCTCGTGGAAACCAGTCTCGTCGCCCTGCTCCACGGCGGCCACGGCCCGGTTGTCGAGCTCGTTCAGCCGCTCGGCGTCCTCGTCCGGGAGGCGGAACTGCCCCTCGCCGGAGACGCGGACGATCACGCGTTCTCCTTTCCCTGCTCGAGGGCGGGCGAGTCGCCGCCTCCGGAGCCGAGCTCGGCCTTCATCTTGGCCAGCTCGTCGTCCACCTGGGCCCCGCTCGTGAGCTCGCGCAGCTGGCGGTCGATGTCGTCCTCGCCGCCGCCGAGCTGCGTGATGTCGTCGAACGCGCCGGCGGCCTCGAGCTCCTCCACCGCCCCGGCACGTGCGCGCATCTGCTCGGTCTTGTCCTCGGCGCGCTGCATGGCGAGGCCGAGGTCGGCCATCTCCTCGCCCACGCCCGAGGCCGCCTCGCCGATCCGCACCTGGGCCTCGGCGGCGGAGTACTGCGCCTTGATGACCTCCTTCTTGGTGCGGAACTGCTCGATCTTCTGGCGCAGCTTCTGCTCGTTCGCGGTGAGCTGCTCCTGCTGGCCCTCGAGCTCCTTGACCTGCGTGTCGAGCGTCTGCAGCTCCGTCTGCGCCAGCGTCTTGCGCTCGAGCGCGGTGCGGGCAAGCTCCTCGTTGCCCTGGGCCAGCGCCTGCCGCGCCTGCGTGTCGAGCTTCACGACCTGCTGCTCGAGCTTGCCGGACTGCATCTGCAGCCGCTTCTTGGCCGTGACGACGTCGGCGATGCCCTTCTTGACGTTCTGGAGCATCTCGACCTGCTTCTGATAGCCGTAGTCGAGCGTCTCGCCCGGGTCCTCGGCCCGGTCGAGCAGTCTCGAGATCTTGGCCTTGATAACGGTGGACATGCGCCCGCCAAGCCCTGGCATCCGGCCTCCTTCGACCTGAAATTCGCTTGCGAGACCTAGACTAGCCGCCGTGGAGCCCCGCCCACCGTCCCGGTCGCGCTCGGTGCTGAGCAGGTGGATGGGAATCGGCGACGCGAACACCGCCGGCAACGTCCACGGCGGGGTGATCATGCACCTCTGCGACGAGGTGGCGGGCATCGCCGCGGTGCGCCACTCCGGCCTCCGCGTGGTGACCGCGGCGATGGACCGCATGACGTTCCTCCACCCGGTCTACGTGGGCAACCTCGTGACCGTGAAGGCCACCGTGAACGCCGCCTGGCGAAGCTCGATGGAGGTGGGCGTGCGCGTGGAGGCGGAGAACGTGCGCACTGGCGAGGTCACCCACACCTCCACGGCCTACCTGACGATGGTCGCGCTCGACGACGAGGGCCGGCCGGCCGCCGTGCCGCCGGTCGCGCCGGAGAGCCCCGACGAGCAGCGGCGGGCCCGGGAGGCCCAGCTGCGGCGCGACAACCGGCTGGGCGAGCGCCGCTCGATCGAGGCGGAACGGGCCTAGACGACGGGGCCGGGCGGCTCCGGCTCCTCGGGCAGCTGGCGCCACTCGGTGAACTTGCCGCGCCTGATCGTGAAGCGGACCTTGACGATCCCCGAGCAGGGGCCGCCGGGCCCCGCGCGCAGCCGGAACGACGCCAGTGACTTCGGCCCGGGCTCGTCCTCCACCTCCGTCAGGTCCGCGCGGCAGGGCAGCCCGGCGTTGAAGAGCCGGGCGGCGGCCCGGCTGGGCAGCCGGAACGGATCGCCCTGGTCGATGATCGCGCCGACCGCGAAGAAGTCGGCGGCGCCGTCGTAGTCGTCGCGGTTGAGCGCGAGCAGCCAGCCGCGGATCACGCGCTTCTCGTACTCGGCGCCGCGCTGGACCGGGGGCGGCAGCGGCTCCGGCTCGGGGTCGCTCTCCCCCTCCGAGCACCCCGCCAGCAGGGCGAGCGCACCGAGGAGGACCGCGACTCGCCGCATCAGCTCGTCGCGGCCCGTTCGAGTCGCCGGCGCAGCTCGTCCCCGCGTCCCGACGCCACCGCGCGGGCGGCGCGGCGCTCGCTCAGCTCGACCCCGCGGGCGCGGGCGAGCTCGAGCAGCGTCTGCTTCTCCTCGGACTCACGCGCAGCCTTCACGAACAGCCACCCCAGCAGGAGCACGGTGACGATGCTGCTCTCCACCATCATGATCGTGCCCGCCACCCCCTGGTCCTGCAGAGGCGACAGGTCCCAGTGCTCCTGGCCGGGCCGGTAGTCCGGGTAGAAGACGCTCTCGGACCAGAGGAACACGTTGCCGAGCACGGCCCCCGTGAACCTGACGCCGACGATGTAGAGCAGGCGCGCGCCGTTGCCGAACCACTCGGGCTGGGGGAGCGGCCCGAGCAGGGCGAGCCACATGGTGAAGCCGAAGAAGACGAAGCTGCCGTGCTGGAGGGCGTGCACCGGCTCCGAGGAGAGCGCCCCCTGGTAGAGGACCGGCAGGTGCCAGACGTACAGGTTGATCGCCCAGAGCGCGAAGGCGACCACCGGGTGGGCGAGCCAGCGGAGGCTCCTGGCCACTCGGGTGGCGAGGATCGGCTGGAGCAGCGGGCCGGTCAGGCCCAGCACCATCAGCAGCGCCGCGAGGTCCGCCATCAGCACGTGCTGGGCCATGTGGGCCAGGATCAGCTCCTCGCCGAGATGCGCCAGCGGCGTGACGAGCGCCACGACCAGGAGCGCGATCCCGGTGACGAAGCAGAGCGTGCGCCAGAGCGGCACCGGCCGCCCCTGCCGCGCAAGCGTCCGGCTGCGCACCGCGTACGCCGCAAGCGCGGCGAACGGGGGCAGCAGCTGCAGCGGCTCCAGCACGCCGCCGCCCACGTGGGCGAGCGGGAGGATCACGCTCCGAGGATACGGCGCGGGAGGCCCCGCGCCGGCGGTCCTACGCTGCGCTCGGCTCCAGCAGTTCGGCCGCCGCCTGCAGCCGCTGCTGGTACTCGGCCCGCTGCATGCGCGATATCACGAGCCGCTGCATCTGGGCCGTGCCCTCGAAGATCTGGTAGATCTTGGCGTCCCTGAAGAACTTCTCCAGGGGGCAGTCCGCAGTCTGCGCGACGGGGCCGACCAGGTCCATCAGCGTGGTCGTGGCCCACATCGCCACGTCGCCCGCCTTGAGCTTCGACATCGAGCCCTGACCGCCGGTCATCGGCACGCCGTTGCGGCCCATCCACGCGGCCCGCCACACCAGCAGCCGGGCGGCCTCGATCTCGGTGGCCACGTCCGCCAGCACCTGCTGCGTGCGCTGCTGGTCGAGCAGCGGGGCGCCCTCCTCCTCGCGGCCCTCCAGGTACTCGAGCGTCCACTCGTAGGCGGCCTGGGCGATGCCGAGCGCGGAGGCCCCGACCAGCGGCCGGGTCAGCTCGAAGGTCGCCAGCGCGTTGGAGGAGCGGCCCGTGGACTGCCCGGAGCGCGCCCGCTCGAGCTTCCTTTCGAGCTTCTCCATGCCGCCGAGCAGGTACTCGGCGGGCACCCGGCAGTCCTCGAGGATCACCTCGGAGGTCTGCGATGCGCGGATGCCGAGCTTCGACTCCTTCTTGCCCATCGACAGGCCCGGAGTGTCCTTGGGCACCACGAACGAGGCCTGGCCGCGGTGGCCGAGCTCCGGATCGACGGTGGCCACGACCACGGTCACGTCGGCGATGCCGCCGTTCGTGATGAAGACCTTCGTCCCGTTCAGCACCCACTCGTCGCCGTCCCTCACGGCCGTGGTGCGCAGAGAGCGGACGTCCGAGCCGGCGCTCGGCTCCGTGACGGCGTAGGCGCCCAGCTTGATCTCGTCGCCCGTGCCGAAGCACTCGGGTACCCACTGGGCGATCTGGTCCGGGGTCCCGGAGCTCGCGATCCCCGCCGCGGCCAGCGAGCTCCCGGAGATGGCGAGCGCGATCCCGGCGCAGCCCCAGTGGAGCTCCTCGGCATAGATGCAACCGAACAGCCCGTCGGAGTCGGTACCCATCCGCTGGAGGTGGTCCAGCCCGTGGAGGCCCCACTCGCGCGCCGCCTTGATCGCCTCCCACGGCACCGACTCGTCGCGGTCGTGCCGCGGGGCGGCCGGGCGGATCACCTCGCGCGCGAAGCGGCGGCAGTGCGCCTGGTACTCGAGCTGTTCGTCGTTGAGCCTGAAATCCACGTTCCCCTGCGCCTCCGGGCTGGTTGACTGACCAGTCAATCGTACATGGAGCGGCCTGTCTCCGCGGAATGCGAACCGTACGCAGTCGGCCGAGCCGACTGCTCCGGCTAACCTGCGCCCTCCCCATGCGCCGCCTCGCCCTCGCCGCCGCCCTGCTCGCCTTCCTGGGCGGGTGCTCGCTCGGCGACGAGGAGCGCACGCGGCCCCCGCAGCTCGGCGTGGAGGCGGAGGACGAGGAGGCGGCCGAGAAGCTCGGCTTCCCGTCGACCGCGACGCGCAACACGATCAGGGTGGGCGGCAGCGACGCCGCGGCGGACGCCGCCGGCGTGGCCGGTGCGCTCTACCCCGCCACCGGCACCAGCGACCGTCCCACGGCGGTGGTGCTGGTCGACCAGGACGACTGGGCGTCGGCGATCGCCGCCTCGGTGCTGGCCGGTCCGCCGATCGGCGCCCCGATCCTCCTCGCGGACGGGAACGAGCTGCCGGCCGTCACGGAGGACACGCTCGAGCGGCTCGAGCCGCGCGGCTCCGATCTCTCGGAGGACGCCCAGGTGATCCGCATCGGGTCCGACGTGGCCCGGCCGGACGGCTTCAAGACGGCGCTGGTTCAGGGCGAGAACGCCTACGAGCGGGCGGCCTCCATCGACCGCTTCTTCTCCGCCGCGCGCGGGAAGCCCTCGAACGACGTGGTCCTCTACTCGGGCGAGCGCGCCGAGTGGGCCATGCCGGCGGCGTCCTGGGCGGCCCGCTCCGGGGACGCCGCGCTGCCCGTGGCCGCCAATTCGATCCCGCGCCCGACCGCTCGGGCGCTGCAGGATCACGAGCGGCCGAACGTGTACATCCTGGGCCCGGAGCGGATCATCTCCAAGCAGGTGGCCGATCAGCTCGAGGAGCGCCGCCTCGCCCGCTCCGTGAACCGCATCGAGGGCGACACGCCCGTCGACAACGCGATCGCGTTCGCCCGCTACGAGAAGGGCGACTTCGGCTGGCGCGTGAACATCCCCGGCTACAACTTCGCGATCGCGAGCACCACACGGCCGGCCGACGCCGCCGCCGCCGCGCCGCTCGCCACCCGCGGCGTGTTCGCCCCGCTGCTCCTGACCGACGACGCCGAGCAGCTGCCCGAGACGCTCGAGGCGTACCTGCTGAGCGTCCAGCCCGGCTACGAGGACGACCCCCGCGACGCGGTCTACAACCGAGCCTGGATCCTCGGCGATGACACGGCGATCTCCGTGCCCCAGCAGGCACAGATCGACAGCATCACCGAGCTGATCCCGGTGCAGGGGAACGCTCCGTAGGATGGGGCGTCCATGAGCGAGTTCGAACGGCTGGACCGGTACGAGCGCGAGCCCACGGTGGAGGACGTGCGCCAGCTGATGGGCGCCTCCACCCCGCACTTCGCGCTCCAGATCCGCAACCGCATCCGGAACCTGGTCGCCGGCCTGCCCGAGGACCATCCGGCGCGGATCGAGGGCGAGCGGGAGATCAGGCGGCTCGAGACGCTGGCCTACGGCTCCGAGCGGCGCGGCCCGATCCAGGCCCACGAACGGGGCTTGCCGAGCTTTCCGGAGGACGAGGGGTCTGCGGTAAGCTCGTAGCGAACGCCACGAGGAGGAGCAATGGCCTGGGAGTTCCACGTCATGGTCGTCGCCAACGTGACCGCGACCTCGGACGAGCTGCTCACCGCGCTGAAGGAACGCGCCGCACGCGGCGCCTGCCGCTTCACCCTCGTGATGCCGCGCTCGGTAGGAGATGCCCGCGAGCGGCTCGACGGCGCTCTCGAAGCGATGCGCGACGCGGGCCTCGGCAAGGTCGAGGGCCGGACGGGTGACCCCGACCCGGTCGTGGCGGCGATGGACGTGTGGGACCCGATGGAGTTCGACGAGATCGTGGTCTCGACGCTTCCCACCGGCATGTCGCGCTGGCTCGGGCTCGACCTTCCGCACCGGCTCGAGAAGCTGACCGGCGTGGACGTGCGCCACGTCGTGGCGGAGCCGTCGCGCCAGGACGTGCGCTGGGAGCGCCCCCCCGAGCACGACGACTACGGCGTGCTGTCGCCGCTGGCGGCGGTGCTCACGCGGCGCTAGCCGCGGCCTCGCGCGAGGCCGACAGCTGGGCCACGGCGTCGCGGTGCTCGCGCGCCGAGCCGTAGAGCATCGCGTCGACCTTGGCCCGCTTCAGGAAGAAATGGAGGTCGTGCTCCCAGGTGAAGCCGATGCCGCCGTGCACCTGGAGCGCCGATGTGCAGACGCGCCAGCCGGCGTCCGAGGCGTATGCCTTCGCCATGCACGCGGCGAGCGGCAGCGTCTCCGGCTCGGCATCCGCCGCCCAGGCCGCGTAGTAGCTCGCCGAGCGCGCGCCCTCGGTCTCGAGCAGCATCTGCGCGCAGCGGTGCGACACCGCCTGGTAGGAGCCGATCGGGCGGCCGAATTGCTTGCGGTCGCGCGCGTGCTCCACCGACATCTCCATCGCCCGCTGGGCGATCCCGGTCAGCTCGGCGGCCAGCGCCGCCGCCACGCGCCCCAGGCCCGCGATGCGGTCGCCCTCGAGCGGATCGCCGGCGTCGCCGCCGCGCACGCGCGCGAAGCGGCGCGTGGCGTCCATCGTGTCGACCGGCTCCACCTCTGCCTGGCCGCGCTCGAGGACGCGGGCGCCCTCGTGGCCGGTGAGGACGATCACGTCCGCCGAGTCGGCGTCGGGCACGAGCTTCGCCTCGCCGTCGGCCTTGACGATTCCCACCGTCCCGCGCGCCTCGCCCGAAGCGATGCCGGGCAGCCAGCGTTCCTTCTGCTGGTCCGAGCCGGCGGCCTCGAGCAGCAGCCCGGCCGCGGCGTTCGACAGGAACGGCAGCGGCGCGAGCGCGTAGCCGAGCTCCTCCATCAGGATGATCAGCTCGACCGTGCCGAGCCCCTGGCCACCGTGCTCCTCGCCGATGAAGATGCCGGGCCAGCCGAGCTCGCAGAGCTCCTTCCAGGTGCCGTCGTCGTACTCGCCGGCCTCGGCGAGCTCGCGCACGCGTTCCATCCTGAAGCGCTCCGCGAGCAGCTCCTTGGCGGTGCGCTTGATCGCGTGCTGGTCGTCCGAGAAGTCGAAGTTCACTTTCCTACCTCAGCTTCGGAAGGCCGAGCACGCGCTCGGCGACGATGTTCTTGAGGATCTCGGTGGTGCCGCCCTCGATCGAGTTGGCTCTCGAGCGCAGCAGCCGGTAGGTCCAGGGCGACTCCCAGTAGGCGCCCTCCTCGCCGAGGATCTCGACGGCCAGCTCGGTCAGCGTCTGGTTGATCTCGCCCCATTGCCACTTGGGGAGCGAGCCCTCGGGCCCCGGCACGCCTCGCTTCATGATCTGGGTCAGGCCGCGCCACGAGTTGAGCCGCAGCAGCTCGACCTCGATGGTGAGCTGGGCGAGCCTCTGACGGATGACGGGGTCGTCGTCGACGCCCCGCTCGGCCGCGAGCTGCTTCAGCTCCTCGAGCGCGATCCTCACGCCCGCCGCGGACGAGGCGCCCAGCCCGGCGCGCTCGTTCATGAGCGTTGTGATGGCGACGGCCCAGCCGTTGCCCACGCCACCGACCACGTTCTCATCCGGAATCCGCGCCTCCTCCATGAAGAGCTCGTTGAACTCCGGCTCCTTCGTGATCTGGTGGAGCGGCCGGACCTGCACGGCGTCCTGCTCCATGTCCATGATGAAGTAGGTCAGGCCCTGGTGCTTGGGTGCGTCCTGGTCGGTGCGCGCCACGAGCATGCACCACTTGGCCTTGTGGGCGTAGGTGGTCCACACCTTCTGCCCGGTCACGAGCCACTCGCCGTTCGACTTGACCGCCTTGGTCTTGAGCGAGGCGAGGTCCGAGCCCGACTCCGGCTCGGAGAAGCCCTGGCACCAGATCTCCTCGCCGGTGAGGATCGGCTTCAGCCAGCGCTCCTTCTGCTCCTCGCTCCCGTGGGTGATCACCACCGGGCCGCCCATCACCATGCCGAGCACGTTCACGGGCGGCGGCGCCTTCGCGCGCGCCATCTCCTCGCCGAACAGGGCCTGCTCCACGAGCGTGGCGCCGCGACCGCCGTACTCCTTCGGCCAGGAGAACCCGGCGTAGCCGGCCTCGTACAGCTTGCGCTGCCAGGCGCGCCGGTGCTCGAACCCCGCGTCGTCGCCGGGCGGGTCCTCGCCGGGGTGGTTCTCCGCGAGCCATTCCCGCAGTTCGTCGCGGAAGGCCTGCTCGGACGGCGAGAGCGTGAGGTCCATGGCGCCGTAATCTAGCCGTCCGTGACATACGACACGGAGGCGTTGCATAAATAGTCGAGCTTTGCTTCAATAGCGATACGCAACCGTTTCGTATCGATTCAGGAGGAGGAGCGCGCATGGCACCGGCAAGCGGCAAGGCCTACGACAGGAGGTGGTGGACGCTCGTGGTGCTGTCCGTCTCCCTCCTCGTCATCTCGCTCGACAACACGATCCTCAACGTCGCCCTGCCCACGATCGAGCGCGATCTCGATGCGTCGGCCGGCGACCTCCAGTGGATCGTCGACTCCTACACGCTCGTGTTCGCGGGCCTGCTGCTGACCCTGGGCAGCCTCGGCGACCGCTTCGGCCGCCGGCTCGCCCTGGTGAGCGGGCTGGTCGTCTTCGGCGCGGGCTCACTGCTGTCCGCGCTGGCCCCCAGCGCGGACGCGCTCATCGCGAGCCGGGCCTTGATGGGCGTGGGCGGCGCGCTGATCATGCCCTCCACGCTGTCCATCCTCACGAACGTCTTCCCCGCCGCGGAGCGGCCGAAGGCGATCGGGATCTGGGCCGCCGTGGCCGGGCTCGGCATCGCCATCGGCCCGGTGGCCGGCGGCTGGCTGATCGAGCAGTTCGACTGGAGCGCGGTGTTCCTCGTCAACCTGCCCATCGTGGTCGCGGCGCTGGCGGCCGCACCGGCGCTGGTGCCGGAGTCGCGCGACCCTGAGAAGTCGAAGCTGGACCCGCTCGGGGCAGTGCTCTCCACGGCCGGGCTGGGCGTGCTGACCTGGTCCATCATCGAGGCGGCCGAGCGCGGCTGGACCGACGGGCTGGTGCTGGGCGGCTTCGGGGCCGCCGTGGTGGCGCTCGCGGCCTTCGTGGCCTGGGAGCTCCGCACCTCCTCCCCGATGCTCGACGTCCGCCTGTTCCGTGTGCGCCGCTTCAGCGGGGCGAGCGTGTCGATCGCGCTGGTGTTCTTCTCGCTGTTCGGCGCGATCTACTTCCTGACCACCTACCTCCAGAGCGTCATGGACTACGGCGCGCTGGACGCCGGCCTGCGCGTGACGCCGGTGGCGATCGGCCTGGTGCTGGGCGGGCCGCTGTCCGCCAAGCTGGCCGAGCGGCTCGGGACCCGCAACGTCGTGGCGGGCGGCCTGCTGGTGGTGGCCGCGGCGCTGCTCCTCCTCAGCGGGGCGGACGCCGGCAGCGGCTACGGCGTCATCGCGGTGTCGCTGGTGCTGCTCGGCTTCGGCATGGGCTCCACGATGGCGCCGGCCACCGAGTCGATCATGAGCTCCCTGCCACTCGCCCACGCGGGCGTGGGGTCGGCCATGAACGACACCGTCCGGATGGTGGGCGGCACGCTCGGCGTGGCAGTCCTCGGGAGCCTCCTGTCGAGCCGCTACGGTGCCGACATGGAGGGCGCGGTGGACGGGCTGCCCGAGCCCGCGGCGGAGGCGGCGGGCGAGTCGATCGGCCACGCGAGCGCCGTGGCCGATCAGGTCGGCGGGAACGCGGGCGCGACGCTCGAGCGCGTGGCCGAGACAGCCTTCAGCTCGGCCATGAGCACGACGCTCATGGTGGCGGCGGGCGTGGCGCTCGCCGGCGCCCTCGTCGCCCAGGTCGTGCTCCCCGGCCGGGAGCGCGAGCGGGCCGAGCGCGGCGCCGTCGCGACGGAGCCGGCCACGGCATGAGCGGCCGCGGCCGACCCCGCAGCGAGGAGGCCCACCGGGCCATCCTCGCTGCGGTGGTCGAGCTTCTTCCCGAGCAGGGCCTCGATGGCCTGACCATCGAGGCCGTCGCAGCGCACGCGGGGGTCGGCAAGACGACGATCTACCGGCGCTGGGACACCAAGAACGAGCTGATCCTCGAGGCCATCGAGCAGCTGCGCCCGCCCGGCCCCCCGCCGGACACCGGAAGCCTGATCGGTGATCTCAACGCGCTCGTGGCCGTCCAGCGCGAGCGGCTCGAGGCGTCGCAGCTCCCTCGCGTCATCCCACGCGTGCTGGCCGAGTCGCTGGACGATCCGGACCTGCACACCCAGATCATGGAGCGCGCGGTCAAGCCGATCCGGGGGATCCTCGAGCAGATCGTGCGCCGCGCCATCGACCGCGGCGAGCTGCGGGAGGACCTCGACGTCGAGACGACAGTCGACACCCTCCACGGGAGCGCCGTCTACAGCCTCCTGATGGCCCGCGGCGCGCTGGAGGCGGTCTCGGGCGTGCCGGAGCGCGTGGTCCCGCTGCTACTCGAAGGCGTCAGTAGCTCTTCGGGAGCCCGAGCGAGTGCTCGGCGACGTAGTTCAGGATCATCTCGCGCGAGACCGGCGCGGTCCGGGTGAGGCGCACGCCCCACCACATGTCGCTCAGCCCGTACTCCAGCGCGAAGCCGTTCCCGCCGTGCGTCTGGATCGCCCGGTCGACGCACTCGATCGCAGCCTCGGCGGCCGCGTACTTGGCCATGTTCGAGGCCTCGCCGGCGCCGGGTGCTCCCGCGTCGTAGAGCGCGGCCGCCTTCTGCATCATGAGCCGGGCCAGCTCGAGGTCGACCTTGGCCTCGGCAAGCGGGTGGGCGATCCCCTGGTGGGTGCCGATCGGAGCGCCCCAGACGGCCCGCTCGTTGGCGTAGGCGGCGGCCTTCTCGAGCGCCCGGCGGCCGGCGCCGCAGGCGATCGCGGCGCCCATGATGCGCTCCGGGTTGAGCCCGTCGAAGACCGGCCCGAGCCCGCCGCCCTCGCCTCCGATCAGACGCTCCTCCTCTAGCTCGACGTCGTCGAAGAACAGCGTCCACTGCTTGTCCGGACCGAGGTACGGCATGGGGATCGCGTCGCGCGTGAATCCGGGCGCGTCCACGTCCACGAGGCAGAGGGAGGGCAGGCCGAGCTCCCCGCCCGGCAGCCGGCTGCGGGCCACCACCAGCACGGCGTCGGCGTGCTCGACGCCGGAGATGTAGGTCTTCTGGCCGTTCAGCAGGAGGCGGCCGTCGCGGCGCTCGAGCGAGGTGGCCAGGTTGTGCGAGTTGGTGCCGGCGTCGGGCTCCGTGATCGCGAACGCCACCTTGGCCGTGCCCGCCGCGATCCCGCGCAGCCAGGTCTCCTTCTGCTCATCCGTGCCGTGGCGGGCGAGGATCGAGCCCACGATCGCCGGCGAGACCACGATCAGGAGAAGCGACTTGCCGGCGCCCGAGATCTCCTCGCCGACGGCCGCGAGCCCGGCCATTCCGAGCCCGCCGCCGCCCCACTCCTCCGGCACGTTCACGCCGAGGTAGCCCTTGTCCGCGAGGGCGTCCCACAGCTCCGTGGGCGGCTCGCCCTCGGCGTGCTTGCGGCGCGAGTAGTCCTCGGGGAACGAGTCGCAGATGCCGCGCACGGCGGCGCGAATCTCGCGCTCCTCGTCGGTGGGGATCAGCTCGAGGCGGGCCACGCGGCCCGGCAGATTATTCCTGTCCGGCGTTGCGGCGAGCCAGGTCCAGCTCGGCCTGCACGGTCTCGCTCTGGTCGCTCCAGTTGAGCCGCTTCTCCAGGTACGGGATTGCGGCCTCCGGATCGCCGGAGCGATTGAGCGACTTGCCCAGGTTGAACAGCGCGTACGCGTAGTTGATGTCCGTGCTGTCCTCGGGCCACGAGGCCACGGCGTCCTGGAGAATCGGCACGGCCCCCGCGTAGTCGCCCTGCTGCATCAGCGCGTAGCCCTCCTCGTTCAGGGCGGCGCCCTGCGCGGGGTCGAACGAGCCCTGCTCCTCCTCGGCGGGCGCGGGCTCCTGCTCCTGGGGCGCCGGCTCCTGCTCGGCGGGGGCCTGCTCCTCCTGCTGCTGCTGCGGCTGCTGCTCACGCTGCCGCTCCTGGTTGTCGCGATTCGGCTGCTCCTGGCGCCCGCGGTCGGCCTGCTGGGGCTCGCCGCCGTCGTCTCCGGAGGAAAGCACCGCCGCGATCACCGTCGCCGCGGCCAGTGCGAGGAACACGAGCGCGAGCACGATCGCGCCGATGGGGCGCTTGCCCCGCCCGCGATCCGGCCGCCGGGACGGGCCTGTCGGCGGCGGGGGCTTGGCGGCGGCCGGCTCCGCCGGGGGCACCGGCACCGGGGCGGGCCGGGCGGCCGGGCGCGTGGGCGGCGCGGCGCGGGTTGGCTCGGTGGGGGGCTCATCGAGCGCCCGGGCGAGGCCGGTCGCGAGCTCCCCGGCCGAGGCCGGGCGGTCCGCCGGGTCGCGCGCCATCGCGCGCTTGAGGATGTCGGCGGCCTGCGGCGAGGCGGTCGCGAGCGTCTCGCGCAGGTCCGGCGGCGGGCTGGTCGCGATCTGGTGCGCCAGCTCGAGCGGAGTGCGGCCCTCGCGGGCCTTCTCGCCGGTGAGCGCCTCGTAGGCCACGACGGCCAGGGCGTAGACGTCCGTGGCCGGCGTGGTTTCGCCGCCCTCGAGCTGCTCCGGCGCCATGTACGCGGCGGTGCCGAGCACCATGCCGCTGTGGGTCAGGCGTGTGTGGTCCTGGGCGGTGGCGATGCCGAGGTCCACGAGCTTCGTGACGCCGTCCTTGCGGAGCAGCACGTTCCCGGGCTTCACGTCGCGGTGCACCACGCCCTGCCCGTGGGCGTGGTCGAGCGCCGAGCCCACGTCGCGGACCATGGATGCCACGCGATCGGTCGGCAGCGGGCCGCGCTTCAGGGTGCGCGCCAGCGCCTCGCCCTCAACGTACTCCATGACGATCAGCACGCCCTCGTCGTCGGTGGCCGTGTCGAACACCGAGACGAGGTTGGGATGGTTGAGCGACGCCCCGAGCTTCGCCTCGCGCACGAAGCGCTGCTCGACGTCGTCGGGGCTGTCCGCATGCAGCCGCTTGACCGCGACCTGGCGGCCAAGCCGCTCGTCCTGGCAGAGCAGGACGGACGCCATGCCGCCTGAGCCGAGGTGTCTCAAGACCCGGTAGCGCCCTCCTAGCAGGGATCCCTGGGTGTGTACCGGCACTTAGCGGGGGTACCCGTCGAGGCGGCCGGATAACCGCCACGACGGGTTCAGTCGAGGGCCCCCGCTCAGCGCTGCCGCGCGAACAGCTGGCCGCGCACCGCGCCGCCTGGGAAGTCGGCGGTGTGGACGTTCACGTAGAACTTTCGCGGGTTCTTGCGAATCGCGCGCCCGAGCGCAGGCTCGACATCGGTGCAGGCGCTCGAGGCCCCCGGATCGCCGGTGGCCGGCTGCTCGAGCGGCACCACCACGGGCCCTGCCACGCGCGCCGAGCCCCTGTGAATGTGGGCCGCGATCGGATCCTGGATGTTCTTGTTGGTGAGGCCGTAACAGAGCTCGTTGCCGTCGAAGGTCGCCGCGAAGGAGCCGCGGCCGTCGGTATCGCCGACCCCCTTCTCGCCCTCCGGCGAGACCTCCTTCTTGCCGGTGAGAACGGCGAACAATGCCTTCGACTGCTGACCGCCGCCCTGGGCTCCGGCGCCGACGACGCCTATGAGGACGAATGCGGTCGCGGCGGCGAGGACGCCAACGACGGGAAGTGCGCGCGGTCTCAAGGGTCTGCCTCCCTTGTCGGGTCTGGTCCACGCCGGTGTACGCGGCCGCGCCCGCGCCGGTTCAGACGCGCTGGATCAGCGTGCCCGTCCCGAGCCCGCCGCCGCAGCACATCGTGACCAGGCCGACTTCCTTGTCGGACCGCTCGAGCTCGTGCAGGAGCGTGGTGATCAGCCGGGCGCCGGTCGACCCCAGCGGGTGCCCGAGCGCGATGGCGCCGCCGTTCACGTTCACGCGGTCCATGTCCGGCTCGAGCTCGCGGCGCCATGCGGCGAGCACCGAGGCGAACGCCTCGTTGACCTCGAACAGGTCGATGTCGCCGACCTTCATCCCGTTCCGCTCGAGCAGCTTGCGGGTGGCGGGGATCGGGCCGGTGAGCATGATCACGGGATCGACGCCGACCGTGGTCTGGTCGACGATCCTCGCCCGCGGCTTCAGCCCCAGCGACTCCGCCTTCTGCCGCTCCATCAGCAGCACCGCGGCCGCGCCGTCGGAGATCTGCGAGGAGTTGCCCGCGGTGATGCGGCCGTCCTCCTTGAAGGCGGGCTTCAGCTGAGAGAGCGCCTCCAGGTTCGTCTCGGGGCGGATGCCCTGGTCGGTGACATAGGTGTCGCCGTTCACGCCGAACGGGACGATCTCGCGCTCGAAGCGGCCCTCCTCGGTGGCCTGGTGGGCCAGCTGGTGGGAGCGGAGGCCGATCTCGTCGAGCTCCGACCGCGGGATCTCCCACTTGTCGGCGATCATCTCCGCGGAGATTCCCTGCGGGACGAGGTTGTAGCGCTCCATCAGCTCCGGCGGCCAGGGGGAGCCGACCTCGTCGACCCACTTGAAGCCCACCCCCATCGGGATGTGGCCCATGTGCTCGACGCCCGAGCCGATCGCCGCGTCGTGCACGCCCGAGGCGACAAGGGCGGCGGCGAAGTTCACGGCCTGCTGGGCGGAGCCGCACTGCCGGTCGACGGTGGTGGCGGGCGTCTCGACGGGCAGCCCGGCCTGAAGCCACGCGTTGCGCCCGACGTTGAACATCTGCTCGCCGTACTGCTGGACACAGCCCGTGATCACGTCCTCGACCTCGGAGGCGTCGATGCCGGCCCGCTCGATGACCTCGGTGTAGGTCTTCCCGAGAAGCTCGTTGGGGTGGGTGTCCTTGTAATAGCCCTTCTCCGGGTGGCCGCGCCCGATCGGCGTGCGGACCGCCTCGACGATGACCACCTCGCGCCCGTTCCCGTTCTGCATGCTGGTGCCTCCGAGAGATGTTTACCCTGCGCATCCGGCCGAGCCGGATGCTTCGGGCCTCCTTTCCGGTTAGCCTACCCGATTGACTGATCGGTCAACGAGGTCGAAACGTGGCGCATTCACTGGGGATAGTCGGGAGCGGGGCGATCGCCTGCGGCTTGGCGCGCACGGCCGCGGAGCACCATGAGGTCGTGGTCTGGGCGCGAAGCGAGCGCTCCGCCGAGCGCGCCGAGGAGAATGTGGACGATGCGCGCGTGGTCACCGACCTCGCCGAGCTGGCCGGCTGCGACCTGGTCGTCGAGGCCGTGGCCGAGGACGGGGAGGTCAAGCGGGACATCTACCGCCGGCTGGGCGAGGTGCTCCCGGCGGAGGCGGTGATCGCCACCACCACGTCCTCGCTGTCGGTGGCCGACCTGGCCGAGGCGAGCGGCCGTCCGGACCGCTTCGGGGCTCTCCACGTCTTCAACCCCGTGGAGAAGATGAAGCTGGTCGAGCTTTCCTTCCCGGAGGCGGCGTCCGAGGAGACGCGGCGCGCGCTGCTCGACCTGTGCGAGCGACTCGAGAAGACGGGTATCGAGGTGCCCGACTCCGCCGGCTTCGTGGTGAACCGGCTGCTCTTCCCCTACCTGTTCGACGCCGTCCGCATGCTCGAGCGAAACTCGATCGAGCCGGAGGCGATCGACACCTGCATGAAGCTCGGCGCCGGCCACCCGATGGGCCCGCTGGCCCTGCTCGACTTCATCGGGCTGGACGTGGCCGCTGCCATCGGGGAGTCGATCGGCGAGGACGTACCGGAGCGCGTGCGTGAGCTGATCGCCGAGGGCAAGCTGGGCAAGAAGGCCGGCGCCGGCTTCTACGAATACGGCGAGCGCTAGGCGGCGCGGCGGGCGGCCTTGCGCGGGGGGCGCCGCTTCGGCGGCGCCGGCTCGGTCGGGAGGCCGGCGGTGAGGTCCCATACGACGTCGGCCTCGTCGATCTTCTGCGCGGCGGCCAGCTCGCTGACCCGCTCCCATGGGAGCGTGGCGTCCGGCAGGTCGTCCCAGCGGGCGAGGTCCAGGGCCTCCAGGGCGGCGGTCAGTGAGTCGGTCTTCTCCCCCTGCGCGCCGATCAGCTCTCGCAGCGCGTCACGCCCGGCATCGCTCAGTCTCACGCACCACATACCGGCAAGACCCCCTCGAGGAGAAGCACTTGCCACGCGAACGTAGCCCCCCGTGCGGACGGAATCGAACGCTAGGCCGGCCGGTCGCGGCGCCGCGGCGAGGATGCGGCCTCTTCGACCGGGCGGAACTGCATGGTGTCCTCGCCGCTGGCGGGCGAGTTCTCGTGGTCACGGATGCGCACCGCGTCCACCCGGTTCTCCCGCACCGCCTCCACGCGCAGCGAGTAGCCGTTGACCCGGACCATGTCGCCGCGCTTCGGCAGCCGGCCGAGCTCCCCGAACACGAACCCGCCCACCGAGTTGTAGGCCTCCGAGTCCACCGGTAGCTCGAGGCCGTAGTCGGTGAGGTCCGTGATCGGCACATGGCCGCGCACCCACCAGTCGCCGTTCGCCAGCCGCCGGATCCCGGCCACGGCGGGGTCGGTCTCGTCGGCGATCTCTCCGACGACCTCCTCGATGATGTCCTCGATCGTGACGATCCCGGCGGTCCGGCCGTATTCGTCCACCACCACCGCCATCGAGGCCCGCTCGCGCTGGAGGTCGGCGAGCAGGTCGTCGAGCGGCTTCGTCTCGGGCACGATCAGGGCGTCCTTCACGCTGTCCTCGATGGTCGCGTTCGGCCCGTGCGTCATGAGTCGCCGGGCGAGCGAGTTGGCGTGCACGATGCCCTTGATGCGGTCGGTGTTGTCGCTCTCGGTCACCACCAGCCGGGTATGCCCGGAGTCGACGCAGCGGCGCAGCGCGGTCTCGGCGTTCTCCGAGACGTCGACCGTCACCACGGCGGGGATGGGCGTCATCACCTGGCGGGCCTGCTGCTCGTGCAGGTGGAAGACGCCGGAGAGCATGCCCGCCTCGCCCGGGTCGAGCTTCCCGCCGCGCGTGCTCCGCGCGATGATCAGCTTCAGGTCCTCGGAGGAGGTCACCTCTTCGAACTCCGCGCGCGGGTCGACCCCGAGCAGCCGCAGGATTCCGTTCGAGGCCGCGTTCAGGAGCCGGATCAGCGGGCTGAAGCCGACGCGGAACCACTGCAGCGGCCGCGCGACCCGGACCACCGTGCCCTCCGCGTGCACGATCGCGTAGATCTTCGGCACCTGCTCGCCGACGGTGATGTGCAGGGCCGTCGTGATCATGTAGGCGATCGTGATCGAGATCGCGAGCGAGACGCCGTGCGGCACGGCGTCGCCGATCGCGGACTCGAGCAGGCTCGCGATGGCCGGCTCGCCCAAGAAGCCGATGCCCAGCGAGGCCATGGTGATGCCGAGCTGGCAGGCGGCCAGGTACTCGTCGATGCGGTCGATCTGGTGGAGGGCCAGCTTGGCGCCGCGCCTGCCCTCGTCGCGCATCTGCTCGACACGGCTCTCACGCGCGCGCACGAGGGCGAACTCGGCAGCGACGAAGAAGCCGTTGGCGGCCACCAGCACGGCGACTCCCAAGAGAAAGAGCAGCTCGGTCATGTCAGACGCAAAGCTGCTGGCGGAGTGCTACTTCGAGGATCGTCGTCGTCGCTCATCGGCGGACGCTGCCGAGAGTAGCAGCGCTTCAGGCCAATCGGGCGATGCGCCCGGCGAGCTCGAAGTCGTTCTCCGTGAGCCCGCCCTCCGAGTGCGTGGTGATGGCGACCGTCACCTTGTTCCACGAGATCTCGAGGTCCGGGTGATGGTTCATCTCCTCGGCCTCAGGGGTGAGCCGGTTCACGAAGTCGACCGACCCCTTGAAGTCGTCGAGCTCGAACGTGCGCCGGATGGCGTCGCCGTCGCGCTCCCAGCCGTCCAGCCCCGACAGACGCTCCTCGATCTCCTCGTCGCTCAGACGTGCCATCCTCGTCTCCGTGCGAATCGCTTCCCTGGTGCCATCGTCGACCGAGATGCTCTTCGCGCTCGGCCTGGGCGACAGCGTCGTCGCGGTCACCCACGAGTGTGACTACCCGCCCGGCGTCGAACAACTCCCCCACCTGACGCGCAGCGTCATCCCCGAGGGCCTCTCGGCGGCCGACATCGACGCCGCCGTCCGGGAGCGGACCGGCCGCGGCGAGGCGCTCTACGAGCTGGACGAGGAGACCCTCGCCGAGCTCGACGTGGACCTGATCGTGACGCAGGCCGTGTGCGAGGTGTGCGCCGTCTCGTTCGACGACGTGCGCGCCGTGGCGGAGCGCCTGCCGACCCAGCCCCGCGTGATCTCGCTCGACCCCTCCACGCTCGGCGAGGTGCTCGCCGACGTGCCCCGCCTCGCCGAGGCGGCCGGCGTGCCCGAGGCCGGCGAGCAGCTCGCCGAGGAGCTCGGCCGGCGGCTCGAAGCCGTCGAGCAGGCCGTGGAGGGCGCGCGCCGCCCCCGCGTTGCGGCGCTGGAATGGCTCGACCCGGTCTACGTGGGCGGGCACTGGGTGCCGCAGATGATCGAGCTGGCGGGCGGCGAGGACGTGCTGGGACTGCCGGGCGAGAAGTCGCGCACCGCCGAGTGGACCGAGGTGGAGGCGGCCGCGCCCGAGGTCGTCGTGTCGATGCCGTGCGGCTACTACGCCGAGCAGGCGGCCGCGGAGACGATGCGCTGGCGCCGCCACCTGGCCCTCCTCGGCGCCCGCGTGATCGCGGTGGACGCCGCCGCCTACTTCTCGCGCCCCGGCCCCCGCCTGGTCGACGGCGTGGAGCTGCTGGGCCACCTGCTCCACCCCGAGCTCGTGCCGGCGCCACCCACGCGGCGCTCGATCGAGCTGGACCTGGAGCGGCCGGCGCCGGTCGGCTAGATCACTTCCAGAAGTCCTCGAACCGTTCGGTGTCGCCTCCCTTGGGCTTGCGGCCACCGATGCAGATCACGTCCAGGCCTTCCGGCCCGGCCTCGAACGAGCGGATGACGGCGGGGGCTACGCGTAGGACGTCCCACGCGGAGAGCTCGACCACCTCGTCATCGAGCCTGGCGCGACCGGACCCGGCGACCACGACGTAGACCTCCTCCTGCACGCGATGCCGGTGTCCCCACGGCATCCGCGCACCCGGGTCGTAGGTGAAGCGGCTCACGCCGAGCTCTGGCGATCGCAAGGCCTCCCGCGCGAACCGCCACTGCACTTGAACGTCCGCCGGGCTGACGTCCCGAAGCTCGTCGAAGTTCGTCTTCGTCCAGTCGGGCATCGCGAAGCTAGGCGACCACGACCGAGCCGACGATCGACGCCACCCCCACGGCCACGCAGACGATCGTCGGCAGCTGCGGCGGGATGCCGCGCACACGCTCTGGGAGCTCCACGAACGCCAGCGCGCACAGCACGCCTCCGATCAGCCCTCCGACGTGGCCGCCGATCGAGATGTCGTCGGGCCGGGAGAAGGTGAAGACGAGCGCGATCACCAGCCAGATGCCGAGCCCGCTCTGGAAGGGGTTGAGGCCACGGTTCCACATGAACACGACGCCCGCGCCGAGCAACCCGAAGACCGCGCCCGAGGCGCCCGCGGTGAGGCTGTCGGGCGTGACCACCAGCGCGCCGAACGCGCCAGCGAGCAGCGAGACGAAATACAGGATCCCGAAGCGGACGTGGCCCAGGGCGGGCTCCAGCATCGTGCCCAGGATGTAGAGCCCGAACATGTTGAACAGCAGGTGGATCGGGACCGAGTCCGGCGTGCCGGTGCCGTGGATGAAGCCCGACGTGACGAGCCGCCAGACCTCACCGTCCGCCACCAGCGGACCGGCCAGCGCGCCCTCGTCGTAGAGCGTGTTGTTGCCGAAGTCTCCGCTCGTGCCGCCCGCGATCAGCCCGATGCCGACCAGCACGTTGATCCCGATCAGCACGTAGGTCAGGCGCGGCTCGGCGGTCGTGGAGCGCATCGTGCGGGCCCGCGTGCGCTGCCGCGCGCACTCCGGGCAGCGCATCCCGACCGGCGTGGAGGTCATGCAGTCCGGGCAGATCGGCCGCTCGCAGTTCGAGCAGCGCACCCCCGTCTCGCGGTTCGGATGGCGGTAGCAGGTCTCCACCGCCTGAAAGCTAGCTGGAGGGGCAGCCGCATCCGCCGCGAATCATCCGTCGATGGAGCGACGCTCGCCGGCACAGGTCTTCGCGCTGGTGATCGGCGCCACGCTCGTGGTGGCGGGGATCGCCGGGTTCTTCTACAACGCCAGCTTCGGCAGCGGCGACGGCACCGAGCGCGACGCCGTGCTGGGCATCCTGGACGTGAACGGCTGGCACAACGTGGTCCACGTCCTGACGGGCGCGGTGGGCCTGGCGGTGGCGGGCGCCTACGACGGCTCGCGTGTCTACGCGCTCGGGTTCGGGGCGATCTACCTCGTCGTGACCGTGCTGGGCTTCGTGGCCGGCAACGGCGACGAGATCTTCAACCTGATCCCGGTGAACACCGAGGACAACGTCTTCCACCTGCTGATCGGGATCGCGGGCGTGGGCGCCGGGCTGGCCACGCCCTCCACGCCGGCGCCGAGCACGGCGTCAGCGGTGTAGCCGCTTCTCGAGGTCCTCCGCCACGTCGCGGAGGCTCTTCTCCAGCGCCCGCAGGCCCGTCGTCTGGCGCTTCTTGTGCTGCTGGCGCGCACGCACCAGCACCAGCCCGCCCGCGGCCAGGCCGCCAACCACCACCGCGGCGGCCGGGCGCACCCAGTTGCGCGGGTCGCTCATCGCCGACAGCTCCCAGTCGGCGAGCTCCTCCGCGGCCGCCTCGGTCAGCTCGGACAGGCCGCGCTCCAGCCGGTCGCTCAGCGCCTCGGGCGGCTCGACCGGCGTGAGCGCCATCCGCAGCAGCCGCTCTACACGTTCGGCGTCACTCATCGTCGTTCAATCCCTGCTCCAGCTGCTTGATCGCTCGATGGATCAACACCTTGGTGGCCCCTTCGGAGCGGTCCATGGCCCGTGCGATCTCGCGATTGTCCATGCCGAGCGCGAAGCGCATGATGAGGGCCTCGCGGCGATCGTCCGGGAGCTTCGACACGCCCTCGAGCACCTCCTTCACCTCCTCGCGCTCCTCGACCATCTCCTCGGTCCCGTAGGGAGCGGTGAGCACGGCGGCGTCGTCGAGCTGCGTCACGGGCCGGCGCGAGCGGTCGCGGTAGTAGTTGGCCGCGAGGTTGTGCGCGATCCGGATCAGCCAGGGCCGCAGCGGCCGCCCGTTCGACTCGCGTTGCGCGCGCTCGAAGTGGCGGTAGGCCTGGAGGAAGGTCTGCTCCGTGAGGTCCTCGGCGTCGTGGTGGTTGCCGATCCGGTAGTACGCGTACGAGTAGACGTCGCGCAGGTGCGCCCGGTACAGCTCGGTGAAGTCGCGGTCCAGCCGCTGCTTGTCCGGGACGTTCTCCACCCATGCTCAGCGTAGGGCGTTCAGGCCGCGCGCGTGCGGCGCTTCGGCTTCGCGCTCCTGACGCTCTCGAGCCACTGCTCGGGCGAGGTCTCGCCATCGAGCACGCTACGGAGGCCGGTGGTCACGGGCGCCTCGATCCCCTCGCGGGCGAAGGCCTCGGTGAGGAGGGGCACGGTGGCGAGCGACTCGGCGGTCTGATGCACGTGGGCCTCTACCTGGCCCGCGGGCACGCCCGCGCCGACCAGCTCGCCGGCGCGGCGGTTGCGGCTGCCCTCGGCGATGGCGGTGGCCACGAGATCGCCCGCCCCGGCCAGGCCCGCGAACGTCTCGCTGCGACCGCCGCTGGCCACGGCCAGGTCGTGCACCTCGGAGAACACCCGGCCGGCGGCGGCGCCGGCGAGGTTGGCGCCGCGGGCGGCTGCGGCCGCTCCGGCGAGCGCCGCCGCGTTCTTGGCGGCGGCGGCCAGCTCGGCGCCGGTCACGTCGTCCGTGGCCTCGACGGTCAGGCCGCCGGCGTCGAGCACCTCACGCAGCTGGCGGCGGAGATCCGGGTCGCGCGTGGCCACCACGACGGAAGCGCCGACCTCGATCGCCTCGCGCGCGTGCGCGGGGCCGGCGAGGCTCGCGACGGCGCGGGCCCGCACGCGCTCGGCCACGTAGGCGGTCGGCGTGGTGCCGAGCGGCGGCACGAGGCCCTTCGAGGCCACCAGCACGGCGCTCCGCTCGCCCACGCGCGCGCCGATCTCGCCGACAGCGGCCGGTAGCCCGCTGCAGGGCACCGCCAGCACCACGAGGTCCACGCCGGCGAACTCGATCTCGGGAACGGTCCGGCACTGGATGGCCTTGTCGAGCAGCACGCCGGGCAGGTACTCCACGTTCTCGCGATCGGCGTCTAGCCGCTCTGCCTGGGCCGCGGTCCGGCAGCCGAGCTGCACCTCCAGTCCCGCGCGGGCGAGGACGGACGCCATAGCCGTCCCCATGCAGCCGCCGCCCACCACCGCGGCGGTGCGGAGCGGCGGGAGGCCGCCGAGCCACTCCCACTGCAGGCCGACGCAGGGCCAGATGCGCTCGGTCACCTCGCCGGCGAGGAAGGGCGACGGGTCCTCGACGCGAGGGAACGTGAGCGGCGGGCCGCAGCGCACGTGCACCTTCACCGGCTTGATCCTCCAGCCGCGGCGCGCTCGCTCGGAGCCGGTGATGGCGATCGGGACGACCGGGGCGCCGCTCTCGAGCGCCAGCCGGCCGACGCCTCGCTTCGGCTTCGCGAGCGAGCCGGCGCGGATGCGGGTGCCCTCGGGGAAGATCACCACGGCCTCGCCGCGCTCGAGCAGCTCACGCGCCGTCTCCATCGACTCCTCGTCCGACTCGCCGCGGCGGATCGGGAAGGCGCCCATCGCGTTGAGGAACCAGCCGAGGAGCGGGTTGCGGAACAGCTCCTGCTTGGCGACGAAGTAGATCGGGCGCGGCAGGGAGCAGCCGATCGCGAACGGGTCGAGGAAGCTGCGGTGGTTCGCGGCGAGCACCACCCCGCCGTCCGGGATGTGCTCGCGGCCGAGCCGGCGGACCCTGAAGTAGATGAGGATGCAGGTCTTGAGGACCCAGCGAACCGGCCAGTAGACGAGGGAGTTGACGCCGCGCCGCCGGGTGCGCTCGTGGTAGAGCGCGAGCGGTCGCGAACGCATCAATCCCCTCTTTCCCTCCTCCGGCATCCAGTTCAGCTACCCGGGTTCGTGCGTGTCGTTACGCTGGCGTTGTCATGGAGCTACGGCGGACGGTGAACGGAGCGATGGCCGGTGCCGTCGCGGCTGGGCTGTGGGCGGCGCAGCAGCCGCTCGACAAGCGGATCTTCGGCTCGGACTACGACGACGTGGAGATCCTCGGCAAGCTGGTCACCCGGGGCTCGGGCTGGCAGGCCGTGGGCGTCTTCATGCACATGGCGAACGGCGCCGTCTTCGGCGCCGCGTACGCGCTGGTGCGGCCGCTGCTGCCGGTGCCGCCGGTCGTGGCCGGCGCGGCCGCGGGGCTGGCCGAGCACGCCGGCTTCTGGCCTTCCGTGGGGCTGATCGACCGCCATCACCCGGCCCGCTCCGAGCTGGAGCCGCTGTCCGGCAACCGCCGGGCGTTCGCGCAGGCGGCCTGGCGCCACCTGCTGTTCGGCCTGGTGCTCGGCGAGCTCGAGCGGCGCCTGAACGCCGAGGGCGAGTACGAGCCGCTCGAGGGCGTCCCCGTCTCGTCGAACGGCCACGGCAACATCGAGCGCGCGGCGGTGGGGGCGAGCGAGTCGTAGCCGGCCCCGCCCTGCTGCTGGTCCTGCTGGCGGCAGCCGGCCTTCTGGCCTCGCCGGCCGCCGCGGTTCCGGCGCAGACGCGCGCCTACGACATCGGCCGGGTCTCGATCCCCACGCCCGGGCCGTTCGGCCCGATCCCCGTCCGGCTGCGCGGGGCCATCGGCGCGCCGCTCACGCCGGGCCCGCATCCGGTCGTGGCCGTGCTGCACGGCCGCAACGAGACCGGCTGCCCCGTCGGCATGCTCGACAGCGACACCTGGCCCTGCTTTCGCCGCGAGAACCGCTACGACCTCGGGCTGCGGCACGTGGTGAGCGCGCTGGCCAAGCGGGGGATCGTGGCGGTCGCGCCCGGCCTCGGCGGCGCCTTCACCGCCGGCTGGGGCGAGCCCAACGACCCCGATCGCTGGCCGAAGATGGTGAACCGCACGCTCGGCCAGGTGGCGCGCGAGGCCGCCACCGGCGGCGGGCGCTTCGGAGTGCCGCTGGAGGGCCGCGTGGACCTGAGCCGCCTCGGCCTGCTCGGGCACTCCCTGAGCGGCCACCACTCGGTCAGGAGCGCCCGCAGGCGAGCGGGCAACGACTCGCTCGGAGACATCGCCCGCGGCCGCGGACCGGTCAGCTCGCTGTTCCTGCTGACTCCGGTCGCTCAGGGAGCGGTACTGCCGGACCTGCCGACGGCGATCGTGCTCGCTTCGTGCGACGGCGACACGGGCCCGATGGGCCGCACCTACCTGAGGCAGGCGCGGCGCCAGGAGGACCGCCGCCGCCTCGTTGCCCTGTCCCGCCTGGAGGGGGCGAACCACAACTTCTTCAACAGGACCCTGGCCCGCCTGGGAGCCGACGACTCGATCGGCGGGCCACGCTGCCGCCGCCCTCGCCGCCTGAGCGCGCGAGCCCAGCAGCGCTGGCTCGACCGAGCCGCGGCCGACTTCTTCGCGACGACCCTGCGGGGCGCTCGCCGCCCCGCCTGGCTTCGACGCGGAGCGAGACCGCCGACACGCGTCTACGGCCGCCGCGTGCTGGTACGCCGCGCGGGCTGACGCCGGCGGGCCTAGACTCGCGGAGGACGCCGGAGTAGCTCAGTTGGCAGAGCAGCGCTCTTGTAAAGCGCAGGTCGTCGGTTCGAATCCGACCTCCGGCTTTGCGCGGCGAGCTCCCGATGCGGGAAGATCCGCACCATGGGATTCCTGGATCGTCTCCTCGGCCGCAGTTCTGGGCCAGCCTCTACGTCCGCCGCCCCGGGCGAACTGACGGACGAGCAAGCGCTCGAGCGCTACCGCTACCTCGTGCGGACCGCTCCGCCGGAAGCGATTGAGCAGGCCCACGAGGAGGCCTTCGCCAAGCTGACGCCCGAGCAACGGAGCATGGCGCTGCGTGACCTGAGCGCGGCCGTGCCCGAACACGAGCGGACCGGAGGCGACGACCCGCGCTCCCTCGCCCGGATGGCCACCCGAGCGGAGACGAGCCGGCCCGGCACCGTGGAGCGAGCCTTCGGCGGCGGCGGAGGCATGCTCGGCGGCACCCTGCTCGGCAGCTTCGCGGCGGCCTTCGCCGGGAGCCTGGTCGCGCAGTCACTGTTCTCCGAGCTCAGCGGCGACGAGGGCGGCGACCAAGCCGACACCGGCGCGGAGGGGGATGCCGGCGACGCGGGCGGCGACACCGGAGGGGGGGACTTCGGCGGCGGCG
>Ga0081538_10000751_pt1 | contig 35387 bp, 39 predicted proteins | sample TabmetS5T2R1_FD_71022 | JGI IMG/M metagenome (GOLD analysis project Ga0081538, IMG submission 71022) | Tabebuia heterophylla rhizosphere microbial communities from the University of Puerto Rico - S5T2R1 | ecosystem: Host-associated > Plants > Roots > Rhizosphere ...
CGGCGTGTCGACGAGGACGAAATCGAACCGCGAGCGCATGATCTCGAAGATCTCGCGCAGGAACGGGGTCCCGATCGCGGCCGCCTGATCCGGCCGGAGCGGCGCCATCAGCGCGCGCGCACCAGACGGATGCTGAGAGAGGAACCCTTCGATCTTGTCCGCGTCGAGCGTTCCGCCCGAGGTCGCGAGGTCGTAGATCGTCTTGTCCGGCTCCAGGCCGAGCGCGAGCCCGACGTCGCCGAACTGGAGGTCGAGGTCGACGAGCACGACCGACTTCCCTTCGAGCGCGAGCGCGACCGCCAGGTTCGACGACGTGATCGTCTTGCCGGTCCCGCCCTTCGGGCCCAGCACGGTGATCATCGCTCCCTCGGCGAGGCCGGCTGCAGAGCCACGGCGTCGTGCCAGCGCCTTCTCGAGCGCGAATCCCAGCTGCTCCGCGGACTGCGGCAGCTCGATCAGGTCGTCGGCGCCGGCCTCGAACGCCCGCTGGAGGAACCCGTTCGCCGTCCCGTGGAAGAGCACCACGACCGGCCGGTCGGCCCGCTGAGCGCTCGCCGTTGCGATGACCTCGAGCGCCTGGCTCTCGGACTCCGAGCAGCCGACCACGACCAGATCTGCCCCCTGCGGGATCTCGCTGCCGGCCAGACCCACGTCCGTCAGCGAAACGGCGCGGACCGGCGTCCCCGAGGGGAGCGCCTCCCGGATCGCGTCGACGCCGACGCCTTCGTCGAGCGCCGCGTAGACCTGAAGGCTCCGGGCGTTCATCGACGGCCACCAACCGAGCGCAGCGCCTGCACCGGCGGCACGCCGAGGAGCATGGTCTCGATGGTCACGATGCCGCTTCTCGACGGCTTCGCGCCGGAGCTCGGCCGCAGAGCGAGCCACAGCTTCCCGTTGTCGGCTGCGAACGCGAGCTGCGCAGCGTCCATGTCGTCGACGCGAAGGCTCACGTCGGTGGTGCCGGAGCCCCTCGCCTTCTCGCCGACGGCGAGCACCGACACGTTCGCGAGGATCAGCCGCAGCATCGGCCGCGACTGCCCACCGCTGGTCGGCTTTCCGTCGGCGCCGAGGGGCACCACGTTGAACCCGGCGAAGACGTCCACCCGGTTGCCCGGCTCGATCCCGTCGATCAGGCCGTGCGCGGAGTCGAGCGGCACCGTGACGACACGCTGCCGGTCGGTGAGCTGCGCGGCCAGCGAGTCGCCCGCCGCTCCGAAGTCGGCCGCCGTCAACTGGGCCGCGTCGAAGATCTCGCGGGTCGCCACCTTGTCGCGTAGCGCCGCGGGGTCGCTGATCGCGCCCTCGAGCAGCTGGCTCTCACGGATGGTCGTCGCCGTGTAGAGGTCCTTCTCGGCCACGACGCTTCCCGCCGTGCCCTTGTGAATCGTCCCCTTCGCGACGAGCACGGTCACGAGCGCGCCCTGCGCCTTCAGGCTGTCGCGGTAGCTGTTGATGTATACGAGGATCGACGCCCCGGCGAGCACCGCGACCAGCGCCGCCGCCAACAGCGTCCCTCTTCGCGTCGATACGAGTTTGCCTGCAAGTTCCATGGTTTTTGCCTCCTAACGGGTCATTACCGGGACGCAGGGCGTGAGCGCGTCGCGGTTGCAGACGGTGTCGCCCGCTCCGCGCGGATTTGGCTCTGCGTACTTGATGAAGTGGCCGGCGATGTAGCCCTTGGGCACGGGATGCGCGCCGGGGCAGGGGTCGCTGTTCCAGCCGGTTACGTAGAACGCGGCGAAGTCGATGACCGGCACGATGTCATTGCCGGTGCCGCTGAAGGTGCCGAACGGCGTGATGATCAGCGGCACGATGCGCGGGTCACCGACGGTGTAGTTCGGCCAATTGATCGGCGCCGTACATGAGTTGGAGCCGCCGAGAATGCGCTCCTTCAGCCCGTGCTCGACCTGGCCTACGGCGCCGCCGGTCTGGGTCTTGACGCATTCCCAGGGCTCGGGCAGCGACCAGAGCTCGTTGTACGCCGGGCAGGCGAGCCCGGGGTTGATCTTGTAGGCGGGGCCGCAGCCCTGCTCGATCTCGGACGCGAGGTTCGGGATCGCCGGGTCGCAGTCGATGGACTGGTTCTGGCTGCCGGTCACGCGGAGCTCGACCACGGGATCGGTGGCCTCGGACTGCACTTTGAGGCTGCCGGTGATCGCGACGCTCAGGCCGAGCGTCGGCGTCGTACCGGTCTGGAAGGAGTTGCTTCCCGAAGAGGTGACGCCGCTCTCGAAGACCTGGACGCCCTTGATCGGGCCCGAGCGCCCCGGGCCGGCGACGAACGCCCGCTGGACAGGACCGAACGTTCCCTGCGCCTTACAGGGGTTGTTGTTCTTGTCGTTGCACGTCAGGCCGTTCCAGGTGCCGACGGTCTGTCTGAAGCTCCAGTTGAGCGCGACCGTGTGAGGGCCCTCCCCGGTAAATGGCAGTCCGCCGGCGGCCGTCCAGGTGACGAGCCCCGAGGTGCCGCCCGGCGTGAGCTGGTACGTCCCGGCGCCGTCGACCGTCGCCCAGACCTGCGTGGTGACCCCTGTGCCGGTGAGCGGGTACAGCGCGCCGAGATCGACTTCGGCCTGGACGCCTCCGCTGCAGTCCTCGGCCGCGAAGTAGGCGTCCGGAAGACAGGAACCAGGCAGGAGCCAGGCGTTGCGGACGGCGGGCGCAGCGCCCGTGCTCCACCCCCGGATGTGGACGAGGCCGTTCGCCGAGCCGAGGTCGTAGCACTCGGTGTAGAGCTGACCGCAAGCGGTGTTCGGATCCGACCCGCCGACGAGGCGCAGCCGAACTCCCACATGCGCGGAGTTGATCGCGACGGGAATGCCGGCGGGCGTGGTCCAGAGCTGGTCGTTGCCGCTCGTCCCCGACCGCTCGAGCTGGACGGTGCCGAGCGTGGCGCCCGTCACCTCGTTGACGAACGTCGCGAAGACGTAGGTGAAGCGCAGGTCGGGGACCGCCACCGGCAGCATCCCTTCCTGCACCTCGACGAGCCTCAGCTGGACGCGCGCGTGCGCATTGATCGCACCGACGTCCGAGAGGCCCGGAATCTTGAAGAGAAGGGGCAGGTTCGCTTCGCTGCCCTTCACGTCGAACATGAGGTTCGGCGTGTCGCAGGGCGGCTGCGTCTCGGTGTCGTCGGCCGGGACGGAGCCCGCCGCGTACGTCTTGCTCTGGTAGAGGAGGGTGATCGTCCCCTTGTTCGCGCCGCCGACCTGCTCGTTGTAGCTCGAGCCGGCCGCGCCGCCGAACCGCGCCGCCTCGTTCTGCATCGCCACGTTCGTGCCGGTCGGATCGGTGAAGCAGTCACCGAACAGCGCGCCGCCGGCGAGCGCGGCGGCGTCGACCTGCAGCTGGAGGTGCCGCTTGTGGACCCACCAGTTGCCGATGTCGACGCTGAGCGCGAGGAAGAGCAGGATGACCGGCAGCAGCAGGGCGCCGAAGACGATGACGCCTCCGTCCTCGCGCGAGGAAAGCTCGGCGATTCCGCGCGTCGTGCTCACGTGCAGGATCCCCCGCCGGCGTAGTCGGCCGGCTGCTCGAGCCGCATCGTCGCCGTCCCGCGGAGCGCGACGGTCGTGCCGATGAACGGCAGCGCGTAGTTGACCGCGACCTGCACCGTGACCGGGTCACCGACGTCCGACCCCTCGGGGAGGCAGACCGCGACGGTAGCGGGGCTCGGGATCGAGGTCGTGCCGCCGGTGCGGAGCTCTCCCGTCTCCAGCCGGCTGCGGATGTACGTGTCGTACCCGCCGTCGGTGGTGAAGGTGTTGACCGCCGCCTTGCGGGCTCCCTCGCTCGCCACGTGGTTCAGGTCGAGCCAGTAGTTCATGACCTTCCCGAAATGGAGGATCGCGATGATGATCAGGCAGAGCAGCGGGACGACCAGGGCGAATTCGACCGCCGACTGGCCGTCCTCACTGCCGAATCGCCCCGGCCGGCGGGAGCTCCGCGTTCGGAGCTCCCGCGAGACGGAGCACTCGACGGTCGGATGTCCGAACCGTCCAAGCACCTGAGACCTACGGAATCAGGGCGTCGAGCTCGGCTGCAACGCGATCGAGGAAGTTGTCGATCCCGACGCCGAGGACACCCAGGCCGATGGTCAGGCCGACGACGAGGAAGCCGATGACCATGGCGTACTCGGTCGCGCCCTGGCCCTCCTCGCGCTTGAGGCCGGCCAGCATGAGCGAGATCCGCTCCATTTCCCTACCTCCCTTTCAACTCGCAGTCCGGAGGGATTCCGGCGCTGCTTCGACTGACTCCATTCAGACGCGTTGCGAGAGCCGCTCCGAACCCCGAAGGGGTAGGTGCAACCACCCCTTCGGCTGACCTTGGCGGCCGGCCGGGTGCCGACAATCGACGGATGGCGGACTACGTGGAGCTCACGCGGGCGGACGGGCAGCCCGTCTGTCGTTGCCGCGTGGCCAAGTCGTTCGCCTCGCGGTTCCGCGGGCTGATGGGCGCCGCGCGGCTGCCGTCGGGGAGCGGCCTGTTACTGCCGCGGACGAGCTCGGTTCACACGCACTTCATGCGCTTCCCGATCGACGTCGTCTTCCTCGATGCGGAGTGGCGGATCGTCTCCGTCGTGGAGCGGCTTCGCCCGTGGCGGTTCGCGGCGGCGAAGGAGGCCTCGTCGGTGCTCGAGCTCCAGGCCGGCGAGTGCGGACGCCTCGGCCTCGCCGAGGGCGACGTGCTCAGCGTTTCCTAGGCGGAGGCCAGCGTCGCGAGGTCGTGCTCGTAGGCGTACCGGAGCGCCTCGGTGCGGCTGTTGATCCCCAGCTTCCGATACACGTTGCGCAGGTGGAACTTGACCGTCTGCTCGCTCAGCCAGAGGCTGGCGGCGATCTGCTTGTTCGTGTGCCCGTGGCACAGCTCCGCCAGCACGGCGACCTCCTTGCGCGACAGTCCTCCAGGGAGCGGCGCGGGTACGGCGGCGCCGGCCGCGGGCCGGTGGATGACGGTCTTCTCCACGATTTGGCGGACGGCAGCCGGCAGGTCGTAGGGGTTGACCGACTTGAGGATGTAGCCGCTCGCCCCGCGGCGAAAAGCCGAGTCGATCACCTGCGGATCCTCGACCGCCGTGAGCATGGCGACCTTCACCTGCGGGTGGTGCTCCGCCAGCGCGGCGAGGCACTGGAGGCCGTCCATCCCCGGCAGCTGGACGTCGAGAAGGACGAAATCGGCTTCGACTTGTCGCATGAGAGGAAGCAGGTCGTTGCCGTTCGCGACCTCGCCGACCAGCCGCACGTCGTCGGCCCCCTCGAAAACGAGCCTCACCGCATCCCGCATCAGCGCGTGGTCCTCCGCGAGGATCACTCTGATCGAGCTCATCGCCGCATTTCTCCTTGCTTCCGCCCCTACCCCTACCCCAGGGGATGACCTCATTGTGCGTTACTTCGAGGAAATGTCGACCCCCGAAAGGGCTGGTCCCGAACCGAGCTCGGCGTCGACGGCGGTCGCGATCGCCTCGAGCGCTGCGGCGACGTCGTCGTGCGAGAGGTCGATCCGTCGCTCGGCCCGCCGCAGCGCCTCGGCGAACGAGGGAATCGTCGCCCGCCAGTGACGCTGAGCCCGGGGCGAGAGCTCGACGAGGGACGAGCGCCCGTCGGCCGGGTTGCGACGCCGGGTGATCGCGCCGACCGCCTCGAGCGCCTGCAAGCGATACGTCAGCGTGCTCTGTCCGACGCCGAGCCGTCGTGCGAGCTCGGTCGGCGTCAGCGAGCCTTCGCGGTCGAGGACGCTGTAGAGCGGCGCGTCCTCCGCGCGGATGCCGGTGCCGTCGAGCGCCCTCGCAACGAGCCGGCCCGCCCTCTGGTAGGTCGTGTACAGCTGGAAGATGAGCGGACGAGGCTCGGGCATCGCGGTTGAACTAGGTAGTTCGAATTTGTAGTATCGCAGGCGTGCGTGTCGGCATCGGTCTCACAGCCGCAGTCGCGTTGATGCTCGCGTTCGCCGGCGAGGCGGCGTCCCCACGAATCTCCGTCAGCCGCCCACCGGAGTCCCTCCGCGTGGGTCAGGGCTGGGACGTCCAAGTGAGTGCGCGCGGCGTGCGGCCGACCAGATTCGTCGTCAGGCTGCGCGACCGCGTCGCGCGATTCCCGTTGGTCCGCCTCGGATTGCGGCTTCGTGCCTTCGTCACCTTCCCCGAGGCCGGTCGGTGGCGTTACGGCGTGCGCGTCCGCGGCCGTGACCGGCTCCTCGGCAGCGTGCTGGTGCGCCCGCCGGTCCCGACGCTGCAGCGGCCGTACGGGATCGTTCAAGAACCGGGTGGCTCGCTACTCGTCGCCGACAACGGTTCGAGTGCGATCCTCCGGCTGAGCCCCTCGACTGGCGACGGAGCGGTTCTCGTACGCGCCCCGTTTCCCCGCGACCTGCGGCCCGCCGAAAACGGGAAGCTGCTGATCGCCTCCGGGAGGACCGTGCTGGAGCTCGATCCGCGGACGCGCGTCGTGCGCCACCGGTACCTCGCCGCGGCTCGCCTCGAAGGCGTGGCGCCGGCGCCCGGCGGCGGCTTCTACATCGTCGAGAATCAATCTCGGGTCGTGCGCGTCGCTGGCGACGGCGCCCGGACGGTGCTGGTCGACGGACTGAACGGCGTCCATGGGATTCTTCCGACCCCGGCAGGCCTCGTGATCTGCGAATCGTTTGCCGGAAACCTCCTTCTGGTCACCGAGCGCGGAATCCGCACGCTCGCGAGCGGCCTCGGCAATCCGTCGTACGCGGCTCCTGCACCCGGGGGCGGCCTCTACGTGACCGAGTTCTCAGCGGGCCGCCTCTCCCTCGTGGAGCCGTCGGGAGCCACGCGCGCGGTGGCCTCGATCGGGCTGCCCGGTCCCGTCTCGCTGGACGCCCAGGGGCGCCTTCTCGTCGGGTCTCTGGACGGCCGGATCTCGCGTGTCGACCCGGCTACGGGCCGCGTCACACGCGTCTGGCCACGGCGCTGAGCCATTTGACGCATCTGGACTAGCCAGACGGCTAGGTCGAAGGCCCCGAACCTGTTCGAACGGCCGTCGTATCGCGGCAACGGCCTTTCTAGCTTGAAGGCGCGGAGTTTCGGCCAAGAGGTGGCCAGCGTGCAGGGCGTTCAACAGAGTCGAGCAAAAGGCCCGACGGGAGCGCGTCAGGGCCGATGATCCGAAGGACCGCGGCCGCCCCGCGGCGCCGTCGCCAGGCGGGCCTGGCGACGGTTCTCGTCGTTTCCCTCGCCGCGCTCGGCTTCGCCTCTTCGCAGGCGCTCGCCGGCGGGTCGGTGGTCGCGCAGGTTGGCACGGGAGCCGCGTCGACGCCTCCCGCGACGACGCTGCCCGACCCCGATCCGCAGCCCGGGCCGAGGCCGGATCCCAAGCCGGCGCGTCCGCCCACGCCGCCTCCACCGCCGCCGCCGCCTCCACCGCCGCCACCGCCAGCGCCCAGCACGCCTCCGCCGCCTGCGCCCCCGCCTCCGCCGCCGGCCGAGCTGCCACCCTCGGAGCCGACGGAACCCACGGCCGCGAAGCCTGAGGCGATCCTGACCAGCAAACCGGTCCGCCGGCCGCAAGAGGCGGTCGAGCGCGCCCGGTCCGAGAAGCCCCCTCGAAGGAAGCGCGTGCCACCCACGGAGTCGGTGTTTGAAAACGTCACGGACGCGCAAGCGGTCCGTCAGTCTCCCGGCCTCGTGCTCCCTTCCGACCCGAGCCCGCCGAGCGCGCCGCCGCTCGTTCTGCCGATGATCGCGCTCGGGCTGCTGCTCGTCGGCGGCTCGACGATCTCCGCACGCCGCATCCCCTGGCCCGCGATCGCGACGCAGCTCGACGCACACCGCGTCGAGCTGGCGGTCGGTGGGGCGGCGGCCGTCGTCCTCGCCCTTCTGTGGCTCAACGTCGCCGTCTTGTTCTAGGAGTACAGCCTCCAGCGGTCGCTCGGTTACGCCGCTAGCGCGCTCGGTTTCCTCCAGGCAGGCGCGGGTAGGCCCCGTGGGTGACCGGCCTGACGAAGGTGGGGTTTCGAGCCTGCTACCTCTTCACATTCGCAAGCGGGACGGCGGCGGCGTGCCTCGCCAACACCTTCCGCGCGCTCGGCACAGCGAATGTCCGGCTCGGTCCGCTCGTGATCCTTCTCCAGCTGCCAGTCCTGCTGTGCTGGCTGCTCGCCCGCCCGATCTCGCTGGCCGCCTTCGCTGCGTGCATCGCGCTCGCGGGGCGGGAAGGATCCGCCGTCTCGCCGCGTTCCTAACGACGGGATGCGCCTGACCCTGTTCACCGTCCTCGCCGGGTAGGAAGCTTCGGTCGTGGACGTCAAGACCCTTGCCTTGTTCTGCGCGGCCTCGATCGCTCTTGCGGTCGTGCCCGGGCCCGCCGTCCTCTACATCGTCGCGCAGAGCGTCGACCAGGGTCGGATCGCAGGCTTCGTCTCCGCGTTCGGGATCTCCGTCGGCGGCCTCGTCCACGTCGTCGCGGCCACGATCGGCCTCTCCTCGCTCCTCGCCTCCTCGGCGACGGCGTTCACGATCGTGAAGTACGCCGGCGCGGCGTACCTCGTCTTCCTGGGGATTCGCCGGCTGCTCACCCGCGAGACGTTCGAGACCGACCTCCAGCGCGCTCCACGCACGCGCCGGCGGCTCTTCACGAACGGCGTGATCGTGAACGTCCTGAACCCGAAGACGGCGCTCTTCTTCATCGCCTTCCTGCCGCAGTTCGTCGATCCGGATTCGGGCATCGCGACGCTGCAGATCTTCAGCCTCGGGCTGCTCTTCGTCGCGATCGCGCTGTGCTCGGACTCGCTCTGGGCGCTCGCGGCCGGCACGGCCGGGAGTTGGCTGAAGCGGAGCCCTTGGTATCTGGGCGTCAAGCGCTGGCTGACGGGGACCGTGTTCGTCGCCCTCGGCCTCTCCGCCGCGCGAACGACCAGCTAGCGCCAGTCGACGGCGCAGACGTCGACCGGCTGCTCGAAGCCCTTGACGCTCTCCGAGCGCGGCTCGGAGGTTCGGAAGCCGGCACCCGCGCCGTCGAGCGTTTCCCGGCTGACCAGGATCTCGCCGGCTCCGGCGGTGGCCCCGATCCGTGCCGCCAGATGGACGGCCTCGCCGCCGTACTTGTTCGTGCCGTCGTCCTCGAACGCTGCCCCGGTGTGGGCGCCGATTCTGACGTCCGGCGCAACGATCTCCGCGTCGAGCGCGCGCTGGATCGCAATCGCGGCCTCGATCGCCGACCGGGGGCTCGCGAAGGCGGCGAAGAATCCGTCGCCGGTCTGCTGGACGACCTCGCCGCCGGTCTCCTCGATCCGCCCGCGCAGCAGCTCGTTGTGGCGCGCGAGGAGCTTCTTCCACTTCGCGTTCCCGAGGGTCTCGAGGAGCCTCGTGGAGCCGACGATGTCGGTGAAGACGAACGTGCGGTGCGTCTGCTCGCGGCCGAGCAGCTCCTTCGCCCGGCCCGCGTCGTGTGAGGCGCCGATTCGCTCGAACGCGGCGAGAGCCGCCTCGAGCTCGGTGTGCGCGGCGTCCTCGTCGCCCTGCCGGCGGTAGGCGAGCGCAAGGAGGAGCCGGACCTGCGCGGTCTCGTACGGGGCTCCGATCTCCTTCCATTCGTCCCGCGCCTGCCTGAGGCCTCGCACCGCGCCGTCGATCTCGCCCTCGGCGAGCTGGATCCGGCCGTTCGCAATGTGGACGATTGCGTCGAGGGCCGGTGCGCGCCGGTCGCGGATCTTGTACGAGTCCACGTGGCTCTCGAGCTCGGCAGCGGCGGCGCGGGCCGTCTTGAGGTCGCCGGCCGCGACGGCGATCTCGACCTGGGCGGGCAGACGTCGAAGCCGCCCCAGCGGCTCCTCGGTCTCCGCGAGCGTACGGGTGATCCCCGCAACGGCGGCGCCGACCTTCCCCTCGGCAAGCCGGAGCAGCGCGAGCCCCGGCTGCGGCTCGCGGCCGAGCTCGTTCGCCTTGCCGTAGGCCTTCTCCGCGGCGGCGAAGTCGCCGAGCCTGCGGCGGATCTCGCCGATCTCGTAGTGGCCGCTCGCCGTGATCCCGCGCTGGAAGTCCTGGAGCTCCTCGCAGGCTGCGAGCGCGACCTCCTCGGCGCCGGCGAGGTCGCCGCGGAGCCGCATGATCTCCGCCCGGTGGACGCGGCACGCTCCGGGGAACCCCGTGACGTCCAGGCGGTCGCACCAGCGGTTCGCGACCTCGGTCCATTCGGAGGCGCGCCGGTAGTCGCCGAGGTCCTGGCAGGAGCTGATCGTGATGCAGTAGACGATCGTGGAGGACGCCGGCTGGAGCTCGCCGCTCACCGCCGCCGCGGTCGCCTCGTCGAGGAGCTCGAGTCCCTGGTCGATCTCGCCGCTCTTGACGAGCGCTCGGCCCTTGCCCACGAGCGCGAGCATCTGGGTGTCGCGGTCGCCGAAGCGCCGCCCGAGCTCGAACGCCTCCTCGAAGTCGGAGATCGCACCGGGAAGATCGCCTTCGGCGAACAGCTTGTTGATTGCACGCGTGAGCGTGAGCTGACCATGCTCGACCGCCTCTGGCTCGTCGTCGAGCAGTCGCTGCGCGTTGGCGAACCAGCCCTGGGCGACGGAGAAGGCCCCACGGTTCGACTCGTCCCAGGAGAGCACGAGCGCCAGTCGGGCGGCGCCGCGCTTGTCTCCGGCGGACGCGTACGCCGCATACGCGCGCTCGCGCAGCTTGACGGCGTCGATCAGCTTGCCCGACCACCACGCCGCCTCGGCGAAGCGCTCGAGGTCTTCGGCGGTCAGCTCGGCGCCGTCGGCCGCCGCGTAGTCCGCGTACGCCTGCCGCCAGGCCTGGCGCGCGGCCGCCGCCCGTGCGGCTTCGAGTGAGTCGAGCGTCTGAGCCACCGTCCACCCATTGTCACATCGGATGCCGTTGTCGGGCGAACGGCTTGCGCCGGTAACGTCGTCGGCGGTGGACGTGCGGATCGTGGACGGACACTTGCCGGAGCGAATCCCGGCCGTCCGCTCGCTGTTCGAGGAGTACGCCGAGTCGCTCGACGTCGACCTCTCGTTCCAGGACTTCGAGCGCGAGCTCGCCGAGCTACCCGGGGACTATGCGCCGCCGAACGGCCGGCTCTTGCTGGCGCTTGCAGGGGAAGAGCCGGCGGGTTGTGTCGCGCTCCGGCCGTACGAGCCGGGCGTCTGCGAGATGAAGCGGCTGTACGTGCGGCCTGCGTTCCAGGGGACCGGGCTCGGCCGTCGGCTCGCCGAGGAGGTCATCGATGTCGCACGGGACCTCGGGTACGGGTCGATGCGCCTGGACACCCTTCCGACGATGGGCGCGGCCCGCGGCCTCTACCGGTCGCTCGGGTTCGAGGAGATCGAGGCATACCGCGTGAATCCCGTTCACGGCACGACCTATTTCGAGCTGGCTCTCGGCCGGTAGACCCGCTTCGGCGAGAGGAGTACGCTCGGACGCAGGATGAACTTCCGCCTGGCGTTGCTCGCCGCACTCGGCGCGCTCGCGGCAGCCGGACCCGCGGGCGCCGTCTCCGACACCCTCGGAGGCGCCACCTTCCATCCGTTCACGATGCCGGGCAACACCGGCTGCGTCGCGTGGGACGAGCCGGGCGAAGGCCGGACCTACAACTGCGACCCGGTCAACGTGGTCTTCCCGAACCAGAGCGTGACGCAGGTGCGGGACCGCCTGCGCGCGAGGGGCTGGACGACCTCGGGCCTCGGCTCGAACCAGTACCTCCACTTCGGCACGCCGACGCTCGTCCGCCAGCAGGTGCAGCTGTTCCGGTCGGACGGGTTCGCCAGGCAGTACCACGTCCGCCTCTGGCAGACGGGCACGACGACGCTCGGCGGCGTCCACCACGAGAGCGGCATCTTCCAGCACACGATCGACAGGTCGTGGGACGCCTCGGAGGCGTTCGTGCGATCGCAGCTCTGCGGCGCCTCGTGCTCCTCCGCGTTCCTGCCGGAACAGTGGCGGATGCAGGACGGGGTCGACGGTCAGCCGGACGGCGACCTGCTCTGGCGCGGCTGGGCGAACGACGCCAACGCCGCGGTGATCCCCTAGCCGGGCACCGCCTTTGCGGCGGCGAGCCGCTCGCGCCGCGCCTTCGTCAGCTCCTGGACGACGATCTGGATCGTCGCGGCGAGCGGGACGGCGGTCAGCGCGCCGAGGACGCCGAGCAGCGCGCCGAACAGCGTCACCGCCACGATGATGAAGAAGGCCGAGAGGTTCACGGCCTTGCCCTGGATCTTCGGCGTGAGGATGTTGTTCTCCACCTGCTGGTAGACGAGGACGACGGCGAGCATGATCAGGGCCTGGGTCAGCCCCTCCTCGGCCCACAGCGTCAGGACGATGATGAAGCCGGCGATCGTCGCGCCGAGGTTCGGGATCATGTCCAACAACCCGGCGATCACGCCCAGTGCGAGCGCAAAGCTCGACCCGAGCAGCCAGGCGCTCACGCCTTGCGTGGTGCCGGCGATCGTCGCGATCACGACGACGCCGATCGCCCACCGCGACACCGCCTCCGTCACCCGCTCCCAGACGCTCAACCAGCGCTCGTCGTCGCCCGGCGAGAGCACGCTGGCGAGCGACCGCTTCAGGTTCCCCACGTCGGTGAGGAAGAAGAGGCAGATGAACAGGATCGTGAAGCCGGCCAGGAAGATGTCGAAGAAGTCGCCGGCGATCCCCAGGACCGCGGAGATGGCGTCCGGGACCGAGCTCGACACGTTTTCCGCGCCCGACTGGAGGTTGCCGCCGGCTCCCGAGTCGCCGATCCACGAGAGCTCGTCCGAGTTTCGGAGCTGGTCGACCGTCTGGGGCAAATCCTGGAGGTAGTCCCGCACGGAGCCGACGAACGGGACCAGGAGCAGCAGTCCCAGGACCACGACTCCGAGCGCCGCGCCGAGCACGGTGACAGTTGCTGAAAGGCCGCGCGACAGCCGCGTCTTCCTCTCGACGAGCCGCACCGGGAACTCGAAGACGAGCCCGAGGAAGATGCCGACGAAGACGATCAGGAACACCGAGCCGATGGCGGCGAACGCCAGCAGTAGCCCAATCGTCGCGGCGACGAGCAGCACGGTGCGCATCGGGAGCAGCAGCTCCACGCGCGTCCGCCGTGACGAGTCCATCGGCGACACCCTACGCGGGGCGTCGGCCGGTCTCAGCCCCCGCGGGCTCGCCTCGTCCAGAGCGTCGCGTTGAGAACCGCCGCTCCGACGATCAACCGCGAGATCAGGAAGATCGCGAAGAGCAGCGCCGCCGCCGCCCCGAGCGCGCCGTAGGTCCCTTGCTTTTCGATGGCCCATGGCTCGAGCACGTAGGTCGTGAAGAGCTGGAGCAGCTGCACGCCGATGCCGAAGACGACGGCTCCGGGGAGAAGCGCGTCCCAGGGGGCGTCGCGGTGGGGGAGACGGAGCGAGACGAGCAGCCAGAGGGCCGCGTACGGGACCGCGACGAGCAGCAGGCCGACGAGGCCGAGGCCCGGCGACCACGCCTGGATGGTCGACGAGAAGGCGGAGACCGCGAAGAGTCCCAGGAGCAAGAGAAGCAGCACGACTGCCCCTGACAGCGTCGGCTTCGGCGCGGCATCGCGCAGGTCTGTCCACACGAGCCGGTTCGCGCCGATGAGCACGCGAAGCAGGCTCCGCGTCGTCCACACCAGGATCGGGATCCCGATTGCGAGCGCGTACCAGCGGTTCGGGCTCTCCGCGGCGCTCGCAATCGAGTTCGACACGAGGCCGTCGAAGCCGACCGACTCGGCTGCCTCCTCAGGGGACTCGTCCGCGGTGTCTGCGGCGATCCCCAGCCCGGCTACTGCGACCAGTGCAAGCGGGAGCAGCCAGATGAAGACGCGGTAGGCGAGGGCGGCCGCCAGGATCCCGCCGGCGACCTCCCCGTCGCGGTCGGCCATCTCGAACGCGGCGTCGACCGACTTGTGCTTGCTCCGCTCGACCTGGGCTCGTTCCTCGAGCCGCTGCGCGCGGACGCGCAGCGAGGCCGCCGTCTGCCGCGTTCGCTCCGATCGCGAGGGCGCGGTCATTCGCCTACGCCTGGGCCAGCGCCTTTCCGCGACCCTTCTCGAGCTCGGCCCACGCCTCTGTCAGGACGTCGCCGAGGGTGGACGCAATCTTGTCGAACTCCTCCTGGCCGGCGACGAGCGGCGGGGAGATCTGGATCACCGGGTCGCCTCGGTCGTCGGCCCGGCAGATCAGCCCGGCCTCGAAGAGCCGCGGAGAGAGGAACCCGCGCAGCAGCCACTCGCACTCGTCGTCCGTGAACGTCTCGCGCGTCTCCTTGTCCTTGACCAGCTCGAGCGCGTAGAAGAAGCCGGTGCCGCGGAGGTCCCCGGCGATGGGCAGGTCGAGGAGCTGGGCGAGCGTCTCGCGGAAGCGGTCCTCGTTCGCCTTCGCGTGGGCGACGATCCCGTCGCGTTTCATGATCTCGATGTTCTTCAGCGCGATCGCCGCCATCACGGGATGGCCGCCGAACGTGATTCCGTGCGAGTACATCGACGACCCGTGCATGAAGGGCTCCATGACCTTGTCCGTCGCGACGACGCCGCCGATCGCCGCGTATGCGGACGAGAGGCCCTTCGCCATCGTGACCAGGTCCGGCCGGATGTCGTAGCGCTCGGAGCCGAACCAGTGGCCGAGCCTGCCGAAGCCGGTGATCACCTCGTCGGCGCAGAGCAGGATGTCGTACCGGTCGCAGATCTCACGGACGCCGCGCCAGTAGCCCGCCGGGGGCGTGAACGCGCCGCCGGCGTTCTGGACGGGCTCCATGATCACCAGCGCCACGGTGTCCGGGCCGAGCGCCTCGATCGCGTTCTCGAGGTCGTCGAGCAGCATCGCCGTGAACTGCTCCTCGGTCTCCTCCTTCGGGCGGTGGTACCGGTTCGTGTTGCGCACGTGCGCGACCTCGGGGACGAGCGGCTCGAACGGCGTGCGCAGCGCGGGGATCCCGTTGATCGACAGGGCGCCCATCGTCGTCCCGTGGTAGGCGATGTTCCGCGAGATCGCCTTCCAACGGCGCTCGTGGACGGGCTGCTCCTCGACGCGTGCGCCGGGCACCATCCGCTCCGCGCTGACGCCGCCCCTCGCGGCGTAATGCTGGCGCGCGAGCTTCCACGCCGACTCGACCGCCTCCGACCCGCCGGAGCAGAAGAAGACGCGGTTGAGGTCGCCCGGGGCGAGCTCGGCGACGGTCGCCGCGAGCTCGATCGCCCTCGGGTGGGCGTACGACCAGTTCGTGTAGAACGGCAGCTCCTTCATCTGGTCGTGCGCCGCCTGGCCGATCTCGTCGCCGTACGAGTAGCCGACGTTCACCGCAAACAGCCCGGCGAGCGCGTCGAGGTACCGCTTTCCCTTCGAGTCCTCGAGGTAGCAGCCGTCGCCGCGGACGATGATCGGGATCTCGCCCTCCAGGTAGCCGCCCATGCGCGTGAAGTGGAGCCAGAGGTGCTCGCGTGCCTGCTGCTGGAGGTCGGTCATGTCAGTCCTTTCGCTTGGCGAGCGCGGCGGCTCTGGAGGGCGATGTTCGCCGCCATCGCGGCGAGGGCGAGAACGAAGATGGCGGTGCCGATGACGTTCACCTGCGGGGGCGCGCCGACGCGGGCTGCGCCCCAGACGAAGAGCGGGAACGTCGTCTCGGCGCCGGCGTTGAAGTACGTGATCACGAAGTCGTCGACCGAGAGCGCGAAGGCGAGGAAGAGGCCGGCGAGAATCGCCGGAGCGATCAGCGGCAGCGTCACCTTGCGGAAGGTGGTGAACTCGTTCGCGCCGAGGTCCATGGCCGCCTCCTCGAGGTGGCGGTCGAAGCCGACGAGGCGCGCCTTCACCGTCACGACGACGTAGCTGATGTTGAACATGATGTGCGCGATCAGGATCGTCGTGAACCCGGTCGCGAACTGCAGGTTCAGGAACAGCGCGAGCAGCGACGCGCCGAGCACGATCTCCGGCGTCGACATCGGCAGGAAGATCAGGAAGTTCGTCGTCCCGCGCCCGTAGAAGCGGTGGCGGACGAGGGCGAGCGCGATCAGCGTGCCGAGCGCGGTTGCGACGACGCTCGAGATCGCAGCGACCTCGAGCGAGAGGACGATCGAGTCGCTCAGGCCCGGGACCGCGTTCCAGTTGCGCCAGTTGTCCAGCGTGAAGCCCTGCCACACGTAGTTGAAGCGCCCCTTCGGGTCGTTGAACGAGAACGCGATCACGACGGCGATCGGGAGCAGCAGGTAGGCGAACGCGAGCATCGCGTAGACGGTGAGCGCGTGGCGCCGGATCGCGGCCGTCATCCGGTCAGCCGCTCCGATCCCAGCGCCCGGCTGTACGCGAGGACGCCGACGAGGATGAACGCCATCAACAGGAGGGACAGCGCCGCCGCCTCCGGGTAGTCGATGAGCTCGAGGAACTTCGACTGGATGACGTTCCCGATCATGTGCTGCTTCGGCGTCCCGAGCAGCTGGGCGTTGATGAAGTCGCCCGCGGCAGGGATGAACGTGAGGAGGGTCCCGGCGAAGATCCCCGGCAACGAGAGCGGCAGGGTGACGCGGAGGAACGCCTTGGCCTTGCTCGCGTAGAGGTCCTGCGCCGCCTCGATCAGCCGATGGTCGATCGCCTCGAGCGACACGTACAGCGGCAGGGCCATGAAGGGCAGGAAGTTGTAGGTGATGCCGGCGACGACCGCCGTCGAGGTCGCGAGCAGGCGGCCGTCCGAGTCGAGGATGTGCAGGTCGCGGAGGATCCCGACGACCATCCCCTGGTCGGCCAGGATGTTCTGCCACGCCAGGGTCCGGATCAGGTAGGTGACGAAGAACGGCGCGATGATCATGAGCAGGAAGAGGTTCTTCCAGCGCCCACCGCGAAACGCGATCCAGTAGGCGAGCGGGTACGAGACGACGAGCGCGATCGCCGTCGCGAGCCCCGCGTAGACGAACGAGCGGATCAAGTGGTCCTCGTACCGGGTGATCGCGTCCCAGTAGTTGTAGAAGGCCCAGTCGAAGACGAAGCCGAAGTCGAACGTCCCGCTCTGGAGCGACTGGTACGAGAGGAAGCCGAGCGGGACGAGGAAGAAGACGGCCAGCCAGGCCAGGCCGGGGGCCAGCAGGAGGTACGGGACCAGCCCCCGGTGCCTGTGCAGCCAGTTCAAGCGCCGATCACGCCCCGATCAGGCTCTGCCACTTCTCGAGGTAGTCCTGGTTGTTCAGGGCCTCGCTGTCGAAGATCACCGTCTTCGAGAGGGTCTCGTCGTCCGGGAAGATCAGCGGGTTGTCCGCGAGGGCCGGGTCGATCTTCGCCGCCTCTGCGCGCGCACCCTTGACGGGCGAGACGTAGTTGACGTAGGCGGCGATCTGCGCCGCGATCTTCGGGTCGTACACGAAGTTCATGTACGTCGACGCCGTGTAGGCGTCGCCGCCCTTCGGGATCAGCATGTTGTCCGTCCAGATGTCCCCGCCCGAGTCGGCGATTCTCCAGACGAGCTTCGGGTTGTCGGCGTTCAGCTGCACGACGTCGCCCGACCAGGCGAGTGCCGCCATCAGGTCGCCGCGGCTGAGCGGCCCGGTGTAGTCGTTGCCGGTGAACTGCCGGACCTGGCCGGAGTCGACGGCCCGCTGGATCCGCCGCAGCCCCCGGTCGAACGAGGCGTCGTCGACCTTCGCCGGGTCGTCGCCGTTCGCGAGCATGACGACGCTCATCGTGTCCGCCATCTCCGTGAGCAGCGTGACCTTTCCCTTCAGCTTCGGATCTTCGAGCAGCCGGTCGACCGACGTGACGGGTGTCTTCGTCAAGCCGAGGTTGGATGCGATGCCGGTCATCCCGGACTGCCACGGGAGGCTGTAGGTGCGGTCGGGATCGAAGCCGGGGCTCTTCAGCGAGTCCTGGAGATTCTTGATGTTCGGGATCGCGCTCTTGTCGAGCGGCTCGGCCCACTCCCTGTTGATCATCAGCCCCGGGAAGCGGGAGTTGTCGGTCAGGACGACGATGTCGCGGTCGATCGACTGGCCCTGAGACAGCGGGCGCTGGATCTTCCCGAAGTAGGTCGCGTTGTCGTTGATGTCCTCGAAGTACCGGACGTTCACACCCGTCTTCTGCGTGAACTCCTCGAGGCTGGGACGCTTCTTCGTCTTCTCGTCGACGTCGATGTAGAGCGGCCAGTTCGAGAAGCGCAGGGTGTTCGCGAGCTCCTTCGGCCCGGTCGCAGTGGTTCCACCCGCTTCCTCGTCGTCGCTGCCGCAGGCGGCCAGCAGGCCGGGAAGGGAGAGGATCGTGCCGCCGGCCGCGGCGCGGCGCAGCAGCTCCTTACGGGTGAGATCGGTCATGCGTGTGGCTCCTCCTCTGTGTGCTGGACGACGAAGGTCGACTCGGGGTCGAACGACAGTGCGACCTGTGTTCCGGGCTCGACGGTGCGGCTGCCCGGCTCCGTGTTCTGGACGTAGACGCTCAGCGTCCCGTCGGTGGTCTCGACGACGTACTGGGTTGCGACGCCAACGTAGGAGAGCTCCTTGACGGTGCCGCTCAGCCGGTTGACGCCGCTCTCGGCGTCCAATCGGAGCTTCTCGGGGCGGATGCCGACGGCGACCCGGCTGCCCTGCGACGGGAGCGCCTCGCCCACGCGGATCACGGCGCCGCTGTCCAGCCGGACGCCGTTCGCATCCTCGACGGCGCCGACCAGGAGGTTCGAGGCGCCGAGGAAGCGCGCGACGAAGCTGGTCGCGGGCCGCTCGTAGAGCTCGCTCGGCGGGCCGAGCTGCTCGATGTGGCCGCGGTTCATGACGGCGATCGAGTCAGCCATGGTCATCGCCTCCTCCTGGTCGTGCGTGACGTGGATGAACGTGATGTCCATCTCGCTCTGGATCCGCTTCAGCTCGAGCTGCATCTGCTTCCGCAGCTTCAGGTCGAGCGCGCCGAGCGGCTCGTCCAGCAGCAGCACCTGCGGGTTGTTGACGAGCGCCCGGGCCAGCGCGACGCGCTGCTGCTGGCCGCCTGAGAGCTGCTGCGGCTTCCGCTTCTCCGTGCCGGCGAGGTCGACGAGGCCGAGGATCTCCCGCACCCGGCCGGCGATCTGGCTCTTCGCCACGTTCCGGCGGCGGAGACCGAACGCGACGTTCTCGAAGATCGTCAGGTGCGGGAAGAGCGCGTAGCTCTGGAAGACCGTGTTCACGTCCCGCTTGTACGGCGGCAGGCCGGTGACGGGCTCGCCGGCGAGGAAGATCGCGCCGTCATCCGGCTCCTCGAACCCGCCGATCATCCGCAGGGTGGTCGTCTTGCCGCAGCCCGAGGGCCCGAGCAGGGCGAAGAACGAGCCGCGCGGGATCTCGAGCGAGAGCCGGTCGACCGCGACGACGTCGTCGAAGCGCTTCGTGACCGCCTCGAGGCGAACGTCCGCGACCGCCTGCTCGGGTGGTGCGGTGGCGGTGGTTGCCATCCCGGTCAGCCGAGCCTCGCGAGTTGCGCCGCGCGCGACTGCACGCGAGCGCCCCAGTCGTAGATCTGCTTCCGCAGCTCGAGGTAGAGGAAGCTCTCGGTCGAGGCGACGCCGTCGAGCCCGCGGATCCGGTTCGTCAGATCCAGCAGCTGGCGCCGGTCCGCACAGACGAGCTCGACCAGGATGTCGAACTGCCCCGCCGTGATGACGACGTAGTCCGCCTCGTCCCAGGTCGCGATCTCGGTCGCCACCGGCTCCGGCGCGCCGGCCGTGCGGATTCCGACCATCGCCTGCGCCTCGAAGCCCAGGCCGAGCGGGTTCGTGATCCCCGTGACCTGGAGGATGTTGTCGTCGCAGAGCCGTGCGTACCGCGCCCGGATCGTCGCCTCCGAGACGCCGGCCCGCACGGCGATGCGGCGGAACGACTCACGGCCGTTCTTCTGCAGCGCTTCGATGATCGTCTGGTCGACGTTGTCGAGGCTCCGTGGGACGCTGACCGCACCCCGGCGCCCGTGCTCCTCCGCGCTGCGCAATGCGAGGCGCTTTTACCACCGGACGACGCAGGCGGTCAACCTTGAACCGCCTATCTCATCGGATTGCGAGGCGCGTCAGTCCAGCTTGGCCATGACGTGCTTGACCTGCGTGTAGTCCTCGAGCGAGTACGCGGACAGGTCCTTGCCGTAGCCCGACTGCTTGAAGCCGCCGTGCGGCATCTCCGAGACCAGCGGAATGTGGTCGTTGATCCACACCGTGCCGAACTCGAGCTTCCGGGCGGCGTTCAGCGCCCGGGAGATGTCGCGCGTGAACACCGAGGCCGCGAGGCCGTAGGGCACGTCGTTGGCCCAGGCGATCGCCTCGTCGTCGTCGGCGAACCGCTGGACGGTCACCACGGGGCCGAAGACCTCGCGCTGGACGATCTCGTCCGTTTGCTCGACCTCGGTGACGACGGTCGGCTTCACGAAGAAGCCGCGGTCGCCGTTCGTCCCGCCGCCTGTCAGCACCTGGGCGCCGGACGCGCGGTCGAGGAAGCCGAGGATCCGGTCCTGCTGGGCCTTCGAGATCACCGGGCCCATCTCGACTTCCTCGCCTTCGGCGGGGTCGCCGACGTTCATCGACTCGACGGCCGGGACGAGCTCCTCGAGCAGCTTGTCGTAGATCTTCGGGCCGGCGACGACGCGGGAGGCTGCCGTGCAGTCCTGTCCGGAGTTCCAGTAACCGCCGATCTTGATCGCCTCGGCGACCTGGGCCGGGTCAGCGTCGTCGAAGACGACGACCGGCGCCTTGCCTCCGAGCTCCAGGTGGACGCGCTTGAGCGTCTCGGACGCGGCCTTCGCGACCTCCTTGCCCGTTGCGACGTCCCCGGTGAGCGAGACCATGCGGACGTCCGGGTGCCTGACGATCCCGGCGCCGACCGGCTCGCCGTCTCCGGTGATGACGTTCAGCACGCCGGGCGGGATCACCTCGGCCGCGAGCTCGGCGAAACGGAGCGTCGAGAGCGGCGTCTGCTCGGACGGCTTCAGGACGGACACGTTGCCGGCCGCGAGCGCAGGAGCAAACTTCCAGACCGCCATCATCAGCGGGTAGTTCCACGGCGCGATCTGGCCGACGATGCCGATCGGCTCGCGGCGGACCATCGACGTATAGCCCGCCATGTATTCGCCCGCCGAGCGGCCCTCGAGCAGGCGTGCGGCGCCGGCGAAGAAACGGATGTTGTCGGAGCAGACCGGCATCTCGTCGCGCGCGGCGCCGATCGGCTTGCCGACGTTGCGCGACTCGATCTCGGCGAGCTCCTCGGCGTGCTCGTCGATGACGTCGGCGAGCTTGAGGAGCAGCTCTGCGCGCTCGGCAGGCGTCTTCTCCCGCCATTCGGGCCACGCGTTCTTCGCGGCCTCGACGGCGCGGTCGACGTCGGCCTCGGTGCCCTTCGGGACCTCGGCGATCGTCTCGCCCGTCGCGGGGTTGAGGATCTCCTCGGTGCCTCCGTCGGACGCGTCCACCCACTCGCCGCCGACGAGGTTCTTGTGCTTCTCGACGCTCACGCTCATGCGAAAACCTCCTGGATTCGGGGCAGAACCTATCTCACTGGCGATGGGCCGCGCCGCTGCCCGCCGAGGTCTGTGAGCATCTACGCGCTGATCGAGATGCCGCCAACCTTCCGCAACCTGTGATCGCCGTCGTCGGGGCCTCCGGGACGATCGGCCGCCGGATCGTCGGGTTCCTCCAGGAGTGGGGCGCGCCGTTCGTCCGGCGCGACGCGCGGCTGGAGGGCGACGAGGCGCTGGACGCGTCGGATCCGGACGCCGTGGCCCGGGCGCTCCGGGGGTCGTCGGTCGTGGTGAACGCCGCGGACTACCGGCTCAACGTTCCGGTGATGCGCGGTGCGCTCGCGGCCGGCGCGAACTACGTCGACCTCGGCGGGCTGTACCACGTCACGACCGAGCAGCTGGAGCTCGACCGCGACTTCTCGTCGGCGGGGGTCGGCGCGCTCCTCGGGATGGGCTCGGCGCCCGGGAAGACGAACCTCCTGACCGCGGCGGCGGCCGAGCGGCTAGGCGAGGAGCCGCGGTCGCTCGAGATCTGGGCGGCCGCACGCGACCCGGCCGCGGCCGACCACCCGTTTCCTGCGCCCTACTCGGTGCGGACGCTGCTCGACGAGCTGCACATGCGGCCGGTGGTCGTCGAGGACGGCGAGGCGCAGGAGGTCGAGCCACTCTCGGGAGAAGCCGAGCGAGACCTGCCCGAGCCGGTCGGTCGGGCGACGGGGATCTACACGCTCCACTCGGAGCTCAAGACGCTGCCTGATGCCTTTCCGACGCTCCAGTCGGCGTCGTTCCGGCTCTGTCTGGCGCCCGGGTTGCTCGAGAAGCTGCTCGCCCTTCCGGACGGGGAGGAGCCGCTGCCCTACGAGCAGTCGGAGGCCGCGGTCGCCGTCCATCTCGTCGACATGCGGGGCGACGCCCGTCGAGTCGTGGGGTGGACGCTGACCCGGGGCGGGTCGGCGCGCTCGACGTCCGAGCCGGCCGCGCGGGCGGCGGTCGAGCTGCTGGAAGGGCGGCTGCGGTTCGGCGGGGTCAAGCCTCCGGAGGACGCGGTGCCGGACCCGGACGCCTTCCTCACGCTGCTCGACACCGAGGTCTACTGGGGCGTCGCGTAGGCGAGCCAGCGGCGGGCGCAGTCGTCGTTGTCGCCCTCCTCTCGGACACTCCAGGTCAGCTCGCGCCGCGGCGCCGGCCGGGTCTCGATCGGTTCGAGCGCGGGTGCGAGCCGGCGCGGGACGGTGACGACCACGCCGCTCTTCAGACTCGCCACGACGAACTCCTCAACCAGGTCAGGCATTTCACCCTCGGGAGTCGGCTCCGCGATCACGTCCGTGTCGCGCCGGTCGGCGATGGCGTGGATGTCCTCGTCCGTGTCGTAGACACGGAGATCGACGCGGCAGCCGGTCTCTCGCTCGAACTGCGCCGAGGCCTCGTCGGCGACGACTCCGGCCGGCGCGAGCAGCCGCACCTCGCGCTGCTCGTCGCCGCCGCAGCCGGCGACGAGTGCGACCGATGCCGCGGCGAGAAGCGCCCGGGCAGACATACTCGCCATTGTGTCCACGTTCGACCGCGTCGCCGACCTCCCACTCATCGTCGACAGCCACGAGCTCGAGCAACTCGAGCATGCGGTTTCGAGTGAGTTCATTCGCACGACGACGCACGTGCACCTCCGCGGGGCCGGCGAGGAGGGAATCGGTGAGGACGTCACCTACGACGGCGACGCTCACGACCAGCTCCTCGCCGCCGCGCCGCCGTCCCTCGCGGGCGAGTGGACCCTTCGTTCTTTCTCCGACCACGTCGAGCGCCTCGACCTCTGGCCCGAGCCACCCGGGATGCCGGCCTTCCGCGACTACCGCAGCTGGGCCTTCGAGAGCGCCGCGCTGGATCTCGCGCTCCGCCAAGCGGGGCAGTCGCTGGCCGACGCGCTCGGCCTGACCCCGCGGCCGGTTCGGTTCGTAGTGTCGCTGCGGCTGGGCGAGCCGTCGTCGATCGAGCCGATCCGCCAGTTGCTCGAGGGGTATCCCGACATGCGCTTCAAGCTCGACCCGGTGCCGGACTGGTCGGCCGAGCTCGTCGAGGAGCTCGCGGCCCTCGACCGTGTCGACGTCGTCGACCTCAAGGGTCAGTACTCGGGAACCGTGGTCGACAACCCCGCCGACGCAACGCTCTACAGGCGCGTCGCCGAGGCGTTTCCGGATGCGTGGATCGAAGATCCGGCGCTCACCGAGGAGACGGACGCGGTGCTCGAGCCGCATCGGGATCAGATCACCTGGGATGCCCCGATTCATTCGGTGGCCGACATCGAGGAACTGCCGTTCCCGCCCCGGACGATCAACGTCAAGCCGTCGCGGTTCGGGACCCTCGAGCGGCTCTTCGCGACCTACGACTACTGCGCGGCGCAGGGGATCGGCATGTACGGGGGCGGCCAGTTCGAGCTCGGGGTCGGGCGCGGGCACATCCAATACCTCGCGTCCCTGTTCCACCCCGAGGCGTCGAACGACGTGGCGCCGGGCGGCTTCAACATGACTCCGGTCGAGCTCGGGCTCGAGTCGAGCCCGCTCGATCCGCGGGTCGACGCCGTCGGGTTCCGCCGGCTCTGAGCTCGGCGCAGTTTCGTCACAGAGACGGCACCCATGCGCGCGGATTTGCGCGCTAGCGTCGGCCGCATGACGAAGATCACGACAGCGTGGGGGAGCGCGAAGCTCGTCGAGGAGGTGACGCTCCCGCAGCGCGCAGGCCAGAAGCGCTTCGCCTCGGTCGTCCAGCTACTGGAGGACGAGAAGGGCGACTGGCTCGTGCGGTTCGCCTACACCACGGACGGCACAGCGCGCCGTGGCCCGGTGACGCTGCGCGGCGCCGACCTGGAGCGGCTCCGCGACCGGCTCGGCGATCACCCGTCGCTCGCGGCCGCGCTCGGGTTCGTGGGGAACTGAGAGGTGCGGTTGGGGATGCGGGACGACGACATATCGCGACAGCACCTCGCCGGCTAGGCGACGACGGCGGTCCGCTCGCGGGCCGCGGCCACCAGGCCGCGAAGGATCAGCGCTCCGTCCGAGGAGCCGAGCAGTGGGTCGACTGCATGCTCGGGATGCGGCATCAGGCCCATGACGTTCCGCTCGGCGTTGACGACACCGGCCACGTCGGCGACGGCGCCGTTCGGGTTGTCCACGTAGCGGAGAACGATCTGGCGGTTCGCGTCGAGCTGACGGACGAGCTCGTCGTCGGCGAACCAGCACCCCTCGCCGTGCTTGATCGGGATGGTGAGCGTGGCCCCGGGGTCGCAGAGGCTCGTGAACGGCGTGTCCGTGCGCTCCACGCGGAGATCCACGTCTCGGCAGACGAACGACAGCGATTCGTTCGGACGGAGGACACCCGGCAGGAGGCCGGCTTCGCAGAGGATCTGGAAGCCGTTGCAGATGCCCAGCACGGGCCCTCCGGCCGCTGCGAGCTCGGTCACGGCCCGCATCGCGGGCGAGAACCGTGCGATCGCGCCGCAGCGGAGGTAGTCGCCGTACGAGAACCCGCCGGGGAGGACGACCCCTGCAACGTCGGGCAGCTCGGCGTCGCCGTGCCAGACGAGGACCGCCTCGGCACCGAGCAGCTCGAGCGCATGGGCGGCGTCCCGGTCGTCGTTGGAGCCGGGGAAGGTGACGACGCCGATCCGCGGACGCTCCGTCACCGCGCGGCCTCGAGCTCGATCTCGTAGCTCTCGATCAGGGGGTTGGCGAGGAGCTGCTCGCACATCCGCTCGACCTCGGCCCGGGCGGCGGCGGCGTCCGCAGCGTCGACCTCCAGGTCGACGACGCGGCCGACCCGTGCGTCGCCGACGGGGAAGCCGAGCTGGCGCAGCGAGCTCTCGACCGCCTGGCCCTGCGGATCGAGGATTCCGGGCTTCGGACGGACGAGGACGGTCGCCCTCACGGGAGGACCACCTCCGGATGCTCCAGGTAGCGGTCGAACGGGAGCTCCGTCAGGCGCTCGAACGCCTCGACGTAGCGCGCGCGTGTGCCGGCCACGACCTCGTCCGGCAGCTCGGGCCCCGGGTCGGTCTTGTCCCATCCGACCGTCTCGCAGTAGTCCCGCGCGAACTGCTTGTCGTACGACGGCTGGCCGCGACCGGGCTCGTAGTCGTCGGCCGGCCAGAACCGTGAGGAGTCCGGCGTGAGCGCCTCGTCGCCCAACCGCAGCACACCGTCCGCGTCGAGCCCGAACTCGAACTTCGTGTCGGCGATGAGGATCCCGCGCTTCGCCGCGTACTCGGCGGCGAAGCGGTAGAGGTCGATCGAGACCTGCTCGAGCCGCGCGGCGAGCTCCTCGCCCACGAGCTCCACCGCCTGGTCGCGGGTGATGTTCTCGTCGTGGCCGGTCTCCGCCTTCGTCGAGGGCGTGAAGATCGGCTCGGGAAGCCGCGCCGACTCCTCGAGCCCCGCCGGCAGCTCGTGGCCGCAGACCACGCCGGTCGCCAGGTAGTCCTTCCACCCGGACCCGGTCAGGTAGCCGCGGACGACGCACTCGAGCGGCACCATCTCGAGGCGGCGGCATTCCGTCGAGCGGCCGTCTGGCCGCACCCCGAGCATGTGGTTCCCGACGATGTCGCCGGTCCGGCCGAACCAGAAGGCGGACAGCCCGGTCAGGACGCGGCCCTTGTCCGGGATCTCGGTCGGAAGGACAACGTCGAACGTCGAGATCCGGTCGCTCGCGACGAGCAGCAGCCGGTCGTTGTCTAGCGCGTACAGCTCGCGGACCTTGCCGCTGCCGACGTGCGTGGCGGTCTCAGGCATGAACGGGCTCCTCTCTTCGGGTCAGGGCGGCCAGGCGGTCGAAGACGACGTCCACGTGCCGCGTGTAGGCATCGAGGTCGAAGACGGCGTCGAGCGTGTCGGGGTCCAGCTGCGCCGTGATGTCGGAATCGGAGCGCGCCAGGGTCGGGAAGTCCTGCTCCTCCTCCCAGGCGCGCATCGCATTTCGCTGAACGAGCTCGTACGCCCGCGCGCGCTCGAGCCCGCTCTCCACGAGAGCGAGGAGCAGCCGCTGGCTGAAGAACAGGCCGTGGCTCGCGTCGAGGTTGCGTCGCATCCGCTCGGGGCGAACGACGAGCCCCTCGGCCAGCCACGCGAACCGGTCGAGCATGTAGTCGAGCGCGAGGAACGCGTCCGGCAGCACGACGCGCTCCGCCGACGAGTGGGAGATGTCGCGCTCGTGCCAGAGCGCAACGTTCTCGAGCCCCACGACCGCCGCGCCCCGCACCACACGCGCCAGCCCGCAGATCCGCTCGGCCACGATCGGATTCCGCTTGTGCGGCATCGCCGACGAGCCTTTCTGGCCGCGTGCGAACGGCTCCTCGACCTCGCGCACCTCGGTCCGGGCGAGGTGCCGGATCTCGAGCGCGAACTTCTCCAAGGAAGCCGCCGCCACGGCGAGCGCGGCGAGCAGCTCTGCGTGCCGGTCCCGCTGGAGGATCTGCGTCGAGGACGGCGCCGGCTCGAGCCCGAGACGCTCGCACGCGAGCCGCTCGACCTCCGGGTCGATCGCCGAGTACGTCCCAACGGCGCCGGAGAGCTTGCCGACCCGCAACCCGTCGAGCGCCCGCTCGACCCGGATGCGGTTCCGCTCCAGCTCGAACGCCCAGCCGGCGAGCTTGAGCCCGAAGGTCGTCGGCTCGGCGTGGACGCCGTGCGTGCGACCCATCATCAGCGTCCGCCGGTGGCGCTCCGCCTGCTCTACCACCGCGCGCAGCGCGCTGTCGACGCCCTCGACGATCAGCGCCCCCGCCTCCTGGATCTGGAGCGAGAGCGCGGTGTCGAGCACGTCCGAGGAGGTCAGTCCGTAGTGGAACCAGCGTCCGACGGGCCCGAGCCCCTCCGCCACCGCGTCGACGAACGCCGCGACGTCGTGGTGCGTCCGCGCCTCGATCTCGGCGACCCGCTCGGGCGTCGGAGGTACGGCGCGGTCGCGGATCTCTCGAGCCGCGTCGTCGGGTACAGCGCCGACCGCAGCCCACCCGTCCAGCGCCGCCAGCTCGACCTCGAGCCAGCGGGCGAGCTTGCTCTCGTCCGACCAGACGCGAGCCATGGCCGGGCGCGAGTAGCGGGCGATCACCGATCCGACTCTACACGGGCGTCAGGAAGACGCCGGGGCCGTTTCTCAGACCTCCGGAGGGGGCTGTCCGCCGCCCTGCGCAAGGATCTTCGCGGCGAGGATCGCGGCGTTCCGCGCGCCGTCGATCGAGACGCACGCGACCGGGACGCCGGGCGGCATCTGGACGATCGACAGCAACGCATCCATGCCGTCGCCGACGCTCTTGCTCGACCGGAGCGGGACGCCGATCACAGGCAGCTCGCTGTACGAGGCGACGACGCCGGGGAGCGCCGCGGCCATGCCGGCGCCGGCGATGATCACGCGAACGCCGCGCAATGCGGCCGTCGACGCGTATTCGGCAACGGCGCGGGGGTTCCGGTGCGCCGAGATGACGTGGAACTCGTGGGAGATCCCGCGGTCGTCGAGCTCCTGGAGCGCAGGCTCCATGCGCTCGCGGTCGGACTCGGAGCCGACGAGCACGCCGACGAGCGGGCCCCGTTCGCCGAACTCGATCAGCTGGGCGAAGGGCTCTGTCTCAGGTCGCAACGTCTGCAGTCCTCCCCGCGATGTCGCGACGGTACTGCATGCCGTCGAAGGAGATCGATGCACAGGCCGAGTACGCCGCCTCGCGAGCGGCGTCGACGGTCGGCCCGACGCCCGTCACGTTGAGGACGCGGCCGCCGTTCGTCACGAGCCGGCCGCCGCGAACCGCGGTGCCGGCGTGGAAGACGAGGGCAGCCGCTGACGCTTCCTCCATGCCCTCGATCGGCGTGCCAGAGTCGCTGCTCTCGGGATAGTCGCGGCCGGCCAGCACCACGGTCACGGCCGCATCCTCGCCGGCCGTGAGCTCGACTCCCGCGAGATCGCCGGAGGCCGCCGCAGCGAGCGCGGCGAGCAGGTCGCCCTCGAGTCGCGGAAGGATCGCCTGCGTCTCTGGATCGCCGAAACGGCAGTTGAACTCGAGCACCTTCACTCCAGAGTCGGTCAGCATCAGTCCGGCGTAGAGCAGCCCGACGAACGGCCGCCCACGCTCAGCGAGCTCGGCGAGCACCGGCCGGTGGACGGTCTCGAGCAGCGCCTCCACGTCGCCGGGCGAGAGCTCGGCGAGCGGTGAGTACGCACCCATGCCGCCGGTGTTCGGGCCGGTGTCGCCGTCGCCGATCCGCTTGTAGTCCCGCGCCGGCGCCAGGGCGAGCGCGTTCCGCCCGTCGGCCAGCGCGAAGAGCGAGACCTCCTCGCCCTCGAGCAGCTCCTCGATGACGGTGGGCTGCCCGAGCGTGCCGACCGCGCGTAGGGCCTCGTCGAGCGAGTGCTGGTCGGGACAGACGAAGACGCCCTTCCCCGCAGCGAGCCCGTCGACTTTGACGACGCAGGGCGGCCGCGCGACGGCCAGGCTCGCGGCCGTCGGGACGCCGGCTGTGCGCATGACGTCCTTCGCGAAGGTCTTCGACCCTTCGATCTGGGCCGCCTCACGGCTCGGGCCGAACACGCGGACGCCGCCGTGGCGGAGATCGTCGGCCACGCCGGAGACGAGTGGCGCCTCGGGGCCGACCACGACGAGGTCGGCCCCGAGCGACCGCGCCAGGTCCAGCACGCCCTCGCCGTCCTCCGCGCGGACGGGGTGGCACGTCCCGAGCGCCGCGATGCCGGGGTTCCCGGGCGCTGCATGCAGCTCGTCGAGCTGCGAGCTCTGACGCAGCTTCCACGCGAGCGCGTGCTCGCGGCCGCCGGAGCCGATCAGGAGCACCCTCACGTGCGGGCGAGTCTAGACCTGCGGTCGGAGGTTTCAAAGACGCCGAACCCGGCGACAGAGCGGGCGTGTCCGTCGAACCCGGATTGGATCGCCACGACTGGGAGAGCGAGTGGCAGCAGCTGGAGCCGCTCGTTCGCGACTCGCCCGCGGAAGCGCTGCCCGAGCTCCACGCGCTGATCGTTCGCATGCTCCAGGAGCGCGAGGTTCTCGACGAGGACCTCGTTGCGACCGAGGGGGCCGATCCCGAACTCCTGGCCGAGTACGTGGCCGGGAAGGACGTCGTCGACCGGCTCGAGCGCGACGAGGACGTCGACCCGGGCGACATCGGCTCCGTTGTCGGCGGCTACCGCTCGCTCTACGAGTTCCTGACGACCGAGCGCTCGGCGCCCTAGGAGGCTTTGGCGGGAAAGCGCTCGTCGCCAGGGTGCGATGGTCGCTCCCACGCAAGGACGCAGGGAGCGCCCGTATCCACCGCGATACGGGTGCGACTGAGGACGCGGACGTGGAAGCGAACAGCGCGGCCTGGCTGCACAGCCGTTTTTGCGCCAAACCCTCCTATGGCCGCGCGATCGCCTCGAGCTCGCGTTGCGCGAGGACGTGCTCGCGGGCCTTGCCCGTGCCGATCAGCGAGACCTCGACACCCACCTGCTCTTCGACGAAGGCGACGTAGCGGCGGGCAGCCTCGGGCAGCCGCGAGACGTCGTCCATCCCGTCGAGCGGCTCCTCCCATCCCTCGAGCACCTCGTAGACGGGCTCGCAGTGGTGGAAGTCGCTCTGGTGCGAGGGGAACTCCTCCGTCTCGGTGCCGTCGCGGAGCCGGTATCGGACGCACACCGGCAGCTCGGAGAAGTCGGACAGGACGTCCAGCTTCGTCAGGGCGAGCGAGGTGAAGCCGTTCAGGCGCGCCGCGTACCGAAGCCCGACGAGATCGAGCCAGCCGCAACGCCGCTGGCGCCCGGTGACCGTCCCGTACTCGCCCCCGAGCTCGCGCACTTTCTCCTGGTTCGGCCCGTCGATCTCCGTGGGAAACGGTCCCTCGCCGACGCGCGTCAGGTACGCCTTCGCGACGCCGAGAACGGCGTCGATCCGGTTCGGCCCGATCCCCGTCCCCGTGGCCGCCGCGCCCGCCACCGGGTTGGACGAGGTCACGAAGGGATACGTCCCGTGGTCGAGGTCGAGCAGCGTCCCCTGCGCGCCCTCGAAGAGGACGAAGCGGCCGTCTCGTAGCGCCCGGTCGACGAGCAGCGAAGTGTCGGCGATGTAGGGACGGAGCCGCTGCGCGTAGCCCTCGTACCGGTGCGACACGTCCTCGAGGTCGACCGGCTCGGCGCCGTAGACGCGCTCGAGCCAGTGGTTCTTCTCGGCGAGCGCGACGGCGATCTTCTCGCGGAGGATCTTGGGGTCGAGCAGGTCCTGGACGCGGATCCCGAGCCGCGCCGCCTTGTCGCCGTACGCCGGCCCGATCCCGCGTCGAGTCGTCCCGATCTGGAGCTTTCCGAGTCGCCGCTCGCTCGCCCGGTCGAGCGCGACGTGCCAGGGCATGATCAGCTGCGCGTTCCCGGACAGGTGCACCTGCTCCGTCGAGACGCCGCGCGCCTCGAGGTCGTCCAGCTCCTCGATGAAGACGCCGGGGTCGACGACGCACCCGGCGCCGAGCACGCACTCCTTGCCCCAGAGGATCCCCGAGGGCATGTGCCGGAACTTGTACGTCTGCCCGTCGGCGACGATCGTGTGCCCGGCGTTCGGCCCGCCCTGGTAGCGGCAGACGACGTCCGAGTGCTGCGCCAGCAGGTCGACGATCTTGCCCTTGCCCTCGTCGCCCCACTGCGCGCCGACGATCACGGTGGCTGGCACGACCCGAGTCTGCCGGACTTACGGGACGGCGGCCCGGCGAACACGCGCTTTCGAGCGCGATTTGGCATCGTTCGGCGTATGCGGCGTGGGGTCGCCCTCATCGTGGGGTCGCTCGTCCTTGCTGCCCCGGCGGCGGCGCACGACCTGCCTTACTCGTGGTCGGTCGCGAAGGTGATGCGGGTGACGGACGGCGCGCGGGTACACGTGGGAAAGCGCGTCGTACGGATCGACCACGAGACGACGCTCTGCGCCGGCCGAGGCCGATCGACACGCCGGGGCGGAGTCCGCCGCTGGCGCCACTTCGACTGCACGTACACGACCTTCACGCCGCGCGGCGTCGGCCGCGACCTCGAGTTTCGCGTCCACGTTCTCGGCCCGCGGCGGTTCTTGATCACCGACGCACACTGGATCGCAGGTCTGTGACGGCCCGACCTACCGGATCGTCAGCGGCGTGCCGACCGGCATCAGCCGGGCAAGCCTGACAATGTCGTCGTTGCGCAGCCGGATGCAGCCGTGCGAGATCCGCCCGGGAATGAGCTCCGGCTCGTTCGTCCCGTGGATGCCGACGAAGCCGCCGCCGGGCCAGTCGGTGAGGACGGCCGAGCGAGCGCTGGTGCCGAACGCGATCGGCCCGTAGAACGGGTCGCCGAAGCCGGACAGCCTGTTCCGGATGTAGAAGTCGCCCTTCGGAGTCGGCCAGGCGCTTCGGCCGATGCCGACGCTGGCGCGGAACACCGGCCTCCCATCGCGCAACAGCGTCACCGTGAATCGGTTCAGGTCGACGGTCAGGTGGGTGTCGACGAACCGATAGCCGCCCAACGCACTCCGAGGTACCCACCCGGTGCGGTTGTTCGGCAGGACCGGCAGCCGAACGTGAACCCAGGCCGCTCCCTGCCTCCGCGCCTCGCTCAGGACCAGAAGGATGTTCGTCGTGCCCTCCTCCGTCCGCTCGGTGACCGTCGCAACGGGCGGTGCCTCCGCGTTCGGCTCGGTGCGGGCGTCGACGCGCCTGAGGACGGGGGCGAACCGAGCGCGAGATTCCCGCCGATCCAACAGGGCCGGTCGGCCGACCGTGAACGCCGGGCGGGGCGGGCGAGGAAGCCCTGCGAACGCGTCGGCAATTGGTGCTCGGGCGGCACGTTCACTCGTTGCGGCCTTCCCGCGGATCGCCTGAATCACGACGATGCCGGTCAGCAGTGTGGCCGTGACGAACGCGACGGCGACGGCTTTCCGTCGTCGCACGGCAGGCCCGCTCAGCCGGTCAGGCGCGGCCGGCTCCTGCCGGCCAGCTGCGGTTGCGCAGAGACGAAATTCGTCGAGGCGATCAGTCTCGCCATCCGCGCCTGAGACGCCGGCTTGTCGAACGCCCTTGCAGCCGGCTGCAGGCCGATCAGATGGCGGATCCACGCCGCATGTCGCGTTTCCACCGAGTGCAGAGTGATGGCGGCGGCGACGACCGACCGGGAGTCGAGTCGCGGCGCCTGCCACTTGAGCAGGGCGGCGGTCAGGTCCTCGAACCCGACGGCCGTCCGGATGAAAGCCTGCTCGCGGGTCGTCACGCTTCCGTAGTTGAACGTCGGGCTCGGAACCGTCTTGCGGCCCAGCAGCCGCTTCAGCGCCACGACGTGCGCGCGCTCGTGGGCACCGACTACCCGAGCCCAGCCGAGCGTCTTGGGCGTCAGCGCGCCGAGCCGCTCGGCCTCCGTGTAGAAGCCGGCCTGCAGGTACTCGAGCACGAGGTCGAAGCGGAGCATCGCGATGTCGTTCTTCGTGGTCGCGACGTCGGCCGCGTCAGCGCTGTTCGCGGCGAAGAGCCCGCCGGCGGCGGCAGCCGCCGCTGCCAGCGACCGCTGGAGGAACGCGGCGCGCGTGCCGCCGAACGCGGCCTCCGCCGTCTCCTGGAGGGCACCGTCCGCGTCGATCTCGGCCAGCGTCGACGCCAGCTCGTCGATCGTCGGCTCGGAGATTTCCTCGCGCGGTGTCATTGCTCCTTGATGAAGCCGGTGCGCTGCAACGTCGCCGCGACGTCGTCCGCCGTCGCCCCGGGGTCGGCTGCGCGCGGCGCGGGATGCTGGCCTGCGAGATCGCTGATCCACGCCGCGTGGCGCCCTTCTACGGAGACGATCTCGGCCGCTGCCGCCAGCGACTTCTTCGTCAGGTTGGCGGCCTGTCCGTTGTAGGCGGCGACCCCCGTGTTCTCGAGGAGGACGGCGGCGTCCAGGAACGCCTTCTCTTCCCGGGTCGCGGACCCGAACTCGAACGTCGGCTGGCTATCGGCGTTGGAGCCAAGCGCCTTCTCGAGGAATGCGACGTGCTCGCGTTCGTGTCCGCCCACGATCTCCGCGAACTCGCGGAGCTCGCCGCGAAGCGCGTCGTCGTCCACGGCAGCCGTGTAGAACGCGGCCTGGAGGCGCTCGAGGACCAGCGCGAAGTTGAGGATCTGCTGATCCGTCGCTGCGGAGGGCGCCGGTGTCGCTGCGCCCGCCCGCCAGCCGAACGCCCCGCCGCCGACGGCGAAGGCGCCGCCGACGACCAGGCCACCGCGAAGCAGCGCTCGCCGCGTCGACCGGCGCGCCGAATCGGCGTTCTCAGTGCCGGCCGTCGGATGCATCGGTGACAGGTCCGCAGTGCCGCAGTAGATCGCCGAAAGTAACAAACGGCTCCTGAACCGACAAGGGTATGGTCACCAGCTAGAACCCGCCTCAATCGCACTTGACACCGTGGCGGGATTGTGTACTAGTGCCAGCCGTTCCTGTTTCCGCGAGTCGGGAACAGCGAGGAAGAGACCATTCCTGCCGGCCCAGGAGAGAAAACTGCGGACTTCCTCACCGACGATCGCCATCCGGCTCCGACACGGATCTCCGAGACGGCGCGCGAGCCTGGCGCTCGTGGTCGTCGGCCTCGCACTCGCCGGCTCGCTGGCGCCGCCTGCCGGAGCTCAGAGCTCGCCGCGGCCCGACGCCCGGAGCGTCTGGCGCCAGTTCCCGCTGGAGACGTCGCACGCGGACCAGATTCGGGAAGAGCGCCGCGCGGAGCCGGCGCCACCGGCCACGGCTGAGCGCGCACAGTCCGATCGCCGCTCGCTCTCGACGACTCAGCTCGCGGCGGTCGCCGTCGCCATCGCGCTCGTTCTCGCGGCCTTGATCGGCGCCCTCGTCTACGCGTACCCAATCGGGTTCTCGCACGCGTGGAGGAAGCGCGAGAACCGCGCATGGCGCTCGGTCCGTGACGACGTTCCGCGATCGAACACGGGAGCGAAGACCCGCGCGCTCCCCGCCGCGATCTCACAGGCGAAGCAGCGCGCTCGCGCCGTCGGCGCGGCAACGGCGCGCGCGTACGGCAGGCTCGTCGCGGACGTCGGTCGACCGAGAACGCACCTTGTCCACGCGGCGGCGACGGGGCCGTCGGACCGTCCTGCGGCGCACCCCGCGAGAGCTCGCACGCTGATGGCCGACGCGGGTCCGACGCGGCCGAACAATCTCGCTGACGACCAACTGGAGATCCTGAAGTCCAAGCTCGGGAAAACGAGCAGCGAGGAGGTCGAGGGGCTGAAGGCGAAGCTCAGCGCCGCGCCGAAGAAGCGAACGGCCGCCCCGCGCAGTGGGCAGAGGCGCGACCGACGCGCCCAGGACACAGCGCCGAGGCCGAGGCTCGAGGTGACGAGCGCTCCGCCGGAGGCCGCCGAGGTGACCGCCGCGCCGACGACGAAGCGTCCCGCAGGGAGGGGATCGACGCCCGGCGCACCGGGACTGCGGCAACCAACGAAATGTCGGATCGTCTGGTGGCGCGGGTACATCAAATCGGTCTTCGAAGCGGTGCCGGTCCAGCGGTCGCAGGGCAGCGATTCGATCGCTGAATCGCCGTACTTCCGCTGGCGGAAAGCCGAGCCGCCGCCGAAGAACGACGACGCCGTCGAGGCTCATCGCGCGCTCGTAGAGCGGCTCGAGCAGGACGGCTGGGTGGTTGTCGGCACCGGGAGGGAGTGGTTCGCGCTCGAGCTCGAACGGAAGGCGATCCGGCGTCCCGGCAGGCGCCCGACGGAACCTGAATGATTCCTGATTAGGAGGAAGCAGATGCCAGCAATACGGGAGAACGATCGCGTCGTCGCACTCTGCGAACGCCTTGCCCAGGCAACCCGGGCCGGCGGCGCCGAGTGGAATCGCGAGGGTGACGACGTCTTCGTCTGGAAAGTGCCCGAGGGGTCGGTCGCGATCGGAAGTCGCGACAAGGACGGTGAGCCGCCGTACGAGTTCGTCGTGGCGAACGCCAACGGCGAACGGCTCGACGAGCTGACGTCGGGACTCGTCGACCGGGA
>Ga0081538_10000752_pt1 | contig 35370 bp, 38 predicted proteins | sample TabmetS5T2R1_FD_71022 | JGI IMG/M metagenome (GOLD analysis project Ga0081538, IMG submission 71022) | Tabebuia heterophylla rhizosphere microbial communities from the University of Puerto Rico - S5T2R1 | ecosystem: Host-associated > Plants > Roots > Rhizosphere ...
GCGCTCACCCGGTCCGGATCCCACAGTCGCTCGCCGAACTCGGTCGAGTCGAGCTGGACGAGCCTCACCTCGAGTCCGCCCGCGCGTCCGCCCGCCTCGTCGAGCGCCAGCCGCTCGCCGGCGGCGGCCGCGCGGGCCGCCGGCGCCGACACCCCGTGCCGCGGCAGGCTCGAGTAGACGGTCACCGTCCCGCCCTGGATTCGGGTGGAGCGCTCCTCGCTGCCGAGACAGCCGGTCAGAGCGAGGACCGCGGCCAGCGACGCGAGTGTGGTCGTCCGAGCCAAGCCGCTGATTGTGACGGGCCGATATATCGTGCTCCCGGTGCGCATCGGATTGCTGACGGGGGGCGGCGACTGCCCGGGGCTGAACGCGGTCATCCGGGCGGTCGTGCGCAAGGGGATCGACGCGCACGGCCACGCGATCGTCGGTTTTCGCGACGGCTGGCGCGGGCCGCTCGAGAACGCCTACGAGGAGCTCACGATCGAGTCGACGCGGGGCATCCTGCCGCGCGGAGGCACCATCCTGCGGTCGTCGCGGACGAACCCGTTCAAGCGCGACGACGGCCCCGAGCGGATCGCCGAGAACATGCGCATGCTCAACCTCGAGGGCCTGATCGCGATCGGCGGCGAGGACACGCTCGGCGCGGCCGCCCGCCTGCACGCCGAGCACGGTCTCCCGGTGGTCGGCGTGCCGAAGACGATCGACAACGACCTCGGCGGCACCGACATGACGTTCGGGTTCGACACCGCGGTCCAGATCGCGACCGAGGCCATCGACCGGCTCCACACCACCGCCGAGAGCCACAACCGCGTGATGATCGTCGAGGTCATGGGCCGCCACGCGGGCTGGATCGCCCTGTACTCCGGCCTCGCCGGCGGCGCCGACGTGATCCTCATCCCCGAGCGCCCCTTCGACATCGAGGAGGTGGTGCGCCTCATCCGGCGACGCCACTCGCGGGGGCGCTTCTTCTCGATCGTCGTGGTGGCCGAGGGCGCGACCCCGAAGGAGGGCACCCTCGAAGTCCTCGGGAGCGGCAAGGACGAGTTCGGCCACGAGCGGCTGGGCGGTATCGGTCAGCTGCTCGAGCGCGAGATCGGCGAGCGCACGGGCTACGACACGCGGGCGACCGTGCTCGGCCACATCCAGCGGGGCGGCACCCCGACCGCCTTCGACCGCGTGCTCGCCACCCGGCTGGGCCTGGCGGCGGTCGACGCCGCGCACGAAGGCAAGTGGGGCGTGATGCCGGCGCTGCGCGGCACGCGCATCGAGCTGGTGCCGCTGAAGGAGGCGGTCGCCCAGCTGCGCCTGGTGCCGCCGGAGGAGTACGCCGCTGCGGCCGCGTTCTTCGGCTGAGCCGGCTTAGAAGCCCGCGCCGCGTTCCTCGGACGGCGCGGCCTCGCGGCCGAGCAGCTGATCGAGGAACGGCTTCACCAGCATGTAGGCGGCCGCGCTGACCACGAGGAGCGCGGTGACCATGAAGGCGTCGAAGGCCTTCACGCCGAACGCCCAGGCGCTGATCCACCAGACCAGCCCCACGGTGAGCGCGATGATCACGATCAACGCGAGGTCCTCCAGTTGGCGACCGCGCGGCGCGCGCGCGTGGCCGCGTTGAAGGCGCTCTTCATGGCGTTCTCCGCGCTCGACTCCTGGGACGGCATGAGACCGATCTGACGCGCGAACGCCATCCCGTCGTAGTACGCCGTGTTCCCGACGATCTTGCCGTCCTCGATCTCGAGCAGGTCGAGGCCGCGCAACTCGATGCGCTTGTCGGTCGCGTCGATCCCCTGAAACGGCTCGCCCGTGAAGTTGCCTGTCGCCCGCCACTCGACGGCGGCCTCGCGTTCGCCGGCCACCACCCGGCTGACGGTCATCTCGACGTCGGGCATCGCCGCGAACAGCTCCTGGAAGAACGCGCTGATCTCGCTGTGTCCCCGGAGGGGCGCGAGCGGAACGATGTCGTCCACGCCGTCCTCGCGCCAGTGCTCGACCATGGCCTGCAGGTCACGCCGCGCGATGGCATCGAAGTAGCTGCGGGCGTGTGTCTCGACGGCCTTCCGCCGGGTGATCCGCCGCCGTTGCGGCTTCGGCTCGGCGGGTGGAGCCTCGGTTGCGTCGGTCGTCTTCGTTTCGGCCATGGTGAGGGACACCCTACCCCGAGCGCAGGGCTTCCGCGAGTTGGCCGACCACGGCGCCGACCGCCTCCGCGCCGCCCTCGCCGGCCGCCCGCACCAGCCGGCTTCCGACTACGACGCCGTCCGCCAGCCCGGCGACCGCTCGGGCGTGCTCGGGCGTCGAGATGCCGAATCCGACCGCCACGGGCAGCTCGGTTGCGCCGCGCACGCGCGCGACCGTCTCCGTCAGTGCCGGAGGCAGCTCGCGCCGCTCCCCCGTGGTGCCGGTGAGCGACACCGTGTAGACGAATCCCCGCGCGTCGGCCCCGATCTCGGCCACGCGCTCGGCCGTGGTCGTCGGCGCGACGAGCGGGACCAGGGCCAGCCCCTCGGCGTCGCAGGCCGCGCGCACCTCGCCGGCCTCGTCGTGGGGAAGGTCCGGGACGATCAGGCCCGACGCCCCGGCGGAGGCGGCTCGCAGCGCGAACGTCTCCGCCCCGGCCTTCATGACCACGTTCACGTAGACCATCAGGACGACCGGAGCTTGTCCCGCGAGCTGCTCGCAGATGCGCAGGACCGCGTGAGGGGTGGCCCCGCGCGCAAGCGCCTCGGTTCCGGCCGCGTGGATCACCGGGCCGTCGGCCAGCGGGTCCGAGAACGGGATCCCCAGCTCGAACAGGTCGGCGCCCGCCGTCGCAGCGGCCAGGCCGGCCTCGAGCGACGTGTCGAGGTCGGGATAGCCGCCCATCAGGTACGGCATCAAGGCGGCCCGCTTGCCGTGCGACGCGAACGCCGCGGCGATCCGGTCGACGCCGGTGGCGGCGACGCTCATGCCCCCGCCTTCTCGAGCGAGAGCACCTCGGCGAGATCCTTGTCGCCGCGGCCCGACAGCGTGACGAGGTGCACCCCGGGCCCTGGGTTCGCCATCAGCCAGGCGAGCGCGTGCGCCGGCTCCAGCGCGGGCAGGATCCCCTCGAGCTGGGCGACCCGGCGGAACGCCGCCAGCGCCTCGGCGTCGCTGACGGCGACGTAGCGGACCCTCCCGGTGTCGCGCAGGTAGGCGTGCTCCGGGCCGACGCCGGGGTAGTCGAGCCCGGCCGACACCGAGTGCGCCTCGAGGATCTGGCCCTCCTCGTCCTGGAGGACGGCCGACATCGCGCCGTGCAGCACGCCGCGCGCTCCTGTCGTGAGCGGCGCGGAATGGCGGCGGGTCTGGAGACCCTCGCCCGCGGCCTCCACGCCGATCAACTCGACCTCGGCGTCGTCGACGAAGCCGGCGAAGGTGCCGATGGCGTTCGAGCCGCCCCCCACGCAGGCCATCACGCGGTCGGGCAAGCGCCCGGCCGCGGAGAGGAGCTGCGAGCGCGACTCGTCGCCGATCGTCCGCTGCAGGTCCCGCACGAGCGCCGGGTACGGCGCGGGGCCGACCGCGGAGCCGATGATGTAGTGGGTCGTCTCGACGTTCGTGACCCAGTCCCGGATCGCCGCCGAGACCGCCTCCTTGAGCGTGCGGGCGCCGGCCTCGACCGGGGCGACCTCGGCTCCGAGCAGGCGCATGCGCTCGACGTTCGGCCGCTGGCGGCGCATGTCCTCGGTGCCCATGTAGACGATGCAATCGAGGCCGAGGAGCGCGCAGGCCGTGGCGGCGGCGACGCCGTGCTGCCCCGCTCCCGTCTCCGCGATCACGCGCGGCTTGTCCATCCGCTTGGCGAGCAGGGCCTGGCCGATCGCGTTGTTGACCTTGTGCGACCCGGTGTGGGTGAGGTCCTCGCGCTTCAGCCACACCTCGCCGCCAACGGCCTCCGAGAGCCGCTCCGCGCGGTAGAGCGGCGTGGGGCGGCCGACGTAGTCGCGCAGCAGGCGGGCGAGCTCGTCGGTGAAGGCCGGGTCGGACCGAGCCGCGACCCACTCGCGCTCGAGCTCGTCGAGCGCGGGGATGAGCGTCTCCGGCACGTAGCGGCCGCCATAGGGACCGAAGCGGCGCTCGACTGCCGCCGTCGTCATGCCACGGCCCCGAGCCGCTCGTCGGCGGCGGCGACGGCGCGCACGAAGGCGGTCATCTTGGCCGGGTCCTTGCGGCCGGGCTCGGCCTCGGTCCCGCTCGCCACGTCGACCGCGAAGGGGCGCGCGGCCGCGATGGCGGCGCCCACGTTGTCCGGGGTCAGCCCGCCGGAGAGCACAACGGGCGGCCGGCGCGGGTGCAGCCGCGCGAGCTCCCAGTCGAAGCTCTCCCCGGTGCCGCCCGGGCTGCGCGGCGAGTAGGCGTCGAGCAGGTGGAAGTCGGTGCGGAAGCGCTCGAGGTCGTGCACCTGGGCGGCGTTCCGCACGCGCGCCGCCTTCATCACCTTCGCGCCCGTGCGGCGGGCGGCCTCCTGGCAATAGGCGGGACCCTCGTCGCCGTGGAGCTGGAGCATCGAGAGGCGGCAGAGGTCGGCGGTCGCCGCGACCTCGTCGAGCGGCGCGTTCACGAACACGCCCACCAGCTCGAGCCGCCGGTGCAGCTCGGCTCCGATCACCTCGCCGTCCTCGAGCGCACATGCGCGCGGGCTGTCCGGCCAGAAGATCATGCCGAGCGCCCAGGCACCGAGCTCCGCGACCCGGCGCGCGTCCGCCGGGTCGCTCACTCCGCAGATCTTGACGCGGGTGCTCGCCACCCGCAGAAGGCTAGATGGTGGGTTTCGCGGCCGCGTGTGCGCGGGGGCGCACGGGACCGAGCCGGGCGGGGGAAGCAGGGCGATGCCCATACCCGGAGGTATGGGCGAGCCCGATGACCCCGATCCGGCGACGGTATCCGTGCGTCATCCGCGCGCGCGGGGTCGCGGAATCCGCCATCTAGGGGGTGATGTCCAGTTCCTCCGGCCGCTCGTCCAGCTCCACCTGAACGGTCCGCCGGTCGTCGCCGCTGTAGACCTCGAGCTCGATCGTGTCGCCGGGCTGCTTGGCGGCCACCGCCGCCACGATGTCGTCGGCGGTCCTGACGGGCTGGCCGTCCGCCGCCACGATCAGGTCGCCGGGCTCGGTGACCTCGCCGGTCAGCTCGTTCGTCTCCGAGGCGCGCAGGCCGGCGCCCTCGGCCGGGCCGCCGTCCTCCACCCGCTCGATCAGCGCGCCCGAGTCGCGCGCCAGGTCGAGATCCGCGGCGAGGTCCTCGGTCACGGTCGCCATCCGCACGCCCAGGTAGGCGCGCTCGATGTCCTGTCCCGCGCGCAGCTCCGGCAGCAGCTTCTTGGCGGTGTCGATCGGCACGGCGAACCCGATCCCGACCGATCCCTCGCCGCCGCCGGTCGCGATCTGGGAGTTGATCCCGATCACGCGGCCCTGCGCGTCGAGCAGCGGGCCGCCGGAGTTGCCGGGGTTGATCGAGGCGTCGGTCTGGATCACGTTGCTGATCGAGAACCCGCTCGGGGCGTCGATCTGGCGCTGGAGCGCCGACACGATGCCGGTCGTGGCCGTGCGCTGGAGGCCGAACGGGCTCCCGATCGCGACGACCGGGTCGCCCACCTCGAGCTGTGACGAGTCGCCGAGCGGCAGCACCACCAGGTCCTCGACCTGGCCGGGATCGATCTTCAGCACGGCGATGTCGCTGTCGGGGTCGACGCCCTTGACCTCCGCGTCGATCGACTCGCCGTCCTCCTCGAAGCTGACCGTCACCTTCTCCGCCCCGTCGACCACGTGGGCGTTCGTCACGATCGTGCCCTCGTCGTCGACGACGAACCCGGATCCCGTGGCCGTCCCCTCCTGCTGGCCGAAGACCGAGGACTCGCTCACGCCCTCCGCCTGGATGAAGGCCACGCCGCGGCCCTCCTCGCGGTAGATCTCCTGCACCGTGCGTCCCCCGTCGGTCGCCCCGGGATCGGACGCCGGCTGCGAGATGGGCGCCTGCTGGCGGATCGTCTGGGTGTCGCCGGTGTCGATCACGTCGGTGGCGATCAGCACCGCGCCGAGCACCAGCACGATCAGACCGCCGAGCGCGCCGGCGATCAGGGTGGACACGATGGGACGCTGCCTGTCGGGAGACATCACGGGGTTCATGGCCCTTAGGTGTAGATGGCCAACCTTAGAGACGCATAAATGCGGCGCTCGGCGCAGCGCGCGGCCCGCGCGAGATTCGCTTCAGACTGGGCGCGGCCCGCCCGGCGGGATCGCCAGCAGCGCCCGCAGGCGGCCGCCGGGTCCGGTGCCGGCGCTCAGCTCCCGCCGCAGCGCGCGCCGCGCACCGATGCCGGGCGCCCGGGGCGCGCGCGGGTCGTAGCGGTGCGCGCGCAGGCCGGCCGCGTAGCTCGCCGAGGCCGGGCCGGCATAGCGGCCCAGGCGCCGCTCGAGCGCGAGCAGGGTGGTCGTCACGGGTACCTCCCAGTTGAGTCGCGCGAGCGCGCGGCGCAGCTCGGCGAGCTGGGCGTCCGCCAGCTCGTCCGGGCTGAGCCGGCGGAGAGCCCGCACGCGCACCGCCACGGACGCGGCCAAGCCCAGGCCGAAGAGCGCGACGAGCAGCAAGAGCACCTGCACCACCCAGCTAGTGCCGCCGTCCTCGGCCAAGGCGGCGCCGGTGTCGGTGCCGCGCTCCGACGCGGCGACGCCCGCACGCGGGTTGCTCACCTCGCCGGCGTCGCCGCGCGCCGCGCTCGTGGCCAGGAACCCGGAGGACTGCGACTCTGCCGGCGCCCGGATCGGCGTCGGATCGAACGGCACCCAGCCGATGCCCGTGAAGTAGACCTCGACCCAGGAGTGGGCGTCCAGATCACGTACGCGGTACTCCTGTGAGTCACGGTTGTACGAGCCGGGCGAGAACCCGGCCGCCACCCTGGCCGGGATGCCGATCATGCGCAACATCAGCGCCATCGCGCCGGAGAATTGCTGGCAGTAGCCGCGGCGCTCCTCGAACAGGAAGCCGTCGAGCGGAAGCTCCCGAGTGGGCACCCGCTCGGCATAGCGGTAGTCCTCCTGGAGGCGGCCCTCGATCGCCTTGACCGCGTCGTATGGGGTCTCGCTGCCGGCCGTCCACTCCCGGGCCAGCTCGTACACGCGCCCGTACTCCGACTCCCTCAGGGTCCTGTCGGCCTCCTCATGATCTCCGAGCGGGTCGTCCCTGAACGGGATGTGCAGGAGCTGGCGGGCCTCGAAGGCCTGCGTCCGCGCGGCATCCCCTTGCAGCCCAACGCCGTCGATGGCGGAATCGCCGGGGTTCGGCAGATAGATGCGCGTGTACTGCAGGTACTGGTCCGGGTAGCCGACGGCGGTCGAGCGCCGCATCAGGGCCCGCCCCGGATCGGGCGCGTAGGCGTGGATCGTGTAGGAGTCGCCCTCGTTCAGCGGCTCGCCCTGCACCCGGGCGGTGCCGTCGGAGCTGAGAGTGGCCGCCGCGTCGTCCACCTGGTGCGTGATCCCTGCTCCGACGATCAGGTCGCTCGTCAGCGACCGCACGGTCACTCGGATCTCCTCGTCCCAGCGCGGGTTGTACTCGCCCGGATCCCAGCTCCCCTGGCGCTCGCCGAACTGCTTGGGCAGCTCGGCGAAGAGGTCGGCCTGGGCGTTGTCGTCCGTATGTATCCAGCGCAGGCCGTCGAACGTGTCGAGCGTCTCCGCCTTCCAGTAGTGCGGGCGGTCGGACTGGATGTTGAGCAGCGTCGTCCCCTCGCGCGGCCAGTCGAGCGGCCCGTACTCGTGGGTCCAGTCGAACGTGATCGCCTTGCCGCCGCCGAACCAGTCCCAGGCCCGGTAGTTCCACCAGGGCCGGTCGCCGTCGAGCGCGGCCGCGACCGGGAGTGCGAGGACCCCGATGGCCACGACGGCCGCGGCGCCGGCTGCCGCCTCGCGCCTGCCGAGCCGCGGCAACCAGAGCCACGCGGCCAGCAGCACGAGCAGCACCAGCCCGCGCAGGAGCGGCTCGCCCGGGTCCTGCTCGGTCACGGCGACCCCGTACACGAGCAGGAGCGCGACCAGCGCCGCCCCGTGCAGCAGCGAGGCGCCGCGCCGGGCGGGGAAGAACGCGAGCGTCGCCGCGATGCCGAGCAGGAACGGGGCGCCCAGGAGGATCGTCAGGCGTATCCACTCGTCCGGGCCGTCGTAGGGCCACTCGACCCCCTCCACTCCGGCGAGGCCGCGGTCGAGCCCGTCGAACAGCTCCGGCCAGTTCTCGGGACCGAGGAGCCGCAGCGGCAGGCCGGCCGCACCAAGTCCCAGAGCGACCGTGCCTAGTCCGACGAGGACGGCGAGCGTGACGATGACCGCGCGAGCCGCGCGCGGGCGGCCGCGCACGGCGCGAGCGGCGACGCGGCTGGCCAGGGGCGTGCCGAGCAGGACCAGCAAGGCCCCGCCGGCGGTCGCCACGAGCACCACGAGGAGCGTGCGCCCCGACGGCGGTGACTCGACCAGGGTGGCCCAGTGGGCGGCGCCGAAGCCGGCGAGGCCCGCGAACGCGGCGAGCCGCAGGAGCGTGACCCGCAGCGTCCCGGCCTCTGAGGCGGCCGCGGGGGTTTGCGCGCGGCCCGCAGCGGAGGGCGGCGCACCCGCCGTCGCCGGGACCGGCGTCGCGCTCACGCGGCCACGCTCCGGCGGACGCGCTCGACCAGGCAGCCCGTGCACCCGGCGACCTCGAACATCGGCTGGACGCCGGGCAGCGCGCTCGGGGAGACCAGGATGCGGGCGCCGGCCGGCAGCCGTTCGAGCGCCCGGGGCGCCGTCGTGAGGTCGGCGCCCGTGACCCAGATGACCGCTCCGCCGCGCGGGCCGAGCGTGGAAGAGCTGGGCGGCGGGCCGGGCTCGACGAGTGCCAGCCGCACGTGCACCGCGGGCCAGGCGCCCATGTCATGGGCGATCTCGATCGGCCGGCGCTCACCCGCGAGCAGCACGGCGCATCCGCCCGCGCGGGCGAGATGGACGCACAGCGAGGCCGCCGCCCGCACCGCCTTGTCGAGCTCCTCCTCGCCCGAAGGCGACGACGGGTCCATCACGATCAGCGGCGCGGCGTCGAGCTCGGCGACGAGGCGCCGCTCGAGCATCTCGCCGGTGCGGGCCACCGTGGGCCAGTGGATGCGCGAGGCGGGCGCGCCGTCGCGATACGGGCGCAGGCCGTCGATCTCGAGCTCCGCGAGCGAGGCGTCGAGGCGGCGGCCCATCACGCCGGGATCGAGGCCCCTGCCGCCCTGCTGGCCCGCGCCGGCCCCGCCGCCGCCGGGCGCGGTCACGGGCTGGATGCGCGGCAGCACGAGCACCTCGTCGCCTCCGCTCGCCACGAGCTCGCGCGAGAAGAGCCGGAACGGGTCGCGGATGACGAGGCGACCGGGCTCGAGCACGCGCCGGCCGCGGCGCGAGAAGCGCACGTTGATGCGCACCCGCCGTGACCAGCGTCCCGCGATCGGCACGGGCCATCCGAGCAGCGGCTCGAGCAGCTCGCCACCGGGCGGCGGCAGCATGCCGGAGCTCACCTCGATCCGGAGCGGATAGGGGTCATCCTCGAGCACGGTCGGTGGACCGGGCTGGCGCCGGATGGTGGCGCCCCTGGCGGCCAGCAGCACCCAGGCCGTGGCGCCGACGGCGATCGCGAACAGGGCGACGCCGGGCACGTACAGCGAGACCGTGTCGAAGGTGCCGCCCGCCAGGCACAGCGCCACGCCGAGGAGGGCCGTGGCGAGCGGGCGCAGGAGCACCACGTCTAGAGAGCGGGCACTCGCTCCAGCGCGTCGCGCACGACCGCCTCGCGTTCGCCGGACCCAGATCCGGGGGCCAGCAGCAGGCGGTGGGTGAGCACGGAGCCGGCGAGGGCCTGCACGTCGTCGGGGAGCGCGTGGTCGCGCCCGGCCAGCGCCGCCATCGCCTTTGCGGCGCGGAAGAGCATCAGGCCGGCGCGCGGCGACGCGCCGAGGTCCACACGCGAGTCGGCGCGAGTGGCCTCGAGGATGGCGACCACGTAACGCCGCAGCGCCTCGCTGCCGTGGACCGCCGCGGCGGCGCTCTGCGCCGCGAGCACCTCGGCCACGTCCGCGACGGTCTCGAGGTCGAGCACCCGGTCGCGCTCGGCGTGGTCGAGCAACATGTCGCTCTCCTGGTTCGCCGTGGGATAGCCGAGCGACACGCGCACCATGAAGCGGTCGAGCTGGGCCTCGGGCAGCGGATAGGTGCCCTCGTACTCGACCGGGTTCTGGGTCGCCACCACGAGGAACGGGCGCGCCAGCTCGTGGGTGTGCTTGTCCACTGTCACGTGGCGCTCCTGCATGCACTCGAGCAGCCCCGATTGGGTCTTGGGGGAGGCGCGGTTGACCTCGTCGACCAGCACCACGTTCGCGAACACGGGGCCGGGCCGGAACTCGAAGCGGTTCTCGCGCTGGTTGAAGACGTTGGTCCCCACCACGTCGGCGGGCAGCAGGTCGGCCGTGCACTGGACGCGCGCGTACTCGGCGTCGATCGAACGCGCCAGTGCCCGGGCCAGGGCCGTCTTGCCGACCCCGGGGTAGTCCTCGATCAGGACATGTCCCTCGGCGAAGAGGGAGACGAGCACGTCGCGAAGCACCTGCTCGGGCGCCTTGACGGCCCGCGCGATGTTGTCGCGCAGGCGCGCGCCGAGCTCAGCGACCTGCGATGGGTCGAGCTCAGGGACCGTCGCCATGCAGCACCATGGTAGGGATACGGAGCAAGCGGGCTTTCGGTTCCGTGACGACGGCTACGCCTGGGTCGGTTCCTCGGCCCGCGTCAGCTCCCGCACTGCCGCCTCCGGATCGGGCGCCCGCATCACGACCTCGCCCACCAGCACGGCGTCGACGCCGACCTGCTCGAGCTCCTCGATCTGCTCGCGGTAGTGGATGCCGGACTCGGAGACCACCACCTTCCCCGCCGGTACGTCCGACAGCAGGTCGAAGGTCCGCTGGAGGTCGACGCTGAAGTCCTCGAGGTTGCGGTTGTTGATCCCCAGCACGTCAACGTCCACCTCGAGCGCGATGTCGAGCTCCTCCTCGCGCTGGACCTCCACGATCGCGTCGAGGTCGAGCGCGCGCGCCTCGCGATAGAGCGACGCCAGCTCGTCGGGCTCGATCGAGCCGACCACCAGCAGCACGGCGTCGGCGCCGGCCGCCTTCGCCTCGTAGAGCTGGTACGGGTCGATCGTGAAGTCCTTTCGCAGGATCGGCAGCTCGGTCGCGGCGCGCGCCTCGCGCAGGTCGGCGAGCGAGCCGCCGAAGTGCGCCTCCTCGGTGAGCACCGAGATGGCGGCGGCGCCGCCGCGATCGTAGGCGCGCACCACGTCGGCGCACACCGCCCCCTCCCGGATCGTCCCGGCCGAGGGCGAGCGCCGCTTGTGCTCGGCGACGACCGACGTGCCGGGCCGTGCGAGCGCCTCCGCGAAGGGGCGCCCCTCGGGCTGCGAGCCGGCCTCCCGCTCGAGCTCGGCGATGGGCCGCTCCCCCTTCCGCCGATGGAGCGCCTCGCGGGTGGCGCCGACCAGCTCGTCGAGCCGGACGCTCACGACCGAGCCTCCGGCGATGGCGCGGCGAGCGAAAGCCAAGCTGGGCAAGGATCGAGGGCGCAGTCGATCTGGGGGGTGCTTCCGGCGAAGCCGGAACAAGGGGGCGGAGCCCCCTCGTCGGCGAGCACCGAGGACGCCGCCCAGCGCCGGTTTGCAGCCGCCGAGGCGCGCCGGAGGTGAGGGAGTGAGCGTGAAAAGCTCATGACGCGAAGGCCACGTACTTGTCGAGGACCGCCGACGCCGCGCCCGAGTCGATCGACTCCTCGGCCCGCTCCACGCCCTCGCGGAGCGAGCCGGCGCGGCCGCCCACGTAGATCGCCGCCGCCGCGTTCAGCAGGGCCAGCGAGCGTTCCGTGCCGCCGTTGCCGGCGAGCACGCCGCGCAGCACGCGCGCGTTCTCGTCGGGCGTGCCCGCGCCCACCGCGCCGTCGCGTGCCGGCTCCAGCCCGACGCGCTCCGGCGTCACGTCGTAGCTGGCCAGCTGGCCCTCCCTCAGCTCGACCACCCGGGTCGCGCCCGAGACCGAGAACTCGTCCAGGCCATCGGCGCTCGACACTACCAGGGCCCTGTCGGTCCCAAGCTCGCCGAGGGCGGCGGCGATCGTCTCGATCTTGGCGGGATCCGACACGCCGATCACCTGGCGCCGCGCGCCGGCCGGATTCGTGAGCGGCCCGAGGAAGTTGAAGATCGTCCGCACGCCCAGCGCCTTGCGCACCGGCACGACGTACTTCATGGCCGAATGGTGCTTCGGGGCGAACATGAACCCGAAGCCGACGTCCTGGATGCAACGGGCCACGTCCTCGGGCTCGAGGTCGATCCGGGCGCCGAGCGCCTCGAGCACGTCCGCCGAGCCGCACTGGCTCGTGGCCGAGCGGTTGCCGTGCTTGGCCACGCGGCAACCCGCGCCGGCCGCCACGAACGCGGCCGTCGTCGACACGTTGAAGGTGGGCCGCCCGCCGCCGGTGCCGGCGGTGTCCACGAGCTCGTCACCGGCGTGGACGTGGAGGGCGAGCTCGCGCATGGTCGCAGCAAGCCCTGCGATCTCCTGGACGGACTCGCCCTTCGTGCGGAGCGCCATCAGGAAGCCAGCCGTCTCGGCCTCGGAGGCATTGCCCTCCATCACCTCGCGCAGCACTCGCGCGGCCTCGTCCGCGCCGAGGTCCTGGCCGCCGGCGATGCGGTCGATGGCGCTCGTGAGAACGGGGTTGCTCATGCCAGGAAGTTCCGCAGCATGGTCTTCCCCTGCGGCGTCAGGACCGACTCCGGGTGGAACTGCACGCCCTCCACCGGCAGCTCGCGGTGGCGCAGCCCCATGACCACGTCGCCGGCCCGGGCCGACACCTCGAGCGAGTCCGGCAACTCGTCCTCGGCGACGATGAGCGAGTGGTAGCGGCCGACCACGAGCGGGGATTCGAGGCCGGCGTAGATCGTCCTGCCGTCGTGCTCCATCTCGGCGGTCTTCCCGTGCACCGGCTCGCCGCGCACGACCCGGCCGCCGAACTCCTGCGCCAGCGACTGATGGCCGAGGCAAACGCCCAGCACCGGCGTCCCGCGCTCGCCGAAGCGGCGCACCGCACGCATCGAGAGGCCCGCCTCGTTGGGCGTGCAGGGCCCGGGCGAGACGATCAGGCGATCGGGCTCGCGCTCGAGCAGCTCGGAAACGTCGTTGCGCATCACCTCCACATCCGCCCCCAGCTCGCCGAGGTACTGGACGAGGTTGTAGGTGAACGAGTCGTAGTTGTCGACGACCAAAACCTTCATGACCAGTCGGGCTGGGCGCAGGCGAGGCGGATGGCGTCCATCACCGCGCCCGCCTTGGCCTCGGCCTCGCGGTTCTCGTAGGCCGGGTCGGAGTCGGCGACGATGCCGCCGCCGGCCTGGAGGTAGGCCTTGCCGTCGCGCACGAACGTGGCGCGGATGTTGATGCAGGTGTCGAGGTCGCCCGTGTACGAGAGGTAGCCGACCGCGCCGCCGTACGGTCCGCGCTTGACCGGCTCGAGCTCGTCGATGATCTGCATCGCCCGGATCTTGGGGGCGCCCGAGAGCGTGCCGGCGGGGAGGGTCGCACGCAGCGCGTCCATCGGCGTGATGTCGTCGCGCAGCCGGCCGGACACCGACGAGACGATGTGGATCACGTGCGAGTAGGTCTCCACCGCCATCAGCTCGTCGACCTTCACGCTGCCGTACTCGCACACCCTCCCGAGGTCGTTGCGGCCCAGGTCGACCAGCATTACGTGCTCGGCCCGCTCCTTCGCGTCGGCCAGCAGCTCCTCCGCGAGGCCGGGCGCGTCCGAACGCGGCCGCGTGCCCGCGATCGGGCGCAGCTCCACCTCCCGGCCCCCCACCTTCACGAGGGACTCCGGCGACGCGCCCGCGATCTGGAAGTCCTCGAAGTCGAGGAAGTACATGTACGGGCTCGGGTTGATCGCGCGCAGGCCGCGGTAGATCGAGAACGCGTCGACCGGGCAGTTGGCGGTCCAGCGCTGCGAGGGGACGACCTGGTACGCGTCCCCGGCATGGATGTACTCGATGGCGCGCTCGACGGCGGCGCCGTAGCCGTCCGCTCCGAGATTGGAGAAGAACTCCGGCGGCTCCTGCCTGGCGGCGGCGCTCTGCGGGACCGGTCCGGCGAGCCGCTCCTTGACGTCCGCGATCGCCCCGGCCGCCTGCTCGTACGAACGCTCGAGGTTTTCCTCGGCGAACACGTTGGCGAGCAGGGTGATCTCGTGACGCAGGTGGTCGAACGCGACCATCAGGTCGGTGACCATGAGCGCCATGTCGGGGATGCCGGTCTCGTCCGGGTTCGGGGAGCCGACGGTCGGCTCCGCGCTGCGGACCAGGTCGTACCCGAACAGCCCGACCGCCCCGCCGGCGAACGGCGGCAGGCCGTCGAGTGGCGCGATCCGGTAGCGGGCCAGCTCGTCGGCCACGGCGGCGTAGGGGTCCGGGTGGTCGCCGAGCGTCATGCGGATCGTCGTGCGGGGGCGGAAGCCGAGGAACGTCCAGCGCCCGACGCGCTGGCCCTGATCGGCCGACTCGAGCAGGAAGGACGGGCCCTCCCCGCGCAGCTTCAGGTAGGCAGAGACCGGCGTCTCGATGTCGGCGACGAACGTGTGCCTGAGCGGCACCAGGTTGTGGTCGCGCGCGAGCTCGCGCACCTCCTCGAGGCTCGGCGTCAGCTCGGGGTCAACGGCGACGCTCATTGAGCACCCGGTAGGCGTCGGCCAGCGTTCGCCCGCGGCCGGCCATCAGCACCGCGAGGTGGTACAGGACGTCCGCTGCCTCCTCTGCGAGCCTCTCGTCGGATTCGTCGCGCGCTGCCCGGGCCACCTCGTCGGCCTCCTCGCGGACCTTCTCCCCGATCCGCTCGGGCTCGGCGAGCAGCGCGGCCGTGTAGCTCTCGCCGGGATCCGCGGAGCGGCGCTCCTCGATCGTGCGCTCGAGCGCCGGGAGGGCCTCGGCGGCCTGCAGCTCCATCTCGCCTCGGTAGAAGCAGGTGCGCTCGCCCGTGTGGCAGGCCGGACCGGACGGGTCGACGAGCGCGACGTACGCGTCGTTGTCGCAGTCGTAGCGGAGCGCCCTGAGGCGCTGCACGTTGCCGGAGGACTCCCCCTTGTGCCACAGCTCGTCGCGCGAGCGCGACCAGAACCACATCTCGCCCGTCGCGCGGGTGCGCTCGAGCGACTCGTCGTTCACGTAGGCAAGCGTGAGGACCTCGCCGGTGCGGGCGTCCTGGACTATGCAGGGCCAAAGCTCCACCGCCCGGATTATGGCCGGGGCGATCCCAGCGGCAGCTTCAGGAACTCGTACACCGAGCCGGCCGGGCTGAACCCGAGCCGCCGGTACCAGCTCTGAGGCCAGTCGCCGGCGTCCGTGAGGAGGAAGACCGGATCGCATCCCGCCTCCGCCGCGGTGTCGGCGGCGGCAAGGACGGCGGCGCTCGCGTGGCCCTGGTTGCGGCGCTTCTCGAGGGTGCCGACCTCGTCGATCTGCGCGAGGCCGTCCGCCGTGTAGAGGCGGCACGCGCAGGCCGGATCCGTGGGCGGCGCCGCGAAGTCGCGGGCGCGGGCTGCGCGCCCGAAGCGCTCGTCCATCGCGGCGAGCTGACGAACGGCGGTCTCCTGCCAGCCGAACGGCTGCTCGCGCCGGAAGGCGGCCAGCGTCGCCGCGCCGGTCTCGCGATCGACCTCCGCCCCGGCCCCCCCTTTGACGGTCCGCTCGGCGGGACGGTCGCGCACCATGACGAGCAGCCGGTAGACGTTCCAGCCCTGCGCGGCGAGCGGCCGCGCGAGCCGCTCGCCCAGCTCGGGATCGTGCGCCACGAGCTTGCGGTGGCCGGCGTCGCCCAGCACCTCCTCCGCCTCCGCGGTCAGCGCGTCGGGGCCGGCGCTCGGGTCCTCCACGCGAACGGCGTTGAGCTGCCAGACGAGCGGCAGGCTGGGCGTGAGCAGCGCCTTGCCGTGCCCGGTCGGCCGGACCTCGTCCACGACCGCCTCCTCGATCCGCCCGAGGTACGCGAGGATCCGCTCGAGCGCGGACGGGCTCACTCGATCCCCAGCCGGTCGAGCAGCGCCTCGTCGCGGCGCCATCCCCTTCGGACCCGAACGCGCAGGTCGAGGTGCACGCGGCGACCGAGCTTGGCCTCGATCTCGCGCCGCGCCGCGCTGCCGATCGCCTTGACCATGTGCCCGCCCGCGCCGACGAGGATGCCCTTCTGGGACTCGGTCTCCGCCCACATGTTGGCCCGGATCACGAGCAGCCCGTCGTCGCGCTCGTCGAGCTCGTCCAGCTCGACCTCCACGGCATGCGGCAGCTCCTCGCGGGTGCGCAGGAGGACCTGCTCGCGGACGAGCTCGGCCAGCTGGACCTCCTCCGGCAGGTCGCTGCCCAGCTCCGGCGGGTACAAGAACGGCCCCTCGGGGAGAAGCTGCACCAGGCCATCGACCAGCGGCGGCACGCCTGCGCCGGTCCGTGCGCTGACGGGATAGATGTCGCCCTGGACGTCGAGCTCCGCCGCGGCCGCCAGCGCGGCCACGGTGCCCGGCTTGTCGAGCCGGTCGACCTTGTTCAGGGCGGTCACCGCGGGGAGGCCGACGCGCTTGATGGCCTCCGCGATGAAGCGGTCGCCCGGGCCGATCTGCTGCTCGCCGTTCAGCACGAACAGGGCGGCGTCGGAGTCCGCCAGGGCGCGCTCGACGCTGCGCTGCATGCGCTCGGTGAGCGGATCGCGCGGGCGCTGCACACCCGGGAGGTCGACCAGCACGAGCTGCCAGTCCTCCCCCGTCGCGACGCCGCGGATCTCGCGGCGCGTCGTCTGCGGCTTGTCCGACACGATCGCCACCTTGCCGCCCACGATCGTGTTGACGAGCGTCGACTTGCCCGCGTTGGGGCGACCGGCGAGCGCGACGAAGCCTGAGCGGGTGGTCACAGCTTCCGCATGATGTCGTCCTGCAGCGCCAGCATCTCCCCGCTGTCCGTCTCGTGGTCGTAGCCGCACAGGTGGAGCACGCCGTGCACCACGGCCTCGGCCAGGTCGCCGGTGTGCTCCGGGCAGATCACGACGTCGCCGAGCTCGCGCGGCCCGCCCGCCGGCCCGGTCTCGTCGACCGGGAACGAGAGGACGTCGGTGGGCCGGTCGAGGCCGCGGTGCTCGCGGTTGAGGGCGCGGATCCGCTCCTCGCTCACGAGCTCGATCGCCAGGTGCCCCTGCCCCACGCCGGCCGCCGCGAGCGCGGCGAGCGCGGGCCGCCGCAGCGCCTCCGGTGCCTCGATGAGGTCGAGCTCGATCAGGTGGGCTCAGCCCTGCTGCTGGCGCCGCGGGGCGCGCAGGGCGGGCGCCTGCTTCTCCGCGTAATCGCTGTAGGCGGCGACGATCCGCTGGACCAGCTTGTGGCGCACCACGTCCTCGCCGCCGAAGCGAACGAACTCGATTCCCTCGACGTCCTTGAGGATCTCGCCGATCACCATCAGGCCGGACGACTGGTCGCGCGGAAGGTCGATCTGGGTGACGTCGCCGGTCACGACCATCTTCGAGTTGAAGCCGAGCCTGGTCAGGAACATCTTGATCTGCTCAGGGCTCGTGTTCTGGGCCTCGTCGAGGATGATGAAGCTGTCGTTCAGGGTGTTGTGCGTGACCAAGAAGTCATCGGTGACGTACAGCGAGTCCGCAGCGGCAATCTGAATGCACACGGTCTCGGCCTCGCCGGCAGGCTCGATGCTCTCTACGAATCGCATGGGCCGCCCACCGCCACAGTCCCGGTAGATGTCGCGTTTCCGGGCGAGCCGGAAGGGCTCGAGTTCCCGCGGCAGCCGGATGTCGAGGATGAACGCATCCGAGCGGTGCCGCACGGACCGACCGCGTGCGAGTCCTGGCGGGCGGCCAGCAGCCGGGCGCCTCCTCCGATACGCGACGCCGCCGAGCGAGCGTACGAGGTAGAGAACGTCCTCTGCCAGCCGCTTCGAGCAGGTCGTGTACTGGACTCGGCAGGTCCGCCCCCGCTGGGTGACCGGGCCACCGTCGCTGTCGAGCAGGCCTTGGAGGACCGCATGGCGCACGGCCGGGGAGTTGTGGAGGTAGACCTGCGGCACGAACTTGGCGCTCGACCGGGTGCCCGCCAGCCCGAGCTCGCGGAGCGCGACCGTGACCGGGTTCGACACGATCACGCCGCCTCGCCCGCCTTCCGTATGCCGCAGGACGTAGTCCACTTCGCTCTTCCGCTTCAGCTCGATGGCCGGTAGGGCTGCTTCGAGGGCGTCCGCAAGCTCGGGATCCGCCGTAGTGAAGCTGGGTGTGGTCGAGGTGGTGAGGCAGCCGTCCCCGAGCATGAGTCCGAGGGCGTACGGCTCGAGCGGGACGTCCTGTGGCTCGAACTCGGCCGGCCCAGTCAGAAGCGGAAGCTCGAAGCGATGCTGATGGTGGCGCCTCAGGCGCCCGACCATCTCCTGGGTCTCGACGACGCGGCCGCTCTTGCCGTGGCTGCGATCGTCCGGCGTCGTCACGAACCACAGATGCTCGGCACAACACAGGGTGGTCGCTCCGTCCTGCGCGCGAACACGGAGGACCTCCTTGCGGCCCTGCGGATAGACCCCGAGTACTGGGGTGGGACGGCCATCGGAGCCGATGACGAGGTCCCCCACTCGCAGCGAGCCGATCGCCCGGAATCCGGATGGGGTGAGGACCCGCCGTCCGAGCGGTTGCGCTCGGCCACGCATGAATGCCAGCGGGGCGATCTCGATCACTCCGCGCTCCAGGTGCTGGTTCACGCGCTCGGGTTCGAGCATGTCGTAGAGGGCGTCGAAGAGCGGGCGTAGGTATGGGTCGACCTTCGCCTGGATGTCGCCCGGCAGGAAGCCGAGCCGCTCGCCGGCCTCGACGGCGGGGCGTGTGAGGACGATCCGGTTGACCTCGCGTCGCGACAGCGCGGCCACCGCCATCGCCACCGCGAGAAACGACTTGCCGGTGCCGGCCGGGCCGATCCCGACCGTGATCGTGTGCTCGCGGATGGCGTCCACGTAGTGCTTCTGGTTCACGGTCTTCGGCGCGACCTTCAGGCCCCGGTGGCGCCAGACCACGTCCTCGAGGATGCGGCTCGGACTCTCGTGGCGGTCGAGGGCGCCGGCGATCGCCTCGATCGTGCCGGGGGCGATCTCGTGCCCCTGGCGCACCAGGTCGGTGAGCTCGCGGATGACCGTGCGGGCCATTCCCACCTCGTCGTCGTCGCCGTCGAGCGTGACGACGTTGCCGCGTAGGTACACCTCGCAATCGAGGTGCTCCTCCAGCGTCTTCATGACGACATCCCCCGGCCCCGCGAGCTCGGCGGCAACCTCGTTGGGAAGCTCCAGCTGAACCCGCACTACTAGGTCAGCTTCTCCTTGACCGCGGCGCTCACGCGCTTGCCGTCGGCGCGGCCCTTCACCTTGGGCATCACGAGGCCCATCACCTTGCCCATCTCCTTCGGCGAGCTGGCGCCGGACTCGGCCACGGCGTCCCCGACGATCGCGCTCAGCTCCTCGTCCGACAGCTGCTCCGGCAGGTAGGAGCTGATCATCTCGGCCTCGCGCTCCTCGGCCTCGGCGAGCTCGGTTCGCCCGCCGTCGCGGTAGGCCTCGGCCGCCTCGAGGCGCCGCTTGCGCTCGCGCTGGAGCACCTCGATCTCCTCCGCGCCGTTCTCCTTGGCGGCCTTCTGCAGCTCGGACGCGATCAGGCGCAGCGCGTGCACGCGCTCCTTCTCGCGCGCACGCATGGCGTCCTTGACGTCGCTCTGCACCTGCTCGAGCACCGACATCCCTCGTCAAGTGTAGGTGTGGGGCCCGCAGAAGAGAAAGCGCAACCGCGGCGCCAGCCACATTAGCTAGGCTTAGCTAAGCATGAAGCAGGTCAACGTGCACGAGGCGAAGACGCAGCTCTCGCGCCTTCTCCAAGACGTGGAGAACGGCGAGGAGGTCGTGATCGCGCGCAACGGTGAGCCCGTGGCGAAGCTGGTGCCGCACGTCGAGGAGCGCAAGTCGCGCGAGCCCGGGTGGGCGAAGGGCGGATGGATGGCCCCGGACTTCGACGAGTTCGACGAGCAGCTTGCGCGTGACTTCGGCTTGCTCGATTGAGACTTCTGCTCGACACGCACGCTTTGATCTGGTGGGTTGAGGGGCGCCCCATGGCGGCCGAGGCGAAAGCCGCCATACGGTCTCCGGACAACTTGGCGTTCGTCAGCGCCGCGAGCGTCTGGGAGGCAGAGACCAAGGTCGCCATCGGCAAGCTGAGGATCCACTTCGATCCGGAGACCGACCCGGTCGATCACGGCTTCGAGCCACTGTCGATCACACTTGCCCACGCCGCGGCCGCCGGCCGTCTCCCCCTCCATCACCGCGATCCATGGGATCGCGTGTTGATCGCCCAGGCGCAGCTCGAGGGCCTCACGATCGTCAGCCGCGACCCGGTGTTCGATCGCTACCCCGTCGCCGTTCTCAGGGCGTGATCGCCACCACGCGCGCCGGGGCCGCGCTCGCCCCCGCGATCCGCAGGGGAAAGCACGCGACGCGGAATCCGGTTGGCGGCAGCCGGTCCAGGTTCACGAGCCGCTCGATCTGGCAGTAGGGCAGGTCCACCTGGTGGGCCGCCCAGAAGATCCCCGGCTCGTCACGCTCGATCGCCCGCTGCGCCTGGAGGTACAGCGGGCCGTCCCAGCCCCAGGCGTCGATGCCCATCACCCGCACGCCGCGCTCCCACAGCCAGCGCGTGGCGGCCGGGGTGACGGCGGGGCCGAGAGCCAGGTAGCCCGGCTCGGTGAAGTGCGCGTCGCGGCCGGTCCGCACCAGCACGATGTCGAGCTCCTTCAGGTCGTGTCCGATCCGGTCGAGCTCGGCCTCCAGATCGGCCACGTCGATCTCCTCGCCGTCCGCCTTCGCGGTCATGTCGAGGACCACGCCGTCGGCGAAGAACCAGTCGAGAGGCAGCTCGTCGATCGCCTGCGCGCGCTCGCCGCGGATCGTGGAGTTGTAGTGCCAGGGCGCGTCGACGTGGGTGGAGTTGTGCGTGCCGAGCCGGGTGAGCGTCTCGGTCGCCCAGCCCTCGCCGTCGCGGAGAAGGCGGGGCGGCACGCCGAGCAGGGTCTCGATCTGTGCGGCGCCGGCGGCGTGGTCCGCGTACTCGATGTCGGTACGGAGCGGCTCGGGCATGTCCGGCGGGCTTTGCTCGATCCGGCCACTCAGGTCGACCAGTGGCATGGCAAGGACCCTAACGCCGAAGCAGGAGCGCGCTCCACCCGTCCAAGGTGAGACGGCGGCGCTCGCGCAGCGGCGCGAACGCCGCCGCGACCTCATCGGCCTCGTGCTCCAGGAGCCCCGAAACGATCAGGTTGTCCGGGCGGGCCTCCATCAGCTCGGCCAGGCGGAGGAGCAGGGGACCGACGAGGTTCGCCGCCACCGTCCCCCCCTCCGGCGCCCGCTCCCGCCGCAGGTCGACGCGCTCGATTCCGTCGAGCGCCACCCCGTTGGCCTGGGCGTTCTCGCGCGTCGCCTCCAGCGCGGCGAGCTCGTTGTCGACCGCCAGCACGGGCGCGAAGCCGAGCTTCGCCGCGGCGATCGCCAGCACCCCGGACCCGCAGCCGAGGTCCGCGAACGACCCGGCCGGCTCGAGCTCGAGAAGCAGCTCGAGGCTGAGGCGAGTGGTCGGATGCGATCCCGTGCCGAAGGCCTGGCCGGGGTCGACGACGAGGTCGAGCGCCCCGGGCCGCGCCGCCTCCCACGGCGGCCGGACGAACAGCCGCCCGCCCACCAGCACCGGCTCGTGGAACTGCCTCCAGCGCTCGCCCCAGTCGTCCGCCACGCGCTCGCCGTGGACGCCCACCCGGACGCCGCCCACGAGCGCCTCGCCGTCCGGAAACGCGGGCAGCTCACCCGGAGCGCCGTACACCGCGTACTCCACGAAGCCGTCGCCGTCCACCTGCTCGACCCCAGCCGGGACCAGCTCGAGCAGCGCCGCGAGGACCTGCTCGGCCGACTCGGCCGGTGCCCGGAACGCCAGGCGGATCAGCGCAGCGCCCGCCTCACCTTCGACAGGATCGACTCGTCCTCGCGCATGTTCTCGTCGGTGAGCGTGTCGCGAAGCTCGCTCAGGAGCTCCCGCTGGCGCGCGCTCAGGTTGCGCGGGATCACAACGTTGAGGACCACCTGCTGGTCGCCCCGGCCGCGTCTCCCGATGGCCGGCATGCCGCGGCCACGGAGCGTGACCACCGTGCCCGGCTGGGTGCCGGCGGGCACGTCGACCTCCTCGTCGCCGTCGAGCGTCGGCACGCCCACCTTCGTGCCGAGCGCGGCGGCGGGGGCGGGCACGTCGACCACGGTCACGAGGTCATTGCCGTCGCGCAGGAAGCGCTCGTCGGCGGCGACGCGGACCAGGACGTACAGGTCGCCCGGCGGGCCGCCGCGCTCCCCCGCGTGCCCGCGCCCCGACAAGCGGATGCGCTGCTCGTCGGCGATCCCGGCGGGCACGTCCACGTCGAGCGTCTTGCGCGCCGCGCGGCGGCCGCGTCCCCCGCACGCGGTGCACGGCTCGGACGGCACGCGTCCCTCGCCGCCGCAGACGTCGCAGACGTGCTCGCGCACCAGCTGCCCGAACGCCGTGCGGGTGACCGCCCGCACGCGCCCCGTGCCCTGGCAGTTGCGGCAGGTCTGCACCTGCGTCCCGGGCTCGGCGCGGCTGCCGCCGCAGCGCTCGCACGCGTCAACCAGGTCGTAGGCGACCTGTGCGGTGGTGCCGCGGGCCGCCTCCTCGAGGGTGATCTCGACCTCCACGGCCACGTCGCCGCCCTGCACCCGGCCGGCGCCGCCGCGGCCGCCGAAGGCGCCGAACGGGTCGCCCCCGAAGAACGCGTCGAAGATGTCGGCGAACGAGCCGAAGCCGTGCGCGGCGGAGGCGAAGCCGCGCGAGTCGAGGCCCTCGAAGCCGTAGCGGTCGTACGTGGCACGCCGCTCGGTGTCCGAGAGGATCTCGTAGGCCTCGGCGGCCTCCTTGAACTTCTCCTCCGCCTCCGGGTCGTGCCGGTTGACGTCGGGGTGCAGCTCGCGGGCGAGGCTGCGGAAGGCCTTCTTGATCTCACCGTCTCCGGCGTCGGGAGCGACGCCGAGCACCTCGTAGGGGTCGCGCCTCACTCGTCGTACACCTCCGCGACGAAGCGCGACAGCTCACGAGCCGCGTCGCGGACCGCGCCGATCGCGCCGGGGTAGTCCATCCGCACGGGCCCGATCACCGAGACCGCGCCCAGGTTGCGCCTGGCGAGCCCGTAGTTGGCGGCCACGATCGAGACCGACTGCAGCTCCGGCGTCGGGTTCTCGTGTCCGATCCGCAGGTAGACGCTGGGCTCCGTTAGCGAGGCCCGGAGCACGCCGAGCAGCGCGCGGCGGTGCTCGAGCACCTCCATCAGCCCGGCGATCTGCGACAGCTCCTGGAAGCGGTGCTCGGACAGGAGCCGCGCCGCGCCCTCCATGAACAGGTTGCTGCCCGCGGTCTCCTCGAGCTCCGTGAAGGCAGGCGCCAGCGTGGCGAGGAAGTCCCGCTCAGCCGGGGAGAGACCAGGGTCGGCGAGCTTCGCGATCAGCATGCGGGAGCCCACGTCCATGCCGCCGAGGGCCTCGTTCAGGTAGCTGGCCGCCCAGGCCACCAGTCCGGCGTCGAGCGGCTGGTCGTAGGAGATGACGCGCTTGGTCACGCCGCCGGTGGAGGTGATCACCACGACCATCGCCACCTGCGGCTGCAGGAGGAGGACCTCGACCCGGTGGACGGTCGCCGTCTCGATCGGGGGCGCCGTCACGAGCGCCAGCAGGTTCGTCACCTGGGAGAGCTGCTCGGTGGTGGCGCGCATCGCCTCGTCCACCTCGCGGCGCATCGCGGTGAGCTCGACCTTCTTGCGCGGCACCGGCAGGCGGCCGCCGCTGAGCAGCTCGTCGACGTAGAAGCGGTAGCCCTGGTCGGTCGGTACGCGCCCGGCCGAGGTGTGCGGATGCTCGAGTAGGCCGGCGTCCTCGAGGCGCGCCAGCTCGGCGCGGACGGTCGACGGCCCCCACGGCACGTCGTCCAGCTCGGCGATCCACTTGGAGCCGACCGGCTGGTCGCGCTCCACGTGCGCCTCGACCAGCTTGCGAAGGATGAAGCTCTGCCTGGAGGAGATCTCCACGGCCCCTATCTTGGCAACCGCATCTACTCTGGGCCACATGCAGCACGTGCTCATCGCGGCGCTCGCCGTCGCGGTGCTCGCCACTCCCGTCGCGGCGCAGACGCCGCCCACGGAACCCGAACGGATCGCGATCGGCGTGCAGGTGGCCGGCCTCGACGTCGGCGGGCTGACGGTCGGCGAGGCGGCGCGGCTGCTGCGGACCGACCTCGCGCCGCGGGTGCGGGAGGCGATCGATGTGCGGGTGGCAAGAAGGACATTCCGCGTTGACCCGCGCCGGCTCGGCGTCCGGCTCGACCCGGGCGCAAGCGCCCGCCGCGCGCTCCGCGCCGTGGTCCCGGCGAACGTCGCGCCGCTGATACGGCTGCGGCGGCCCGCCGTGCGGGCGTTCGTGCTCGACCTGCGCGAGCGCGTGGCGGTCGCGCCACGCGACGCCACGCTCCGGATAACCCTGCGCCGCCTGGTGCGCCGCCGCTCCTACAGCGGGCGCCGGCTGCGCGAGCGTCAGCTGCTCCTCCGGATCGTCAAGGTCGTGCGCGAGCCGCAGCGGCCGCGAGTGGTGCGGGGTACACGGCGGCGCGTGGAGGCGGACGTGAAGTGGCGTGACCTCGAGCGTCTCTATCCCACCGTCGTCACCGTCGATCGCGGCGGCTTCCGCCTGCGTCTCTTCAAGCGCCTGCGCTACGACCGTTCCTACCCGATCGCGGTGGGAGCGGCCGGCTACGACACCCCAGCCGGCCTGTTCAGCATCATCTCGAAACAGGTCGACCCGGCCTGGCACGCGCCGAACCGGCCCTGGGCCGGGTCCTACGCCGGCCGGACAGTCCCGGGCGGCGCGCCCGACAACCCGCTGAAGGCGCGCTGGCTTGGCGTGACGGGCGCCGTGGGGATCCATGGGACGGCCGAGCCGTGGTCGCTGGGCACGCGTGCCTCGCACGGCTGCATCCGCATGCTCGTCGAGGACGTGATCGATCTCTACGACCGGGTCCCGCTCGGGACCCCCGTCCTCATTCGATAGCCAGCTCGGCCTCGGCGTTCCGGATGATCTGGTTGTCGCCCTGCTCGGCGACCAGCTCCACGACCACGGCGCCGTCGCGCGACTCCCTCTCCTTGCCCGTGACCCTGATCTCCTGCTCGGGCACGCCCATGCCGCGGAACTGGACCGACAGGCGCCGGAGCGAGCGCGGGTCGCCGCCGGCGGCGTGGGTGCAGGCGCGGGCGACCTGGGCCATCGAGTAGAGGCCGTGCAGGATGTTCGACGGCAGGCCCACCTGCCTCGCGAAGTCCGGGTCGATGTGGATCGGGTTGAAGTCGCCCGAGGCGCCCGCGTAGCGGTGCGGCAGGTACTTGTCGGGCGTGACCTTCAGATCGACCTTCACGCTCATACGCCCCTCACGATGTTGGTCCAGGTGCCGCGCACGACCTGCTGGCCGTCCTGGTTGCGCGACACCGACTCGAAGATGTAATAGCCCCGGCCGTCCTTCTCGTAGATGTCCTTGACGGACGTGTCCGTGGTGATCGTGTCGCCGGCGCAGACGGGCTCGCCCCAGACGAACTCCTGGCCGCCGTGGACCATCATCGCGAAGTTCATGCCGACCTCGGGGTCGAGCACGGCCGGACCGACGGCCCCCGCCGAGTACACGACGGCGAACATCGGCGGCGCGGGGATGTCGCGAAAGCCGGCCGCCCTGGCCTGCTCGCGGTCGAAGTGGACCGGGTTCTCCTCGCCCACGGCGTGCGCGTACTCGCGGATCTTCTCCTTGCCCACCTCGTACTCGTAGGCGGGGTACGTCTTCCCCTTGGCGTCCGCGTTGACCGGCACGGCGCGCCAGTCTATGGAAGCCGTGGGCCTCAGCCGCTACCTCGACCTCCTGCGGGCGCCCGGCGTGTGGCCGCTGCTGCTGGGCAGCTGGACCGTGCGCCTCTCCTACGGCATGAACCTGCTCGCGCTGATCCTGATGCTGCGCGCCGCCGAGCTGAGCTACGCGGAGGTGGGCCTCGTGGCGGGCGGCGCGGGGCTGGCCCTCGGCGCGACCGCACCAACGCTCGGACGGCTGGTCGACCGGGTCGGCCAGACGCGAGTGCTGGTGGCCACCGGGACGGTCGCACTCGCCGGCGGGGCGGCGCTCCTTGGCGCCGCGGTCGCGGGCGCCGGGGTCGTGCCGCTGCTCGCCCTCGCGCTCGTCTCGGGCGCCGCCACGCCGCCGGTCTCTCCCTGCATGCGCGCGCTGTGGCCCCGGCTGGTCGAGCGCGAGCGGCTCGACACGGCCTACGCCTTCGATGCGATCCAGCTCGAGTTCTTCTTCATCGTGGGTCCGCTCCTGGCGGCGGGGATCGCGTCGGCCGTCTCGGCCGAGGCGGCCTACGCGACCGCCCTGACGCTGCAGTCGGTCGGCGCCTTCGTGTTCGCTTCGGCCCGGGTGTCCCGCGAGTGGCGTGCCGCTCCGGGCGCGGATGAGGCGGCCCGCGCCGGCGCGATGTCGACCGTCGGCATTCGCACCTTGGTCGCGTCGCTGACGCTCGGCGCGTTGGCGCTTGGTGTCCTCGAGATAGGCATCGCCGCGTTCGCCGAGCGCGAGGCCAGCCGGGCGGACGCCGGTTGGCTGTTCGCGCTGTGGGGTGTGGGCTCGATGGCGGGAGGGCTCTGGTACGGCGGGCGGGCGTGGCGAACACCGGCCGACCGGCGCTTCCTCGCCGTGACGGGAGTCCTGGCCGTGGGCCTGGTGCCGCTCCCGCTCGCCGGTTCGATGCCGGTGTTCGCCCTGATGGTCGTTGTGTCCGGCCTGGCGCTCGCCCCGGTCGCCGCGACGGGCTATTCGCTGATCGGGGAGCTGGCGCCGCCGGAGTCGATGACCGAGGCCTACGCCTGGCAGATCGTCGCGTTCGTCGCCGGTAGCGCCGTCGGCGCCTGGCTGGCGGGCGTCGTGGTCGACGCGGTCAGCGTGGAGGCAGCGTTGGCCTGCGCTCCGCTGGCCGCGGGAGCGGGGCTTCTCGTGGCCCTCGCCGGGCGCCACTCGCTGGCGGCGCGACAGCGAGCCTGAGCTCCGGCACGCGCCGGGGCTCGGAAGCCGCGGGTGCCGCCAGGCGGGTCGGCGTCTCGCGCCCGCGCAGGACGACGGGCTCGTGCGCCTCCCAGTTGGCCGCCTCGTCGCGGCCGGCCCGCTCGACGACGGCCAGGGAGGCGAGCACCCGCTCGGGCCGGTGCTTTGCGAGCTCGCACAGGCGCGCCGCCTCGTTGACCGGGTCGCCGATCACCGTGTACTCGTGCCGCCGCTCCGTGCCGACGTTGCCGGCCACCGCCGGGCCCGCCGAGACGCCGATGCCCGCGTCCACGCCGGGCAGGTCATCCACGAGCCGCTCGTGGATCGAGCGTGCCGCGCGGAGGGCGTCGCAGGCCGCGTCGCGCCGCGCGTTGGGCGCCCCGAACACGCAGAGGGCGCCGTCGCCCTCGAACTTGTTGACCCAGCCGCCCTGCTCCTCGGCCGTCTCGACGACGAGCCGGAAGAAGTCGTTGAGCAGGGCCACCACCTCGGTCGGCGGGCGCCGGCCGGCGAGCGAGGTGGAGCCGATGACGTCGACGAAGACGACGGCGACGTCGCGCACCTCGCCACCGAGCTGCACATCGCCTTCCTCCTCCAGCGCGGCCTCGGCCACCTCGCGGCCGACGTAGCGCCCGAACAGGTCGCGCAGCCGCTCGCGCTCGCGCAGGCCGGCGGCCATGCGGTTGAAGCCCGTCTCGAGCAGGCCGACGTCGCCGCCGTCGTCCACCGGAACCGAGACGTCGAGATCCCCCTGCTCGATGCGCTCCATCCCGCGGCGCACGGCGGAGATCGGGTCGGCGAGCGAGCGCGAGGCGATACCGAGCGAGAAGAGCCCCACCGCCCAGCCGATCGCAGCGAGGAACGCGATCGCAAGCGTCGGATCCTTGTCCGTGTCAGCCGCCCCGGCGATGGCGATCACCAGGATGCCGATTAGCGGGACGCCGGTGCCGAGCGACCAGGTCATCGTGAGACGCCCGGAGACGCCGGGTCCGCAGGAGGCGGGCGGCGGCCCGCCGGCGAGCGCGAGCGCAGTGATCGGTCGCGCAATCCGCTCGGCGAGCAGGTATCCGACCGCGCTGGTCGTTTCGCCGCCGAGCAGGATCGCGCCACCGACCACGAGGCTCGCCCAGCCCGAGCTGGGCGCGTTCAAGAGCGTGAACAGGATCGCGCCGATCGTCCAGAAGACCATCGAGATGAGGGCGAACCGGAACGGGATCGCAAGCGCGACGCGCCGCTCGTCATCGGTGGGAGGACGGTCCTCCTCGAGCCAGCGCTCCACGGCCGCGTTCATGCGTCTCCCCCAATGGGCGCCGATCGCGAGCGTGACCGCCAGGTAGACGGCGCCCACTGCCGCGTTCAGCGGCACCTGACGATCTGGCCCGACCGGTGCGAAGGGGAGCAGGAAGGCGAGCAGCAGGAACAGCACCAGCCCGCCCAGCCCGTTGGAGGCAGCGGCCGCCCAGCCCAGCCGGCGTGTCGTCTCCCGCCACAACACACCATCAGTGTCCCCGGCGCGGGTCCTGAGCGCGCCAGTCAGACTGTGAGATCCGTCACATTAGGCGGCTTCGCGGAGCGCCTGAGCGTCGGCAAGCGTCGAGAGCTTGCGCAGCGCCGCCTCCTCGATCTGCCGCGTGCGCTCGCGCGTGAGCCCGAACAGCTTCGCCACCTGGTCGAGCGTGCGAGGCTGCTCGCCGCCGATCCCGAAGCGGAGCTCCACGATGCGGCGGTCGCGGTAGGAGAGCTGCTCCAGCACCTCGCGGAGGCGCTGGTGCATGAGCGATTCCACCGCGGCGTCGAACGGGCTCTGGCTGGACTCGTCCGGGATCAGGTCGCCGAACTGCGCGGCGTCGGCGTCGTCACCGACGGGCTTGTCGAGCGACACCAGCTGCTGGGCGGCCCGCATGATCACGTCGGCCTCGACCGGGTCGACACCGGCGAGCTCCGCGATCTCCTCGATCGTCGGGTCGCGGTCGCCCTGCGCCTCGAGCTTGCGCTGGGCGCCGTCGAGCTTCTTCAGGACGTTGTCGATGTGGATCGGGATCCGGATCGTGCGGCCCTTGTCCGCGATCGCGCGCGAGATGGCCTGGCGGATCCACCACGTCGCGTAGGTGGAGAACTTCCAGCCCTTGCGCCAGTCGAACTTCTCCACGGCGCGGACCAGGCCGATCGTCCCCTCCTGGATGAGATCGAGGAACGGCAGCCCCTGGTTCCGGTAGCGCTTCGCGATCGAGACCACGAGTCGCAGGTTCGCGCGGGTCATGTGGTCCTTCGCCTCGAGGTCGCCGCGCTCGATGCGCTTGGACAGCTCGACCTCCTCCTCGCGGGTCAGCAGCGGGGTCGCGGCGATGCCGTCGAGGAACTGCTGGAGCGAGTCCAGGGTCGGGTCCGGGGCAGGTTCAGGGGTCAGCGTGTCCGTGCTCACGGCCGCCAAGCTACGACCGTGTCCTAAGGCCCGCCTAAAGGTTGAGAAACGCCTTCAGAATGCGGGCCGTCTCCTCCGGGCGCTCCAACGACGGCAGGTGGCCGGCGCCCGGGATCACGACATGCTCCGCGTTCGGGATCTCGCGCGCGAGGCGCTCCGCAATCTGCCTGAAATCGGCCTTGTCGAGCTCGCCGACCGCCACCAGCGTCGGGGCCCGGACCGCGCCGAGGTCGATCGACTCCGTCTCCAGCGGCTCCGCCTCGGACTCGAGCTGGAGCTCATAGGCGCGCTCCTGCATCTCGATCACCCGGTCGCGGCAGGAGCCCTCCGCGACCCAGAAGTCGGCGGTGAGCGCGGCTGCCGCGCGCAGCTCGCCCTCCTCGACCAGCTCCTCCTCGCGCCGGTCGTATTCGAGGATCTCCTCGGAGAAGTCGTGGTCCGGCACCCGCGCGTCGAGCAGCACGAGCCGGCTCACGAGCTCCGGCTGCCGTGCGGCCACCTCCAGACAGACCTGGCCGCCGAACGATGCACCGACGAGCGCGGCCGGCTCCGACAGGCGCCCCACCAGGTCGTCGGCGTCCGAATAGCTGCCCGCCGGCGGCATCGGCGTGTCGCCGAAGCCGCGCATCTCGTGGCGCACGGCGCCGGGGAGATCGAAGCCGTCCCACATGCGGGCATCGCAGATGCCCGAGTGCACCAGGACGATCACTTGTACGCGATGCGGGCCTTCGGCCGGTTCCGGATCACGTGCTGGCGACCCTCGAAATCGCGCCCGACCGGCTTCCACGCCCGCGGGAACGGGTCCGAGTGCACGAGCACGTACCGGCCCCGCCGGCAGGAAACGCCCTGCACCCAGTACCGCACCGTGATGCCGGGATCCGCGATGTAGACGGTGCCCGGGCAGCGCCGCTGGGCGTTGCCCAGCACCCAGGTCACCCTGCGCGAGCCGTCGCGGCAACGCTGGCCGAACGTCCCGTCGCGCCGCAGGCCGCCATGGCGGCATCTGAAGCCGCGAATGCGCACGGGGCCCTGGACGGCGATCCGGCCTGCCCTGTTGGCGAGGCTGCGCGCCGTCCGGCAGCCCACGCCCTTCGTCTCGATCCGGATGGAGTCGGCCGGGTCGAATCCGGTCGGGCCGGTGTCGATCACGCTGCGGCAGGACTTCGCGGAGGCCTGCGCAGGGAGCACGGCGACGGCCAGGATCGCTGCCGCCGCGACGAGGGAGAGGCGCCTCACTCGCCCAGCTCCAGCACCGCGAGGAAGGCCTCCTGCGGCACCTCGATGCGTCCCACCTGCTTCATCCGCTTCTTGCCCTCCTTCTGCTTCTCGAGCAGCTTGCGCTTGCGGGTCACGTCGCCGCCGTAGCACTTGGCGATCACGTCCTTTCGCATCGGCTTGACCGACTCCCGCGCGATGATCTTCGATCCGATCGCCGCCTGTATCGCGACCTCGAACTGCTGGCGCGGGATCTGCTTGCGCAGGCGCTCGGTGAGCGTGCGCCCGGCCGGGTACGCCTTGTCGCGGTGGACGATCATCGACAGCGCGTCCACCTTGTCGCCGGCCAGCAGGATGTCGAGCTTCACGAGGTCGCCCTCGCGCATGCCGAGCACCTCGTAGTCGAGCGATGCGTAGCCGCGGGTGCGCGACTTCAGCTGGTCGAAGAAGTCGAGCACGATCTCGGCGAGTGGGAGGTCGTAGTGCAGCTGCACGCGCTGCTCGGAGAGGTAGGTCATGTCGACGTGCGTGCCGCGGCGCTCCTGGCACAGCTCCATCACGGCGCCCACGTGCTCCTTCGGCGCGAGGATCGTGGCGCGGATGTAGGGCTCCTCGATCGCGGCGATCACAGCGCGATCGGGCATGTCCGCGGGCGAGTGGACCACGACCGTGCTCCCGTCCGTGAGCTTGACGTCGTACTCCACGTTCGGCGCGGTCGCCAGCAGCTCCAGGTCGTACTCGCGCTCGAGCCGCTCGCGGACGATGTCCATGTGCAGCAGGCCGAGGAACCCGCAGCGAAAGCCGAAGCCGAGCGCCTCGCTCGTCTCGGGCTCCCAGGTGAGGGCGGCGTCGTTCAGGGCGAGCTTCTCGAGCGCGTCGCGGAGGTCGGGGAACTGGTTGGTCTCGACCGGGAACAGGCCGCAGAACACCATCGGCTTGATCTCGCGGTAGCCCGGGAGAGGCTCGGTGGCCGGGTTCCTCTCCGTCGTCAACGTGTCGCCCACGCGTAGCTGCGACACGTCCTTGATCCCGGTGATGAGGTAGCCGACCTCGCCCGCTCGCAGGGCGTCGACCGGGGTCATATCGGGGCCGAAGTAGCCGATCTCGTCGATCTCGGCCTCGGTGCCGGTCTGCATCGCGCGGATCGGCGCGCCCTTGCGCAGCTCGCCGTCCACGACCCTGATGTACGCCACGACGCCGCGGTACTGGTCGAACTCCGAGTCGAAGATCAGGGCGCGGGCCGGTCCGGCGGGGTCGCCCTCGGGCGGGGGCACCCGGGCCACGAGGGCCTCGAGCAGCTCCTCGACGCCGTCGCCCGACTTGGCCGATATCCGTATCACCTCGTCCTCGCCGAGCAGCTCGTGGATCTCGCCCGCCACCCGCTCGGGCTCGGCGCCGGGGAGGTCGATCTTGTTGAGCGCCGGCACGAGCTCGAGGCCGGCGTCGACCGCCAGATACGTGTTGGCCACGGTCTGCGCCTCCACGCCCTGGCTCGCGTCCACGAGCAGCAGGGCGCCGTCGCAAGCCGCGAGCGAGCGGGAGACCTCGTAGGTGAAGTCCACGTGGCCCGGCGTGTCGATCAGGTGGAGCCGGTAGAGCTTGCCGTCCCGCGCCGTGTACTCCACGCGCACCGCCTGCGCCTTGATCGTGATGCCGCGCTCGCGCTCGAGGTCCATCGAGTCGAGCAGCTGCGGGCGGTGGTCGCGCGGGTCGACCGCGCCGGTGAGCTCGAGGATGCGGTCGGCCAGGGTGGACTTCCCGTGATCGATGTGGGCGATGATCGAGAAGTTGCGGATGTTGCTCGCCGGGGCGGCCATTGCGGCTTCGAGTATGGCGATCAGTGCGCGCTCGGCCCGGCCGAGCGCTTCGGCCCGGCGCGATCCGTGCCCGATGCGCGAGACTCCCGGGCGGACTCGTGGCCGGGACCGACGTCATGGTGGTCAAGGCCGTCTTCGCGGCCTTCGCGGAGCGCGACGTGGAAGGCGTGCTCGAGCTGATCGACCCCGAGGTCGAGTTCATCGCCATGACCAACGACTTCGCCGGGCGGACCGAGCCGTATCGGGGCCACGAGGGGATCCGCGAGTACTTCCGCGATGTCGCACGGGTCTGGGACGACCTGCGGCTCACCCCGCGCGACTACCGCGACGTCGGGGGCGCGGTGCTCGTGACGGGACGCGTCAGCGCCCGGTCGGCGGCGCGGATCGTGCACGGCTCGACCGGCTGGATCTGGCGCGTGCGCGACGGCCGCGTGGTCTATGGGCGCGTGTATGCGTCGGCGGCTGAGGCGGAGCGCGCGGCGGGGGCGGCCGGCGCCTAGGGCCGGCGCCGCGCCCGCAGCAGGTAGTCCACCTGCTCCTGCTTTCGCATGATCATGTGCTCGAGCCGGTGCTCCACCGCCTCCGAGGCGGCCTCACGGCCGGTGGGCTCGATCGCGGCCTGTAGCGCCTCGAGCGCCTCGCCCTCGGTGTCTATGAGGCGGTCGAGCGCGTCGCCGGGGTCCTCGGAGAAGGTCACGGACGCCACATCGGTCGTCGGCTTGCCGCCGAGCGCCGTGATCTTCTCCACCAGGCGGGTGGCATCCTCCAGCTCGGCCAGCGCGTGCTCGCGCATCTTCTCGGCGTGCGCCTGGTACTCGAGCCCGATCACGCTGCCCGCGGTCAGCGAGTACATGAGCACCGAGCGGTGCTGCAGCCGCAGGGCCTTGTTGAGGCAGTCGATCTGCCCCTCGACGTCCATCTTCTCGTCCGGCATGGCCCGCTCTTACCCCTCAGGTTGCCGGCGGCTAACGAGCAGGCGGCGGATCTGGCGCGCCTCGGGCACGCGCAAGACCCACACGGCGGCGGCGTAGACGACCACCCCCGCGCCGATCGCGCCGAGGACCGCCACGGCCTGCGCCGCGAGGGCGCGCCCCAGCGCAGCGTCGAGTCCGTACCAGACTCCGTAGGCAACCCCGCCCAGCAGGGCGGCGCCCGCCGCCATTCGAAGCGCCGCCGCGAGCGTCCGGGCCCCCTCGACCCCGCCCAGCTCGCCACGCAGGATCCAGCCCTGCGCGACGCACATCGCGATCGTGCCGACGACGGTCCCGATCACGATGCCCGCGATCTCGAACGGGCCGTACAGGGCGGCCGCCAGCACGGCGTTCACCACCAGGTTGAGCCCGGCCAGTGCCGATGTCGCCCAGGGCCGTTGGAGGCTGAAGAACGTGCGCGAGAAGAGCAGGCTGACGCCCTGGAACGGGAGCGAGATCGACCACCACAGCATCGCGGTCGAGGTCAGGTCCGTGGCCGCGGCGTCGAACACGCCGCGCTGGTACACGAGACGGGTGATCGGCTCGGCCAGCACCGCCATCAGCACCGCGCTCGGGATCAGCAGCAGGCAGATCTGGCGGACGCCGTTGGCCATGGTGCGGCGGAGGTCGTCGCGGGCTCCGCGCGCCGCAAAACGGGCCATGGTCGGGAACAGGATCGTGGCGATCGCGATCGAGAAGAGGCCCTGCGGGAGCTGGTAGATGCGGAACGCCTTGTCGATCGCCGCCGGCGCCTCCTCCGAGACGAGGGTCCCGAACAGCGAGTTGATCAGCAGGCTGAGGTTGATCAGCCCGAGCGCGATCGTGACCGGCAGCATCAGCTTGAGCACGCGGCGGACGCGCTCGTCGCGCCAGTCGAGCCGAACGGTGAAGCGGCCGCCACGCCCGCGCAGCCACGGCAACGGGAGCAGGAACTGGACCACCGTCCCGACGAGGATCCCGATGGCGTAGGCGTAGATCTCGTCGTCCTCTGGCAAGAGCGGGACGAGGACCGCAAGCGTCGCGATGATCACGAGGTTCCACGCCACCGGCGCGAGCGCCGGCACGGCGAAGTGCTCGAACGAGTTGAGCATCCCGACCACGAGCCCGCTGAGCGCGAGCAGCACGACGATCGGGAACATCAGCTGCGCGAGGTGGACGGTGAGGTCCTTCAGCGCCGGGTCGTCGTCGAACCCGGGCGCGAACAGGCTCATGAGCGGCTCGGCGAGCAGCACGAACAACGCGGTGAGCGCACCGAGCAGCAGCAGGATCAGGAAGAACAGGCTCGAGGCGACCCGGAACGCCTCCTTGCGCTCTCCCTTCTCGAGCAGCTCGGTGAAGACCGGCACGAAGGCGCCCTGCAGGGCCGAGTCGGCGAACAGCGCCCGGACGAGGTTGGGCACCTGGAAGGCGATCGTGAAGGCCGACATCGCGCCCGTGACGCCGAACAGGGCGGCCGCGACCACCTCGCGCGCGAGCCCGAGCAGACGCGACAGCCCGGTGGCGAACGAGAAGAAGACCGTGTTCCGGGCGAGCCGACTGGCGTGGCCCGGCCGGTCGGGCGCGTCGGTCGTCACCCGCTAGAGTTGTCCGCCGCCGTGGCCAACATCCATTCACAAGAAAAGCGGATCCACCGGGCGGAGCGCGAGCGGCTCGAGAACCGGAAGCACACGTCGC